>Ga0187872_10000196_pt1 | contig 73717 bp, 59 predicted proteins | sample June2016WEW_16_4_FD_132973 | JGI IMG/M metagenome (GOLD analysis project Ga0187872, IMG submission 132973) | Peatland microbial communities from SPRUCE experiment site at the Marcell Experimental Forest, Minnesota, USA - June2016WEW_16_40 | ecosystem: Environmental > Terrestrial > Soil >... | reverse complement strand
GAGTGTGCGGACAAGCTGTATGCTTGGCCGTTACTTATCCGAGATAAGAACCGGATGCGCTAATGAGCGCCCGTCCGGGTCCGTGCGGGGGGCAACCAGCAATGGTTGTCCCTACCGCGATCTCAAAATCCCCCCCCCGCTCGGGCCGCTTAGTCGGCGCGTCCTGGGCAAAACCGGGGCGCTGGGGAAGGGGCGGGTGTCCGATCCGTGGAGCCTTGCCAACGCTGTGCGGAAAAATCAACCTTATAATTCACTCCCCTTTCCCATCACCTGGTTGCAAGCATTGCACTTCCGAGACGAGCGACCTTAGTTGCAGGCAGCTGCCCCCACTCCCGTAAATGGGTAAGTTGTTTAAAATCAAAGAGATGAGGAAAACTCCCCTTCCTTGTCCCTGAGAAAGCAAAGCCTTCCCAAGTTTTTGAAATTAATGGAGATGATAGAAGTGTCCCCCTGCACAGGCCGGGAGCTAGGATTTCCGTGCCTAGGCCCCGGTCTGCAGAAGATTTAGGAAGAATTTCGCAACCGGCGCAGGGAGTTTTGGGGCATCTGTGAGACGATTCGTTCAGTGGGTCGCCATCGCTGGACAACTCGCCTGACGGTTGAGCAATGCCGCACTCTCTGTGTCGAGTCAATGCACCGCGATGGAGTGTTTGCCAGTCCCCATGGCAGTAGCTGGACCACCTACTGGAAAGATCAATATGGTCAGGTTGAGGCGCACCTCGACTACTCAGTCCTGCGCATCGCGGATGGGAGGCTGGTTCTCGGCACAGGCCCGGACCTAATCGAGGGGGATTCAGTCGTTGAAGAGAGAAGTTTGGTCGGGGCGATAGGATTTGAACCTACGACCCCCTGCGCCCAAGGCAGGTGCGCTACCAGGCTGCGCTACGCCCCGACTCTAAACGACTTAGGTCACGTTCGACCCGTAGTTCAAGACTAAGGCAGGTGCGCTATTCCTGCAAGGCGAAGTTGCACTGTGCAAACACACCGAAGCGAGTCCGTGCTGCTGCGTCAACAGGCAGCGCAGGTCGTCAAGTCGCTGCACGCGAGTTCTCAAACCGCTGTGGCGCGTCTGGGTGAATTGAACCGGCTGCCCGCCGACGAGTGGCGGGTTCACCGCCCGCCCTTCGGATGCCCGCCTTCCGCGAGCAAGGTATAATTTTCAGTTGGTATGCAGAGTCCGCGTTATGCGCTGGTCGCGTACGTAAAGAGCGCCGCTGGGGAGTTTGTCGAAAACCTCCGGCGCGAGCTGCATCCCGACCTTCCCCACCTGGCTGCTCATCTGACCATCCTGCCGCCGCGCCCGCTCGAAGGCACGGAAAGCTCCGCGTTGCAGTTCCTAGAGCGTATCTGCGGCGAGGAAGAGCCATTTGAGGTGAGCCTCGGAGCCGTGGAGACGTTCATCCCGGTGACCCCGACGGTGTACATCCGCGTGGATGGCGCCGCTTCGCGCATGTGCGAATTGCACCGCCGGCTGAATATCGAGAAGCTCGCTTTTGAGGAGGAGTGGCCCTACATTCCCCATCTGACCATCGTGAAAATGAGCTCGGAACAGTCCGCACAGAAGGCCTTCCAAATCGCCAGCGAGCGCTGGGCCAGCTACACCGGGAGCCGGCGCATCCTGCTGGAAAAGCTGACCTTTGTCCGCGAGGACGCCCAGAATCACTGGCTCGATTTGGCTCCAGTGCGCCTGGGCCGCCAACTGGTTTCGCGCCATGCGTAACCACAGGTTTGTTACTGCGCACAGGCAGAAAGTGGAGCGAAGACCACTGCGGCGAGATTCGGTTGCCGGAAAGCCTTTCTTTTACCCTTGCAAGGTGTGCAACGATCTGCAGTTACTCCCGTCCGCCGAACATGGCCCTAAGTACATCACCCTCCCGTGTGTTGAAAAGCCTGGGGCGCGGCTGTAAATAAAGAACAGGGCAATCCGGGCATCCCGCCAAACGCCTCTTCTGGCAAGGGTTTCCGGCAAGCGACGGGAGACAACATGCAAATCGGGGTTTACGGCTCAGGATATCTGGGAACGGTGATTTCGGCCTGTCTGGCGGATTTTGGCACCCCGGTTTCCTGCTGTCACCCCGACCGCTCGCGCATGGTGGAGATGGCCCAGGGCAATATTCCCTTCTTCGAAAAGAACCTGAAAGAGATCATCCGGCGGAATGTGCGTGCGGGACGACTGGCTTACTCGACCGACATCGAATCGTTCGCCCGGCGCACGCATGTCATATTCCTGGCCGAAGACAAGGCCGAGCACCTGACCGATGTAGCCGTGCGCATTGCCCGCCTGGCGCCCAACCCTCCCATTCTTGCCATTGTCACTCCCGTGCCGGTGGGCACCGCCAACGCCCTGGAAAGGAGCATGAAAGACTCCGGCCTCGCGGCCACGATCGTTTCGCAGCCGATGTTTTTCACCGACGGTTGCGCGGTTGAAGATTTCAACTGGCCCGACCGGCTGATCCTGGGAGCGACCTCGAACGAAGCCGTGCAGGCTCTGAAACAGATTTTCCACCCCCTGGTGATGCGCGGCGTGCCCGTCATCGTGACCAGCCAGTCCACCGCTGAACTGGTGCGCGAAGCCGCTACCGCCTTCGTGGCCACAAAAATTTCCTTCATCAACGAAGTCGCGACCCTCTGCGAACGCGTGAATGCCGATGCCGTGAACCTGGCGCTGGCTCTGGGTCTGGACAAGAAAATCGCCCCCCGCTGCCTGCAGCCGGGCGCGGGTATGGGTGGGGTGTTCGCCGAGTCGGATATGGATTCTCTGGCGCAACTGGCGGAGTCGCACGGAGTGTCGCTTAAAGTTCTGAGCGCCGCGCGCGACGTAAACCACCTGCTTGCCGACCGCTTGGTGGAAAAGATTGCGACGGCGCTGAATTCGGTTGAGAACAAGGAAGTAGGCATTCTTGGACTGGCGTTCAAGCCCAACACGAATTCAGTCGCGGGATCATCGTCGGTGCGGCTGGCCGAAACCCTGGTTTCGAAAGGCGCGCACGTGCGGGCTTACGACCCAGTCGCCATCCCCGAAGCGAAGTTGTGCCTGAACTCTTCGGTGCGCTACTGCGATTCCGCTTATGCCGCTGCGGAAGGCTCCGATGCGCTGGTGGTGGGAACCGGCTGGCCGGAATTTCGCGCCCTCGATTTCGACCGCATCAAGCACCTGCTGAAGAAGCCCGTCATCGTGGATACAAAGAATCTGCTCGACTCCGTGCGCCTGCGCGCCCTGGGCTTCGAGTACGTGGGCGTTGGCCGCGGGTGAGAGCCAGTAGTGGTTGCTAGTAGTCTTGGTCTTGGCAAGATTTGATGGTAGCCCTCCCCAATATTTCCTTCCTCTCGACTGATTCCACTCCGATTCTGCGTTCAATCCGGACTATTGCGCGCGGGCAACCCCGTTGATTCGACCTCGGAGTTGCTATAATCAACAGGTTGCGGTGGGAATAGCTCAACTGGTAGAGCATCGGACTGTGGCTCCGACGGTTGCGGGTTCGATTCCCGTTTCCCACCCCAAGTTCCGAAGCATCTCTCAGCCCATTCCGCTATCATCGAATCGCGGCCCCGTAGCTCAACTGGATAGAGCATCAGACTTCGGATCTGAGGGTTGGGGGTTCGACTCCCTCCGGGGTCGCCACGCCTGCGGTCCAGGTCCTTCGCTTCGCTCAGGATTTCGGCAGCAGGCTCCCGCTCCGCTCACGCCTGCCAAGCGCCTCAAGTTCGACTCCCTCCGGGGTCGCCACGCGCCGCTGAGATAGAATGAAGCTTCGGTTTTCCTGAGATATGAAACGCACCTTCCATTTCCGCACACTGTCATCCCGAATGGGACCGCCCCAGATAGGTCCTCTTGAGCAACGTTTGCTGGAAGCGTTGTGGGAACGTGGTAACGCGACGGTGCGTGAATTGGTGAGTAGCGAGTGTCGGGATCTGGCCTACACCACGGTGATGACCACCCTCGACCGTCTGTTCAAGAAGAACCTGCTCGACCGCATGGCGGAAGGCCGGGCCTTTCGTTACTCGCCGCGGCTCACCCGCCAAGAACTGCACCGGGCACTGGCGAGTGAGACTTTCCGCCAGTTGCTGGATGCCAGCCCGACCGCGTCGTTGCCGCTCTCTTACCTGGTCGAGGTCCTGAGCGAACGCGACGCGCAGTTGCTGGACGACCTGCGGCGGCTGGTCGAGGCCAAGCGGCGTGAACTCGAAGCCAGCGACTCGATCGCGACCGCAGACAACGGCAAGGAGAAAAAATAAATGTTTGCCGCCCGCGGCCTCGCGGTTTCTTTCTCCGTATTTGTGATGGTATACGGCACGCTTTCGCTGGCCGTGTGCCTGGTCTGGCGCTGTGTTTGGCGGTACAGCCAAAGACATGCGGGTCGCTGGAGTGCGAATCTGCTGTTCGCTTTGCGAATGTCTCCTTTGGCCGCTGCGGCGGTGGTCACCATCGCCGTTACCGTGCCTTCTTTTCTCTGGCTTGAGCCGCGGGGGATCGATGAGCCGCTGGGCAGAATCCCTCTAGTGTTGAGCGCCTGTGGCGCCGCGTTGGGGGTATTTGGCGTCTTGAACGTGGGCCTGGCAGTTCGCCGCGCTTCGCGGGCCATCTCGTTGTGGACGCATGCGGCGCAACCGGTCAAGGCAACCGGAGATCCTCCCGTACTGCGCATCTCGCGCCCGGTTCCGGCGCTGGTGGCAGCGGGCATCGTTCGCCCCTTGATCCTCTTGTCGGAAGCGGCGGAATCGGCGTTAACTGCCGGGGAATTGGAGGCCGCGCTGCATCACGAAGTAGCTCATGTGCGGCAGCACGACAATCTGAAGAAACTGCTGCTGCGTTTGTTGGCCTTCCCTGGCATGGGTGGATTGGAAGGGGCTTGGGTCGAGGCCAGCGAGATGGCCGCCGATGAAGCGGCGGTATCAACCCCGTCCGAGGCGCTGGACTTGGCGGCCGCGCTCATCAAACTGTCGCGCCTGGCTCCGGCCTGCTCGACCACAGATCTGACTGCTGCGCTGGTGCACAATCACGGTGCGGCTTTCGCCATGAACGCCCGCATCGAGCGGCTTATCGGTTGGAGCGAGCAGCGCAATCAGCGACCACGGCAATATTCCCCATGGTATGGACTGGCGGCCGCCATGGCCACGGTCGCGATTTTCAGCGTGACCTACAACCAGTTGCTCGTCCACGTGCACACGGCCACGGAGTGGCTGGTGCGGTAGGCACGCCGCTCCCTGTCGCTGGGAAAATCTTCTGCGATTGATTCAGAACGTCACGCGCACACCCAGTTGTGCCGCGAATGGAATTCCCACGGTAGTCCCCGGTCCGAAGAAATCGCCTAACGCGCCCTCGGGGATTTCGAGCTGCTTCAGGCTGGTCAGGGGCACAGCGTTTGCCAGACTGCAATTGCTGGCGTTTGCCCCCAGGCAAACATCGCTGACGATGGTTTGGCCGATCGAATTTGGCGCCATCTGGGATAGCGGAACCGGGAGCTGGACGACGTTGACTGCGTAATTCGCGCCGGGATTGTTACGGTTAAAGATGTTGAAGAACTCGACGAACGGGTTGATCTGCCAGCGCTCACCGATTTTGAAAGGACGCGTGACCCGCAGGTCCGACTGAATGTAAGGCGTGCCGCGGAATTCGTCGAGGCTGGTATACAAGGGCTGCGTCTGGCCGCTGAACTGAACATAGATGCGGCCAGTGTTGTCTGCATTCGTGATCGTGATGGGACGGGCGCTCTCGAGCTGATTGATCGTGCTCAATTCGAAACCGCCGGGGAGGTGCACCGTGCCGGCAAGCACGAAGCGGTGGCGAACGTCCTCGCCGGACGGGCCATAATCGCCGGGCCCGAAAGCATTCAGCAACGGTGCGCTCGGTGGCTGTTGTTGGCAGACGCCATCGACATAGTCAAAGAGTTCGCCCAGCAGGCATCCCCAGGTCTGCGCCTTGGAGAACTGGTAGTTCGCCACCAGATTGAAGCGGCGCATATTGCCCTGCAGATGCAGCATCAGCGCGTTGTAGCTGGAACGGTTGTCAGACTCGAACACATTGACATTGGGCACCACATCCGTCTGATCGGTGGCGTATTCGTTGGGAGGTTCCGCCGTTGAAATGAGCGGAGTGAATATGTTTGTGCCGCTGGTATAGGGGAAAGCGCGGTAGCCGTGATTGCCCTGCTCATGCACGTAATCGGCGCTCATCAGCCAATGATCGTTGAGAGCGTGCTGCACGCCGCCGGTAATGTGGATCGCATAGGGCGTTTTGTAAGGGGAGCCGACCAAATTACCGGTGACCGTGTTAGCAGGAGTTGGAACAGGCGCTAAAGGCCCAAGGCCACCCGCCATACAGCCCGAGCCCAGCAGCGAATAAGTACCTGGACCTCCCGCGAGGTTGCACGTTCCGGTAGTGAAGTTCGAATTGTTCACGCCTTGAAATGCCTTCGCCCATCCATTCTGTGCCAGATCGTCGTAAAAGAGGCCGAAGCCAGCGCGAATCACCGTCTTCCCGCTGTCGCCGGGTGAGTAAGCGATCCCAAGGCGAGGCGCGATTTGCTTGCGGTAATTTTGCGGCACGCTGGGCACAATCGGAATCTGCAATGCCTGCAACGTCACATACGCGGCGTTATCGGCCTCGCTTCGGCCCGAACCTGTGAATAGCCCCCAGGTTGTCTGATAACGCAATCCGTAGTTGACCGTGAGCCGGTGCGAGACGCGCCAGGAATCCTCGGCATAGAACGCGAGGCGCTGAACATTCTGCGAAAAGCCGCCGTCGCTGGCGGGAGTGTAAGTGCAGGTTGAACCGTCCGAAGGGCTGACGCCGAGACACTGTGGAGCGAAGGTTCCAAATACGCCGGGGTTCTGCACGTAATAGGTTGGATTATTGACGTACTTGGCAAGAGTCTCTGCCGTAGCCGCAAACGCCCCGCTGAGCACCGGTTCGTGAATGAAGTCAACGCCGAACTTGAGCGCATGGTCACGCACAACGTGACTCAGGTCGTAACGGAATTGGTATTTCTCCTGATTGCGCCGGTCGGGGAAAAGCGTGATTGGCGTGGCGAACTGGTTGTCTCCGAAAGTTTCGAAACCGGAAATCGTAAGCGCTGTGGAGCTGAACGGGAATGCCAGTGCGAAGCCGAGATCGGAGTTCCGAGTCTGGGTAAGATGCAACAGGCTGGCGTCGACAACCAGATTGCCGAGCCAGGTTGAATTGAAAGTATAAGTATTGCTGAGCGCCACATTCCAGTAATTGTTGTGCGTGACCAAACCTGTCGATGGCAGTGTGCCCTGCTGCAACAGGGCGTTGTGCGTGAGGTAGCTGTCTTGGGATGCGCGCAAAAACCAGTTCGATTTTGCAGACTGTGCCCAGTCAAAACGCACCGAACCAAGGTAGTCGCGAAAGGGAATCGGAACCGTGGCGGGAACCGCAATCGAAGCAACGCCGCTAATCAATCCCTCTGACGCCAATTGCGCCAGCGCGTCAAACTGCGCAATGCTGGCCGGGCTGTAGGCGATGCTCGCGTTTTCGTGCACGTTCTCGAGAGAAGTAAAGAACCATGCCTTGCTTTTCGCGATGGGACCGCCGAGAGTTCCAACGTAGTTCTGGCGCGAGAACGGCTGCTTGGGATTCGGCGCGGGATTCTCAATCGGGAACCGCGCATTGAGTGCGGCTTGGCGGTCATAGAATGCACCGCTCCCGTGCCATTCGTTGGCCCCACGCTTGGTGGTAATCACCACCGACCCGGCCGTGGTCCAACCCGTATCGGCGTCTTCGTTCGACGTGCGCACCGCAAATTCCTGTAGCCCATCCGGCGAGAAGTTTTGCAGGAAGCCGCCGATCCAGTCGTCCGAGTTGTCGGCGCCATCGACCGATAGCTCGTTGTTCAGGCCGGAGCTTCCGCCGGTCGAAACCGCAGTGATGCGCGCCTTGGTGGGATCGGAAGGCTCAACGGGCTCGGTTCCGGGCACGAGATAAGCAATATTGGCAAAACTTCGCGCCGGGAGCGGCAGCGTTTCCAGGTCCTGGCTGCCAACTACTCCTCCGTGCACCGCGCTCGACGCGTCAATCGCTTCGGTTGTAATGGAGGAAGGACTGCCCTGCACGTTGACGGTTTCCGTCCCGGCTGCAGGCTTTAGCGTAACCGTGACCTCACGAACCGTGCTGACGGCGACGGAGACTTCAGACTGCGCCTGCGCAAAACCCTGTGCGCTCACCGCGATGTGGTAAGTACCAGGGAGCAGATCGTCCAACCGGAACTCGCCGCGGTCCTCGCTGGTGGCCTCGCGCCGCAAAGATGAATCCGCAGACTGCACCACAATCTTCGCGGAAGGAATGCGCGCACCAGTGGCGTCCTGCACGGTGCCGCGGAGAGATCCCCTCGGGTTCTGCGCCTGCACCTCGGATAGGAGAATGATAACGACGGCTATAAACGAAAAAAAAGTTTCCCTGTGCAAGTCTGCCTCACTAGGAGTCCTGATATTTGACCAGCGCGAAAGGCCAGAGAAAGCGAGGTTAGCTTGAGCGAGCGGGCTACTACCAGCACTCGTAGGCTTGGGCACCAGTCCTGTCCTACTGAACGAAGCCGGTTTTTCGATAGCGCCGATCAAATTATTTCCTCCCTATCCCGGGCCGGAAGTGTTCCAATAGAGCTAGCTGATAAAAGCTGGAGGAGTCTCCTGTATGGAATCAAACCATCCTTTTTCGCCAAGCAAGGAAGAGAAAGAAGAAGAAAAGATCGCTCCGCCGTCCCGCTTTATCGACGAAAAAATCTCCGATGAATCGGGTACGGAAAACAAGTCGGACAGCGCACTCAAGCCCGCGGGTCTCAAAAATCCCTTCTGGAACTGATCTCTCTCACAAGCGCCGGCTCCGTCACAAAATAACCGACGACCGGCGCTGATTTTTCTACTGGGAAGAACGGATCAGTTCGGTTCCTGGCGCAGGATCGGCAGGCATAAGCATGGCCGGAGCGCAAAATCCAGCCCGGACATTTGTTCCAGCGCAGGATGCAGCTGGGAATCGCGACAGGACTCGAGCGTAATGACGAACGGCAGCGCGGTTTTGTCGAAACCGGGTTTCTGCAGCACGGAGTCAATGTTCAGGCGGTGCGCGGCCAGGATTTCGGCCAAACGCGCCACAATGCCGGGCTGATCGCGCACGAAGAACCGCAAGTACCACGGTGTTTCGAAATCGCTGGTGATGCTTGGTGTCGAGAGGTAGCTTGCCTCGCTTCTGCCGCCCGATCTGGCGCAAAGCCTCTCCGCCACGAACATCAAATCCGAAACGACGGCGACAGCTGTGGGGTCGCCGCCTGCGCCTGCACCCAGAAACGCCATATCCCCGCCGTACTGGCCTGAGGTCAGCACCAGATTGAGATTTCTCTGTACCCGCCCGAAGGGCGAGCCGGAGGGAACCAGGCACGGACCCACGTCGGCAAACAGCGTGTCTGCCTTCAAATCAGCACGCGAAATCTGCCGTATGGTGCAGCCGAGTTCGGCGGCATAGGCAAAATCCACTGCGTCGATGGCGCGGATCGTACGCGCGCGCACCGATTCCGGCGCAACCCGAGCGTGGAGTCCGGCGAGCGCAAGTATGGCAAGTTTGGCGCGGGCGTCCCCGCCGTCCAGATCTTCCGAGGCGTCAGCTTCGGCGTATCCACGGGCCTGCGCTTCCTCCAAAGCTTCACTGAAGGGAATCCTCGCGTTCTCAATGCGGCTCAGAATGTAGTTGCAGGTGCCGTTCAGAATTCCGGCGATTCCGTGCAGCCGGTCTCCGCACAGGCCAGTCCGCAGCGCCGGGAGAACGGGAACGCCTCCGGCTACCGATGCGCCAAATTCCAGCTGGCATCCGTGACTGGCGGCCAGCCGCAGAAGATCGGGACCGTAGCGCGCGATGAGCTGCTTGTTTGCCGTGACCACCGATTTCCCCGCGGCCAGCGCGCTGCGCACAATCTGCTCCGCGGGGTTCAATCCGCCAATCAGTTCGACCACGACGTCAGCGTCCGAGCGCAGCACGGATTGCACATCGTCGGTCCAGATGACATCGCTCGGGACCCACGGCTGCTTCTTTCTTTCCACGTTGCGGTTGCAGATGTGGGTGAGGCGCAGAGACGGGTTGCCGCTCTCGCAGAGGATCCTGGCCACGGCGCGGCCCACGGTTCCGAAGCCGATCAGAGCGATGCGGCAGGCGGAGGCTGCAGCCGAGCTCTCCTGTGCGATGTTTTTCGCCGTGGGATTGGAGTGTGTTTCCGGCAACGGAATCTTTCCGCTCAGAAAATGAATTATTTATCATACGTGCGACTTGGACTTTGCGAAAGCTGCCGCGCGCCCTGCAAGGCGGCTTGGCGCGCAGAATCGGCATCAAAGTTGGTAATATGATGGATTCCGGCTGCGATGCGAATCACAGCGGGAGCATCGCGGACACGCTCTTTGTCAGGCGCCTGTCGTTGCCGAGTTTTGGTCGAGCGCTGCGGTCCGCAACCACGCCCGGTAGCGGGAGGAGAGAGAATGATTCGAAAGTTCGCGACGGTTCCCGGTTTCAGGGTCGTTCTGGCAGGGATGTTTCTCGCAACGACTCTGGCTGGGACTCCAACAATCCGTGCTCAGCAGTCTACGGACTCACCAGCTCCGTCCCAACCGAGTCAGGCTCAGCAGCAGCCCGATAATCCGCCATCCGGCGGTCAGGAACCTGCCGAAGAGACAAGCTCCCGGCGCCGGGCCAAGCCGCGCGACTACAAACCCTGGACGTTCACCGTGGGTGGCGGCGCCAGCCTCACTAACGGCGCTACCAAGTCTTTTGCACGAAGCGGGGGTGGCATCGCGGCCGCCGGCGTCGCTCGCAACTTCAGCAAGTATTTCGGGTTTCGTCTCGACGCGCAGTTTGACAACTTGCCATTGCGCAATTCCGCTCTGCAACAGGCGCTGGCGCCCAGCGGCAACGATCATGTGTATTCGGTCACGCTGGATCCCATCATCAATATCCCCGCGACCAAGCTGTGGAGCGGATATATCGTGGGTGGGCCATCCTATTTTCACCGCTCCGGCGAATTGGGCTCTTCCCGCGCGCTTCCAGGGTCAGCCTGCAATCCGTTCTGGGTGTGGTGGGGGGCGTGCTACGCCGGCAGCCTGCGTCTGGACGGGAAATTTCTCGCGTCTTCGGAAGACGAGTTCGGCGAAAACTTTGGCGGGGGGATAGCGCGCAAGATCCGGCCGAAAATCGAGATCTACGGCGAGTTCCGCTACCTGCATGGCAAGCGCAACGGCATCACTACCGACCTGCGTCCGGTCACGATCGGTGTGCGCTGGTAAGGCGTTCAACGGAACCAGTGGGAATGCAGGCTTGACCGGCCCAGCGCGTGAACCAGGATCGCGTCGCTCGGCCTTGGCGCCCGACTATGTTGGCCGTGCCGCGTGGTTTCGAGACAGAACTCCCGCTATCAGAAAGAAGGCAGCCGGCGCCGCAATCAAGACGAAGAACGGACCCCGCGGCAGATGTCCGGAGCGAAACAAGTTCCACACGTAGAACGCAAAAAGGCATCCCAGGGCGACGATTCCTCCCAGTTCTTCGCGAAGCCAAGCCACAGCCAACCCGAGGCAGACGCCGATGGGCCACAGGGCTAGCCCGACCCACTCTTGATGCGTTGGGCGCGGGCCATTGCCTTGCGCCATCTCGCCGATAGCGAAGGCGAGAACGGTCAATATACTCAGGACGCTCCACACACGCGCAGTCCAGCGGATGGCAACTGCCGCGTAACCGGTTGTCATGATTCCCTCCTCCTGACTATGGAACGCTTCCACGAAGCTGCCTTGCGGTCATTCTCGAGTTGGGCTCTTGCATGACCTGACCCAATCCAATACCGCTGGTCCAACTTCTGCACCAACTCATGATGCCGAGTCAGTCGGGATTGGTGCGGTAGCTCCAAAAGTCGTTCGCCAGCCTTTGCAACTGCACGAACGATGTTCCGGTTTTCGGCTCGGCAACCGCCGCATCGGCATTCGCCTCGCGCACTGCCAATTCCACGACCTGATGCGACGGCGCCAGCGAGCAGGCTGGGTCGGTCGCCGTGGCGTCTCCCGCCAGCAGAAAGGCCTGGCAGCGGCAACCGCCGAAATCTTCCGTGCGACGTTCGCAACTGCGGCAGGGCTCGGGCATCCAGTCTTCGCCGCGAAAGCGGCAAAACGACTGCGATTCCTGCCAGATCCATGCCAGCGTCTTTTCGCGCACGTTTTCAAACGACAAGCCGGGAAGCACTTCCGCGGCGTGACAGGGAAGAACCTTCCCCGCGGGAGTGACCAGCATCAATCTTCGTCCCCATCCTCCCATGCAAGCTTTCGGGTACTTCGCATAGTAGTCGGGCACGACCGAATCGATGCGAATCCGGCCAGCCAGCCGATTTTCGGCTTCGGCCACGACGGTTACAGCTTTCTCAACCTGCGCGCGAGTCGGCATTAGAGCAGCGCGGTTGACCAGAGCCCAACCGTAATACTGCGTGTGGGCGATCTCGATCCGCTCTGGCTCGAGTCGCTCGATAAACCCGATCATCTCTTCCAGGTGATCGAGGTTCTGCCGATGCACAACCAGGTTCACGGTGAAAGCGACGTTGTGGCGGCGGATCGCGTGCGAAAGGCCAATCTTGTGGGCATGAGCCTTCGCGCCGGCGATCCAGTTGGCGGCGTCTTCGCGCGAATCCTGGAAGCTGACCTGAATGTGATCGAGTCCGGCCGCGACCAGCTTCTCGAGACCCGGCTGGGAGAGCCCAATGCCGGAAGTAATGAGATTGGTGTAGAGTCCGGCGGTGTGCGCGGCGGCGACTAGTTCCGTCAGATCGGCCCGCGCCAGCGGCTCGCCGCCCGTGAAGTGCGCATGCAGCATGCCGAGCTTGCCCGCCTGCCGGAAGACGTTCGCCCACTCGTCCGTCGAGAGCTCCGATTGCGTTCCCGCCAGCTGCAACGGATTCGAGCAATATACGCAGTGCAGCGGGCAGCGGTGAGTGACTTCGGCGATCAGGGCAAGAGGTGCGAAAGGCATTGGGTAATTGAGTAATTGGGTAATTGAAATCGGGTAAGCAACCGTGCAGCAAGTCGCAGGAGTTTCAATTACCAAATTACGAAATTACCCAATTACCCAATCTCTAGTAGTCCACAATTCGCTTGCGCTGCAACTGCTCTAGGAAAATGCTGATGTCGGAGCGAATCTTCGCCGGATCGGTCGTGCCAAACTCCTTCTGCAACCCGGCGACGATCTCGCCAAATGTGCGCTGGCCGTCGCAGCGCTCCAGCACTTGCCGTCCAGTGCCTTGCAGTTTGATGGCGCCTTCGGGGAAAAGGATCATGCGATTCTCTTCCGTGCCGCCCCAGCGGCATCCCGCGGCCAGGCGCGGCTGACTTGAATCAAGTGGAGGGGCCATGGTTCAACTTCCCTCGATGCGAAATGCGCCGGGCGGCGGCCAACCCGGCTGTACGTAAGCGAAGTAAAGGGCATCGAGCTGCGCCCACAAAATGTCGCACTTGTCGCGCAAGGCCTGGATCGCCAGTTCCTGCTCGGCCCGCGTCCGGGCATTTTCCCAGACGTAGTTGAAGGCAAACTTCGCGTCTTCCGGGGCCTCGGTCAGCCGTGCCTCGAAGTAGCCGAGTCCGCCAGCGAGCCACGGGTAATGCTGGCGCAGCCTCTCCATGCGCAGGGAGATCAGATCGCGCGAGAACAACTCGGTCAGCGACGACGCAACCGCTTCCAGCAGGCTCCGGCTGCGCACGAGGTTCAGATATTCGTTGACCGCAAAACGCGTGGCGGGAAGGATGCCAGTTCCGGCGCGAACCTCATCGGCATCGAGGCCGGTGGCTTCGGCGAGTTTCAGCCAGCGGCGGATGCCGCCGTCGTTATTCGTCGTAGCGTCTCCGTCGTGATCCACGACGCGCTTGCGCCAGGCCCGGCGGAAAACCGGATCGGGGCCTCGGGAAAGAATAATCGAGTCCTTGATCGGAATGATGCTCTGGTAGTAATAGCGATTCAGCGCCCAGGCCTGCAGCTGACCGCGGCTGAGGCGGCCTTCGTGCATCATGAGGTGAAAGGGATGCTGGTGGTGATAGCGTTCCTCGCCCACGGCACGCAACTGGGCGCGCAACTCGTCGAACGAGAGCAGGCTCGCATCGGCCGTGGTGTCTACAGATCGAACTGCCATCCATCCTCCGCGATTTCCCAGCCTGCGTCGCGCACCTGGCGGTACTCGGGACCAGCCTCATTCAGCATGGGGTTGGTGTTGTTGATGTGGATATAGATTTTACGTGGGCGGCTGAGTCGCGCCAACTTAGCGAGACTGCCTTCTTCGAAGGAGCCGGGAACGTGGCCCATTTGATGTGCTGTCTGTCCGCTGCCTTGCATGCGGATCAATTCGTCGTCGCTCCAGAACGTGCCATCGAAGAGAACGACGTCGGAAGAATCCATTTCGATCAGCAGTTCGGAGGTGAGCTGCGGAACTGCCGGCAAGTACGCGAGGCGCTTACCTGAGGGCGATTGGACGATCAATCCGAGCGACGCTTCGCCGGGCGTCAGGCCGGATTGGCGCTGCGTTGAGACATAGGCGGGATAGCGCGTCGCAAGCGATACGGCACGACTGCGCAGGCCGGAATCTTCGCCGGAAGAAGTGAGCAGCGGAAACGTTGTTCCGGGGAGAAAGTCTGTCCAGGTGAGCTGACCGGGAATGCGTTGCAGCATGGCAAACATTGAGTTGTCTTCCGCCAGAATGCGACGGACAGAAGCGGTCGTGTAGACGCGCAGTGGCTGCAGTTCGCGCAACAGGAGCAGGCCGAGCGTGTGGTCGAGGTCGGCGTTGAGGAGAACCACTCCCGCGATGGGGGATTGGCGCACAGCGTCGTTGCCAGACGACGGGCGCGGATGAAGTTCGGGGGTGGCTTCGATTTGCCAGCGGAGATCGGGAGAAGCTCCGAGCAAGAACCAGGAGCGCCCGTCGCCGCTGACGGCAACTTGAGCCTGAGTACGGGCTTTGCCGTGGAAAGTTCCGGCGCGGAGCGCGCGGCAGTTGGGGCAGGCGCAGTTCCATTGAGGGAATCCACCGCCGGCGGCTGAGCCGAGGATCCGGACGCGCATAGATAGGGAGTGTAACAGCCGCGGTGGAAAACTTACGTCTTATAACGTTGCCGCCTGGTCGGACTTGCGCCGCGTACGTGTCCTGGCCTGGCCGCTGGCGCAGCGGAGCGGGTCAACGTCCCAGAGGAAGACAACCTGCGGAGAGGTTTTCGACGCCGTATGCGCTTGACAATGGCTTCTCTTGGGCGCACTGTTGCAGCCACGTTGTGGGGAGCCTGCCTAGGCGAACTCTCTTTCCCTCCTAGGTTCCGGCTTTCGAAGCCGGATCTGGTCTTGCAAGCACAAGTTCAGTAAGACTTGCGTCACGAGGCGGACGGCTTGAAAGGTGTGTCAGCCCTAGCTGTGATCTCGACTCTCAGGGTCGCTTGCACAGCCAAGGAGCGGCAGTGTCGGGTGACGACAAGCATTGTCGGAAAGTCTAGGAGGAATTGCGATTATGCGAAAAGGTTTGTTCCTGATTTGCGTCCTTGGATTACCTTGCGTCTCATGGGCCCAAAGCGATCAGGCAGCCTGGGCGAGTTTAAGCGCCCTGCAGGCGGGGCAGAAGATTCAAATCGTTGAAATGAACTCGAAGAAACATTCCGGAACCTTCGTGAGTGTCTCCGACACCGCGATTGCGTACCGGGAGACTGCAGGCGAACAGACCGTTCAGAAGCAAGACGTTCGCAGCGTGAAACTGATGGAAAACAAACACCGTTTGCGGAACACCCTCATCGGCGGCGCGGTGGGTGCCGGAGCGGGGGCGGGGATCACCGCGGCGTCGTGGGAGAACCATGGATTTCTCGGTAGCAAGGGAACCGGGGCCGCAGTCGGCGCGGTGATCGGTTTCGTGGCTGGCGCGGTCGTCGGCGCGCTATTGCCGAGCCACAAAACGGTTTACAGCGTGAGTTCGCACCCGACGGCTTCGAATCATAACCCGTAACGAAGCCGATCAAAGTCGCGATCACGGCGACCGGCGAATAACGGGTAATCCGCCTCCGCGAAACAGACTGCGCGAGGAACTGAACGCAGATAACCGTTAAAGGCTATTACGCCTCCTATCTAAGCGTACTCCCGGGCGATCTAATCCATGTCGGCGAGGGAGCAGGAGCCGGGGCCGCGGGGATCGCCGCAAGACGCGCAGGGGCTGGCGGAAGGCGCGGAGGGGGACGATCCTTTGGCGAAGACGGAGATTTGGGGTTCGAGCCTGGTGGCGTGGCATTTCGGGCATTCGGCCTTTTCTTTGCCGTAGACGAGGGCTTCGAACTGGTGGTGGCATTCCTGGCAGATGTACTCGAAGATGGGCATGCAGTGACTCCAGATCTGTCTCTATTAGAATCAATTTGTGGGAAGTTCGCAAATCACAAATCCTCGCGGCGGCGATGTCCAGCCGGATGGGCCGCGAATACAGAGCCCGTGGACCGCGCGGGTGCCGTTCCGTCCGCGTCGGTGGCTGCGCGGCGGGCATGTGCAGACGATCGCGAGCTTTCTGTTGCCGCGCAGGATTCATTTGCCGCCGGCGGAAGAACGGCTGGTTGAGGTGGCGTCAGCGGGCACTGCTCCGGCAGGTGTGGCTCGGGCGCTCGTTAATCGTGCGGGCGTCACTCCCGCAATCGTTTCCCCGGCAATCATGGTGCGGTGCCAGTGCTACTGGCAGAGCGAGCGTAAAGAAGATCGGGCTAAGGCGCTGACGGCGATGGTAGTGCACGGGCTCGAAGGCTCGAGCGATTCCGAGTACATGACCGGAGTGGCGGAGAAGGCGCTGGCGGCGGGCATGAACGCCGTGCTCATGAACCAGCGCAACTGCGGCGGCATGGATCATGTCGCGCCGACTCTTTACAACTCGAGTTTGTCGGGAGATGTGGCGGCAGTGGCGCGGCACGTGGTGGAAAACGACGGAGTGTCGCAGTTTGCGCTGATCGGATTCTCCATGGGCGGGAACCTGGTGCTGAAGCTGGCCGGCGAGTGGGGAAACGCGGGACCAGCGGAGTTTCGGGCGGTAGCGGCGGTGTGTCCGGCGATGGACCTGGCGGCGTCGGCAGACGCGCTGCACGAGCCGGCCAACCGGATTTATGAGTGGTATTTTCTGCTGCAGTTGTTCCGGCGGCTACGGAGAAAGGCGAAATTTTTCCCGGAAAACTTTGATCCGTCGCGGCTCAGGGGAGTCACCAGCCTGCGCCTGTTTGATGACCGGATCACGGCGCACTACTGCGGTTTCGCCGGGGCCGACGATTACTATGCGCGGGCGGCGGCGGCGAACGTAGTGGACCGGATTGCCGTGCCGGCGCTGATCATTCATGCGGCGAATGATCCGTTTATTCGGGTGCAAGCGGAGACGCTGCGGCGGATTCGGGCCAATCCGAACATTACGTACATCGAGACCGCGGACGGCGGGCATTGCGCGTTTCTCGGTCAGTGCGATGGCACGGGGGATGGCACAAGAGATGACGGGCGATGGGCCGAGCGCGCGGTCGTGGAGTTTGTGGCTGGTCGGTGAGCGCTAGGGAGATGTTCGAAGATATTCGCCTTCGATCCCCCCGAGAGCGTCAACCACGTCGTCCTCCCTCTGCACGGAAGCAGTGGTGCGAGAAGCAGCGAATGCGGTATGCGCTGGTGCTCTCACTGCCGCATGTCATTGCCGCACTTCGATCTCATCAATAAAGGTCCACTCCGCATTCGATCCCGGAATAACTCGAGCCTGTACGTACCGTCCGCTCACGCTGTTCAAGTCGGTCAGCGTCAACCACCACAACCGCGGGCCCGCGACTGGCAGCGGTTTCTTGACGGTGCCGACGGCAACAAACGTCACATTGTCGGCCGAGACCGAGTACGTGATCTTCTGAGGAAAAAGAATTCCCGGCTGCTCGTCCTGGAGCCAGTGGCTGCGGATTTCCCTGATGACCTGCACGCTGCCGAGATCGATGGTGAACGTATAGGCTTGAGTAGTGGCGCGTCCTTGCCACGCGGGATCGGCGTAATTCGTCGAACCCAGAATCCCGTCGGTCAGTTCGACGCCCCCGGTGTCAGGATATCCAGGGTCTGCGGGCATGCTGGCGGTATACGGCTTGCCGAGCGCAATGTCGGTCGGATACAAGTGGGGCGGCGGTGTGGACGCACTGGCCACATTGCTCCAGGACGAATTGTTGCCCGCCGCATCGAACGCCCTTACCTGATATGCATACGGCATGCCGGCATCAAGGCCGGAATCGGCGTACGACGTGTCCGTGCTGTACAGCGTTGCCACATGCTGGCCGTTGCGGAGCACTTTGTAGCCGACCACGCCCACGTTGTCCGTTGACCCAGCCCACGTCAGGTCGATGGTCGCCGAGTCAACCGCAACGGCGGTCAGGTCCGCAGGTGGGGTGGGCGGCACGGATTCCACCTTCCCCGTAGCCAGGTAATCCATGTACGTTTCGTAGTAGAGCGGATTGACCTGCTGCGGACTTAAGTAATGGTTGAAGCTGAAGCTGACATAGTTTGTGACGTAGGGTTGGACGGCGCGCATGTCATTCACAATGGAATGAATCGGCATGGTCGCGTAACCCTGAGTGTAGGTTTCCGTATCCGCCCAGAACTGCATGTTCGGGCGCGAGTGCTCGATCGCATTGCCCACGGCGCTGAACCATTCCGGTAGTTGTGCCTTCGTGGCATGACCCGCACCTACACCGTCTTGCAGCGCCAGAATGTCGATGGGGCTGCGTTGCAGGACGTATTCCCACATCGTCTGCCATTGGGAAGGGGTCAATCCCTCACCCGTGTTGTAGAAGGGCGAAATCACCACCGGTTTTCCCGGCGCAAGTTTGTGCAGGTGATTGCCTACGGTGCGGTAGAAGGCGACCAGGTTGTCCCATTGCGGAGAACTGGTCTCTACGTTGTCGACTTCAAAGGGGAGATACCATCCGGCAAACGAGGGGTGATGTTGATATCGCTGCCATATATCGTCGGCCAGTGCGTTGGCGGTCGTCGCTTCGTTCTTGAGCCAGGAGGCGTCGTCGATGTAGTTGGTCCACCAGTCATCGTTGACCTGCAGCCCCAGATACACTTCCGCACCGCACGCATCAGCCGTTTGCAGAGCACGTTCCACCACGTCGTGTTGCGTGTTCTGAGTGTAGCCTGCCAGCGTGGATGGAAAAACAGTGGTCTTCTCCTTGCTGTCTGCAGTCCACTGAATCAACATCTGGTCCAAAAGGGCATCTCGCATGTACTGGAACTCGTCCCGCCATTGCTCCAAGGTCCAGCTGTCACCCAGTGCCGGCTGCAGAAAGGAGCCGCGCAACGCCGGGCGAGCGCATTGGCTGTTTTCACCGGCCACGGGGTAGCAACAAAAAACGAGAATCAAGACCAGAATGCTCGGAACGAATAAATGGGAAGCAGATCGAGGAAAAGTTCGGCGTGCGTTGATCGCAGACATGAAGCCCCTACCTTTCGGGGTGCAGGTTTGGCTAAACGGTCATACGAACCGCGTATGCATATATGGTGTCAAGGAATATTTGCAACTGCGCGCTTGCGGGGTTTCATGCAGTTTCTGTAACAAACTGTGAACACGTCATTTAATGGAAGATCTGGTGCAAGGGAAGGCTCGGCCGGGCGAGTCAATCTGAGGCCATATGGACATTGCATGCAATGTAACAACGTTGGTGGTAGAGAGGAGGGAACAAGAACGCTGTGCTGCCCGAAATCCGGCTGGTTGTGTAAACGGTGTCTAAACTCATCGACCCGAAATGGATGGGCATCGGCCGGGAAATCCTTCCGGCGCAGCGAAGATCCCCACGGAACGAGAGCTCTGGCACATTCAAGTCCGCACTGGAGCGCGATGGACCCACGGCAGTAATTCCGCACGGCCTTTCATCCATCCCTTGATCCGCGTGCCCTTGGTATGGGTGCGTACGTAGGCCAGGGCCAGCATCGCCAGGAAGATGATCAGCAGGCCGCCGGAGGCTCCGGCGATGCTCTGCGCGTGTTTCCTGAGGATGGAGAAACGGCCATAAACGAATTCGATGTGCACCCAGTAAACCACGAGCGAAGCCTGGCCTAATTGGATGAGCGGGCTGAATCCCCACTGGCCCATGCGCCATCTTCCGACGACCCAGCGGCACCACGCGTAGACGCCGGTAAGAATCACGAGCAACATGCCGAGCCGGATCAAGAAAAAGTTGGGGCTGGTGTGCCAGAAATCGTAGATGGGATAGAGCTGGTACGGCCGAGCGTCAAGCCAGCGGGCGAACTCGACCAGGACAAAGCCGAGGCCGCCGAGAGTCAGGAAGACGGTCGTCTCGCGAGCCTTGGCCGAGGGGCTTTGCAGGATGAAGCCCACGGCGAGACCGGCGAAGGCGAAGGCGGTCCAGGGGAAGACAGGGAACAGCCAGGGCTGCGGAGTGCCGAGGTTGTGGACGCCGTTGATGTAAGACTCGAGCGGCCAGGGAAGAAAGCGCGGACGCCAGACGGTCCAGAGGAGTGGGGTAAGGAGAGAGAGCAGCAGCGCGGTTCCGGCAGAGGTGAGGATAAGGACCGTGCCCTTTGACCAGTTATCCCACCCTTGCCGCAAAGAACGCGGCAAGGATGGGGCACCCGCACCTTCGGTCTTCTCGCGGGCGAGAGCGCCCGCGCCACACAGAACGATCCAGCAGACGACGCCCATCAGCATCATGGAGAGGCCGATGGTGTTGAGGATATCCACGCGGAGCAGGTCGCTTTTCGGGGCCCAGCCCCAGGCGATGAGGTACTCCTGCAGGCGGAATAACAGGCCAAAGGCGAAGATTTCGGCGCCGCGGCGGATGGTGCTGCGGGCGATCTGGCCGGGCGGAAGATTCTTCTGCCGGAGTTTTTCGGTGACCAGGGCGAAGGAAATTCCTGCCAGGAACAGAAACAGCGGCGCGGGAAAAGTGCCGCCCAGCTGCGAGTACATGAAAAAGCGGGTCTGGCGGGCGGCTGGGTTGAGCCAGGAGTCGAAACAGTGAGTCTGGAACATGAGCAGGCAGGCCAAGCCGCGCATCCAGTCGATGTAGGCGAGGCGGGGTTTTCCGGCGTCGGGCGGAGACATGATGGCGGAGATGCGGCAGAGGCAGTATACGGCAGTGAGCCGCTGGAGGCCTTGTTTCTCCGGCTGCACTGGGATTGTTTCGGTCATTTTGCCCGGTTTCAGGGGTGAATAGAGGCCGGGAGACGGCGCAAATGGCGGGTTTTCGGTGTCGATTGTTAACTTTCTGTCTACCGTACAACCTTCTGGCCCAGTTCCTTGATCAGAACGGGAATAAGCCGTATAAGCTTAAGACACAGCGGTTACACCGATCTGCCCGGGAGTTCGTATGCGAATGGTGAAGTTGTTTCTGCTCGTTCTATCGATTGCCAGCGTCTTCTCCGCCGTCAGCTATGCCCAGGCGCCGGACCGGATTGTGGATGCCATTGATCCCTCGCGGGCGGTTGCCTTGGCCAAGAGCGTTCACCCCAAGGCCCAGGCGCAGTTTGATGAGGGGCCGGTCGAGCCCTCGTTCGAGCTCAGCTACGTTACCCTGACCACCACGCCGTCGGTGGCGCAACAGAAGGCGCTGAACCGGTTGCTGGCGCAGCAGCAGGATCCAACCTCGCCCAACTATCACAAGTGGTTGACGCCGGCGCAATATGCCGACCGCTTCGGCCTGAGCGAAAGGGATCTAGACCGGATTACCACCTGGCTGAAATCGCAGGGCTTCACGGTTCTGAGCGTTGGCAGCGGCCGCAACATGGTGATCTTCGGCGGCACGGCGGCGCAGGTCGAAAACGCCTTTAAGACCCAGATCCACCGCTACGAGGTCGATGGCGAGCAGCACTTCGCCAACTCGACGCCGGTCATGATTCCCGCGGCGCTTAACGGCATAGTCACTGGGATTCGCGGCCTGCATGACTTCCGTCCGAAGCCATTCTTCCGTAGTAGAAGCTTTGGCAAGTCGGCAGACCGCCCAAGCCCCGACTACTACGATGCCAAGTGGCAGTTCCCGAATTTTCTGGCCCCGGCCGACATCAACACCATCTACGACATCCCCAGTGACCTAGACGGGACTGGCCAGACCATCGCGATCGTGGGGGATAGCGACATCTTCGAGGCGGACATCGACGACTTCCGCAAGGGCTTCGGACTTAGCAGCACCAACCTGGGATGCACGCTGAGCGGCAGCTCCCCGGGCCCCGCCGGCGTCATCACGGCCTGCAACGGCACGAACTTTCAGTATGCTCCTGTCGGGACCGACACCCCGCCGAATGTGAACGGCGATGTTACCGAAGCTGATTTGGACATTGAGTGGGCAGGCAGCATCGCCCCCAAGGCAAAAATAATCTTCGTGAACGCCCCCAACACAGGCGGCGGTGCGTTCGACGCTCTTGTCTACGCGATCAGCCCCAGCGGCGGGCCTCCCCTCGCTCAAATAATCAGCGTGAGCTTCGGGGGGTGCGAATATGCGGATATCGGTGCGGGCAGCCTTGAGACGCAGCTGGCCCAAGCCGCCGGCGAGGGAGTCACGGTTCTGGTGGCTTCCGGCGACCAAGGCGGCGCTCCTTGCGACGGCAATCCTCCTGCACCCGCGACCCCGCCGTTCCTGGGCGCAATCTATGGGGGCGGCGTGGATTATCCGGCCAGCAGCCCGAACGTGATTGCCGTGGGCGGAACGAGCATTTCTTACGCGAATGACTCTAACCCGCCGCCATCAACGTATTGGAATGCCCCGACAACCAACCCCGCGAATGGCGGGACGGCGAAAACATATATTCCTGAACTCACCTGGGACGATAGCGAGGATCTGTCTGCCTACTGCCTCAGTACAGGCGCCAACCCGGGGTACTGTGTTCCGCCCAATGTTGCCGTAGCCGTCACTTCCCCGCAAACGGCGCAGGAGGATTATTGGATTTCAGCCACCGGCGGCGGGATGAGCAACTGCGCTCCGGGGCTGACGCAAAACGCGTCCTCGTGCGTGGTTGGCTTCCCGCAGCCGGCGTATCAGCAAACGCTGTCCGTCCCGGGTGCACCGTCAGGCACACAATACCGCTATGTCCCCGATGTTTCCCTGCTCGCGTCGGACTTTTTCCCGGGTTATGTCTTCTGCACACCGCAGAATCAGGTGGCCAACACCACTAGTACCACCAGCACCTGCGATCCCGGCACCAGCGCGGGAATCTTCACAGCAGTGGACACCTACCATGCGATCGTCGGCGGCACCTCGGCGGCGACTCCGGTTTTTGCCGCTATGGTAGCGCTGCTTAGCCAGTCGCTATCGACGTCGGGCCTGGGCAACATCAACACCAACCTCTACAAGCTGGCCGCGACGCCGTCCAATCATGTATTCCACCAGGTCAACAGCGGCAGCAACATCGTGTACTGTCAGAAGGGCCTGCCCGCCGGGGAGCCGGTCATCGCCTGCCCGGCATCCGGCCAGGTGGGCTTTCTAGCTTCCAACGCCGACGCGACCACCGGCTACAACCTTGTCTCCGGGTTGGGATCCGTGGACGTGGGGAACCTGGTGGCGAATTGGAGTGCGACTCAATCTCCGACCACGACAACGGCCTCGCCATCTCTCTCGCAGACCTATCAGAGCAACAATGTAACCCTGACCGCGACGGTCACCGCCACGTCCGGGACGACAGCACCCACCGGGAGCGTGACCTTCAGCTACACCAATGGCACCGGGGGGGGCACCCTGGGCTCGTCTACACTGCCCTCGTCTACAACGACCAGCGCAGTTGCGACGCTTAGCACGACGTCTCTGCCGGTTGGAACGAATACCATCACGGCGACATATAACGGGAACGACTCCACTTCCAACGGCCAGACCACCGTGAAAATCGTGGCAGCATTCACGCTGGCTGCCAATGCCCAGACCTATACGGTGACGCCGGGGCAGACGGCAACGGTGAACATCACCGTGGCCACGAATGGAAGCGGCTTCAGCGGGAACCTGAGCTACACCTGCACGCCAGAGTCGACCCTAACCGAGTCTACATGCACAGGGCCGACGAGCGCGGTGCCCAGCTCGCAAGGAGTCAGCTTCATCATAACGACCACGGCTCCGACCGGTGCTCTGCGGCGGCCGTTTGACCGGCAGCAGATTTTCTATGCGGCGCTTTTGCCGGGCCTGGTCGGGATCATGTTCACGTTCAGCTCGCGCAAGCGCGCGCTGAAGGGCGTGCGGATGCTGGGGCTGATCATGGTGCTGGGATTCTCGACGCTGTGGCTGGGGTCGTGCGGCGGGAACAACAGCAGCCAGAGTAACCCGGGGACGCCGCCAGGGAGCTACAGTATCACCATCAACGCCGAATCGGGATCGGGCGAGGTCCCCGGAGCGACCGGCACGGTTATGGTTACACTCGACGTGCAATAGGATTGCAGCGATCGAAATCCAGGCGCTCCGCTGACACGGAGCGCCGTTTTCTTTGTTCCCAAAATTCCGCGGCTAGAGAGCGTGTCCACTTTCGCCCCCATTTATGGTTTTGTCATCCTGAGCGGCGTTCTTGGCCGCGAAGGACCTATGTACTTCTCGCATTCTTATTTGCATAGGTCCTTCGCGTCGCTCAGGATGACAAGCCGAAACGGCTTCATAGGTTTCTGGAACGCACTTTTGCCTTCCGACATGCTCATCTGCGAAACTGGCCACTGATCACTGACCACTCACGCCATGGGTAAGATCCACGTCCTTTCCGAGAGCGTCGCCAACAAGATCGCCGCGGGCGAGGTGGTGGAGCGGCCCGCCTCGGTGGTGAAAGAGCTGCTGGAGAACGCGCTCGATGCGGGAGCGACGCGGATCAAGATCAGCGTGGAGGCGGGCGGGAAAAAACTCATCCAGATCACCGACAACGGGTGCGGCATGGTGCGCGATGACGCTCTGCTGGCGTTTGAGCGGCATGCGACCTCGAAGATCAAGGATGCCGAGGATCTGTTGAGCGTGGCGACGCTGGGGTTTCGCGGGGAGGCGCTGCCCTCGATTGCGTCGGTATCGCGGCTGCGGCTGGAGACCCGGGCAGTAGAGGAACCTGCGGGGACAGTGATCGAGATCAACGGCGGAAGGATTGCCCGGGTGGAAGAGGCGGGACTGCCGGCGGGTACTGCGATCACGGTGCGCGATTTGTTCTTCAACACGCCGGCGCGGAAGAAATTTCTGAAATCGGAGTCGACCGAACTGTCGCATATCGCGTCGCTGGTGACGCATTACGCGCTGGCGCATCCCGACAAGCACTTCGAACTGCATTCGGCGGCGCATGCCATGCTGGTCGCGCCTCCGGTAGCGGGGCACAGCGAGCGCGTGTACCAGGTGTTTGGCAAAGAGATGCTGGATCAGCTGATTCCGGTGGCGGCGCGGCAGGGGTTGGAGCATGTAGGATTGCCGCAGCCTCCGCCCTGGCGGCGGAGGGAGGAAGATGAAGAGGCACAGCCTACGCCGCCGGGCGAGATTCGAGTTCATGGGTTCGTTTCCAAGCCCGAGATTCAGAAGCTGAACCGGAATTCGATTTTTGTGTTTGTGAACGGACGGCTAATTCGCGACCGGCTGGTGCAACATGCGCTGACCGAGGCGTACCGGAACATCATTCCGCCGACGGTGTACCCGGTGGTGCTGCTGTTTCTGGAATTGCCGGCGGGGGAAGTGGACGTGAATGTGCATCCCTCGAAAACGGAGGTGCGATTCCGCCAGCAGACGGTGATGCACGACTTTGTGCGCGACTCGGTGCGGGCGGCGATGATGAAGGCGCGTCCGGTGCCGCAGTTCATGGCGGAGATTCGGGCGCATGCGACGGCCAGCCAGGCATTGACGCCCGGGGCAGACTGGGAGCCGACATCAGGTGCCGTGAATACGACAGATTTCCCACGTCTTGCGACCGATGCGAGGCCCTTCGACAAGCTCAGGGCAGGCTCTGGGGCACCCTTTGGCGGTGCGGCAGGCGGTGGGTTTGCATTGCAGGCGCCCGAGCCGCCGCCGATTTCCGCACGGCTACAATTCGAAGGCGGAATCGCGGTCGAGGCCAATGCTGCTATTCCCGTGGCGCGGGGGCTGGAGTCGGCGCCATTGGTGCGCGGAGTCGAGGCTATTCCTGACCACGGTTGCGCTCCGGCTCTTGACGTCCGCGAAGAAGAACCGACGCTGTCGTCGCTCGGCACACTGAGACCGCTGGGACAGATTCGGAATTCGTTCATCCTGGCGGTGAATGAAGATGGATTGTGGATTATTGATCAGCACGTGGCGCACGAGCGCGTGTTGTTTGAGCGCGTGCTGAAACAGAGGGCGGCGCAAAAAGTGGAAAGCCAGCGGCTGCTGATGCCGATCGTGCTGGAATTGTCCGCGGCGCAGCAAGCGGTGTTCGCCGAGATTTCCGACGAATTGCAGCACAACGGATTTGAAGCCGAGCCGTTTGGCGCGCGCAGCGTGGCGGTCAAGACGGCGCCGGCGGGAGTGGAGGCCTCGGCCGTGGAGCACATGCTGCACGAACTGCTCGACCAGTTTTCGCGTGAAGAGCAGGCGCTGAACCTGGAAAAGATCCGGGCGCGGATCGCGGCCTCGATTGCGTGCCATGCCGCCATCAAGGTGAACATGCCGCTGGAGCAGAACAAGATGGAATGGCTGCTCGCGGAACTGGCGAAAACGGATCATCCCATGTCGTGCCCGCATGGCCGGCCGGTGGTGCTGCGTTATTCTATGAAGGATATTCAGAAGGCGTTTAAGAGGATCTAGTCCCGAGTCCTGAGTCCCGAGCTGCGAGGGTTTTGCTCACAACTCAGGACTCGCGACTCGCAACTCGCAACTCGCTATGACTGACCAGGAACTCCAACAACTGCGGGGCGAAAAGTGGCGGCTGGATGGCCATGCCGTCCGGACGATCGAAGCGGCCCGCGCCTTTGTGGAGGACGCGGGATTTTGCCTGATGTATCCGCAACGCCCGCCGTTGCTGGTTCCGACGTTCATTGGCGCATTTGTCGGGTCGGACGATCGTTTGCCGGGATGGCAGCACGCCTTTGCCGATCCGCGGGCGGCGGAAGCCACGGAATTGATGGTGCGGCTGCTGCGCGAGCGGGCGGCGTTCGAGGCCAATCCGTTTGAGGAGAACAATGGATTTCTGGTGGCGGCGTCCGTGTTCCCCTATTTCTATGCGCTGATGGGCGAGCGCAATCCGAAGCAAGCGCCGAAGGCGGGGACGCGCTCGCCGTATTCGCAGCTGGCTTGCGATGCCTTTGAGCTGATTCAGCAGGATGGGCCAATTTCCAAGCAGAGACTGCTGGAGCGGCTGGGCGGGAGCGTGTCGTTTGCCGCGCTCGATGGCGCGTTGGGAGAATTGTGGTCGAAACTGCGCATCACGCGCGTGGACTACAAAGCCGGCGAAGGATCGATCTGGGACTTGCTCTACCGCTGGGCGCCGGAGGCGGTGAAAGAGGGCGTGGGATTGTCGGTGCCGGAGGCGCTCTCGGCGCTGGTTTCGAAATATCTCGATTGCGTGATTGCGATCGAGGAGGCGGATCTGGAGATTTTTTTTGGAAACTTCATCGCGCGCTCGCGGGTGAAGGATGCCGTCAACGCGCTGCTGGCGGCACGCGAACTGAGTTTCGTCCATGTCGGGGGACGGGCGATGCTGCAAATCACACCGGCGAAAGTGGGAGCGGCTCCGGCTCCGCGAGGCTCGGCGCGGTAAGCCTTGTCAGATACCGGCCATCACACCTGTGTCAATCGACTTCAATCCGGGGACTTATCGCGGGCGGCTGGCACCGTCGCCCACCGGACTGCTGCATGTGGGCCACGCGCGCACCTTCTGGGTCGCGGCACAGAGGGCGGCTGAGCACGGCGGGCAGTTGATCCTGCGCAATGAAGACTTGGATCCGCAGCGCTGCCGCGCCGAGTTTGTTTCAGCCATGGTGGAGGATTTGCGCTGGCTGGGGATCCGGTGGACGGAGGGTCCGGATTGCGGCGGTGAGTTCGGTCCATACGCTCAAAGTGAGCGGCGGGCCTGGTATTTGGATGCCTGGAGGAAATTGCGGGATCAGGGAGCGATTTATCCATGTACATGCTCGCGGAAGGACGTGGCGCAGGCAGCCGGTGCGCCCAATGAAGGTGATGATGAGATGATTTACCCGGGGCGGTGTCGACCGCAGAACATGCAGCGGAGCTTCGCTCCGCTTGGCCGGGTTCCCTCGACTTCGCTCGGGACAGGCTCCAACCCGGCCCCACACGAGCCAAGTGGGATGAACTGGCGGTTTCGGGTTCCGGACGGGGAGGCGATTCGCTTTACGGATTTGCATATGGGACCTCAGTGCATGGTAGCGGGAAGCGATTTCGGCGACTTTATCGTGTGGAGACGCGATGACGTGCCGGCGTATCAGTTGGCCGTGGTGGTGGATGATGCCGCTATGCGGATCACCGAGGTTGTGCGGGGAGCGGACTTGCTGACATCAACGGCGCGGCAGATTCTGTTGTTCCGCACATTGGGACTGTCGGTGCCGGATTATTATCACTGCGATCTGGTGCGCGACGAGACAGGAATGCGCCTGGCAAAACGGCATGATGCGTCGAGCGTTCGCAGGCTGCGCGAGTTGGGATGGACAGCGGAACAAGTGCGGACAGGCGCACTGATGCGGTCCGATCGATGAAACCCCCAACGGGAAGGTACACGAGCAGCAGAGCGGAATAGCGCTCAGGAGCGCCGCTTGAAGCCTGTCTCCGCCGCCCGTACACTGAAAGCATGCATGTGCACGCACACGGGCCAGGCGGGCCGACGCGAGTTCTGAAGATTTCGCTGGCCGTGACCCTGGCCTATATTGTGCTGCTGGTTGTGGCCGGGGTGCGGGCACATTCGCTGGCCCTGCTATCTGAGGCGGGACACAACCTTTCCGATTTTTTCGCGCTGCTGTTGTCGCTGGTGGCAGTTTATTTCCAGTCGCGACCGGCGAGTTCCACCAAGACTTACGGCTACCATCGCGCCGGAGTGCTGGCGGCGCTGGTCAACGCGACTTCGCTTGTCCTGGTTTCGTTCTTCATCTTCTATGAGGCCTTCCGGCGGCTGCAGCACCCCGAGCACGTTCAAGCCAGCGTGATGATGTGGGTCGCGGCTGCCGGCGTAGTGATGAACGGCGTGATTGCATTGCTGCTGTATCGAACCGGCGGAGACGTGAACATCCGCAGCGCGCTGCTGCACGAACTTGGGGACACGCTTTCGACAGCGGCGGTGATCGCGGGAGGCTGGGCCATTCTGATCACCCGAAATTATTGGATTGACTCGGCGTTGTCGGTCGGAATTGGTGCGCTGATTTTGTGGTCGGGTTTCGGCATTGTGCGTGAAACGCTGAACATTCTGCTGGAAGGGACGCCCCGCGGCATGAAGCTCGAAAAGATCGAGTCGGCGATCCGGTCAGTCGAAGGAGTGAATGGCGTGCACGATCTGCATGTGTGGAGCATCGGGTCGGAAACGCATGCCCTGTCGTGCCACATCTCGATCGCCGACATTCCGCCGTCGGTCAGCGAGCGCATTCTGCGCGATGTAAAAGAACGCCTGCTGCACGATTTCCGCATTGACCATACGACAATCCAATTCGAGAACGTGGTGTGCCAAGTGGCGCACGGCTGCATGATCCCCGTGGCGGAAAGCGAAGAGGAGCACCATCATCACAGGCACTGAAGCGCGAATCAGCCTGGCAAACTCTTTCCTTCTGGTTTTTACAAGTTCGAGGTCTTCTCCGTGACTCTGTGGTGGAAAAAAGGCAAATTTAGGATGGTACCCGCCGTCCTCGGACCCCGATGCCACCTGTGATACCCTACTCTTTGATACTTGTCCCCTGGAAGGGTCATCTAATACCTGTGTATTTTCTCCGAAAACACCTGCGATTTCTCGCTGCTGTGCAGCTCCTTCCTGCGCTGGAAAGTGGGGAAGAGACGCTCGTGGGCGGCCAAGCTGTGCTGGAGGGCGTGATGATGCGCTCGCCACACGCGTGGGCGATCGCCTGCCGCAAGCCTTCGGGCGAAGTAGTGACCATGAGCGAGCCGCTGGAACGGCCGTCGGACAAGCATAAGTGGATGGCTTGGCCCATCGTGCGCGGAGTGATGACGCTCGGCTACGCCATGAACCTGGGATACCGCGCGCTGCGTTTCTCAGCCAACGTCGCGATCGAAGACGCCATGGAGAACGAAGCCACCCCGGTGCGGGCCGGTACGGCAGCTCCTGCTGGCCATTCTGAGCAAGGGTCGGCGAGTTCGGCCAAGTCCGGGACGCGGGAGAAGGCAGCCGTCATCAGCAACTGGCTGGCCGTGGTCAACATCGTGATTTCGCTGGCCTTCTTCGTCTTTATGTACAAGTACATCCCGTTGCTGGCGGCGACGGAATTGAAGCGAATGAACCCTGCTCTGGGTGGACGGGTCGTTTTCAATCTGGTCGATGGCGCTATTCGTCTGGGGTTGTTTCTGCTGTTTATCTGGGGAATTTCGCTGTGGAAAGATATACGGCGGGTGTACGAGTATCACGGCGCGGAGCACAAGACTGTTTTTGCATTTGAAAATGGCGACCTGCTGACGACCACGGCCGTACAGAAATATTCAACGTTTCATCCGCGGTGCGGCACAAGTTTTCTGATGACCGTGATGCTGATCTCGATCGGCTTTTACATGCTGATTCCGTTTACCACGTTCTGGGCGCGCTTTGCGTCGCGCATCGTGCTGCTACCGGTTATCGCCGGAGTGTCCTACGAAATCATCCGCTTCGCCGCCAAGCACCGCGGGTCGCTATTTGCGCTGATGACCGCGCCCGGCCTGTGGTTGCAGCGCATTACCACCCAGCCACCGTCCGATGAGCAAGCCGAGTGCGCCATCGAGGCCCTGAACCGCGCTATGGCGCTGGAGAAGGAACGGGGCGGGGAACTGGTGATTGCCTAGGTAAGGCGTCGTTGGCCGTCCGTCGTTGGTCTTTGGCCGGGGTCCTAACCTCCCTAATTGGTCATCCGTCACAGACTGCTTGGCAGGCTGCGGGCTAGAGTGGCTCCCGGAGGTGTTCCATGGCTGCATCATCTTTTCGGGATCTGAGAGTCTGGCAAGAAGCAATGAAACTGACCACGGAGATCTATAGAAGTACGGCTGATTTTCCGAGGCACGAGTTGTACGGTTTAAGTCAGCAGATTCGGCGTGCGGCGGTGTCCGTGCCCAGCAACATCGCGGAAGGCAAAGGCCATCGCTCTGACAGGGAATTTGTGCGCTTCTTGCTTCACGCGCGAGGATCACTTTTGGAGGTCCAAACTCAGCTGTTGATCGCTGAGGAATTACAATACTTTCGGAAAGAAGAAGGACTGCGTCGGTTGGCGCTGACCGAGGGTGTGGGCCGCGCTCTAAGTGGATTGATCAACTCCATGAGCGAGAAAGCCGCGTGAGGGTTTTGGCCAACGACCAACGACGAACGACCAACGACCACCATGTTTGAACGACTGGACCAAATTGAAGCACGCTACGAAGAGCTGACCCAGGCTCTGGCGTCGCCGGAGATCATGAGCGACTCGGCGCGATACCAGAAGACTGCCAAGGCGCACAGTGAAATCGCGCCGGTGGTCGAGAAGTATCGCGAATACAAAGATCTGAAGAAGGGGATTGCCGAGAGCAAGGCGGTGCTGGCCGAAGAGAAAGATCCCGAGATGCGCGCTTATGCGCAAGAAGAACTCGACATGCTGGAAGCGCGCGTCGGCGGCGTTGAAGAAGAACTCAAGGTCCTGCTCTTGCCCAAGGACCCAAATGACGAGAAGAACGTCATCCTCGAAATCCGTGCCGGGACTGGCGGAGACGAAGCCACTCTCTTCGCCGCCGAGATTTTCCGTATGTACACACGCTACGCGGAGACTCAGCGCTGGAAGGTGGAAGTGCTCTCGACTTCGGAGTCGTCGGTTGGCGGGCTGAAAGAAATCATCGCCATCATTGAAGGCAACCACGTTTACTCGCAACTTAAGTACGAGAGCGGCGTGCACCGGGTGCAGCGCGTGCCTCAGACCGAACAGCAGGGGCGCGTGCACACTTCGGCGGTCACGGTCGCGGTTCTGCCTGAGGCGGAAGAAGTGGATATCAAGATCGAAGCCAAAGACCTGCGGATTGATACGTTCTGCTCCTCCGGTCCGGGTGGGCAGTCGGTGAATACGACGTATTCTGCGGTGCGCATTACGCACATCCCGACCAACACGGTGGTGAGTTGCCAGGACGAAAAGTCGCAGATCAAGAACCGCGAGAAAGGCATGCGCGTGCTGCGCGCCCGGCTCTATGAAATCGAAATGGAAAAGCAGCAGGAAGCACTGGCCAAGGAGCGCAGGGCCATGGTGAAGTCGGGCGACCGCAGCGAGAAGATCCGCACTTACAATTTCCCGCAGAACCGGCTCACCGATCATCGCATCGGCTTTACCATCCACCAACTCGACGCCGTAATGGACGGCAAACTGCAGCCGCTCATCGAGGCGCTGGTCACGTATTACCAGGCGGAGAAGCTGAAGCAGGAAACGGCGGGCGTGGTGTGAGTTCGGGCGAGCGTGATTAGGCAGGTTCTGCGCCTCCTGTGTCCTCTGTGGTTAGAATTGTCCGTGCAGCTCAAACCAGCTCTCGCCTCGGGTATTGCCTGCGTCGCCGCAGAGCACGTTCCTTCTCCGCGCATGAATGCCGAGCTGCTGCTGATGTTCGTCCTGAGCTGCGACCGGGCTTATCTCTATGCGCATCCTGAGCGCGAACTCACTGCGGAGGAGCAGTCAGGCTACGAAGCAGCGTTGGCCGAACGCGCCCGAGGAGTGCCGGCACAGTACATCACCGGACATCAGGAATTCTGGGGGATGGATCTCATTGTCACTCCTGCGGTTTTGATCCCACGGCCAGAGACGGAGCATGTCATTGAGACCGTGTTGGAGCTTGAGACGTCAGACGTCAGACCTCAGACCTCAGCCAAGGCGCGAGGTTCCGAGGTCCGAGGTCTGAGGTCCGAAGTACGTATTGTTGATGTTGGTACTGGATCAGGCTGCATCGCTCTGGCACTGGCGAAAGAACTGCCTGATGCCGAGATCCATGCGACGGACATTTCCAGCAGTGCGCTGGAAATTGCGCGGGCCAATGCTGCCCGGCATCAACTTGAGAACCGCATCCAGTTTCATCAGACGGATCTGCTCGCAGGCCTGGCCCCAGATTTCGATTTCATTGTTTCGAATCCTCCTTATGTGGGGGAATCTGAGGAAGATCAGGTCCAGTTGGAGGTTCGCAAATTTGAGCCGCGCGGCGCGGTCTTTGCTGGTCCGAGCGGACTCGAGGTCATTGCGCGGCTGATTCCGCAAGCGCGGGAAGCCTTGCGTCCCGGCGGCTGGCTGGTGATGGAGATCAGCGGCACGATCGCGGATGCGATTCGCCGGCTGCTCGAGGGCTGGGACGAGGTCCGGATCACTCCCGATTTGCAGGGCATTCCGCGCGTGGCGCGAGCGCGAAAACCGAGGCTCTGATATTGTTCAGCCGAGACAGCGTATGGAGCGGCCGTGGAAGAGCGGCGTTTCAGCGCCGCGTAAGGATGATACAAGGATCGTGGGCTTCAGCCCCGGTCGAGCGCGTCCAACGCCGTTCTAGCGGCGTACGACCGCGGGCAGGATCTCCTCGACATCAATGAGTTCGGTCGGATAATTGCCGGTGTAGCAGGCGGTGCAGTAGGACGTCGTCTCGCCTTCACCGCATGCGCGTTTCAGGCCCTCGAGCGAAAGATAGGCCAGCGAGTCGGCGCCAATGTAGTCGCGAATTTCGTCGACCGATTTATTGGCGGCGATGAGCTGCTTGCGCGAGGGCGTGTCCACACCGTAGAAACACGAAGAAATGGTGGGCGGACAGGAGATCCGCATGTGCACTTCCTTCGCGCCGGCGTTGCGGATCATGCGCACGATCTTGCGGCTGGTCGTGCCGCGCACGATGGAGTCGTCAATCAGCACCACGCGCTTGTCGGCCAGCAGGGAGCGCACCGGATTCAGTTTCAGCTTGACCCCAAAATCGCGGACGCTCTGGCGGGGCTCGATAAAGGTGCGGCCAACGTAGTGGTTGCGGATCAGGGCGAAGCGAAAAGGGAGGCCGCTCTCAGCGGCGTATCCCACGGCGGCGGTGACGCCGGAATCGGGCACGGGAACAACCAGATCGGCCTCTACCGGAGCTTCCCGCGCCAACTGGCGCCCCAGGTTTTCGCGGCTGGTCTGCACCGCGCGGCCGAACACCGTGCTGTCGGGACGCGAAAAATAGACGTGCTCGAAGATGCAGCTCGACTGCGCCGCAGGGGTGGAATAGAAACGCGAGGTGATCTCATCGGGTCCGACCACGATGAGTTCCCCCGGCTTGACATCGCGTTCGTACTCGGCGCCGATCAGATCGAAGGCGCAGGTCTCGGAGGCAAAGACGATCGTGTCGCGAGCGTGGCCGTCGGTTGCGCGAATGCGCCCCATGGCCAGCGGCCGAAAGCCGCGCGGGTCGCGGGCGGCGAAGATTCGATCTGCGCTCATCATCACCAGCGAAAATGCTCCCTCCACGCGCCGCAGCGCGTCGGCCATGGCTTCGGGCAGGGTATGCTCCCGGGAAAGCGCGATGAGGTGAACAATCACCTCGGTGTCGCTGTTGGTCTGGAAGATTGATCCTTGGCCCTCCAGGCGCTGCCGGATATGGTGAGCGTTCACCAGATTGCCGTTGTGCGCTACCGCGATCGCGCCCTTGTTGGACTGCACCAGAATGGGCTGCGCGTTCAGCAGCGCCGAGTCGCCCGCGGTGGAGTAGCGCGTGTGCCCGATCGCGAGCGAGCCGCGTAGTTGCGAAAGCACGTCCTCGGTAAAGATGTCGGCGACCAGGCCCATGGCTTTGTGCTGGCGAAGGCTCAGGCCATCGGAAGTGACTAGCCCGGCCGACTCCTGCCCGCGATGCTGCAGGGCGTGCAATCCCAGATAGGCGAGCTTCTCCGCTTCAGGGTGAGCGAAGATCGCCACCACTCCGCACTCGTCGCGAAATTTGTCGAAAGTCAGCATTCAGCAGTTAACCTTTAGTTCTTACTCGATCCATGTGGGGACAGCCGCCCTCGGCTGTCCAGCCCAGCAAAGCTGGGCAGCTCTTTACTCTGCAAGCTCAGTCCGCTGCCATCAGTTCCGGATCCGTCCGCAGCGCCGACTCCAGCGCACCTTCGTAGGCCGCGCTCAACTCAGAAACAACGACCGAAACAGCGACTCCGCCATCCAGCGCGATTTGGAGCGTCTCTGGGATTGTTTCGCCGATCACATCCGCCGCGACGCCATGTTTTCCGGCTACTTCTTTGATTCGCGCTACATTCCCCAGGTCGCAGGAGACGATAATCCGGCTCGCGTCTTCTCCAAACAGGGCGAACTCCGCCGGAAGCCCAGCGGACGCCAGGTTCACGCGCGCCCCGACACGCTTGGGGAATGCCTTCTCCGCCAAAGCCACCGCCAGGCCACCCTCCGAGCAATCGTGGGCGGAATCCACCAGTCCCTGCTGAATCAACTCGATGACTGTTTTCTGCAGCGAAGCTTCTTTTTCCAGATCGATCTCCGGTGGATAACCCCAAAGCGCGCCGAGAATTTCCTTGGCGTATTCCGAAGAGCCAAATTCGCTCTCAGCATCGGTGATATCGCCCGGCTCGCCCGCGCGCAATAGCACGATCGTGCGTCCGGGCGCCGAGAAATGCATGTGGACGGTCTTGTGCACGTCATCCAAAACTCCCACAACGCCAAGCACCGGAGTGGGATAAATGCCTTCACCCAGGGTCTCGTTATAAAAGCTGACATTGCCGCCGGTGATGGGGATCTCCAGTTCTTCACAGGCTTTGGTCATGCCGTCGATGGTCTGCGAGAACTGCCACATGATGTGCGGTTTCTCGGGATTGCCGAAGTTAAGGCAGTTGGTTGCGCCGACCGGCGTTGCTCCTGCGCAGGCCACCTTGCGTGCGGACTCGGCGACCGCATGCATCGCGCCCAGTCGCGGATCGAGATAACACCAGCGTCCGTTGCCGTCGAGCGACATGGCCAGCCCGCGCTGCGAGCCTTTAATACGAATTACGCCGGCATCGGCGGCACCGGGCGCCTCCACCGTGTTGGTCTGCACCATGTGGTCATACTGTTGCCAGACCCAGCGTTTGCTGCAAATGCCAGGGCTGGCGAGAAGCTGCTTCAGAGTTGCGGTGAAATCACTGACTCCACCGAGCCTGATCGGCTCTGGGATTTCGCGCGGCACCGCAGGCTCCCAGCGCGCCAAGGGACGCTGGTATACGGGAGCATCGTCGGTAAGCGCCGGATTGGGAATCTCGGCAACGACCTGGCCGTGCTGGAGCACGCGCAGCTTGTTGTCGGTTGTGACCTTGCCGACTTCGACGGAATCGAGCCCCCACTTTTCAAAAACGCGGAAGACTTCCTGCTCGCGCCCTTTTTGCGCGACCAGCAGCATCCGCTCCTGCGATTCGCTGAGCATGATCTCGTACGGGGTCATGCCCGTTTCGCGCTGGGGGACGCGATCGAGTTCGATTTCGATGCCGACTTTGCCGCGGCCGCCCATCTCGCAGGTCGAGCAGGTCAGCCCGGCGGCGCCCATGTCCTGGATGCCGACGATCGCGCCGGTTTGCATGGCTTCGAGACACGCTTCGAGCAGAAGTTTTTCGAGGAAAGGGTCGCCCACCTGCACGTTGGGCCGCTTGGCTTCCGAAGCCTCGCTGAATTCTTCGCTGGCCATGGTCGCGCCGTGAATGCCGTCGCGGCCGGTTTTGGCGCCAACGTAGATGACCGGATTGCCCGCCCCCGCGGCACGAGCGTAAAAGATCTGATCCTTGCGGACCAAGCCAAGCGCAAATGCATTCACCAGCGGATTGCCGGAATAGCAAGGCTCAAACTTAGTTTCGCCGCCGAGATTGGGCACGCCGAAGCAGTTTCCATAAGAAGCGATGCCGCTGACTACGCCTTCGAGGATGGAATGATTTCGGTGAACCTCCGCTTGCGTAGGGGCGGACGCTTTCGTCTGCCCACCGTTTCCCCGGACGAGGGCGTCCGGGGCTCCATGAACCTTGATTGGACCAAATCGCAGGGAATCCATCACCGCAACCGGCCTTGCACCCATGGTAAAGATGTCGCGCAGAATTCCGCCCACGCCCGTAGTCGCGCCCTGAAACGGCTCAATGAACGACGGGTGATTGTGCGACTCGATCTTGAAGGCACAGGCCCAGCCGTCGCCCACGTCGATGATGCCGGCATTTTCTCCAGGTCCCTGCAGAACGCGCTTGCTGCGGGTGGGCAGGCGCTTCAGATGCACGCGCGACGATTTGTAGGAGCAATGTTCGCTCCACATCACGCTGAAGATACCGAGTTCGGTGAAGGTGGGCTCGCGGCCGACGAGAAGCTGCTTGATCTTCTCGTACTCATCGAGCGTAAGGCCGTGCTGCCGGATAGTCTCCGGAGAAAAGGCAGAAGTCAAAGTGGTGGCCATGGGAGGAACTTCTATTGTCGCATTTTGGCGGCGTGCGGGATAGGGCTATTCAGACGTCGTTGAAGGCGACTGCTGGTACGATTCTTCTGGCATGAAATCCATCATCGTCGGAACGGCCGGGCACATCGATCACGGGAAAACCGCACTGGTGAAGGCGCTGACCGGGATGGATGCCGACCGGCTAGAGGAAGAAAAGCGGCGCGGCATCACCATTGACCTGGGCTTCGCGCACATGGACTTGCCCGGTGCCAACGGCGAGATGCTGCGGCTGGGGTTCGTGGATGTCCCCGGGCACGAGCGTTTTGTGCGCAATATGCTGGCGGGCGTGGGCGGCATCGACCTGGTGCTGCTGGTGATCGCGGCGGATGAATCGATCAAGCCGCAGACCCGGGAGCATTTCGACATTCTGCAACTCATCGGCGTGAAGCGGGGCATAACAGTACTCACCAAATCAGACGCGGTGGACGCGGAGACGCTCGAGGTGGCGCGAATGGAGGTCGAAGAATTCCTGCGAGGGACTTTTTTGGAAATACCAGGAAGTCCAATTGTTGCGGTGAGCGCGCTGAGGGGTGCAGGGCTGGAAAATCTGAAGCAGGCGATGGTTGCGGCCGCGGCGGAGGTCCAGCCGCGGGACGCGACGGCGCTGGCACGATTGCCCATCGACCGCGTGTTCACCATGAAAGGTTTCGGGACCGTAGTTACCGGAACCTTGATTTCCGGCACGATTCACAAGGATGACGAACTGGAAGTTTTTCCCACCGGCCGGAGGGTCCGGGTGCGCGGCGTGCAAGTGCACGGACAAGCCGCCGATGTCGCGGTTGCGGGGCAACGTACCGCATTGAATCTGGCAGGAATCAGCACCGAAGACTTGGCGCGGGGAATGACCCTGGCTCCGCCGGCAACGTTTGCGGCAACGCGCATGGTTGAAGTGAAGTTGCGGCTATTGTCTTCTGCGCCCCGGCCGCTGAAGGATCGGGCGCGAGTGCACTTCCATTGCAACAGCATGGAGATGATAGCGGAAGTTGTCCTGTATGAAATCAAGCAAGTTGCCCCCGGCATGGAGGTGTGGGCTCGCATCAAATTCACGGGACCAGCGTTGTTGCTTCCGGGAGACCACTTCATCATCCGCCAGTTTTCGCCAGTTGTGACCATTGGGGGAGGCATGGTTGTGGATGCAGCGCCGGTCACCAGGAGACTGTCCCCTGCGAGCGATCTGGAAATCCTCGCGGGGAAGGACCGTGAGGCAATTCTGCGGGTTCGAATCGAGCGGAGGCGTCATGATGCCATCAGTCTGGCACAGTTGATTGAAGAGACCGGCTGGACTGGGAGTGCAATCGAATCGCTGCTAGCCGGGCCAATTCAGGCCGGCCAGATTGTCCAGATTGCCGACGTGTTTCTCAGCTCTCAGTGCTGGGAAACGTTGAAGGCGCAAGTTGTTCCAACGCTCGCCGCGCTTCACGGCCAGAATCCGCTGGTTAGCGGCATCAGCAAGGAGCAATTACGTGATCAGACGGATGCGAGTGTCATCGTGTTCGAGGCGATTGCCAAGGCGCTGGTGGAGGAAAAGAGGATTGAAATCATAGGAGACCTCATACGGCTGCCCGGTCATGGGGTCGTAATGAAGGACGACGAAACCGAATCAAGAAAGAAAATCGAAGAGGCATTTTCGATGGCCGGATTGAAAGTCCCCGCATTGCATGAGGTGATCGCGGGGCTTACGGTAGACAGGGAGCGTGCGCAGAAGATTGTCACGCTGCTGCTGCGGGAGAAGGTGCTGGTCAAAGTCTCGCAGGAGCTGGTGTTTCATCGCTCGGCGCTGGAGGAACTGCGGCGGCAGATGGTCGCGGAGAGGGTCAGGTCCTCCAGGATCGATGTGGCCAGGTTCAAGGAGTTGACGGGAATCAGCCGCAAGTACGCCATCCCGCTGCTGGAATATCTGGACAGGGAGCGGGTGACAAAACGAGTGGGCGACGCGCGGGAAATTCTGTAGCTATTTGGTAATTGGGAAATTTAGTAATTGAGTAATTTGAAAATTCCGCGGTCGCGGCCGGTATTGGATTCCCTAATTGCTGCGGCTGGCGGAAAGGGTCTTGTGATGACGCCAATAAGAGTCATCGGGGCGGGGCTGGCCGGATCGGAGGCGGCGTGGCAGTGTGCGCGGCGGGGCATTGAGGTCGAGTTGTTCGAGATGCGGCCCGTGCGCTCGACGCCGGCACATCAGACCGGCGATTTCGCCGAACTGGTGTGCTCGAATTCTCTGAAGTCCGACAGCGAATTTACGGCTCCGTGGCTGCTGAAAGAGGAAATGCGGCGGGCGGGTTCGCTACTGATGGAGATTGCCCGCGAATGCGCAGTTCCGGCAGGACACGCACTGGCGGTGGATCGGATCGCCTTTGCGGCGCGGGTGACCAAGGCGATTTCGCTAGAGTCGCGAATTTCAGTGCGGCGGGAAGAAGTAACGACGGTCGATGAAGCGGGAGCTGTGACCATTATTGCCACCGGGCCGCTGACTTCCGAAGCGCTTGCGCTTGAGATTGCTCGGCTGAGCCAGCAGGCAGTGAAATCGGAATCCACGCGGGCGGGGGAGCCCGCGCAAGGTGATCCGGCAAGTCCGCACCTGTACTTTTACGATTCGATCAGCCCGATTGTGGAGGCGGACTCGATCGACATTTCGCGCGTGTATAAGGCCGCGCGGTACGACAAGGGATCGGCGGATTACATCAATTGTCCAATGACCGAAGGGGAATACGGCAGGTTCTACGACGCATTGATCGCCGCTCAGTCCGTCGAGGAGCGCGATTGGGAGAAGCTGAATTATTTCGAGGGCTGCCTGCCGATTGAAGAAATTGCGCGGCGAGGCCCGGATACGCTGCGTTTCGGTCCGATGAAGCCGGTTGGGCTCAAAGATTCGCGCACCGGCAAGATGCCCTATGCCGTCGTGCAGCTACGCCAGGAGAATCTGCGGGCGGACTCCTACAACCTGGTCGGATTCCAGAATCATTTGAAGTTTGGCGACCAGGCGCGAGTGCTGCGGCTGATTCCGGGACTGGAGAACGCGCGATTCCTGCGCTACGGGCAAATTCACCGCAACACGTACATCAATGCGCCGACGTTGCTCGAGGAGACGTTGCAGATGAGAGCACACCCGCGCGTTTTTTTCGCCGGACAAATCTGCGGGGTCGAAGGATATGTTGAATCAATCGCCACCGGGCTGATGGCTGGGATGCACGCCGCGGCGCTCGTCTTTGGGGCGGAGCCATTGCCCGCTCCGCGGGCTTCCGCGTTCGGTTCGCTCACCCATTATGTGACACACTCCGACACCAGGAATTTCCAGCCAGCGAATATCACATTCGACTTGCTGCCACCGCTGGAGAAGAAAGTTCGCGATCGCAAGGAGCGGCATCGCCTGCAGTGTGAACTGGCGCTGAATGAGTTTGGGCGCTGGCTGGGCCGGGTCGGGGCTATCGCAGTGAAAGCCTGAATCGCAGCGTTCCAACGATTCCACAAGAACCTTACGTTGTTACTTCTTCCCGTGTGGCCAGGAGAACCGCCGGCCGAGGATACATTTACACAGAGCAGGTTGCTCGTCGCTGCGCTCACGCGCAATGACAACGGCTGAATCCCGGAACTGGCGGGAACTTCGAGCGGCAGACAGGTGTCTGATCTTACAGACACGCGTGCCGGAGAGGGGGAACTCCAATGGCTTTCTCCATGTCTGGAAATGGGGCAGGCGGAGGTGCGTCCCGAGCGCAGATCAACGTCACGCCGCTGATTGACGTGCTGCTGACCCTGATCGTCATGTTCATGTTGGTGGTTGCGATGGACCCAGAGTATGGGGAGAAGGCGCAGATTCCGCAGCCGCAGCCGGATGCGAAGACAGCACGCGAGAACGAGCGCACCGTGATTGAGGTGGTGTGGACGGCGAAGGATCAGACGCCGACGGTGAAGATCAACCGGGAAGACGTGCGCTGGGAGGACCTGGAGACTCGTCTGGAGCAGACTTACCTGTCGCGTGTAGAGAAAGTCGCGTTTGTGCGCGGCGACGCCGACGTGGATTTCCAGTATGTGGCCGAAGTGATTGACGTGGCCCATCACGCGGGCGTGCAGCGGATAGGGCTGCTGACGCAGGACCGGATGGTGGAAGAAGAATGATGAGGTTGCTAGGAACCTCGCGCCCGGTTCTTGATCCAGATCGGCGTGCCCACAAACCCGAACGCCTCGCGGATCTGGTTCTCCAGAAAGCGCTGGTAGGAAAAATGCAGTTTCACGGCGCGGTTGGTGAAAAGAATGAAAGTCGGCGGCGCGACTGAGGCCTGCGTCATGTAGAGAATTTTCACCCGCTGGCGCATGGGGACCGAGGCTCGGTCGAAGTCCACGTGTTCGAGGAAGCGGTTCATCTCGGAGGTGGTCACGCGCTTGCGGCGCTCGCTGGCGACTTGTTCCAGGAGCGGGAAGATTTTCTCCGTGCCCTTGCCGCTCTTGGCGGAGATGAAAACGATGGGCGCGTAATTGAGGAACTTCAGATCGTAGCGCACGCGCTCCTCGTAGGCATCGCGGTCGCCGGGGCGCTTTGACTCGCGCATGCGTTCAGCTTTGGTCGGCCGACCTGACTCCTTCTGCCCGCTGATGACCAGATCCCATTTGTTCACCACGATGATCATGGATCGTCCGCTCTCGTGGGCATATCCGGCGATGGCAGCGTCGAGCTGGCTGACGCCTTCAGTGGCGTCAATCACCAGCAGGGCGATGTCGGCTGATTCGAGATGCTTGCGCGCCATGACGACCGAAAGCTTTTCGGCCATCAAGTGAGTCTTGCCTTTGCGCCGGATGCCGGCCGTGTCGATGAAGCGGAAGCGGCGGCCGTTACGCTCGACCACTTCGTCCACCGCATCGCGCGTAGTGCCGGGAACGGGCGAAACAATAGCGCGGTCCGATGCGGTGAGGCAGTTGAGCAAAGTGGACTTGCCCACGTTGGGGTGGCCGATGATGGCGACCTTGGTTTCGTGGGGCAGATCGTCGTTGGTCGTTCGTCTTTCGTCCTTCGCCGTTAGTTCTTCGGTTGCCCGCGCTTCCTCTGCGTCCTCTGCGGTTTTGGTTTTCCCCGGCAGAGTACCGAGAATCGCGTCCAGCAAATCATCCACGCCGCGCCCGTGTTCGGCGGAAACGGGAAACATCTGGGGAATGCCGAGGCGATGAAACTCGTCAATCAGGGACGACTGCTTCTCGCTGTCCACCTTGTTGACCGCCAGGAACAGCGGCCGGTTGGCCTTACGCAGCAGACGCGCGAGTTCAAGGTCGGGACCGGCGAGTTCACCGCGGCCATCCACGACCATAATGATCGCAGCGGCTTCGTCAAGCGCGACGCGGGCCTGGCGGAAAATCTCTGCCGGGATCAGATCTTTTTCTTCTGGCAGGATGCCGCCGGTGTCGACGATGCGCAGGGGGCGCCCGCGCCATTCCGCGTCTCCGTACAGGCGGTCGCGCGTAATGCCAGGTTCGTCGCCGACGATGGCGCGGCGCGAGCCCACGATGCGGTTGAACAGCGTAGACTTGCCGACGTTGGGGCGGCCCACGATGGCGAGCGTGGGAACTGCCGTGGCCAGGGCGCCGGTCGAATTGTAAGTGGGCTGGGTCAAAATGAGTCTTGATGTGGGGACAGCCGCCCTCGGCTGTCCTGCCGGGTCGAAGACCCGACTGCGTCCTTCCCGATTGTACGGAACCTCGCAGCCGACTCTTCGAGTCGGCCTAGATGGCCCCATTCGGCTTCCCCTCGTTCCTCGGGGTCGCTCAGGGCAGGCCGAGGGCGGCCGTCCCTACACGAACCGTGGCGATGCACACGTCCCGGAATCGCTATTATAGAGACTTCCGTGGCCAGGAACTCCCAGTCCGCCTCTTCTCCACCTCGCCTCGCCGCGCCCGCCGGCAAAGACGCCTCGCTCTATCAATTTTTTGCTCCCGGCGGAGTGCTGTCACGCACGCATCCTGCATATGAATTTCGGCGCGGGCAACTGCAAATGGCTCAGGCGGTCGAGCAGGCGCTGGAAGAGAAGCGGCATCTGATCGTAGAAGCCGGCACGGGCACGGGCAAAACGCTGGCGTATCTGCTGCCGGCCATCCGCTCGGCGAAGCGGGTCATCATCTCGACTGGCACCAAGAATCTGCAGGAGCAGCTGTTTTACAAAGACGTGCCGTTTCTGGAACAAGCATTGTACGGCCGCGAACAGCAGGTTCCTCGCTCCGCTCGGAATGACAAGGCCAGTGGTGGCGTTGGCCTTTCTGTCTGCTACATGAAAGGCCGCAACAACTATTTGTGCCGCAAGAAACTGTACGACCTGACCGATCAGCCAGTACTGAGCGGTCTGGAAGAGATCGAGCAGTATCGCGCCATCGCGGCCTGGGAAAAGACGACCAGCACTGGTGATCGCGCCGAGCTGGCGGAACTGCCCGAGGCGAGCCTGCTCTGGCACAAACTCGATGCCCGCGCCGACGCCTGCATCGGGCAGAAATGCAGTCAATGGGATCGCTGTTTCATAACGGAAATGCGGCGCCGCGCGATGGAGACCGACATCATCATTGTGAATCATCATCTTTTTTTTGCCGATCTCTCGATCAAGCTGCAGGCGGAGGGGGCGCCCGATGCGGGAATTCTGCCGGATGCGGCTGCCGTAGTTTTCGATGAGGCGCACGAGCTGGAAGATGTAGCTGGCAGCTATTTCGGGATTTCGGTGAGCAACCTTCGCGTGGAAGAACTGGCGCGCGACATAGAGAATTCGCTGCAGCACAACCGGTTGCTCTCGGTTGCGCTCTCGGGAGCTCTGGGAAGCCTGCGGGAGCGCTCGCAATTGTTTTTCTCGCTATTGCCTCCGGGCGAAGGACGGTTTGCCTTCGAGACGCGGCGCGAATTCCTGGAGGAAAACGGAGACGAATTTCTGGGGCTGAATCGAGCGTTAACGGGTCTGGCGGGCGAACTGGAGGGTTTGCCGCAGAAACCGGAAGAAGTGCTCAACTTCGTCCGGCGAGCGCAGGAGATTCAGGTTCAGCTGGCGTTTGTTCTGGAATCGGAGGATCGCAACACGGTGTTCTGGATTGAGCGGAGGGGGAAGGGACTCTCACCACGGAGGCGCCGAGACACGGAGAAAACTGGGGAAAAGTCTCAAGGGCGGCAAAACGTCTTTCTGCAGGCCACGCCGATTGATGTGGGCCCGATCCTGCGCCAATGCCTGTGGTCGAAGCTCGACTGTGCGGTGCTGACTTCAGCGACGCTCGCTGTGGGCGGAGGATTTGAGTACATCCGGCAGCGGCTGGGCTTGGAGCACGCCCGCGAAGCGGTGCTGCCCTCGCACTTCGACTATGAGAGTCAGGCGCTTTTGTATGTGCCGCCGGACTTGCCCGATCCGCGGACGCCACAGTTTGCCGCCAAGGCTGCCGACCGCATTCGTGAATTGCTAGAGATTACGCGCGGGCGCGCCTTTGTGCTCTTCACCAGCTATGCGCAAATGAACGAAATTCATCAGCGGCTGCTGGGCGAGGTGGAGTTTCCCGTGTTGCGGCAGGGCGATGCGCCGAAAAATGCCCTGCTCGAGGAATTCCGGCTAACGCCCAATGCGGTGCTATTCGCGACCTCGTCTTTCTGGCAGGGAGTCGACGTGCAGGGCGAACAGCTGAGCTGCGTGATCATTGACCGCTTGCCGTTCGCCGTGCCCAGCGATCCAGTAGTGGCTGCGCGCGTGAAAGCCATCGATGCCGAAGGCGGCAATGCTTTTTTTCAGTATCAAGTTCCGGCCGCGGTGATCACGCTGAAACAAGGCTTCGGACGCCTGATCCGCTCGCTGCAGGACCGCGGTCTGCTGGCGCTGCTCGACAACCGCATCTTGAAAAAACAGTATGGCCGGGTTTTCGTGGAGAGCCTGCCGAATTACAAGAAAACTACCGAGATGCGGGTAGTGGAAGAGTTCTTCGGCGTCAGAGAGTGACAAATTGCGGGTTTCTCAGCTGATCAGCCTCATGCCTGCTCCAGTTGCGGCTTTGCGGTCAAACGTGGCCGTGTACTGGCACTCCGCCCCGTGGCCAGAGCGCTCGATCAAGCAGTCGGCGAAGTCGGCGCGCCCGCCGGTGAACTTCCGCAATGCCAGCCATACAATTTCGGATCGTTCAACGACTAGCCGGTCATTACTCAACAGGGTCTCAAGAACCTGCGTAACCTCGTTCTTCTTGGCCCGGTAGAACGACTCGAGTACCCAAACTAGTTCAACGATGACAACTAGCGAAAGGAAGCCAGGTTCGTCAGGTAAGAGAGAGTCGAGTAGTTTTACTGCTGCTGCCGTTTGAGCCGGATCGTCATGTGTGAGGTAGCGGACAATGACGTTCGTGTCCAGGCCAATCATCGAGATTCGGATGCGCGCCGGGCAATCGCTGAATTCATTTCCTCAATCGATACTGGTTTACTTCGCCTGCCTTGAAACATGCCCTTCAGCTCTTTCAACGATCGAGTGGCAGCCACGATAGCGAATTGCCCCTTTTTCAGCTCCACGAATTCCAAGCGATCCCCGGGTTCGACGCCCAGCGCGGCACGCACCCGAACCGGGATGGTAATCTGGCCCTTGGAAGTAATAGTCGCAGCAGCCACAGCTGAAATTCCTTTCCTACAGCCTCATTTCTTACATTATAGTAAGGATCATCGATCCCGTCAAATGGCGCTTCCATCCTTAAAGTTCGCTTATCTGCGCTCCTCTGCCTCTCCCGAGCTGGGCAATACCTGTACCACGATTCCCGAGGGCTGCGTCTTGGTGTGATAGACGCGCTCGGTTGCTTTAACGAAATCCGACGGCTTGGCGTCGGGGATGTTGACGAAGGTTTGCGGGTTGCGGTCGGTGAGCGGGAACCACGAACTCTGGATCTGCACCATGATGCGGTGGCCGCGGCGGAAGGTGTGGTTGATGTCCTGGATGGTGAAGTTGATTTCCTCGACTTTGCTGGGCGTGAAGGGCTCCGGCTTGTCGAAACCGTGGCGGAATTTTCCACGAAATGGTTCGCCGCGGACAAGTTGCTGATACCCAGCCATGGTAAACGACGGCGGAGGTATGTCGGTTCTAGGTTTGTTTCGATCCTCCGGATTTGGCGCGTCGAGCTTGCTGTCGGGGTAATCCGGCGGATACACGTCAATCAGCTTCACATCCCAATCGGAGTCGGTGCCGCTGGTTGAGACGAACAGCCGCGGCGAAACCGGTCCCGCGACGGTCACATCCTGCTCCAGAACCGGAGTTTCATACACCAGCACATCGGGCCGGCTGGCGGCGAAGCGCTGATCGGAGACCATGTATTCCTGCGGCACACTCTGCGCGGTGTAATTTACGAACGGCACGGGCTTGGCGGGATCGCTGACGTATTCATCGAACGACGGCGCGTCGCCGGCCGGAGGATCGAACGAAAGCCCGCCGTTTACCTGCAAGTACAGTGTCCGTGGCTCGGCATTCTTGGGAGGCCACGCCGAATAGCGTCGCCAGACATTCGTGCCGGTTTCAAAGACGTAGGCTTTGGGCAGCTTCGCGTCAGTCGCGCCTTTGAGGTACTGCTCGAAAAATGGGAAGAGGATGTTCTTGCGGTAGAAGTCCCCGGTATTGGCGGAAAATTCGGCTCGGCCGAGGTGCTCGCCATCGTAGTACCCCCAGCCGCCGTGGACCCAGGGGCCAACCACAAGCGCGTTGAAGATGCCCGGATTATTCGCATCGATGGAATGGAACGTGGTGAACGGTCCTTGCAGGTCCTCCGCGTCAAACCATCCGCCGACTGTGAGCACGGCACAATGGATGTTCTTCATGTGCGGTGCGAGATTGCGGGCCTTCCAGTAGTCGTCATAGGTATCGTGGCGCATCTGGTCGTCAAAGAGCGCGCTCTTGCCTTCCAGCAACTTTGACAGATTTCCAATCGCGCCGATGTTCACGAAAAACTCGTAGCCGTCTTTGGTGCCGTAATCGAAGGGAACACGGACCTTGGGCGGAGGCTGAGGATTCTCCTGTGGCTTGAAAGAACTGTAGAAGCCGAAATTGGCGGCGAGCATGAATGCGCCACCGTGGTAGGCGTCGTCACCCATGAAGAGGTTGGTCATGGGAGCCTGGGGGGACGCGGCTTTGAGCGCAGGATGCGAATCGATGATGCTGGCGGAAGTGAAAAACCCGGGATAGGAAATTCCCCAGATTCCGGCGTTGCCGTTGTGGTTGGGAATGTTCTTCAGCAGCCAGTCAATGGTGTCGTAAAGATCGCTGGCGTCGTCCACGTCGTGGCTTGATTTCTTGTTGTCGATGTGCGGGCGCATCTCGATGAATGTGCCTTCCGACATGTACCGGCCGCGCACGTCCTGGAAAACGAAAATATATCCCGCTTTGTCGAAATCGGAAGAAGGGCCGAGCTGCGTGCGGTACTGATCCACCCCGTAGGGCCCCACGCTGTAGGGAGTGCGGTCGATCAGGAACGGGTAAAAGCGGGAGATGTCTTTGGGCACGTACACGGATGTGAACAGGTGCGCGCCGTCGCGCATGGGAATACGGAATTCGTACTTGGTGTAGTGCTCTTTGACGTTGAATTCCGGCGCGTCGGGCTTGTTCTGAGCGAAGCCCGCGGTGACGGCCACGGCCAACAGCAACAGAATTGAGGATTTGCGTCGCGGCATGCGCCTCCTTGGGGTTAAGGATGAATAGGCAAGCTACATTCGGAGGGGGAATCCAGTCAAGAGGGGGAATCCAGTCAAGAGGACCGCTCTACGTCCGCCGTGCAAGCGGTACAATAAGTGTTTGGGCGAGTGCGCGGCAGGGCTTGTCTGTTCGATCCCGGGCCGCTCGGGGGAGCATGTTCGAAGTTACGGTTGAAGATTCGTTTGCTGCGGGACACTACCTGCGCAACTACAAAGGCAAGTGCGAGAACCCGCACGGGCATAACTACAAGATCCGGGTAACGCTGGCGGGTGCGGAACTGGACAAGGCCGGTCTGCTGCTCGACTTCAAAGATTTGCGCGAAGTGATGAAACACGTCATCGAGCGGCTTGACCATCAGATGATCAACGAGATTGAGCCGTTCACTGTCATCAATCCGTCGGCCGAGAATCTGGCGAAATACTTCTACGAGGAATCGAACGTGCGATTGCAGCGCGTGACCAACGGGCGGGTGCGGGTGAAGGACGTGACTGTGTTCGAGACGGATACGACCACGGCGAAATACAGCGAGTGACCCCGGCGGCCAACTGCCAGACCTGCGATGCAGATCACTGAGATATACAAGTCCATACAAGGCGAGTCGACTTATGCGGGTCTGCCGTGTGTCTTTGTCCGCCTGACGGGATGCAACCTGCGCTGCACCTGGTGCGACAGTGAGTACACGTTCCAGGGCGGGCGTAAGATGGCCACGGAAGAGGTGCGGGATGAAGTCTCGCGCCTGAACCCGGGAGGTGGTCTGGTCGAGATCACCGGCGGCGAGCCCATGCTGCAGGAGCGGGAGGTCGTTCCGCTGATGCAGTATTTGCTGGACGACGGTTACCGCGTGCTGCTCGAGACCAGCGGAGAGCGGCCACTGGAGCGGGTTCCGGCGGGAGTGGTGAAGATCGTGGACGTCAAGTGCCCGGATTCGGGCGAGGTCGGCACGTTTCGTGTGGATAATCTGAAAGCGCTGACCGCTCGCGATGAAGTCAAGTTCGTGCTAGCCAGCCGCGCCGATTACGAATTCGCCCGTGAGTTCATCCGGCAACACAATCTCGCGGAGAAAGTGAATGCAGTGCTTTTTTCGCCGGCATTTCGCAAGGACGGAACTGGCCTCCACGACAGCCCCCACTGCCTGCTTGATCCGAAGGAACTGGCGGAGTGGATGCTTGCCGATAACGTCCCGGCCCGGCTGGGATTGCAGTTGCACAAGTTCATCTGGGATCTGGCGATGAAGGGAGTCTAGGAGATTTTCGATTGACGATTTTCGATTTTCGATTGCAGTGTGGCCTCAGTTCAATCGGCAATCGCAAATCGGCAATCGGAAATTAAAGTGGTGCACACTTGGCCAGTGAAACCAAATCGCGGGCCGTTGTCCTTCTCAGCGGGGGGATGGATTCCTGCGTTTGCGCGGCGCTGGCGGCGCGCGATCATGACGCAGCCGCGGTTCACGTCAGCTACGGGCAGCGCACCGAGGAGCGGGAGCGGCAGTCGTTCCTTGCCATCTGCGAACGGCTCAACATTCGCGACAAACTCGTGGTCCGAAACGAGGCGTTCCGCGCCATCGGCGGATCGGCACTCACCGACGGCACGATCGCGGTTCCCAGAGCCGAAGCCGTTGGACACGGCATTCCAGTCACCTACGTCCCCTTCCGCAACGCGCATTTCCTCGCGGTAGCCGTCAGTTGGGCCGAGGTGCTGGGCGCGAAAAAGGTGTACATTGGTGCGGTTGAGCCCGACAGTTCGGGCTACCCGGATTGCCGCCCAGCCTATTACAACGCTTTCAATGCGGTGGTGAAGGCGGGCACGAAGGAAGGCGACATTGAGGTCGTGACCCCGCTGATCGCCATGCGCAAAGTCGAAATTGTGCGTCTTGGCCTTGAACTAGGTGCACCATTCGATTTAACTTGGTCATGTTACAGCCGCGAGGATCAGGCCTGCGGGGTCTGCGATAGCTGCGTCTTGCGTTTGCGCGCGTTCGAAGCGGCCGGAGTGAGAGATCCAATTTCATATGCGGCGCGATAGGAAATGGTTGATGTTGAATTTGGTTGTTGAATGAACCTCGCAAGTAGTAAGGAGGAAGTGCGAGGTCTTCATTCAACCATCAATATTCAACAATCAAAAAATTGATCCGCCGGGAGGCAAAATGAAAAAGCATTTCGCAATCTTCCTGTTTACAGTACTGGCGGTGGGACTGTGCGTGCCTCGGGTTTTCGCCCAGGCATCCGGGACGGTCAAGGGGACGTGCAAAGACAGCACGGGCGCTCCGATCGTTGACGCGATCGTAGTCTACGCCAACATGGACAACGGCCAGAAATACACGCTCAAGACCAACAAGAAAGGGGAGTATTTTTCCCTCGGACTTTCACCGGGGTCCTACCTGGTCACGCTCTACAAGAATGCCGACGATCAGAAGGCCGGCAAGGAACTCTTTCACTTCACCAAGTTCCAGGTGACGCTGGAGGAAACCACCCTGGATTTTGACCTGAAGAAAGAGCAAGAAAACACTGCCAAGGGCCAAGGGCTGACTCCGGAGCAGTTGAAGCAGATGCAGGAGCAGCAGGCCAAGGCGCAGAAGGAAAACAATACCGTCAAGGCTTTAAACGACAAACTGAACGCGGCCAAGACCGCCGCGGACGCCGGCGACTACGAGACCGCCATTGCGGCCATGAACGAGGCCACTCAGATGGACGCGACCCGTGACCTGATCTGGTTCAAGCTCGGCGACTATAACCGCATGTCGGCGACCAAGCAGACCGATCCGGCCGAGAAGCAGAAGCGTCTGGACTCGGCCGTGGAAGCGTATCAAAAAGCCGTTGACATCAAAAAGAGTGCTACCAACGACAAAGACGCCAACGCAGCCAAGAACCTGGCCGCTTACTACAACAACCTGGCCGAAGCCTACGCCAAGGCCGGCAAGGTGGATGACGCGGTCAAGACGTACGCGCAGGCCGCGCAGATTGATCCAGGTAATGCGGGACAGTACTACTTCAATACTGGAGCTGTACTTACCAATGCCGGCAAGGTGGACGATGCGATTGCCGCCTTCGATAAAGTCATCGCGGCTGATCCCAACCGCGCCGAAGCTTACTACTGGAAGGGTGTCAACCTGATCGGGAAGGCGACGCTCCAAGGCGACAAGATGATTGCGCCGCCCGGGACGGCCGAATGCTTCCAGAAATACCTCGAACTGCAGCCCACAGGAACTTATGCCGATCCAGCCAAGCAAATGCTGGCCACCATAGGGGCTTCGGTCGAGACCGGTTTCGGAAAGAAGAAGCCGCCGAAAAAGTAGATCTTCTTTAGTTACAAGCAGTTGCAGAGTTTGAAAGGGCGGCTCGTCGAGCCGCCCCTGCTTGTTGTCAGCAATTCCCCGATAAGTTACTAAGGGCTATGTACTTACTGGCCTTCGCGTCCGAGTGCGCGGCGCGGTACAGTTAAGTAGCTCACGGTTCTTCCCTGTCTGTGGTGCGTGCGATTCCTGAGTGTGAGGACGAATGGCAGCACCAACCATTGCACCGATCTCCGTTGCGTTAGAAGGCTTTTCTGGAAGCGGCAGAGTGGCCACTCCCGCCCTGCTGGGGGCGATGCTGCGGGCCGCGGAAAAAATCAGCGACCTGGTCTTCTCACCTGGCCGCCCGCCCCAGGTGCAGGTCTACGGGCAGATGATTCCGGTGCAGGTGCCGGGGCTGACGTCCCTGAACCCAGACGATACCCGCCGGATCGCGGCCGACCTGATTGGCGACAACAAACAGGCAATCACCACGCTGCGCGAGCATGGGGCTTGCGACATTTCCTATGGGCTGCCCGGGCTCGCCCGCTTCCGCGTCAACATATTCATTCAGCGCGGCAGTTGCGCCGTCGTCATGCGCGTTATTCCTACCGCCATTCCCGACTTTGCCTCGTTGCGGCTGCCGCAGCAGCTGTCTGAGATTACCAGGCTGAGGGATGGAATCGTGCTGGTGACGGGAGCGACCGGATCGGGCAAGTCCTCGACCCTGGCTGTCCTGCTGGACTGCATCAATCAGGAGAAGTACTACCACATCATCACCATCGAAGACCCTATCGAGTTTCTGCACAATCACAAGTGCTCCACCATCCACCAGCGGGAACTGCACAGCGACACGCCCAGCTTTGCCCACGCGTTGCGCTCGGCCATGCGGCAGGCCCCGAAAGTGATTCTGGTGGGCGAGATGCGCGACCGGGAGACCATCGAAATCGTACTGGAAGCGGCTGAGACCGGCCACCTCGTGTTCTCCAGCCTGAACACCATGGATGCTTCGAAGACCGTGGAGCGCATCGTCAGTTCGTTCTCGCCGGCGGAACAGCAGTCGGTGCGGGAACGATTTGCCAAGTCTTTCCGCTATATCATCTGCCAGCGGCTCATCCCCAAGGCTGACCGCGGCGGGCGAGTTCCGGCTTTCGAAATCCTCAAGGCAAATGCCCACACCCGCGAATGCATCGAAAAAGGCGAGCGCGAGGATAAGACGCTGCTCGATGCCATGAAAGCGGGAGATTCCGAGGGCATGCAGCATTTCGACGGCGAGATCGCACAACTGGTGCGAGACCGTGTGGTCGATCTCGAAACCGGCCTGTCGTTTGCCAGCAATCCGGCCGTGCTGGGGCAGGAACTGGCAAGGTAAAGGCAAACCGGTTCTCTGATCGCCGAGTCCTTCCGCTCCAACCACCTAACCGCCGATCGCTGCCATCTGCGCTTTCTTTCCTCTATTATCTCTGCATGCCAGCCCCGCCGGTTCCTTCGACCGTTCTGAGCTTTGAAGACGCGCGGCGTGTGGTCGAAGAGCAAGCCACGACGGTTCATCCTGCGGGAACCGAGTCCGCGGATTTGCTTGCCGCCGCGGGCCGGGTGCTGGCCGAGCCGGCATTCGCCGATCGCGACATCCCACCCTTTCCTCGTTCGACGCGCGATGGCTACGCCGTGAGATCGGAGGATTTGGCACAACTCCCCGCTACGCTCGGTGTGATCGGCGAAATCAGGGCGGGCGAACAACTCGACCGGATCCCGCGGGAAATCGGCCCTGGGCAAGCAGCTGCCATCACGACCGGAGCGCCGGTGCCCGCAGGCGCGGACGCGGTGGTCATGATCGAGTACACAACGCAGCGTGAGGGACGGGTTGAGATCACGAAGAGGGTTGAGCCCGGCCAGAATGTCGTTCCCCGAGGCGCAGAGGCACGGCAGGGGAGTCTCCTGCTCGATCGTGGTCTACGGCTGAATGAGGCGGCGATTGCGCTGGCGGCGTCGGTCGGCAAGGCGAAGTTGGAAGTGTACCGGCGGCCGCGGGTCGCGGTACTCACCACCGGCGACGAGATCGTGGACGTCAACGCCGCTCCCGGCCCCACGCAGATTCGCAACTCGAACAGCTACTCCCTCGCCGTGCAGATTCGCCAGGCTGGCGGCGAACCGGTTTTGCTGCCCATCGCCCCCGACGAGCCCCAGGGACTGCGGCGTTTGATCGAAGACGGATTGAAGTCGGACCTGTTGCTGATGACCGGCGGCGTCTCCATGGGCCGCTACGACCTGGTCGAGCAGGTGCTTTCACAGATGGGAGCCGAGTTCTTCTTCACCGGCGCGAAGATTCAGCCCGGTCGCCCGGTCGTGTTCGGGAAATGTGGCGCGGGCACGTGTGGCGCGGGCACGTGTGGCGCGGGCACGTGTGGCGCGGGCACTCCTGCCCGCGGCGGAGCTTTAGCTCCGCAAGGTGGCACCTACTTCTTCGGCCTTCCGGGCAATCCGGTTTCAACCATGGTGACCTTCGAACTCTTCGCCCGCCCCATGCTGGAGGCGCTGGCCGGGCAGTCGCCGCGCAAGCTCCTTTTCCTGCATGCGCGGCTGAAGTCCGAAATTCGCACCAAGACCGGCCTCAGGCGTTTTCTTCCCGCAGTGCTCTCAGGCGAATTTGAGAATTCGGAAGTAGAACTCGTGGCGTGGCAGGGGTCGGGTGACGTTGCCGCGACGGCTCGGGCGAATTGTTACATCGTTATTCCCCCAGACCTGGAGCGCATTGCCGCGGGCGAATGGATCGCCGTGATGCTGCGGTAGATGAGTCCGCGAGTGTAGGGGCCTGTCATCGTCCACAATCGGTCGGTATGGCACTCGCGAGAGATTCTCTAGCTACCTACATTCCACGCGATTATCGTGCGAGGCGATGATCTGCCACGTTCCGTCGCGTTTCAGCCACGTATCGGTCCAGACCTGGCACACCTTTGCGCTCGGCTGAGACTTGTCTTTGCCGAGAGCATGTTCGCGCCCATAGACAAAGGCGACACTCTCTCCGAAGAAATGCACTTTGGCCTCATCGAGCCCGCAATCATGCGCGGTGCGTGCGCCCTTCTCGTCCTTCAATTCATCGGCTTTCGTGAAGTGCGCACCTTTCGTTGACGTGCCTTGGAAATCGTCGGCAAGCAGACTGGTGACCACGCCGTTATCAACGCATACACCCTCAGCCCACTTGCGTTCCATGTCGATGATGTATTTCGAGGTCTTGTCATCGGCCGACGCCCAGTGACTCTGCTGTGCGTGCGCCGGGACGAGCAACAACATCGCTGCGGTTGCCACCGTGAAGATTCGTAAGTGCATTTCTCCCTCTAGCGGCACCAAGATAGCAGTAAAATTGTGGGCGGTACATGGGTTTCCGGAAGCTGGCGAATTGCTGACCGCGGTTACGCTCACTGACCAGGTAAATGCAATGATCTTTATCGCCCATTGCACCGGCAACCGCCGCCCAGCGCATTTGTGAGTTCCGACCTCCCATGTAAACTAGAACTTCGCATGGCCAAGAAACTCTCGCATTACGACCGCGCCGGGCGCGCCCGGATGGTGGATGTTTCCGGCAAACCGGCCACCCGTCGCGAGGCCGAGGCCAGCGCCTTTGTGGCGATGAAGCCCGCGGTGCTGGCAGCGCTGCCGTCCAATCCCAAAGGCGATCCGCTCGAAGTGGCGCGGCTGGCCGGCATCATGGCCGCCAAGCGCACCTCCGAACTGATCCCCATGTGCCACCCGCTGCCCCTGGCGCTCGTTGATGTCGAGGTTCGCCTGTGCGAGAATGGCGTCGCGATTGCCTCCAAAGTTACGACCACCGCCGAAACCGGTGTGGAGATGGAGGCCCTGGTCGCCGCCAGCGTCTCCGCGCTTACCGTTTACGATATGTGTAAAGGCATCGACAAGAGCATTGAAATACGTAAGATTGTGCTGGAACGCAAGAGCGGCGGCAAGAGTGGCGAGTACCGGCGCGAGAAAAAGTAGGCTCAACCAAGTTCATGGCGAATGACGTGAAGCTGCTGCTAGTGGACGACAACCCCATGGTGCTGGGGATGTTGCAGCAGGCCTTGTCCACGCTGGCCCAGGTTGCGACGGCAAGCGACTCAGCCGACGCATTGTTGAAGGCCGTGGACAGTCCTCCAGACCTGCTGGTCTGCGATTACCGCATGCCGGGGATGGACGGGCGCCAGCTCGTCGAGAAACTGAAGAGCCGGCCGGCGACTGCCAATTTCTCGACCGTGCTGATGGCCAGCAAAGCCGACATCGCCGAACGTCTCTCGCCGCAAGATGCGGCCGATGATTACCTGGAAAAACCGTTCTTCCTGAAAGAAGCCACGCGCCGCATCAAGCGCATGATTGACCGCATCGCGCTCGAAAAGCTGGCGAAGACGGCTCCCTCCGACGGAGTGGTGCGCGGCAGCCTGGCCCAGATGAACGTGATTGACCTGATGCAGTCGCTCGAAATGGGACGCAAGAGCTGCCGGCTTACGCTCACCAACGAAGGCGAGAAATGCGAAGTATTCTTCGTGGAGGGCCAGGTTAAGCACGCAACTTACGGGGAACTGCTGGGCGACGCAGCTGTGTTCAAGGTGCTGCGCTGGACGGGCGGGAACTTCGAACTCGACTTCGAAGGCAAGACCGATAAGGAGACCACGCAACTCAACACCCAGGGCCTGCTCATGGAGGGCCTGCGCCTGCTTGACGAGTCGCAGCGTGATGCGGGTGGCGAGGCGGAAGCCGCGGCCGAACCGGCTGCAGCGCCTTCCGCACCGCCGGTTGCGACTCAGACCGCGGCGGTCGCGCCGCCCAGCGCTGCCGGTCGGAGCGGGCATGATGAAGAAGATGTCCTTCTCGACAACTGAGCCGCGGACCGGCAGTATTCTCACAGCGGCGGTGGTGACGGTCAGCGATTCCTGCGCGCGTGGCGAACGGGAGGATTTGTCGGGTCCGGCTGTTGTCCGACTTCTCGAGAAACTGCACTTTCAGGTAGTTACGCAGCAAGTTGTTCCCGACGACCTGATCCCGATTCAAAACCTGCTCATCCGACTGGCGCGTGAGGTGCGCTTGGTCGCGACTACCGGGGGGACTGGAATCGCTCCGCGAGACGTCACGCCGGAAGCAACCATGGCCGTTTGCGACCGGCTGGTGGATGGCGTGGCCGAGCGCATGCGCAGTGAAGGAGTCAAGAAGACGCCTTTTGCCGCGTTGAGCCGGGGCGTTTGCGGCGTGCGCGGGCGAACCCTGATTCTGAACCTGCCGGGCAGCCCTTCTGGAGCGGTGGAATCGCTGGAGGCGGTAGCGGAGTTGATTCCGCATGCGATCGAGCTGTTGAGCGGAAAGACGGAGCACAAGTGACTTCTTGGGGAGCGCTGCCGCGACAAGAACCGTCGCGGCCGGACGGGCGAGGGCGCCCGTCCCCACACGAGCACTGCTTAATTAGGGAGTTTCCTTGGCTTTCCCCGGTCCCAGTATTGCGCGGCCGGGGAACACATCGGGCACCAGCTTGCCTTCGTCAATCACCAACGTTCCGGCAACCAATAAATAGCGTACGCCCACGCTCGGTTCCATGGGCTTGTCGTAAGTTGCCCGGTCGCTGATCGTCTGCGGATCGAAAACCACGACATCGGCATCGGCGCCTTCCTGTAATCGTCCCTTGCGCCTGGCGGCCGGAGTCGAGCGTTCCAGCATCTGAGCGGGCATGAGCGTCATTTTGCGCAGGGCTTCCATCAGAGTGAGAGTCTTCTTTTCCCGCACATATTGCGCCAGCACGCGCGCGTAGGTGCCGGCATTGCGCGGATGACCGGGCGCTCCGTCGCTGGCGATCATGATCAGATGGTTCGGAATCGTCGCGTCGACCATCTCTTGCGTGTTGGCGAACATGATGACGGACTGCGAATTGGGCGAATTGTGCAATTCTTCGAAGCGCTCTTTCGTAAGATGCTCGCCCGTTTCGGGCAGGACGAGATTGCTGTAGTCGATGCCCAGCTTTTCGCGCCATCCGGGGTTGAACAGCGCTGAGTTAAGGATGGTCATACCGGCCGTGTAAGGATAGGCTTCGGTGGTCACGTCGAGGCCGCGAGCGCGGGCACCTTCGATCAACGAAAGGCATTCGAGCGAATCGAGAAGACAGGTGCTGTTGATGTGAACAATATGTAGCGATGCTCCACTGATCGCCGCCGCGCCGATTACCTCCTCGACTGATTCGATGTCGGAGCCGGGTTCGGCGTGGCCGAAACTGCGAATGTGGGTGTAGACGGGTAACTTGCGCTCGGCGGCTACGCGGAACATGTCAATGATCTCGAGCCGCGTCGCTCCGGGAGTGTACTGGATGCCCAGGCCCACGCCCAGAGCGCCGGCATCGAGTTGGTCGCGCAGCCGCTGCTGAATCTGCCTGATTTGCTCCGCCGTGGCGGGCTGGTTCGTGGCCGGTCCGCTCTTGGGCAGGATTTCAGGGATGCCGGCGTGTGGGTCGATGACGACGGGAGTCAAAGGTGCGCCGAATACCAGCGCTCGCGCCGCCGCATGGCTGGCGGTTGTGCCGTAGTGAATCAGCGAATGCCCCTCCTTCGATTTCAAGAAGGGGGCAACGTCGGGAACACCGATTTCCATCTCCAGCACCGTGGTCACGCCGTCGAACGCCTTGACGCGCTGGCTCTCGGGCTCCTGACCATGCTGGTGCAGGTCAATGAAGCCGGGAGCAACCACCAGCCCAGCGCCGTGAACCACGCGGCGGCCGTTCAGCGGTTCACTAGAGACGCGGGCAATCTTGCCGTTGCGGATGCCGACATTGCGAACGGCGTCCAGCCCGGTTTCTGGGTCCATGACGCGGCCGCCCTCGATGACGAGGTCATATTGCTGTGCGGCCAGGGCCGCAGTCGAGAAGAGAAGAAGGCACAGAGAGAGAGTCAGCTTGCGCATGGTTGCTCCTAATTCAGCGATCATATCAATTCCGTAGAGACGTAGCTGGCTACGTCTCTCCCCGGCGACGCACCAAACGTTCCGGGCAATGTTTCCGTGCGACTGACGCATTCTCGCTCGATCACGTACACTGGGTTTTCCCGTTGAAAGCCATCGGACATATTCTGGCGCGCTATACGGCATGGATCTGGGGGCTGCTCAAGCTGCTCGGCATATGGGGGGTATTTGTCATCGCCTTTGCCGACAGCGCTCTGCTGGGCATGCCGGTGGATGCGATTGTGGCGACCTACGTGTATCAGGATCGCAAGCGACTCCTGTTTTACATTGTCATGGCATCGCTGGGGTCGGCGCTGGGCAGCATTCCGCTCTACATCATCGGGTATCTCGGCGGCGAGAAAGTGCTGCGCAAGCGGATTTCCGAGGAGCGTTTCCTGAAGATTCACCGATCTTTTGAGCAGCACGAATTCTGGGCGCTGATGTTCCCCGCCATGTTGCCCCCGCCCATGCCGTTCAAAATCTTTGTACTGGGCGCAGCCGTGTTTGAAATGCGCTTTCGGGATTTTCTGGCAGCGATTTTTGCCGGGAGGTTCGTGCGGTTTCTTGTGCTCTCTGTGCTGACGCTGTGGTTCGGTCCCGAGATCGTGCAGCTTGTGGGAGCCCTTTTCAGACGGCGTTTCTACTGGGCGCTGGCGGCACTGCTGGCGATCGCCTTCGTGATCTGGTTGCTGCAGCGGCGCAGGAAAGCGAAGAAGTCTATCGCCCGGCAGACAGAGAATGCCGGCGGAAGCCAGTCCTTGAACGACTGATTGACTTGCCGGGCAGCGAGCCGAGGTTACGCAGCGATGTGGTTGCCAGACCGCTGCCGTCTTTGGGCCAGCACGCTCAGCAGAACCGGCGTGGCGAACATCACGCAGGTGAACAGCACGTCGCCCGCCAGAGCGCGACGGAAGTACGGCAAACCCGCGTCATAGCAAGCCATCAGCCCGGCGAACGTCCTCGGATACATCTCCCATGCTGCCCAGACCGCGAAATTGCTCAGCACGAAAAACGACACCGAACCGGCGAGAGCGGCGCCGAGAATCCGCAACGCTCCCCCATTCTGCTTCAGGGTCGTTCCCAGCAGGAGCATACCTGCGTACCAGGCCCAGGTGACGAAGTGATCCCAGGAAAAGGGGTAGCGATAGACCAGCGTGGTCAGAATGACGTCTGACGCCGCCAGCAACGCAAGTGGGGCCCATATCCAGCGGCGAGATCCGCGCGCGCCAAAAAACAACAGAGATGCGCCCACAGGCGTGAAGGCCAGGGGATGAGGCAGGAACCGGACGGCCACAGCGAAGAGCACAAAAATATATGCCAGCATGATCACCTCGGGAAACGAAGTAACATTGTGGCCGTTGCGGCCTCTGGCGTCAAGGGTGGAGCGGGGCGCGATGGTGGAATATCGCTGGTTGTGCCCTTGGCCGATGTCAAGAATTCTGTCCGAGCTAGCGCTGGCCTGGTTCCGGCACCACCACCTGATCCTTGCCGAAACCGAAAACATCGCCCACCACGCGGAGGTTCTTGTCGAGTTCGACGGCAGCGCTCAGTGCGCGGCGCCCCCGGCCGCGGCTGATGGCGCTCGGCATCTGAAGGTAGCGCAGATCCACGAAATGAACGAGGTAGCCCTCCTGTGGAGGCGGCAGCGTTTCCGTTTCCGTGACGGGATATTGCGCCCAGTCCAAATACACGCGTCCCATATACGACTGTTTCGCCGCCAGGGTAACGGGAGTTTCTTCCGGCTTGTAGCGAATCTCGAGCTGGCCATACGGATCAACCTCGGGGCCGAGCGAATCTACCGGCTCGAGGGCAAAGAAAGCCGGCGTTTCCACCACCCCGTACCAGCTGAACGGATCCGTCATGGAGGGATACGCAGAAACGCGAACCGGATCGGCTTCCTCGTAAGTGCGCGCCTCCAAGGCCTGGATCGCGCGGCGGTGCTCGTAGTCGCGCAGTCCCCACAACAGGACGATCCCCACTAGCGCCAGCGTGGCCGCGACGCGGCCGCGAGGACCCCGGCGCGGCGCCCCGATTTCCTTATCAACCAGAGCGAAAAGGGCAGGCACGGTCAGCCCCGCAATTAGCAGAACCAGCATCACCGGTTCGACGATGAAGACGATGTCCCACGAATACCACTTTTCGGAAAACGGCCAGAACGGCCTGACGCCATAGTTGTTGGTGAAATCGAGCAGGATATGGCTCAGCCCGGCAAGGCAGGCATAGAAGAACAACAGTCCCCAGCGCAGTGGCAGCTTCGGATTGTTCTTCTTGCGGCCGCGCAGACGCCAGAACAGATAGACCACGCCGACCACCACAGCTGAGGTCAGCGGTATTCCCAGGAATGAGTGGGTGAACCCGCGATGGTGGGCGAAACCGAACGCCGGGCCGCCAAAGCGCCCCAGCACGTCCAGATCGGGAGCCTCGGCCGCCAGCGTGAGCGTAAGTGTGGCCAGCGCCGTCTTGCGGTTGAGTCCGGCGCGGCCCATGCACGCCCCGGTTAGGAAATGGGTGACAGGTTCCAAGGGTTTGTGAGAATTCTAGAGCATTTCCCAATCTACTGTGGAGTGCAAGTACGATTCGTATCGGGGTATGCCTTCAGAGCCTGCCCTGAGCGGAGTCGAAGGGCATACGGTAAGTACCGCGTTCTCATCGCGCCTTCAGGCGCTGAATATACGAATTCTGAATTTCGCTGCGGCTGTCACCGATCCGGTGCCAGTAAAGTCAGCGCGTTGGGCACGACGGTGATCTCCGCCGGGAGCGTCCCCAACAATTCGCCGTCCGCTTCAACATAAATCTTCGACGGGGCCGAGGTGATGTCGGACGGCGCATTGTATCGGCACAAGACTCTCGTGCTATGCGCCAGGTCAACGCCTGGGATCGTCCAGCGCAGCCGCAGCAATCCCCGCGTCACATACGCCAGGTACGCGAGTCGGCTTGCCGTGCGGCTGAAAACCAGCCGCATGTCATTACGATCGAGCGAAGCTCCCGGAGCCAGTTCCTGGACCACGCCGCCAAAGTTGCGGATCCGCACACCCAGCAACTCGGTTACGTCGGCGCGCTTGGGCACATCTGAGCCGCTTTCCACGTATTCTGCCACGAACCGCGTCATGGGATAGGTGAACCACAAGTTCCAGGCTTTCGCGTAGTACGCTGCCATGCCCGTGCGCTGCTTGGCCCCACTGTGAAGCTTGTAGAACAGATGGGCGTCAACCCCCACACCCGCGGCGACAACGAAATATCGCGAGCCAGGCTTACCCTTAAGGTCGACGTACTCGACTCTGCCGAGAGCCACGCGCCGCGGCGTGCCTTGCAGGGCGGCCTTGGCTGCCAGGTTTACATTGCGGGGAAGGCCCAAGTCATGCGCCAGAGCGTTGGCCGTGCCCATGGGCAGAATTGCCAGGGCCACGGAAGAATTCGCCAGCACCTGTGCCATGTTGTGGATCGTGCCGTCGCCCCCACAGGCGAAGATGGTGTCGCAACCGGCAGCCACCGCTTGGCGGGTCGCTTCGCCTCCGTCGCGGCGAGTTTCGGCTGCAATCAGATCAGCCTCGACTCCGGCGTTGCGCAGCGCCGCCAGTACGGACTCCAGTTCCCGCTGACGTTTCCTGCTACCTCCGGAATCCGGGTTATAGAGCAACGCGGCCTTGCGCATGGCGAAGCTGGATTGTACCTGAGGCGTCCGCGGATTTTATGCGCCCCCTTTCCCCGGCTATAATCTGCCCGATGCCTGCCGCGAACAAAGACGTGGAAAAGAAAATCGAGGCCCTGCGCGAAAAGATTCGCCGCCACGAGCATCTCTACTACGTTCTCGACCAGCCGGAAATCAGCGACACCGAATTTGACCGGCTCATGCAGCAACTGAAAGACCTGGAAGCCGCGCATCCGTCGTTGATCACGCCCGATTCTCCCACCCAGCGCGTCGGCGGCAAGCCCCGCGAAGGCTTCGTCAAGGTGCCGCATTCCTCGCCCATGTTGTCGCTCGACAACACTTACAACGAGGAAGAACTGCGCGACTGGGAACGCCGCGTGCATGAGCTCAGCGGCCGCAGCGACGTGGACTACGTTTGCGAGTTGAAGCTCGACGGCATGTCGCTGGCGCTTCTCTATGAAGAGGGCAAACTGGTGCGCGGCGTGACCCGCGGCGACGGATCAGTGGGCGAAGATGTCACGCTCAACGTGCGCACCGTGCACTCGGTTCCGCTTTCGATTGACAAGGAGAAGCTCAGGAAGGCTGGCATTCCGCTGAATTTTGAGGCGCGCGGCGAGTTGCTGATGCCGACGGCCGCTTTCAGGAAACTGAACGAAGAACGCGAGCGCAACGGCCTTCCCACATTTGCCAATCCGCGCAATTTTACGGCGGGCACGGTGCGGCAACTCGATTCCAGCGTTACCGCGCAGCGCCGTCTCGATTTCTTTCCCTACATTCTCCTGGCCAACGGTCGAACTTACTTCGAACGACACTGGGAAACTCTGACTGCGCTCGAGAAAGCCGGATTCAAGGTCAATCCAAATCGGAAACTTGTCCACTCGATGGACGAAGTTTGGCGCTTCATCCAGCAGTGGGAGGAGAAGCGCGATTCACTGCCTTACGAAATTGATGGCATTGTCGTGAAGGTCGATCGCACCGCGTTGCAGGACGAACTCGGCTTCACCGGCAAAGCTCCGCGCTGGGCGATTGCTTACAAATACGCCGCGCGCGCGGGCATCACGAAGCTGGAAAATGTGCGCTGGCAGGTTGGGCGCACCGGCAAGTTGACTCCCGTCGCCGAATTAGCTCCGGTCGCGATCGGCGGGACGACCGTCCGCAATGCGACGCTGCACAATATGGACGAGATCGAGCGGCTAGGTGTGAAGATCGGCGATTGGGTGCAGGTCGAACGCGGCGGCGACGTCATACCCAAAGTAGCCAAGGTGATCGAGGACAAAGACCACCCCCGTGGTCACAAGACATTCGTGATGCCGGAGAAATGCCCCGAGTGCGGCACGAAGGTCATCCGCACCGAAGGCGAAGTGGATTATCGCTGCGTCAACGCCAACTGCCCGGCCAAGCTGCGCGAGACCATTCTGCATTTTGCTTCGCGCGGCGTCATGAACATTGACGGCATGGGCGACGCGCTGGTCAACCAACTCACCGAACGCGGCCTGGTGAAGAACGTGGCCGACATCTACAAACTGACGAAAGACGACCTGCTCAGTCTGGAGCGCATGGGTGACAAGTCGGCCCAGAATATCCTCGACGAAATTGAAAACTCGAAGAAGCTGCCACTGGAGCGCGTGATCTACGGCCTCGGCATCCGCATGGTCGGCGAGCGCACCGCGCAATTCCTGGCCGAGCATTTCGGATCGATGGAAGCGCTGGAGCAGGCGGGGGCCGAAGAATTGCAAAACGTGAGCGAAGTCGGCCCGCGCATCGCGGAGAGCATCGTCGAATTCTTCAGCATCCCCGCCAACCGCAAACTGATCGAGCGCCTGCGCGATGCGGACTTGACCATGACCGGCAAGAAGAAAGAACGCGGCACGAAACTCGCCGGAAAGACGTTTGTCCTCACCGGCACGCTCGTCAGATACACGCGCGACGAAGCCAAAAAAATGATCGAAGATGCCGGCGGAAAAGTCACCGGCTCCGTGAGCAAGAAGACGGATTACGTCGTCGCGGGCGCCGACGCAGGCTCGAAACTCAACAAGGCGAAGGAACTGGGCGTGGCGGTGATTGATGAGAAAGAAATGGAGAAACTGGCGAGCTGAAGGCCGGTAGAATCCTTGCGGAAGGCGTAGTGCATGGAAGCTGCACGCAAATTTATCCAGACAGTTCGCTTCATTCTTGCGGGAGCCGTCGTGATGTACGCCCTGGTGATTTTGCGGCTCCCTTCTTCGGCCACCTCCAAGCCGATTATGCTTCGGGCGCTCACGGTTGTAGCTGTCTCGATGACAATTCTGATCTTTGTGATGCGTAGAATTCAGGTTTTTCCAGCGGAGGCAATTCTTCAGATTCGGCCTGAAGATGCGAAAGCTCTAGCCCGTTGGCGGCAGGGCTACCTCGTTACATATGCTCTCAGCCTCTCGATCGCGCTTTATGGTCTGGTGTTGCACTTTCTCGGATTCTCTCTTTCCCAGGTTGTGCCATTCTTCATCGCTGGTTTCGCGCTGATCCTTTTCTTGGGACCGAGGGCTATACCCGATAGTGCATCACCGCCGCAGTCAGGGCCCATAACACCCCGCTGAGGTGGCCTACTTTTTCATCGCCTCCCGCATCCTCTTCCACGTCACTTCCAGCGCCTCCGGCAGCACGCGCGTCTCGCCCACCACTGAGACGAAATTCGCGTCCGCGACCCAGCGCGGCAACACGTGCATATGAATGTGCCCGGCGATCCCTGCTCCGGCGGCCTTGCCGATGTTCATCCCCAGATTGATTCCGTCCGGATGGTAGAGTTCGCGCAACACCGTTTCCATGCGCTGCGACAGCGCCATCATTTCATTGGCTGCTTTGGCCGGCAGCTTCTGCAGTTCATCCAGATGCGCGTACGGCACGATCATGACGTGCCCCGGTGTGTACGGGAACGCATTCAGAATGACGAAACAAAGTTTCCCGCGATGCACGATGCGCGCCTTGGCGTCGTCGTTTTCTTTCGCGGCATCGCAAAAGACGCATCCGCTGGCCTTCTCCGTGGTCGAGACGTAGGCGTAGCGCCACGGGGTCCAAAGATAGTCCATAGCAGGGCAGGTTAGCAGATGGACGCGTGTTCCGAAACCGTAACCCTGAAACCTGCCTGTAACATGCGCCAGAATTGAGTTTGACACTGTTCACAGGCCGTTGCTATAGTCAGACAGTTCCCCTTGGACGCGGGTTTTCTGTAACGTCCGACAGCTGGGATTGTCCAAGCTCACTCGCCAGGGTGGGCCCACTACAACCTAACGACTCATCCAGCAGTCCGCAACGCAGGCCCCGCATCCCGTCACCAGAGAGGCATGACTTTGTTCGACGACACAACCGCCACCAACCCAGACTCCACCACAACCGCGGTCGCTGAAGCGGAAACTGTGAAAGCCGAAGCCCCTGCCGAAGCCCCTCCGCCGGTCGAGACGCCGCCAGCTGCACCCGCGGCAGACGGGCACTCCGTGCCCGCCGGAGAAGACTTCGCGGCCGCGCTCGAGACCTTTACCACGGAAACCGAAGAGGCGGTGAGCGAGGATCGCGTCATCAAGGGCACGGTACTGAAGTTGACGCCCACGCATGTGGTGGTCGATATCGGAGCAAAATCGGAAGGCATGTTGCCGCTCACCGAAGTGCTCGACCACGAGGGCAACCCCAAGTTCAAGCCCGGCGATGAAATTCCCGTGATGCGCGACAAGGGCGAGGCCGAAGAAGGCTACATCAGCCTTTCCCACCAGAAGGCGCAGCGCATTCACGCCTGGGAAGAGATCGATAAGGCCCATCGCGAAAAGAGGCCGATCAAGGCGGTCGTCATTGACCGCATCAAGGGTGGGCTCACGGTCGACATCATGGGTGCGCATGGTTTCCTGCCCGGCTCGCAGGTGGACCTGCGGCCCATGCGCAATCTGGACGGAATGAAGGGCCAGACGCTCGAAGTCGCGGTCATCAAGCTGAACAAGAAGCGTGGAAACATCGTGGTTTCGCGCAAGGAATTGCTGGAAGGCGCGCAGCAGGAGAAACGGGCTAAGACCCTGGAGCATCTGGAAGAAGGCGCGACGCTGACTGGGGTGGTGAAGAATCTGACTGAGTACGGCGCGTTTGTGGATCTGGGCGGGCTCGACGGTCTGCTGCACATCACCGACATGTCGTGGGGGCGTTTGACTCACCCCAAGGACCTGGTCAACGTCGGCGATCAGATTCAGGTCAAGGTTCTCAAGTACGACAAAGAGAAACAACGCGTGTCTCTGGGTTTCAAGCAGTTGACCCCTGATCCATGGCTCGACGCCGAACATCGGTATCCGGTGGGCGCACACGTCTCCGGGCGCGTCATCAGCGTGACCGACTACGGAGCGTTCATCGAACTGGAGCAGGGAATCGAAGGCCTGGTCCACGTCAGCGAAATGACGTGGTCGAAACGGATGAAGCATCCGTCGAAGCTGGTGAACGTCGGCGACCAGGTGGAGTGCGCGGTGCTGAACGTGAATGCGACCGAGCGCCGCATTTCGCTCGGCATGCGTCAACTGGCGGCCAATCCGTGGGATTCACTGCATGAAAAATTTCCCGTCGGCATGACGGTCGAAGGGCGTGTCCGCAACCTGACCGACTTCGGCGCCTTCATCGAAATCGAGGACGGCATTGACGGCCTGGTCCACGTGAGCAACCTGAGCTGGACCAAGCGCGTGAAGCATCCGTCGGAGGTGCTGAAAAAAGGTGACCGGGTGAAGGCGATTGTGCTGGCGATTGAACCCGACAAGCGCCGCCTGTCGCTGGGCGTGAAACAATTGCAGCCGGATGTGTGGGAGTCGTTCTTCGCCGCGCATCACATTGGCGACGTGTTGCACGGCAAAGTACTGCGCGTGGCCGCGTTCGGTGCGTTTGTCGAAATTGCCGAGGGCGTCGAGGGGTTGTGCCACAAGTCAGAAGCCACCGACGAAAACGGCCAGCCGCTGCATTTGGAGCCAGGCGTCGAACACGACTTCAAGATCATCAAGATGAGTCCCGAAGAAAAGAAGGTCGGACTCAGTATCCGTGCTGTCGGCGAAGAAGCGTCGCGCTCGGAAGTGGAAGCCTACAAGCAGCCGGTTTCGAGCACCAGTTCGACCATTGGCGAACTCATTTCCTGGAAGCGCGCCAGCAACGAGAACAACTGAGGACTCTCAACGCAGAGTACGCGGAGGGCGTAGGAATTTTGGGTGTTATTTCTCTGCGTCCTCAGCGGCCTCTGCGTTGAAGCCTGTTTCCGTCCTGTTCTAGAATCATTTCTTCGCTCTTAAACATCTCTTCCTGCTGAGGACTACTCCTTTGCCCGAGACCATCTATGACGTAGCCATTATCGGCAGCGGGCCGGCTGGATACACCGCCGCTATCCGCGCCGGCCAATATGGCCTGAAGACCGCACTCATCGAAAAAGACGGCTTCCTCGGCGGCACCTGCCTGCACGTGGGATGCATCCCGACCAAAGCACTGCTGTTCAACGCCGAGCTCTGGGATCATCTCAAGGACGCCGAGGAATTTGGCATCGAGGGCGTAGACGCGCGCAAACTGAACTGGGCTGCCGTTCTGGAGCGCAAAGCGAAGATCGTCGCCAAGCATGCCAAGGGCCTGGAATTCCTAATGAAGAAAAACAAAGTCGATACGGTCAAGGGCTACGGGAAGCTGACCGGGCCGGCACAAAACGGCGCGCACACGCTGGAAGTCACGAACAATGGCAAGGCCACTCATCTCAAGGCCAAGAATGTGATTCTAGCCACCGGCTCGGAAGCGCGCATGCTGCCCGGCCTGGAGGCCGGCGATCGAGTGCTGACCAACATCGAGATTCTCAGCCTGAAGGAAATTCCGAAGTCATTGGTGATCGTCGGCGCGGGCGCCGTGGGAGTCGAATTCGCATCTATCTACCGCTCGTTCGATTGCGAAGTGACGATCATCGAAATGCTGCCGCGCCTCGTTCCTGTCGAAGACGAAGAGGTATCGAAGGAGTTGGCCCGCGTTTTCCGCAAGCGAGGCATCGCGTTCCACACCAGCGCCAGAGTAGACAAAGTCGACAAAACGAAATCAGGCATCGCTGTCACTATTACCGTCGATGGCAAGCAGCAGAAGATCGAAGCCGAGAAGATTCTCATCGCCGTCGGCCGCAAGCCGCGCACCCAGAACATCGGCCTGGAAAAAACCAAAATCAAGCCCGACCGCGAGTTCATCAAAACCGATTCCTGGATGCAGACCGCCGAACCTGGCGTCTACGCCGTCGGAGACATCGTGCTGGGCACGCCTCAACTGGCGCACGTGGGCGCCATGGAGGCGCTGGTGGCCGTCGCTAAAATCGCCGGCAAGCCGGGCAAGCCGATCAAACCCGAGCATATCCCCGGCTGCACCTACTGCCACCCTGAAATCGGCAGCGTCGGCCTCACCGAAACCAAGGCCCGCGAGGCTGGATACAACGTGAAGATCGGCAAATTTCCCTTCACCGCCAACTCGCGCGCCTCGATCGTCGGCCAGCACGAAGGCTTCATCAAAATTGTGTCGGACGCGGATTACGGCGAAATTCTCGGCGTGCACATTATCGGGCCACAAGCCACCGAGTTGATCGCCGAGGCCGTTACTGCCATGGAACTCGAAGCCACGGTCGAAGATTTAATGTGGACCATCCATGCGCACCCGACGCTGGCCGAAGCCATGCTGGACGCGGCGAACAGCGTGTATGGGATGGCGATCAACGCATGAGTAATTGGGAAATTTGGTAATTGGGTAATTTGAAGTCCCCGAGTTTCGATTGAACAGTCCTAAATTACTCAATTCCTAAATTACCGAATTACTCAATGGTTTCTGTTGTCCAACTCGGCACCATCGACTACGCCACGGGCCTTCGCCTGCAGCAGCAACTCGTCGCTCTGCGCAAAGAAGAAAAAATCGGCGACGTCCTCCTCCTGCTTGAGCACAAGCCGGTCATCACGCTTGGCCGAAATGCGAAAGCGGCTAACGTCGTCGCGTCGGCCGAATTGCTGAAGAAGCGCGGCGTCGAGCTATTCGAATGCGATCGCGGCGGCGACGTCACCTTCCACGGTTCCGGCCAGATCGTCGGCTATCCCATCTTCGACCTCCGCGGATTCGCCCGTGTAGGGGCGGACGCCCTCGTCCGCCCGGGCGAGTCGCAGACTCGCCCTTCGCTCCGCAAAACGCTAGGCGTGATCGAGTTCGTCCGCCGCCTGGAAGAAGTCCTGATGCGCACTTGCGCCGACTTCACCGTCCCGACTAGACGCGTCGCGGGACTGACGGGGGTCTGGACAGACCCCGAATCTACCTTAAGTCGTGGAGGGGCGGACGCCACCGTCCGCCTGGGCGAATCGAAGATTCGTCCTGACCACCCCAACCCCACAGCCGGGCTGCGCCCGTCTGGGACGGACGAGGGCGTCCGTCCCTCCAATGCAGCCGAAGCCAAGCTCGCCGCCATCGGTGTCCACGTCTCGCGCTTCGTCACCTCCCACGGCTTCGCCCTCAACGTCAACACCGACCTCAGCTATTTCAACCTGATCGTCCCCTGCGGCATCACGTCGAAGCCTGTTACCTCGATGCAGCAAGAACTCGGCCGCGCGCTCGACCTCAACGCCGTCGCCGAATCCATCTCCCGCAATTTCGGTGTGGTCTTCCAAACCCAAATCCTATGGGTCGATACGCTCGACGCCCTCCTCGGCCGAGCCGTCGGCGTGCCGGTGAAGCCGCCGACCGATCTTCGTCAGCTCCACAAAGAGGACGACACAACCTGGGCGTGACGGGACCGTGTGGGTAGGGTTCGCAGAGCCGAACGGCCTCGCCCTAGCCCTATCCCCCGCTCTCGCGCTACCATCAATACATCGCGCTCTGGCGCTGCTTTCCCATGGGGAACAAGAAGACGAAGTCCAGGCAGAGTTCCAACGGCAACCGTGTGGGGACGGGCGCTCTCGCCCGTCCAGCCGAGCGGAGCTCGACTAAGGGTAGCCACTCTGCCGACAGAAACCTCCGCACCTACTCCATCCCTGACTACCGTCTCGAGCATCCCGACTTCACCGTCCGCCAAGTCACCGAAAAGGACAAATACGGCCACGACCACGTCCGCTTCGAAGTGGAGGGCAATCTCGACGCTCCCGTCCCGCCCATCCGCGATTCCAAATATCTCGACAAGCGCCAAGCAATCGAGATCTACCGCTGGATGCTGCTCAACCGCAAAATGGAGACTGCCCTCGAAAATCTCTACAAGCAAGGCAAAGTCGTCGGCGGAGTCTACTTCGGACTCGGCCAGGAAGCCTGCTCCTGCGCCTCTGCTTACGCGCTCGATAGAGACGACTGGTTTGCGCCCATGATCCGCAACCAGGGATCGATGCTCGTCCGCGGTTTCGGCGCCCGCGACATCATGATGCAGTACATGGCCAAAGCCGGCTCGCCCACCCGCGGCCGCAACGCCACCGCACACTTCGGTGACATCGAAAAGCGCAATATGGTCTCGCCCATCTCCATGCTCGGCGATCTCATCCCCGTCATGGCGGGCGTTGCTTTGGGCGCGCGGCTGCAAGGGCGCAACCTCGCCGTCATGACCTACATTGGCGACGGGGGTCAATCCACCGGCGTCACCTACGAAGGCATCAACTTCGCCGCCGTGCAGAATCTCGGCCTTGTGCTCTTCGTCGAATCGAATCTCTGGGCTTACTCCACGCCTTCGGAAATGCAATACCGGTGCACAGACCTCGCGGAACGGGCCATCGGATACGGCATCCCGGGCGTGATCGTTGACGGCACCGACGCCTGCCAGGTCTACGACGCCGCCCACGAAGCGGTTGAGCGCGCCCACCGCGGCGAAGGCCCTACGATGATCGAAGCCAAAATGATGCGCATGAAAGGCCACGCCATCCACGACGCCGCCGACTACGTTCCTAAGCCGCTGTTCGAGTTTTGGAAGAAGCGCGATCCGATCGCGCGCTTTGAGAATTACGTAGTAAGAGAAAAGAAGTGGCTGACACCGAAGGAAAATCAAGATCTGATTGCGGGCGTGGAAGCCGAAATCGAAGCCGAACGCGAAATAGCGGTCAACTCCCCGATGCCAACGCCAGAATCCGCCGAAGGTGGCGTCTTCTGCGAAAATGGCTGCCACGAAATCAAACCGAAGTACGGCATGCCAAAAGTGAAGAAGGGAACCGCCTACAAAGCAACCGAAGCGGCGGTGCATTTGAAGTAGAAGTATCCGCGTTGATCCGCGCAAATCCGCGGCAACTTGAAACTTTGAAACCTTGAAACTTTGAAACCTGACTCTATGTTTCTCACCTACCTCGAAGCCATCCGCCAGGGAATCTGGGAAGAAATGGAACGCGATCCGACCGTTTTCTGCCTTGGCGAAGACATCGGCGTCTACGGTGGCGCCTTCAAAGTCACCGACGGATTCATCGACCGCTTCGGCCCCGAGAGCGTCATCGACACGCCCATCGCCGAGTCCGCGATTGTGGGTGCGGCTTTCGGAGCGTCGCTCACCGGCATGCGTCCCGTTGCTGAATTCCAGTTCATGGACTTCATCGGATGCGCCTTTAATCAGATCTCCAACATGGTCGCCAAGACCCACTATCTCTGGGGTGCGCCCGTTCCGCTGGTTTTGCGCGGCCCCAGCGGCGGATACGTCCACGGCGGCCCCTTCCACTCGCAAAACCCTGAGATGTGGTTCGTGCACAATCCCGGCCTCAAGGTCATCTGCCCGGCCACGCCCTATGACGCCAAAGGTCTGATTAAGTCGGCCATCCGCGACAATAACCCCTGCGTTTTCTTCGAGCACAAATATCTCTATCGCCGCATCAAGGAAGAAGTTCCGGCGGAAGATTATGTCGTCCCGATCGGAAAAGCGCGTGTCGCTCGCGAAGGCCGCCACTTGAGTATCATCACTTACGCCGCGATGGTACACACTGCGCTCGAAGCTGCCGAAACTCTAAGTGAGGAAGGAATCGGTCTGGAAATCGTAGACCTGCGCACCGTCGCGCCGCTCGACCGCGAAGCCATCGCGGAGACAGTGAAGAAAACGAACAAGGTCATCATCCTCCACGAGCACTCCCGCACCGGAGGCCTGGCCGGCGAAATCGCCGCGATCATCAACGAAGAAGCTTTCGACTCGCTCGACGGCCCGATCATCCGCATCGCTGGACTCGATTCGGCGATCCCGTTCTCGCCGCCGCAGGAGCAGTACTATCTGCCGAAGGTCGAAGACGTAGTCCGCGAGGCGCGCCGCCTGAAGGCGTACTGAAAGTTGGAAGCAGCAAGAACTATGTGGGGACAGCCGCCCCGGCTGTCCGGCCGGCGGCTCGACAACACCTGGAGCTGAGCGCCAGCGACTCCAACTAGCGCTCCGGCCCGCCCATCTGCCACAATATCCGGTTCGGAGGGCCCATGGGCAAATTCCTGCTCGGCGTAATTATCACGCTCGTTGTACTCATTCTCGGCGGACTCGGTTTCATCCTGCTCGGCTTTTTCCCCACGGCTGCAAACGTTGCACCCCCGCATTTCGAGCGTAGGCTCGCCAACAGCGCGGTCGACGCCTCCATGGAACGGCATGCCCCGCGGGTCACGAACCCGCTCATGCCCACCGATCAGAATCTCGAAGACGGTATGAAGCTTTACACCATGAATTGTGCTCTCTGCCATGGCGGTCTCGACCGCAAACCGGCCGCGCTCGCCAACTCGTTTTACCCGCCGGCGCCGAACCTGATCTCTGATCCGCCCGACGATCCCGAGTGGCACATCTTCTACACCATCCGCACCGGCGTGCGCTACACCGGCATGCCCGCGTGGGATAAGCCACTCGCCGAGCAAGACATCTGGAAAGTCACCATGCTCCTCTCCCACATGGACAAACTTCCGCCTGCCGTCCAAGACTACTGGAAAACCAGCTTAGGCCTCTCCCCTGCCGCCAATGACGAAAAGAAGGACAGCGAGAACAAGGAAGTGAAAGGCAAAGGCAAAGAGAAGCACGGCCACGATTAGCGCAATTCAGGGGTGGGGGGCTGGGAAGGCTCTGGACAACCCGAGAAAGTTGCCGTGCGACATTACTGAAGGCGTAAGACCAGCTTACTAGCGGAAGGGTTGCCCTGAACCCCAACAGGCTCTGGGTCTTGCGGCAGTTGCTTTTGTAGTTACCTTATGCACCAATTTTGATGCACCTTTCATCACCCCGTAACATTCATTTGCCACCCTATTAAGTATGGATCTGCCCATCTGCAACACGCTGATCCTTTCCGACCTGCACCTAGGCGCGGAGATGAGCCATGCCCGCGAAGCCACGCAACTGCTCAAGGCGAGCCGCTTCGAGCGTTTGATTCTGCTGGGCGACATCTTCGCCGACCTCAACTTTGCCCGCCTGACCAAGGAGCACTGGAAGTTCCTGGGGTATATCCGAAAGCTATCGAATCCGAAGCGCCACGTTGAGGTCGTGTGGGTGGAAGGCAATCACGACCACGGGTTGACCAACATCATGTCGCACCTGGTCGGATTGCGGGTCTACCAGCACTACAAATGGGACTACCGCGGGCTGCGGCACATCGCCATTCACGGCCATCAGTTCGACGGATTCCAGGTAAGCCGGGTGCAGTTGAGCCAGTTAGGGACCTCGCTTTTTCTGCAGCTGCAGAAGCTGGATTTGAAGGGCAATCCGATTGCCCGGCTGAT
>Ga0187872_10000193_pt1 | contig 74252 bp, 71 predicted proteins | sample June2016WEW_16_4_FD_132973 | JGI IMG/M metagenome (GOLD analysis project Ga0187872, IMG submission 132973) | Peatland microbial communities from SPRUCE experiment site at the Marcell Experimental Forest, Minnesota, USA - June2016WEW_16_40 | ecosystem: Environmental > Terrestrial > Soil >... | reverse complement strand
TGAAACAGCCCTAGATCGCTACTCCGACGCACAGGAAGCGCGCACGATGGAACTGGCGTGGTTCCTGGCGGGATTGGCACACGCGGCAGAGACATCTCCGAAGCTGTTCAGCACCCTGGCGGAGTTATCCGTGGAAACGTACCACCGGATTGAAGAGAATCAAGGCAAGTACGGCCTATTCGGTCACCTGAGCGCGAAGAATTCTCTCGCCGGGCGCCTGCGCGGGCGGATTGGGAGTTTCGCAGATCAGATCTACCCAATCTATGCGATGTCGAAGTTTGCGAAGGTTTTTCAGATGGACCACCCGTTAGGCCCTGCCCTGGAATGCGCCACCGCAGTCTGTGGCGCGCAAGGAGAATCGGGACAGTGGTGGTGGCTTTATGATGCGCAGAGTGGTCGAGTCTCCAGTCGTTATCCCGTCTATTCCGTACACCAGCATGGCATGGCTCCTATGGGTTTGTTTGCCCTTGAGGAAGCCACCGGGCAGTGCTTCAAACAGTTCATTTACAAGGGCCTGTGCTGGATCTACGGTACCAACGAGCTCGGCGTCGATATGAGAGATAGTGCGCAGAATCTCATTTGGAGGTGCATACTTCCCGGAAACAGTCAGAAAAAGTACTGGGAAGTGGCCTTGAGTCTCGTCCGATCGCCAAATCAACACATAGAGGTCCGCTCGCTAAACATTTTCTACGAACAGAGGCCATACGAATTTGGGTGGCTGCTGTTCGCACTCGCCAGAAACTCAGAAGCCGTGCCTCCTTTAAAGGGCATCTAGCATTTAAGCCTGACATCGCGGCCACCGGTTTTGAGCCGCCTCACTGGACAACGTGGACCCAACCAAGACAGCCAAGGTCATCACCGTCGTCGGCGCACGTCCCAATTTCATGAAGGCCGCGCCGATCATCGCTGCGATCCGAGATCACAACGAACGCCTGGCCATTTCGCCGGGTCTCGAGGGCGCCGGGGATTCTCATTTCACCCTGCAGAACGTGCTTGTACACACAGGTCAGCACTACGACGAAGCGATGTCGGAGCGGTTTTTCGCCGATCTGAACATTCCGAAGCCGGACGTGCATCTGGGAGTCGGATCAGGCTCTCATGCAGCCCAGACGGCTGAGATCATGAAACGGTTCGAAGAGGTCTTGCTGCGGGAGAGGCCGGATCTGTTGGTAGTTGTTGGCGATGTGAACTCGACTCTGGCCTGCGCCTTGGTTGCCGCCAAGATCTCGTTCGATGCCATCGGAACCAGGCCGCTCATTGCCCACGTCGAAGCCGGCCTTCGTTCGTTCGATCGGGGGATGCCTGAGGAAATCAATAGGATCCTCACGGACCACGTCGCCGACTTGTTATTTGTGACGGAAGAGAGCGGGCTCCGAAATTTGCGCGAGGAAGGCATCCCGGACGGAAAGGTTCATTTCGTCGGCAACACCATGATCGATTCGCTCCTCGCTTTCAAGGACAAGGCAAGCGGCTCCGACATTCTGCACAAATTAAGCCTCCGGAACCGCAACGGCGGACATGGATCAACTGATGACACAGCCCGCTATGCTTTGTTGACGCTTCATCGGCCTTCCAACGTGGATCAACGTGCGACTTTTCTGAATATCCTGGAAGGATTGGAGGAGTTGTCCAACTCCTGTCCTGTAATTTTCCCCGCGCATCCGAGAACGCAGAAGAAACTCACCGAATTCGGTTTCGAACGCTTCTTTAGAGTCGAGAACGGAAGCCATGAAGGAGAGGAATCGCGCTCCGCTCATGCAGACGGGCGCATCCGGTTAATTGAGCCGCTTGGATATCTTGACTTTCTGTGCCTGATGGCGCACGCGGCCGTGGTCGTGACCGACTCCGGTGGCATCCAAGAAGAAACTACATGCCTGGGAATTCCATGTGTCACCGTGCGTGAGAATACAGAACGGCCCGTCACGGTCAAGGTCGGTACGAATATCCTTGCGGGAACGAGCAAGGAAGGCATTCGCCAAGCCACACGGCAACAACTCACATCGAGAGTCTCCGGTGCCGTGCCAGAAGCGTGGGATGGCAGGAGCGCTCAGCGAATTCTGGACGCTATTTGCCTTGAGATTCAAAAGAAACGGTTGCTCTGAAGCTCGTTGGCGTGGGCAGATTTAGGCCGAGGCCGGAGAGCCTGAGCCGCTACCCCGGATTCTCCAGCTGCATACGAGGGTGAAAGCGAAATGACGCGATACGCGGTCATCACACCTGTACGCGATGAGGAGAAACATATCGCGGCGACCATCGAATCCGTCCGTCGCCAGACGATACTCCCTTCGGAATGGGCGATCGTGGACGACGGCTCGACCGACCGAACGGGTGACATCCTCGATCGAGTCGCGGCCCAGTTTCCCTGGATCCGCGTCATACACCGAAAGAACAGAGGTTTCCGGAAGTCCGGCGGCGGTGTGATGGAAGCATTTTACGACGGGTACAACACACTCCAATGTACCGACTGGGATTTCATAGTAAAGCTCGATGGAGACTTGAGCTTTGCTCCAGAGTATTTCGAAAAATGCTTTGAATATTTCCGTAGAGATCCCGACCTTGGAATTGGCGGCGGGGAAATCCATCACAACATCGTTGGAAAGCTGAAAGTCGAGGAAAATCCGCGGTTCCACGTGCGAGGCGCTACGAAGATTTACAGGAGAACTTGCTGGGAAGCTATTGGCGGACTCTGGCCGGCCCCGGGGTGGGACACGATCGATGAAGTCAAGGCCAATATGTTGGGCTGGAAGACTTACGCTTTTGCGGATCTGCATCTTCTTCATCATCGTTTCACGGGATCCGAGGAGGGCCTGCTGCGTGACAGGGTGAAGCACGGAATGGTCTGCTACATTTCCGGGTATCACCCCATCTTTGTGGCGGCTAGTTGCCTGCATCGGATCACTCAGAAACCTTACATCGTTGGTTCGGCCGCAATTTTGTATGGATTTCTCAAGGCTCATTTGACCCATCCGCCGCGTTTGGAGGATCGGTCCTATGTCGACTACATACGCGGTCAGCAACTGAGGCGTCTCTGCGGCATGCAGACTATCTGGAGGTGATCTCCAGGCTGGAGCTGTCGGAATCGATATATGTGTGGAATCTGCGGAAAATTAATGTTTGACGGTGGGGCAAAGATGTCGGCCTCGCTCGTGAAGGCAATGGCGGACACGATTCGCCATCGCGGGCCGGACGATGAGGGGTACTACATTTCAGGTCCGATTGGGCTGGGTTTCCGTCGACTCTCCATCATCGACCTTCAAAGTGGCCACCAACCCCTCTCAAACGAGGACGGCTCGATCTGGATTGTATTTAACGGAGAAATCTATAACTACCAGGAGCTGCGCAACCTTCTCCTGAGCAAAGGGCATGTGTTTAAATCGCAGAGCGACACGGAAGTCATCGTCCATCTGTATGAAGAGTTCGGACCCGAATGCCTCGAGAAGCTACGCGGGATGTTTGCCTTCGCCATCTGGGATGGAAACACTAAATCGCTATTTCTGGCGAGGGACCGAGTTGGGATAAAACCTCTCTACTATAGTCTCACCAATAAATCTCTGGTCTTCGCTTCCGAGATCAAAGCCATCTTGGCGGACCCTTCGATCCATCCGGAGATCGCTCCCGAGATGATCGACCGATTCCTTACTTTCCTGTACGTGCCCGGTGAGGAGACCTTGCTCAAAGGGATCCGCAAGCTAGCCCCGGGGCACTATCTCCTCATCAGGGACGGCAAGCCGGTGATCGAGCAGTACTGGGATCTTCGCTTCGCAGAGCCTACCTGGAGCCGAAGCCTCAAGGACGCCGAAACCGATTTGCTGAGTCTCTTGGCCGAAACAGTTGAGCTTCACATGATCGCAGACGTGCCCGTGGGTGTCCTTCTAAGTGGTGGAGTGGATTCGACAGGCGTGCTTAGCTTTGCTGTGCATGGGACCGACAAGGAGATCAGTAGTTTCACTGTGGGTTTCTCCGGGGGGGAAGTTGCCGACGAGAGACCTTATGCCAGGTTGGCGGCAGAAACATTCGGCACCCAGCATCATGACATGACAATTACGGCCAAGGACTTTGTGGAGTTCCTGCCCCAGTATGTGTGGCACATGGAAGAGCCCGTGTGCGAGCCGCCTGCCATTGCCTTGTATTACGTCTCGAAGTTGGCGAGGAACTATGTCAAGGTGCTCCTCTCGGGAGAAGGTGGAGACGAGGCTTTTGCGGGGTACAGTAATTATCGCAATCTCGTTTGGCTGGAGCGCGTTAAACGTGGGCTTTCTCCGCTGAATGGCACCGTCGCCTGGGGACTTTCTTTTGCCGATTCGCTCTTCCACCTACCTCGAGTTGCCAAGTATGTGCCATTGATGAACGATCGTTTCCCCGACTACTACTACAGCCGGACTTCAAACCCGTATCGCTACACTGGAAACCGATTGGGAAAGGTGTACTCTCGTGACTTTGCGCGAGCGATTGATCGCGAGCACACGCTTCGACCCGTGCGCGGGCTGCAGGCGCATGTCCAGGGGCAGAATACCCTCGACGCAATGCTCTATATTGATACGAAGACCTGGTTGCCCGACGACTTGCTGATTAAGGCTGACAAAATGACGATGGCCAACTCCGTGGAACTCCGCGTGCCTCTGCTCGATCACCGGGTTTTGGAATTTGCGGCGTCGTTGCCGCCTAGCTTCAAGCTAAAAGGGTTCACTCCAAAATACATTTTGAAAAAGGCGTTGTCCCAGAAAATCCCGAAAGAGATCCGCAACCGAAAGAAGACCGGTTTCCCTGTTCCTTACGAGTCGTGGCTTCGGAACAATCTCAAGGATGTCGTCTGGTCTATGTTGACGGACCGCAGGACAGTCGAACGAGGTTACTTCTGTAAGGACGCCGTCGAGGCGTTGCTCCAAGCCAACTCCAACGGCACCAACTATTCGAAAGAGATCTTTTCGTTGTTGAGTTTTGAGCTATGGCAGCGGACGTTCCTGGAGCGCGAACAAGTTGTCCTACTATAGATTTCGTCAGACCACGATTAACTTGGCCGCGGGAACACTCTGGCGCACGCCCGGCTGTTTCGGGATTGCGCGCATGTTCGGTCCCTCCTACTTATTGCGATGTGTGGTCTTTCACAATATCTCGGCTGTGGATTCGCCGTTTACCAGGGGGATGAACGTGAATATCACCCCCAAGAAATTTGAGGCTGCACTGAGATTTCTTACCACGCACTACACTCCGGTGCGCCTCGTAGATGTTCTGACTGACTCTGATGGCCGAGGGCTTCCGCCCCGTGCAGTGCTCGTGACCTTCGACGACGCCTATGCATCGGTCGCGGAATCTGCTGCGCCTTTGTGCCGCCAGTTTGGTGTGCCAGCTGTGTTTTTCGTGAACGCCGCATTTCTCGATAACCAGCGATTGGCACCCGATAATCTGGTTTGTTATGTGGCCAACGTGTTGGGAATGGAGACAATCTGTTCCGCAGCCCGGGCCATCCTGGGCAGCGATGCCCCCGAATTGCACTCCCTTTCCGAGGTTTTCACGCATTTCTTTCCGGCCGTCTCTCTGGCCGAAAGGGAAGTTTTTCTTGAGGCGCTGCGGCAATTAGCAGGGATTAGCGATAGTCATATGGCGGAGGAAGCGGGCTTGTACTTGACTAGCAAACAGCTTCGCGACCTGGCGTCTTCTGATTTCGAGATCGGGAACCATACTTACACCCACGTGCACTGCAGATCCCTCTCGCGGGCGGACTTCGGTCCACAAGTGGACAGGAATAAGTCAGAGCTGGAGGCCGTTTCAGGTACAAAGGTGCGGTCATTCAGCCAGCCCTACGGCTCCTCGACGGATCTTACCTGCGACTTGGCAGAGCATCTTGAACGCTCCGGATACAAAGCGGTTTTCCTTAGCGAAAGTGTCGCCAACCCGCGAGGCGCCGATCCATTCCATCTTGACAGAGTCAGCACTCGTGCCGAGAGTGACGACACGATGTTTTTCGAGCTCGAGTTTCTGCCTCGCCTTCGCGCCGTACGGAACCGGCTTTCCCGCAAGAATGGGCGCGTTCGGGCCGGCCGGATCTATTCCTCCGCGAACGGGCAACGTGCGGTGGGAGTGGAGCACAATCTGGAAGACATGGAGAGGAGGCAGCCGCGTGCCTGAAAATCGCAATTCAATGACTCGTGAGGAATTCCTCTTGGAGATGGACGAGATTCTTGGCCTGCGCGCCGGTACGCTCCGAGGGGACGAAAAGCTGGAAGAACTGCAGAACTGGGACTCTACTGCCCTTATCAGTCTAATTGTTCTGGCGGAAACCAGTAACAATGCACACATTTCTCCCAACCAAGTTGTCGGTTGCTCCACGGTCGCCGATGTTCTTCGTTTGGCTCAGGTGGAAGGTAGTTCGTCTTAAACATGAATTGGATCCCACCGATGAATCCACTGTGTACCACAATCCCGGCGAGGAAAGTGTTCCCCCGTATTCTCACTGTTTTTGAACTGACGATGTCACAAGCGTCGGCTGCCCTGTAGGGGAGAGTTCAATTGGCGTCGGAAACTAAAGCGATGCAACCGGAGATTCTGAAAGAACTGCGATTTCCCATCACTCCGGCGAATATCCTACGGAAGCGTCATTCTCTCAAGAAGGAACTGCTCAAACAGGTGAATCTGGTCCCGACACGAATTGCAATTCTTGGCGGGTCCACGACGACGGAAGTTAAGAGCATGCTGGAGCTTTTTCTCTTGGCGCAAGGAATTCAACCGAGCTTCTACGAATCAGGATACAACCGTTACAGTGAGGACGTCCTGTTCCAGAACCCGGAACTCTGGAGTTTCAAACCCGACATCGTCTTCATTCACACGACGTGGCACAACGTGTCGCAATTCCCCGAATTAATGGAAGCCGAGACGGAGGTTGAAAATCACGTCCGGCGCGAAATGGCGCGGTTTGAGTCTCTTTGGGAGAAAATTCATACGGGGCTCGGCGCACTCATCATCCAGAACAATTTTGACCTGCCACGCCACAGACCGCTGGGGAATCTGGAGGCTTCCGAATCCTCCGGTCGCGTGAACTTTTTGCTGAGGCTGAATGCCGAGCTCGCAAGCTATGCCCGCAAGCACTCGCGCTTCCTGATAAATGACATCCTGTACCTTTCCGCGCAGGTGGGCCTGGAAGCGTGGTACAGCCACACCTACTGGTACAACTTTCATATGGCCGTGAGCCCGACAGCTACAGTGACGCTGACTCAAAACGTCGCTGCGATAGTTAAGTCAGTTTACGGAAAGTCCAAAAAGTGCCTAATCCTGGATCTAGACAATACGCTTTGGGGCGGAATCGTTGGCGATGATGGCGTGCAAAATCTGATTCTAGGGTGTGATCACCCGGTCGGCGAAGCGTTCTTGGACTTCCAGCGTTATTTGAAGGAATTGCGGCGGCGCGGCGTAATTCTCGCCGTATGCTCGAAGAACGACATCGAGAACGCCAAAGAAGGCTTCTCGCACCCAGATAGCATATTAAAGCTGGAGGATTTCAGCTCATTCAAAGCCAACTGGAATCCCAAGCCTGAAAACATCCGCGAGATCGCCGCAGAACTCAACATCGGGCTTGATAGCTTGGTATTCATTGATGATAACCCGGCCGAGAGGGCTTTAGTGGCTGACCAATTGCCCGAAGTGGCGGTGCCGGAGGTCGGCTCAGATGTTTCTCGATTCGCAGAGATACTCGAACATGAGCGATACTTCGAAGTGCACAAAGTAGTTCAGGATGATCTCAGTCGTTCAGCCTATTACAGCTCGAACGCGCAGCGGAGCGCTTATCAAGCCGGGTTTCGCAACTACGGGGAGTTCCTCACCTCGCTGGAAATGAGCGCGGAAATCGGCCCGTTCTCTCCGGTCTATCTGGAGCGAATCACGCAATTGATCAACAAGACGAATCAGTTCAATCTCACAACCAGGCGGTATACGAGCGCCGAAGTTGAGGCCATCTCTCAAGACCCGGGCTTTATAACGCTTTACGGTCGGCTGGCTGACAAGTTTGGCGACAATGGCCTCGTTTCAGTCCTGATCGGGCGCGTAATTAACGAAACCGTTGAACTCGACCTGTGGCTGATGAGCTGCCGCGTTCTCAACCGCGAAATGGAATTCGTCATGTTTGATGCATTGATTGAGCAGTGCCAAGCACGCGGCATCCGCAGGATCCTGGGCGTTTATATTCCCACCAAGAAGAACGGCATGGTTGCCGGCCACTATGCCGGCCTTGGCTTCGCTCGCCTGAATGGTTCCTCCGGAGGCCAAGAGTCGTGGCACTATGACGTACCCCAATCCTACTCGGCGAGAACTCGCTTCATTAGCAGGACTTCAAAGGCGCTGCCTACCGTTGCGAATGCTTGAGACGCCTGTCATCGAATCATCGTCGCACATGCAGCTCGCGGGTCGTGAGAAAGAACTGACCTTCATGCAGAATCCTGGTTGGCAAGTCGAAGTGGATCGCGCAACCTCAACGGAATGGTCAAGGAGGCTCGACCTGTTCGACGACGCGAATATTTATCAGACGTCGGCGTATGGCGAAGTCCGTTGGGGAGAAAAGAATCTCAGCCGCCTCGTCTTGAAGCGCGACGGCGAAATCATGGGAATGGCGCAGCTCAGAATCATTCGCCCGACCCCACTCAAATTTGGCATGGCCTATCTACGTTGGGGCCCTCTTTGGGAGCGGGGCGGCCTGCCCCTCGATCCCGAAGTCCCTATGCGCATGGCCCGCGCCATCGAGGACGAATACCTGGACAAGAGGAAACTCTTTCTACGTGTCCTTCCCAATGCCTATGCCGGATCGCCGCGCGCCGCGACGATGCACGCTGCGTTTTGCAGACTCACGCCGGAGCCTCCCGAAGCGGACAACATATATCGGACGTTTGTCCTCGATCTCGGTCCCTCTCTTGACGAATTGCGGAGGAGGCTCGATAAAAAATGGCGAAACCAGCTTACGCGCTCCGAAAAAAACAATCTGAGAGTCGTCGCTGGAAATGGAAGCGAGGAATATCGAACTTTCTGCCAAATCTACTCCCAGATGCGCAAGCGCAAGACGTTTGAGACCACAGTAGACGCTGACGAGTTTGGGGACCTCCAGGAAGCCTTGGTTGAATCGCAGCGTATGCGCATTCTGATCTGTGAAGACAACGGCGTCGCGGTCGCCGGGCTGGTTGCCTCGGCGATGGGCGACTCCGCGATCTACCTGCTTGGTGCCACCAGCGACGAAGGGCTGAATTCGAAAGGCGCCTACCTCTTGCAGTGGACCTTGATCAGTTGGCTCAAGGAACGCGGCGTTAGGTGGTACGACTTGGGAGGCATCGATCCCGAAGGGAACCCGGGCGTTTATCACTTTAAGAGAGGATTTTCCGGCGCGGATGTGTGTCAGATAAACCCATTGGTGGCGTCGGACAGTGCCGTTTCTTCCGGAATCGTCAAGGCAGGCTTGGCCATACAACGCACGCTTCGCGGCTCCCTGAACCCGCTAAACCTTGCCCGCTCTCTCAAACAGCTGGCAACAAGAAACTAAATTCAGCCGTGTCGTCTCCTTCGACCTCCATAGACATCTCCGTTGTCATCGTGGGCTGGAACGCCAAACACTACCTGGAATTGTGTCTGGAAAGCCTGGCAAAAGTCCCGCCGCGGCGCAGCATGGAAGTACTGGTGGTCGACAATGCGTCCACGGACGGCTCCGTGGAGATGATCGAAGCGAAGTTTCCGTGGGTGAAATTGATTAAGAGCAGCGAGAACCTGGGCTTTTCCAAGGGCAACAACGTGGCTATCCGCCAGGCGCAAGGGCGGTACATCGCGTTGGTGAACCCGGACGTGATTGTGTTCCCTGGCTGTCTGGACGGGCTCGCCGACTTCCTGGATCAGAATCCCAAGGTGGGGAATGTCGGCCCCCGCGTATTCAACCCAGACATGACTATGCAGAGCACATGCCGGCGGTTTCCAACTCTGTGGAACAACTTTTGCTCGACAACCCGCTTGGAAAGTCTATTCAAAGGCAATCGTTTTTTCGCCGGCGAGCACATGTTCTACTTCCCGCACGACCGGACGCTCGCCGTGGACGTGATCGTGGGTTGTTTTTCAATGATCCGCCGTGAAGCCTTTGAAACGGTAGGGCTGCTCGACGAAGGCTTGTTCATGTACGGCGACGATGTGGATTGGTGCCGGCGTGCGCGGGATGCGGGGTGGGAGGTGATGTTCTACCCCGGCGGCCAAGCGATCCACGATCGAGGGAAAACCACGGCGCCTTATCCGGTGCGCTTTGCCGTGGCGCAGCAAAAATCAGTGCTCCATTACTGGACCAAATATCACAGCTTTTTCGGTGTCTTGGGCATTCGGAGTATCCTGCTTTTCCATCACCTGCTGCGCTATGCTGCTGCTGTGGTCTCGAGCGTGACCCATTCCGGGAAAAGTACGCAAATTGACGTGCGGAAGCAAGTGAGCGGCGCCTGCCTGCGCGAGCTTCTCTCCGGGAGTGTCCCCCAGAAAGCCTGAAGGCTGCGACGACCATCACCATGGGCATTGCCAATTCCATTTCGCGCCTCACGGAATATTATAAGCGCCATGGCTTCGAGGCGACGATCCGCAGAGCGGGTTTGGCGGCAAGACGGGCGGTCTTTTCCAGCCGCATGGTCGTCTTCTATTGTGACCTCGCAAAGCTAACCACGGCTCCGGTAAACATCCCGAGTTCTCTCAGAGTGGAGCGCCTGAGAAGCTATAGCGAACTCTGCCGGCAGGATTTGCAGGAAATGACCAGTTTTTGGAATCCCAAGCAGGCCAACCGAAACATCCGGGAGCGGTTCGGTAAAGGGGCCTCTCTGTGGTTGATCAAGTCGGGAGAGAAGCTGGCCGGGTACGGCTGGACGTTACAGGGACACACCATCGAACCGTATTACTTCCCTCTAGGGCAGGATGATATGCACCTCTTCGATTTCCACGTGTTCCCTGAGTATCGCGGTAAGGGCATAAATCCATTCCTAGTCGCTCATATGGTCGACAACCTGGCAATGATTGGCGGAGGTAGAGCCTTTATTGAAGCAGCGGAGTGGAATGAGGCGCAATTGTCGTCTCTTCGAAAGACTCCATTTCACCGGCTGGGCCTGGCCAGATCGTTTGCCATTTTCGGCCACATGTTCACCCGCTGGGTCGAGGATGGGCCCGATGTGCAAGCCCGCAAAGGTGCGAAGCGGAGGGACGGAGCGCCAACCATGGCGAGGCAGCATGAGCAATAAGCCTTTGGGGAATCCCTCGCCGCCGGATCATCTCAAGCTCCACCACATCGGTTTCGTGGTGCTCTCGATCCCGGAAAGTGCCGAGTGTTTTGCACGTTCGCTGGGCGCAACGTGGGATGGAAACATCATTTTTGATCCCTTGCAAAACGTGCATGTAACTTTTTTGCAGGGACATAGCGGCACGGACCCATTGATAGAATTGGTCGAGCCAGGAGGACCGGAATCACCAGTGTCACGCTTCCTGGAACGCGGGGGCGGGCTGCATCACTTGTGCTATGAGGTGGAGGATTTGGAGGAGCACTTGGAATTTTGTAAGTCCTCGGGAACCATAGTGATACGTCCGCCGGCGCCCGCAGTAGCCTTCAACGGGCGACGGATCGCCTGGGCCATCACAAAAAAGAAACTGTTGCTAGAATTTCTTGAGAGCTCCCTGTAGGCACAAATGACTCTCCGGGTTCAGTTGCGTGATGGCAAAGGGCGAGTTGACTCCAACGCGCATCGCCACAGAGGTTTGTGGGAAGGATTTGTTGGATCCTCGGATGCGTTCGGAGGCTGTCCGAATTTCGAGACAATTATCTCAGCAAGAATCCGCAATTGCTAAGCGTTGCTCAAACATTGTGGGACCGGTCCTTAGCTGAACTCGCTGTAATCGGGCAATAAAATGGGATCAAATCATAGATTTCTGATGTTCAGAGAACTCGTTTTGTTTCAATGAGATATATCTGAGCCCGAAGACCGTCATCTCGCGAGACGCTCCCGGTTCGACCCTGTACTAAATCTGCCCTCTGGGCCAGTTGATGGGTAGGCGGTCTCCAAAGTAACTTCGCTAGAGTAAGTGTAGTGGACAGGGGCACTGCTAATGGCACGACCGATTCGCACTTTAATGTTTTTCGCACTTATATTTGTGGCTAGACCAGCATTCGCCGGTGGGGCCTGTCCCAGCGGGGCGAACTACACCAATCCAGCGAATCCGACTGGCTCGCTCGTCACTTTGGCGAGTCTAGGCGTCACCAATGGTTGCTATTTCGTCGCCGCAAACGGTTCCGATTCGAATTCTGGAACCAGCGAGGCAAGTCCCTGGCTTCACGCTCCCATGATGCCGAACTGCTCGGGAAATTGCCTCACGTTGCAGAATACTTTTACGAACCAAACTGCCGCCGGAATAGGAATCATTCTCAGGGGTGGGGACACCTGGCACCTCGGCAACTCGAGTGCCTCGCCCTACACCGGCGGGACGTGGGAGTTTAACCAGTACCCAGGCGCCTATGTGGAAGGCACAGCATCTCATCCCTTTTATGCTGGCTATGATGTCAGCTGGTTCTCTGGCAGCTCATTCGCTCGCCCGATCCTGACCGAAGACAATCCGTTGTGCAACGCGAGCACGGCGAACGGGACTACTTGTATCTCAACGACCGACAGCTATGGACAGCCCAGTTTCTACGTCTCTAGCTGCGCGTACCAAGCCGGAAGCTCGAATAACATGATTGATCTGTCGTCGCTGCAATACATCATCATTGACGGCTTTGAGATGACGGGCCTTTGTCTGAGCCAAGCGGGACAGATTCAGGGGAACAATACTTACATCCGGTACGGAAGCGCCGTTGCTCCGATCTACCTTCAGAACCTCTACGCTCACGGGTCGAGCCACTTGCGATTCCAAGCGCTCAACGGGCACTGTACCTCTGGACAAGTCTGCACGGGCATCTTCGTTTTCCAGGGAAGCGTGAATGTCGGCAGCGTAGGGGAAACGGTTGTCTTCAACGTCGCGGACTTTTCGGACTCCGACCCCGGAGGAACGAACCTGTGCTTCGGTGGATTCTATAACGCGGCATACAACGCTTTTCGGTACACAACGGACTGCAACCCTGGGACATTGCACGTATTCCACGACAATCTCTATGAGTACTTCTTCGAGACTGGACACGCGAATCTTTTGGAGGACATCAGTGAGGTCTCGGGGGCAAATGCCATCTACAACAACGTGTTCCGCCACATAGAGACCTACGTCACATCGGGCGGTGGAGTGGGGTTGTGGCAAGCGCCGCCCACATCGGGAACTACCGACTATATTTTCGACAACTTGATGTACGATGTGGGCAGTTTCGAGTACATCAACGTGGGGGGAACAGCGGGTAACAACGCGCTCGGAAATTACACGTTTTTCAACAACACCTTTCAAACCAACAACGCCCAGCCGATTCTGCGTTGTGAAGGCTACACAAATGGAGCGGTGACCGACACCAACAATCATTACATTGATGATGGAACTCAGTATCTAGGCCCTTGCAGCACTTTGGTCACAAAGACGCCGCTTCTGATGTCGAACTCAACAGCCACAAGTGATGGCTACACATCATCTCAGGCTTACGCCTACTCGCCGACATCTTCAAGTTCGCCGACGGTTGGGGTTGGGACAAATGAAGGCACCTTGAACGGAGCGTTTTGCTTGGCGCTCTCAACGGCTGCCAATTCTGATTCCACTTTGAGCGATGCCGCTACGGCTTGCTTGTCGGACACGCGCTACGCTTGCACATACAATACGTCGAATCATACGGTAACCTGCCCAGCGCGAACGGCTGTGACGCAGCCTACAAGTACAGCATGGGATATAGGCGCATACAAATCCAATGGCACGCAGGCAAGTGCTCCAAACCCTCCGTCGAATCTGGCTGCGGTAGTACAGTAACTACCACTTAGAAATGAGCCTTTCCTGCCTGGTTGGGCGGAATGAAGCTCAGGATGCGGGCGGGGGCTGCCCATTGGAATTGCGTTTAACAGTAGTGAGGAATCGAGAAGAACGCCTGGTCTGCGAGCCAACGACTGGAACCCAACCAACCTAGGAATTCTACCCAACCTCTGCCTGAACAAGTTGAGGTTTTTCTTTTGAAGGACCGGCGGGTCGATTCTCCGCTCCGTGGAATGCGACTACATCAAACAGCCAACATAGCTGCGATGCCAAATAAGTTGAGTGTTAAAATCTTGAGAGCTCTTGTAAGGGGACTCTGCCTGAACGCTTTCCACTCGTTCGTCGGAGGAACGGATAGGGCAATCAAGAAAATTCTGTTTTGCATGAACCTGTTGCCAAGGATCAAGAAAGTCTGGCGCGAACTCGCGAAACCCAAGGATGCTGTCCAAGCTAGGGCCTGAGCTCTATGGAACCTGCACACTGGCGATTTGGTGGTGGCGCCGCTGAAACGATGCTGACTCCCGCGGTGGTGGTGGGGATGCTCATCATCATCGCGCTGATTTTCACCCTTCCCCGCAACAAGGTAATCACGCCCTTCCTTCTGGGCTGTTTTACGATCCCGCTAGGGCAGGTCGTCGTGTTGGGGGGCATGCACTTTACGGTGCTGCGCATCCTGATTATTGCCGGGCTAATCCGGAGGGCCATTTCAGGAGGAGCTTCGCCAGCAGGCAAGTTTCCGGGGGGACTCAACGGTGTCGACCGCATGGTGATCCTCTGGGTGGTAACGCTACAGACCCTCCTTACCCTCCAGTGGATGGAAATGCAGGCTTTTATTCATAACCTGGGGGATTTTCTAGACATGCTTGGCGGCTTCCTGGTTGTAAGGTTTTTCATTCCCGATGGCGAGACCGTCCGGCGTACCGTAAAGACGTTAGCCGTTATTTGCATCATTCAGGGCGTCTGCATGCTCAACGAGCAAATTTCCCACGTGAATGTCTTCGGTTACATTGGAGGGCTTGGGCCCGGCCTGACCATAAGAGACGGGAGGATCCGCTCGGAGGGCGTGCTGGGGTGTATCTCTGCCGGAGCGTTCGCCGGTGCTTTGATTCCGTTGTTCCTGTGGTTGTGGACGGAACGAAAATGCCGGACGCTTGCGTATGCGGGTCTTGCCGGTGCGACGGCTATGGTATTCACGTCGAATTCGAGCACGTCGCTCCTGGCGCTTGCTGCGGCAGTTTTAGCTATTTTCCTTTGGCCCCTGCGCAAGCAGATGCGCTTGGTTCGCTGGGGATTGGTGCTGACTCTGGTAGCGTTACATTTGGTCATGAAAGCTCCGGTCTGGGCCCTCATTTCCCGTGTCGATCTTACTGGTTCTTCCTCCGGCTACCACCGGTACTATTTGGTGGATAATTGTATTCGGCATTTCAGCGACTGGTGGCTGTTTGGATACAAGCATTACGACCAGTGGGGATTTATGATGTTTGACATGTGCAATCAGTTTGTGGTCCAAGCCGTCGACGGGGGCCTGTTATGTCTGGTTGCTTATATCGCGATTTTCAGCAGGAGCTTCGGGGCGATTGGGAAGGCCAGGAAAAAGGTGGAGGGAGATCGTGGGCGCGAATGGTTACTCTGGTGCCTGGGTTCCACCCTGTTTTCTGTTGTCGCAGCGCACTTCGGCATTAATTACCCGGCCACGATGGAGATAGGCTTGTTCACTTTGTGGACCGCCATTCTTGTGGCAACGTTCGAGGTAAGGCAGCCTGTAGCGGAGGAGGCCGAAATCCCGGGCGACTCTCACCTCTCTGCGGTTTCCACCTCGGTCGCAAGGGAAGGCGGCTGGATGAATATGGGCAAGAACCCCGAAGTCCAAAAGCGAAATTCGCGTACACTCATTCGAGGTTGTAAATGATAGCAACTTGTCGAGAATTGCTTAGGCGAAGGCTATCACCTCAAGCCTATCAACGCGTTCATTCCTACTGGTGGCACACTCGCTTCTACTGGCCTCATTTAGTTGGGTCCGTGTTCGTCAGACGCACTCCAAAGGTTCAAGGCTTCCCCGGCGGTAACACATCGGAACTCGTACACCAACTTCGCGGTATCAACGTATTTGCTCCAACGGAGATGTGCACTGTCATGACCAGGCATGAGAGTGACAAGGGTCAAGGTTGGCACAATTACACGACTATCTATTCTGGGCTGTTCGGCAAGCGCCGCGATCAACCACTGCGGATCTTCGAGCTCGGTCTGGGCACCAACAACCCAAAGCTTCCCTCGAGCATGCGGGACAATGGGCGCCCTGGAGCATCTCTGCGCGGATGGCGCGAACTCTTCCCACACGCACTCGTTTATGGCGCGGACATCGATCGCGACATTCTATTCGAAGAAGATCGCATCAAGACCTTCTACTGCGATCAACTTGACAACATCGCTATACGTAATCTCTGGTCGCAGCCTGCTTTGCAGGATGGCATGGACATCATAATTGACGATGGACTACACACCTTTGAAGCCAACATTTCGTTCTTGGAAGGATCTTTGGAGCACCTTCGTTCGGGTGGAATTTACGTGATTGAAGACATTCTTCAGGAGACGATCGAGAGGTGGCACGAGAGGCTGGAAACGATCTACTCGAAGCGGTTCCCAAATCACGAGTTCGCATTCGTAGAGCTGCCGAACTCAATGAATCCTGATCACGACAATAATATTCTGATTATTCGCAGGCGCAGATAGGCTGCCGCTTGCTTGGTTGACAATCTCGGTGTTACAGGCTTGATTTTTCATCTGTTCGAACAGCCCATTCTCAGACTCAAAAAGCCGTTTGATCACAAAGAAAGGCGTATTCACACACATGCTTCAGGGATGTGTCAGGGTCCTGTACAGCTTTCCGAACAAGCTGGGCGCGGACCGCATTTGTTACACGGCTTGGAACCAGGTGGGCGGTTTGGCGGCCGCCGGTGCCGGGATGTTGGTTTTTCCGGCCTCGCTGTCCCGGCCGCTCCCGCATAGCGTTAGGGTTTGGCCGACGCTGGCCGTAGGGAAGGTGCGCCTGCCCTACCGCCTGTTGGGTGTGTTTCGCACCGTGGCCCTTCACGACAAGATTGTGGCGCGCCGGCTCGAGAGGTTGGCGGGACAAATCGATATCGTTCACACGTGGCCCCTGGGCGCACTCCAAACCCTAAAAACGGCGGCCAGGCTTGGCATCCCGACGGTTTTGGAACGATGCAACGCCCACACGGGCTACGCCATGGAAGTTGTGCAGAAGGAATGCGAGCGCTTGGGAGTTTCGCTGCCGCCGAACCAGGAACACGCTTACAATGCGTGGAAGCTGCGCAAAGAGCAGGACGAGTACGAACTGGCCGATCGCCTACTCTGTCCTTCGGATTTCGTGGTGAAGACCTTTCTCGATCGCGGATTTCCTCGGGAGAAGCTGGCTCGGCACCAGTACGGCTTCGACGAAAAAGGGTTTTACCCCGACGCTGAACCCAGAAAGAACGGACGCGGGTTGACGGTGCTCTTCGTAGGCGTCTGCGCTGTGCGGAAGGGTGTCCACTATGCCTTGGAAGCCTGGCTCAAGTCTGCAGCCTCCCAAAATGGCACGTTCCTGATCGCCGGCGAGTTCTTGCCGGAATACCAGGAAAAGCTGGCGTCCATGCTCGCACACCCGAGTGTCAGAGTTCTAGGTCACCGTCACGACGTGCCGCAGCTGATGCGAAAAAGCGACATTCTCGTTCTGCCCAGCATTGAAGAGGGAAGCGCCCTGGTGACCTCGGAGGCCCGAGGCAGCGGCTGCGTCCTGTTGGTCTCGGAAGCCGCGGGAGCCATTTGCCGCCACATGGAAAATGCCCTCGTGCATAGCGTTGCCGATGTTGCCGCCCTGACGCAACACTTCACCATGTTGCACGAAGATCGCGCTCTTCTCCAAAGGCTCCGGGCAGCCTCGCTGGCAACAATCTCAGAGCTCACGTGGGATGCCGCCGGAGTGAGACTCCTAGAAGTTTATCGCGAAACGATTGCGGCACACCGAGCGGGCGCGCTCAGGGAAACCGCACACGCTCGGTGACAAGTGATGAGGTCATGATTCCTAAAGTATCTGTCGTTATCCCGACCTATAACCGGGCGCCCAAGGTTCTGAAGGGCATTGAGAGCGTACTGACCCAGACGTTTTCCGACCTCGAGGTCATTGTTGTGGACGACGGGTCAGCGGACGACACGGGGAATGTCATTGCGAAGACCTTTGGCGATCGGATCCGCTACTATTACCAGGCCAATCAGGGTGCCAGCGCGGCTCGGAACAAGGGAATCGCCGAAGCACGGGGCGAGTGGATCGCTTTTCTCGACTCCGACGATGAATGGGAACGCGACAAGCTGGAATGGCAGTTCAAGACCCTCGGGCGATTTGACCCACAGTGCGGCGGGTGTTACACGGACGTTCGATTGGTCAACCACCCGGAAACACGCACCTTCTTCCAACTCGCGGAAGAGAGCTACCGGCACCAAGGAGAGATGGGTGTCAGCAAGGAGGCCCTGAAACTGCTGGTAAGACCCGGCGGCGCCGGCATGGTGATCTGCCTGTCCTCCTTTATGGGACGCGCTGACCTGATCAGAAAGACAGGGGTTTTCGACCTCAAGCTGCCGTACAGCCAGGACAGCGAATTTCTGTTCCGGTTGGCGATGCTGACGAGCTTCTGTTATGTGAACCGCCCGCTTGTTAGGTTTGATCGCTCACCCGTGGAGCAGCGCCACGTAGGAGTGAGCGCACAGTGGACCAAACCAGATTTTTGGCTTCGGGATAGCCAGTCCCGGCTCGAGGGGCTTTTGCAATTGAGTGAGGGCTTGCCGAGGGAAGTCGTCAAGCTCATTCAAGAGCAGTTGGGCTCAATCCACAGCGGCTGGGCGAACTGGTATCTGGCGACCGGACAATACGAAAAGGCGCGCGAATCTATCTCGCTAGCGATGCGACTGGATCCGACCTTCAATATCGCGGTGAAATGGTTTCTGACGTGGACAAGCCCCCGGCTGGCGTGCCGGGCAGTACGTTACCGTCGGGAAAGAAGTCAAGATTCAATCGCGTGACATTCTTGGAGCGCAAGCAATTGTCCTGGCGTGCCTTGCCATACTGTCCGGCCCTTGAGGTAACAATTTGCCAACCCGCTGTAGACGAGCATGCGGTCTCCCATGCATCGCAACGGGACCTAACGTTTAACGTCGGAACGAAGTTGCTGCTAACCAGGATCAGTCCTTGGTTGGCGCTCCGAGCTGTGCGGGCCATTTTGGAAAACAAGCGGAATCCGCATTCTATCCTGTGAGCAAGACTTTCTAGAGACACGCCTGCACCTCCCATGAAAACCGATCACAAGCAAAGCTTCGGACGCCATATCATCACCTGTTTGGCAACGGCATTGGTCATCTGTGCTGGCGTAGAACTCACCTGTCTGTCACTTGGGATTGCCCCCTTTTTCACACCGAACTTGCCGCTCAACGAGAAAATGCGCTTTCTCCGAGAACATCGGCTTGGCTCGACACCCATCGTAGTAGTCAGTGGAGCGAGTATAGCGCTCAACGACATCGACAGCGATATGCTCGAAGACGAGGAAGGGCGCTCCTTCGTCAATCTGGGGGCCAATGGTATCTCGGTGCCGACCTCGGAACAGTTTTACAAGCAGTTGGCGGATCTTTACCCCGTGCGTGAGGTTATCTTCGCCGCGAGCCCGGTTGAATTGCGGGACGCCTATCGGTCGGATGTTGAAGTGCCCACTCCCGTGTTTCGCCGCTACGTACTGGGCAGGATGACGATGGCAGAGGAATTCACATATCGCGACATTTCGGGATTGATGTCGTATTGGAAGAACTGGGACGACTACCACAGCCGAACATCGCCTACTTCAATGGTATTCACCAAGACCGGGGCTGTGCCTTTGGAAATCGGGCCCGGCACCGCCGAATCTCGGGCCGGGATTGCCGAAGCCCTTGACCTAAATCCCCACTGTGTGCGCTGCATGAGTGACCTAGCTCAATTTTGCCGGGACGTGCGGGGCCTGGGTCGGCCCTTCACCGTAGTGCTGGGACCTGTCCGACCCGACGTGATCGAACAAAGCCCAAAAATTCGCGCCGTTGTCGCTGACCGCAAGGCGCAGATTCGAGCTGTCGTCCAAGAATGCAACGCTCAACTGTTTGATATTACAGACTATGCCACTCTCGATGATTCATGTTTTGCGAATTCCCTCCACTTGAATGCACAGGGCATGAGTGCAATGACCGCGCAATTGGTGCGTTTTAGGCGAGGTGAATCGATCCCTAAGGGGATGACATTAACCTGTGCTGGTCTCCATTTGGCGGCGACGTCCCGCACGGGTGGGCAGCGAGCATCGATTGCACGAGGTAGATCCGACTGACTCGACGGTATAAACGTTGCCGCGTGCGGATCCTTATTCGTGAGGAGGAAGTAATAGGAAGTTCGGAGATTGGCGACCAATTGCCTGGAATTTTGCCGACGTACTCGATGACGACAGTCTGAATTTCACGCCGGAATTTTCTACCGCGGATGTTTCGCAATGGGATTCGTTCAATAACATCAACATCGTGGTGGAATGCGAACTACGATTCGGGACAAAGGTCAGAACGTCAGAAATCGACCAACTCCGAAATGTCGGAGAATTCGTAGAATTAATCTATCGCAAGTTGTAACCGAAATCGCGCTGATTTCTTATGGTATTTGCATCATATAACTTTCTCTTTATCTTTCTGCCGATCGCGCTGGTGGGGTACTATCTCGTGGCTAAGCTGGGGGCAGGGTACGCGGTCACCTGGCTAGTGCTAGCCTCACTGGTCTTCTACGCCGTTTGGAATCCCGCTTTTGTGATTCTGCTCGTCTGCTCCATTGCGTTCAATTTCGTGATTGGACGAGCGATGCTTGGGCGCGAGAGGGAAGAGGACTCGAAATCGCGCGATCGTCTGCTCTTAGTTGGGGTCGCTGCGAATCTTCTTGTGCTTTTTTCCTTCAAGTACTTGGGGCCAATCCTGTCGTGGGGACATTCGATTTCACTGGTCTCCTCCCGACTCGATTTCAACGTCATTTTGCCATTGGGCATTTCCTTCTTTACCTTCACACAGATCGGATACTTGGTGGACTGCAATCACGGTCGAGGAAGGGACCTCGATATCATCCGTTACGCCGCGTTTGTAACCTTATTTCCTCACCTCATTGCTGGACCCATTCTGCATATCCGTGAGATCGGGCCGCAATTGCTTAATCCCGATACCTACCGATTGCGGTCGAGAAATCTGTCCGTCGGTACAAGCTATTTCATCATCGGATTGGCGAAAAAGGTCCTTTTAGCTGACCCGCTGGCGGACGTGGTGAGAATTGGGTTTGCGCATCCCGGGGATTTTGCGATGTTTGCGACTTGGCTGTATGCGCTGGCCTATTCTTTGCAACTGTATTTTGATTTTTCCGGCTACTCGGATATGGCCATAGGGTTGGCCTACATGTTCGGCATCAAGTTTCCGATCAATTTCGATTCTCCGTACAAAGCCAGGAACATCATTGATTTCTGGAAGCGCTGGCACATCACTCTGACGCGTTATTTCACTTCCTTGCTTTACACTCCAATAGCTCTTTACATCAACCGCCTTCGACTTCGTAGGGCGCACGCCACGTCCAATCCCAACGGTAAGACCCTCCCTGCTTTCGGTTCTCTCGTGGTGGTCCCAATTTTAATCACTTTCACACTTGTGGGAATCTGGCATGGCGCCGGACTTCAATTCCTCTTGTTTGGGCTAATGCATGGCGTATATCTGACCATCAACCATGCATGGCAGTGGTTCGGTCCGAAGGCAAGCGAAAAGAACCGGGGACGCCTTGTGGAAGCTGGGATCTTGGTCTGGAAGGTTGTCCTAACCTATGTGGCGGTAGTCGCCACCCAAGTGATGTTCCGTGCGAGTTCGGTGGGTGCGGCGTTGCAAATGCTGGGAGGGATGATCGGGTTACACGGTGTCGATCCGATTCCTGTGCCAAGCACTGTAATGACGGTGCTCCGACATCTTGGCCCCATACACGTATTTCTCACACAAACCCACCACATCCTGGCAGTTCCCATTGAGGATAGCATTCCGGCGCCCGCACGCTTGGCGATGCTTTTCTTCATCGTTTGGGCGTTGCCGAACAGCCAGATGATCATGGCGAAATTCTCGCCAACCTTAACCGAAGCTAAGCCCGATACGCCGCGATGGCTGTTGTGGCAGCCGACGGCGCGCTGGGCCTTGGCGCTCGGTTTGTTGTTTGCCGTTTGTCTGATGTCTCTCCAACAGACGAAGGTGTTTCTATATTTTCAGTTCTAGATACCCGATTGCGACAGAGACAACCCAGTTTGGTCGGTTCGTAGTTACCAACCAGATAAGAAAAATTTCTTGCGTTCATGAAGGATGGTCCTCTCACATCTGCACTGGAGTCATCTAACGAGGGGCGCGACTCTAAGGTTTTGACTTTGCATAAGGATGCCCCCAAAAAAGACATTTATGACGCCAACGAGTTCCCGGAAACGAATGGATTTCGGATGTCTTTACTCCTCTATCAGGGGATACATCGATCGATTGGTGCAGGGAGAGAACCTCAGGGTAAAGACCACTCGTGGTGCGGTATTGGTCGGAAGCGCAAGCCTCGCCGAACAGGCGAGTCGACTTGCTCGGAACATGCTGTTGACGCGGCTTCTCGCGCCGAGCGCCTTTGGGACAATGGCCATTGTCATGTCTTCCTCGTCGATTGTCGGGTCCCTTTCCGATGTGGGGTTGAGGGTGTCCGTCATTCGAAATCCAAGGGGACGGGAGCCCGCATACCTCAACGCGGCCTGGTGGCTGGCGATGGGACGCGGTCTCGGTGTCTATGCTATCTGCTTCGTCATGGCTCCTTGGGTCGCCCGGTTCTACGGAAACTTAGAAATCTCTGCGTTGCTTCGCGTGGCGTTACTGAGCATCGTACTGGAAGGGGCGATGAGTCCGCGGTCCTGCCTACCGCAGAAAGATATGAAGTTCGGGCGCTGGGCTGCAATCAGCAACGGAGGCGCCGTCTGTGGTGTCATTCTTACGGTAATTCTCAGCTTTGTTCTTCCCGCCGTTTGGGCGCTAGCAATTGGATATTGTAGCGAGAACGCCTTCAGGTGTTTCTTATCGTATATTTTGTGTCCAGGATTGCCCTCATTTGGGTGGGACGGAGACGCCGTTCGCGACCTCCTGAGCTACTCGAGGGGGGCATATGGCTTGTCGTTTCTGAACCTGATCTTCACGCGCACGGACATTTTCGTTCTCGGCAAGCTCTACTCTCCTACAGCGTTGGGGCTGTATTCGATGGCAGTCTACTTGGTCCAGACCCCAACGGGATTCATTCAAAACATGGTGGCCTCAGCACTTTTGCCTGCCTTCGCCCATGTGCAGGACGACCACCAGCGCGTCAACCGCGTCCTGTTAGAAGCTACTTCTTGGCTCATCGTATTAGGGCTTCCGGTAGTCGTCGTCATCTGGTTATACGCCCCATCTCTCCTCGCGGTCACCTACGGGGCTCGGTATTTGAAATCCGCTGGCCCCTTGGCTGTCGCCGCGGCAGTAGCGTTCCTTAGTATCCTGAATGGTAACATCACCTGCGCTTTTTCTGCTATGGGCCGACCCGCTCTGCACCGCCGCGCGGTTGCCGCTTCCGCGGTGATCATGATTGTCGCCATCTATCCCGCTTGTAAGATACTGGGGGTGGTTGGTGCCCAAATCGCGGCTCTGCTCGCAATTGGGACGAACTACTTCCTTCAAATTATGCGGATTCGCGGGCTGACAGGCTTGGACTTGGCTCGGTATGGAGCGGCATTCGTACCTGCGGGGCTCGTATCTACGGCCCTTCTTTGTGGCGGTTTCGGGATTCGCTACCTCGGCTTAGCCAGAGGGATCACGGCCCAAATAGCTTTGGGGCTCTGCGTGTTGCTGCTTACCTACGCCATCTGTTTACCAGCCGTTCTGCGAATCAAGAAGAATGCCTAAGCCGAAAGTTAAGTCTCTACTGGTCGAACGCAGGCAAGAAGAAGAATTATGAGTCGTCATTATGACAATCCGAACGTCTTCGAGGATCCTATAAGTTATCTGCCGAGAGCTCTAACCAAGCTCTATAGCATTTGGGTAAGCCTGACTTACCCGTTCGCATCCATTGGTCGTAAGGTATCGATCCACTGCACCTGTCGTTTGAAAAGGCCAGCGGCACACCGAATCAAGAACGGCAGTTCAGTGGTTTTCGGGAAGCACGCGTGGATCGGTGTCTCCACCGTGGAAGCAAAGGATGAACCGGTGATCATCATTGATGACAACGCAATCATAAATGCCGGGGTTCAAATCTCCGCTAAGAATCACATCCACGCGTGCAGCCCGAGGCGGCATTAAAAATCCAAGCCCAAAACTAAGCGATGGCAGAAGGAAACGCATAGTATAGTTTGACCGCTACTGACCTCTCGGGAGGAGGCGATTTTCTTGAAGTATGTGACACGACACAGGCTGGAAAAGTCAGCGCGAGAGATGCTTTATGGGAGTGCGCTCTTCTTCCCCTTACGATCGGCTTATCAATATGTTTTCAATCGCCAGATGCTCCTTGCCCGCCGTGAGGCCCTGCGCTTTTATGCGGGCTTTGTCCGCCGCGGCGATCTTGTATTTGACATAGGGGCGAATGTTGGCAGCTATTCAGAGCTCTTTTGTGAACTGGGCGCCAAGGTGGTCGCGGTTGAACCCAATCCTCAGTGTTGCCAGAGCTTGCGCCGACTAGCGCGTGCTCGCCCGGTCTCTGTGGAGAATTGTGCAGCCGGGGACCTGCCCGGCAAGGCGACGCTGCATGTCAGTGACTATAGCGGACTTAGCACCTTGACGAATGATTGGCGTGAAGCTTCACAGCAGGCTCCCCTCAATCGCGACGCCAAGTGGCCCGTAAACCTTGAAGTCGAGGTAATCACCCTCGACCAGTTGGCGAGGCGTTATGGGCTTCCCGACTTCGTTAAGATCGACGCGGAGGGTTACGACGATCATGTGCTACGCGGCATGTCGTTCCGGCCTGCTGGTCTCCAATTCGAATTCAACCGTTGGCTTCCAGAAGTAGCGATGCGCTGTTTCGACGCTCCGGTACTCGCAAACGGTTATGACTTCAACTACACCTGTGGCCTGGAAATGCGTCTAGCCTGCGAGCATTGGGTGCGCCAGGACGAGTTGCGCTTGCGGCTTGACGCTCTGACAGGGGACGGATGGAACGGCGACGTTTTGGCACGCCGGAAAGGTTAGCCGTTGGCCCTACCGGGAGACCATCGATTCCTCCTGGCGACCTGTAAAAAGGCCTCATCGGCAGGGCATGAGACATCGTTGGGCGCAGGGCGAAATTGTGTGGTTGGGGCAAATGCGGTTGTTTAGCGAAGCTATCCTCCATACTCCGTAGTCTTCGGAAATCCTGCCAGGGTAATTCGACGATATGACTTCTCTAAAAAGATGTGGGTCCTAGGATCCGGCACATCGACAGATACCCAGATCGACCAATGAGTTACGGACCTTTCATTTCGGTGGTTATCCCGACTTTCAACCGGGCGCGTCAGGTACAGGCCGCCCTCCGAAGTGTTCTGACGCAGACTTACCCGGAGTTCGAGGTCATCGTCGTTGACGATGGATCCGCAGACGGAACGGGTCAGGCTCTTCAGACGCTCATCAGCCAAGAGGGTTGCAACGGCAGGCGAGTCCGCTACTTCTTCCAGCCCAACCAGGGTCAAAGCGCTGCTCGAAACATGGGGATTGAGAAAGCTCGCGGAGAATTGGTCGCCTTTTTGGACTCGGACGACATCTGGCTTCCGGAAAAGCTCGAATGGCAAGTCCGTGCCCTCGAGCAGTTCAAGGATAAGTGTTGCGCGTGTATCACTGATGCAAGGTTAGTAGACAACCTTGGAATGGATACGTCGGCTTTCCGCGAAAGTGGAAAACCCTACGAAGAAACGCTGGGAATCGATTTCGAAGCAGCCAGAAACCTTGTGAAATGCCGTGACCCCTTTTGGATATCTACCCTCTTGGTTCGTACTGACGTTGTTAAGCAGCTTGGATGTTTTGACAATCAACTCGGATATGCGGAGGACCACGATTTCCTTTTTCGCCTGTCTCTCGCGACCTCCTTCTGCTATGTTAACAAGCCGTTGTCCTTACTTGACCGCAGTAAATCTCCCGAAGGTTCAAATTGCCGCCCGTGGGACGAGGTTGAGGTACGCCTCCGAGGTTCGCAGACGATGCTCGAGAAGTGGTTGAAATTGGATTCAAAACTGCCACCGGACGTGCTGAAAACAGTTACCCACAGCTTGCGTCAGCTCTATAGCGCCTGGACAAACTGGTATCTCGAACATGAGCGATATGAAGAAGCGCGGCAGGCAGTGTGCAAGGCCATGACGTATGAGCCAACCACAAAGCTGGCAATCAAGTGGACCCTGACGCACGTTGCTCCCAGTTTCGCTAGAAGGCTCTCGCCGAAAATGAGAGTGTATTGATACATCGTCCGCAAGTGGAAATCATTTCTAAGGAGTAAAGACGTGCGTCATCCGAACCATCGACCGCGGTTCCAGGACCCTTTGGAACTCTTGCCCAAGGGGCTTACCAAGCTATACAGCATTTGGGTCAGTTTGGTCTATCCATTTGCGTCCAAAGGACGTAATGTATCATTTCATTTCACGAGTCAGCTGGACAGACGAAGGGCAGTTAGAATCAGCATCGGCAATTCAGTGAGCCTAAATAAGGACGCGTGGCTCAACGTCGCCACCGAAGACCCCACAGGTGAGCCTGTAATTGTGATCGACGACAACTGCTCCATAGGCTATGGAGCGATGGTATCTGCCAAGAACCGAATCCATTTGGAACGTGATGTGCTCGTCGGTCAGCAGGTCATCATGCTAGATCATAATCACGCGTACGAAGATGTCATGACACCAATCGCTAAACAGGGTATTACGGAGGGCGGCAGAATCCGCATTGGCCAGGGGTCTTGGATTGGTCGTGGGTCTGCCATTCTCTGCGCAAGAGGAGAGTTGACGATAGGCCGTCATTGTGTGGTCGGGGCCCACTCGACGGTGATGCGAAGTATCCCCGACTACTCCGTAGTTTTTGGATCACCTGCGACGATAATTAGACAATATGACCCTCAGACACAAACCTGGCGCATGGGCCGAATAAGATCATAGCGATGCAAAATCGCTAGAGCACCATTGAGTGGGCTGCTGCCCTCGAACCCGATAAGCGTAGGCGTGATTCTAGCGTTTAGGCGGTAAGGTGCCGTCCATTTGAATTCTCCGTACTGTCGCTTGCGAATTCGAAATGCTGCAAGGGAGCCCGACGCGATCCCTGATAACTGCTGTAGAAAGCCTTCCACCGGGAAATCGGCGTAGTGACGCATTGCGGCTGGGTATGAAATTCCTTGAGACCAAACTGGCGGGGGTGTTTGTCCAAGACACCAGACTCACTTACTATAAGCCTGCGATCGCCTTGAAATGAAACACGCGAGAGAACGGTCACGACATTTTCGAGTACGCGGAAGTGCAGAGAACTTGGCAGGACCCGATCTGTCGTCCAGGCGCACTGAAGGCCGTCGACTGGCTTCCGTCGTCGGATCGCTCGAAATTACCTCTTAGGAGCAAGAACGTGCATCGTAACCACAATCGCCCACGGTTTGAGGACCCATTGCAACTCTTGCCAAAGGGCCTCACCAAGCTGTATAGCATGTGGGTCGGTCTGATCTATCCATTTGCGTCAAAAGGACGTAATGTACAGTTTCATTTCACGAGTCAGTTGAGTCGACGACGCGCGTCCAGAATCAGCCTCGGCAATTCGGTAAGCTTGAGAAAGGACGCATGGCTCAACGTCGCCACCGAAGACCCCGCCGGTGGCATATTGGTCGAAGAGGAGCATAGCCACGCGAGTTCGAGAAAACACCGTGTAGTTCAGTTCCGGGGCCATAGTGCAGAACCTATGGAACATTCACACGTGCTTCGCGGCACTACACACAACTGTGCTAATTGCAGATCTTATGGTGTCCCGTGCCCCAGTGGCAATTTCAGATCAAGAAGGGATTGAATCCGCATGAGCGCAAGCGGGGATGAGCTATTTTCTTTGCGCAACAAAACGATTTTGATCACCGGGGGCACACGCGGCATCGGCTTGGCCATTTCACTCCGCTTCGCGCGATCGGGTGCTACCGTAATCGCGAATTACCTCCGCGATGAAAAGTCTGCCGATGGCTTGAAGGCGATCGCTACCGAGGAGCGTTTGGCCATTACGCTGTGTCGAGCGGATCTGACCAACGAAAGGGGCCTGGAAGAGCTTGGCCGCTCGCTGCAAGATGGGAGTCCGCATCTTTCTGGGTTGATCCATTGTGCTGCCACTGGGATTCACCGCCCAATCGAAGAACTCACCGAGCGCCATTTCGACTGGACTTTTAACCTGAATGTCCGCGCCTTCTTCAAGCTGGTCAAGCTTCTGATGGCGCGCTTTTCCAAGGGATCAAGCATCGTGGCAGTCAGTTCCTGGGGAGCCCTGCGTGCCCTCCCGAGCTATTCGTTGGTTGGCTCGTCCAAGGGCGGGCTGGAGGCGCTTGCGCGCCACCTGGCCGTCGAACTGGCGCCGCGCGGCATTCGCGTCAACATCCTAACGGCCGGGGCGGTGCTCACCGATGCCTGGAAAGCGATGCCGAACAGCGATGCGCGCATCGCCGAGACCATCCGTCGCACCCCGGCAGGACGCTTAGTCACGGCTGAGGAGGTCGCCTACGGAGCCCAATTCCTCTGTTCCGATGCGGCCGCGGGAATGATTGGCCATACCTTAGTTATCGATGGTGGTGCCGGCATCATGGCTTAAGTTTACAGACCGAAAAGCTCTGCTAACATGCTGCGTTCACGGTCAACGGTGGAGCTGTTCTGCTGTGAGTTGCTCTGTGAACACTCGAGCAGCAGCGTATTTCAAGAACAGCCTGCCACCGCGCCATCACATAGAAGCAATCACTCGGGGGCGTAACTTTAAATAGATCGAGGAAGGGGTCCAATGAGCGATATAGATTACGTTCTACCTAAAGTCCAGGAGGCCTTCAAAGCCACCTTTGACATCGACCCGCAATTAGTATCTATGGAGACCACTGCGGATGACGTCCCTGGCTGGGATTCTGTGGGCCATTTGTCTCTCGGCGCTAACCTGGAACAGGCTTTCGCGATCAGCTTGGATGTGGATGACTTGATGGAAATGGAGAATGTTCGCGAGATCGTGCGCGTCATTGAACAGAAGCTTTCCAAGAAAGTGTAACGTGACAGCCAGCCCCGAATGGAATTTTGCTGGGCGATTGGTAAAGCGCCTGGGTCCGTGTTCGTACTTAATCGATGCAGCCACCCGGCGCACGATTGGCCCGGAGGATTTGCCGCGGCTGATTGCGGCGAATGGCGCCTCCTTAGTGTCCGCTGGTTTGAGGGAAGGCGATCGAGTGCTGATCGGTTGTTCTCTGTCTCTCTCCTGCGCTTTGGTTTATTTGGGAGCCATTTACGCGGGTCTCGTGGCGGTGCCGGTGGATGAGCGCGCGGTGAGAGATTCAGCGGCGATGCTGCTCGAAGCAACGGGCGCCAAAGCTGTGTGGACTGAAGCAGGTCTTCGGGCGGGATGGACTCACAAAGGATCCATCCTCTGCCTCGAGGGTGACTTAGCCAAGGAGATCCCTAAAATCAAGCCGCCCGCCGCTTGCGTAGCCTCGGATCTGGCGGTGTTGATGGCCACTTCCGGTTCCACCGGTGTTCCTCGTTTCGTCATGGTCACCCATGGGAACCTGATCGCCAATACCGAAGCCATCATCCGCAGTCAACAGTTGGCCAGCGACGAAAGAGCCATGCTGATTCTCCCGTTGAGTTACTGTTTCGGGACGAGCGTGATGCAGTCGCATCTCTACCAGGGCGGTGGCGTGGTGTTTGACCGCCGCTTTATGTTTCCAGATAAAGTTCTCCAAGCCATGGCTCAATTGGATTGCACCACATTCGCCGGCGTGCCGACCGTTTATAATGTGCTTCTTCGACGATCGAATATTCGGGGGATCGCCATGCCTTCCTTGAGGCGTTTTCTCCAAGCTGGGGGGGCTTTGGCTCCCCAGAGAATCAGTGAGATGCGGGCGGCTTTCCCGCTGGCTAAGCTCTACGTGATGTACGGGCAAACCGAGGCAACCGCTCGGATATCATGCATGGAACCCGAACGCTGGGAGGAGAAACCGGGAAGCGTGGGCCGACCTTTGGACAACCTGATGGTTCGGATCGTCGATGAAGAAGGAAATGATTTGCCCGCAAGGCAAATCGGCGAGCTGCTTGTGAAAGGACCGTCCGTCTGCTCCGGTTATTTGAACGATCCGGAAGAAACGCGTCGCGTCTTCTCTGACGGTTGGCTGCGAACCAGGGACATGGCTCGCCAAGATGAGGAAGGTTATCTATGGATCGAAGGGCGCAAAGGGGCATTTCTGAAAATGCGAGGAATGCGACTGAGTTTTCCGGAAGTGGAAGCAAGAGTCACAGCGATTCCAGGGGTTTATGAATGCGTCGCCCGCGCCATCGATCATCCGGAAGCGGGAGAGGCGCTGGTTTTGTTCATCGTGCCCGATCACGGAGCGAGAATTGGGCTGGAAGAAGTTCGCCGCCACCTTCCAGCCCATTGGGCTATCGACTCGATTCGTTTGGTTTCTGAATTACCAAAGACTTCTGTGGGGAAAATAGCGCTTTCGTCGCTTCCCATTTAGGCCAAGAGCTTCCATGCAGCCATTTGAAGACAAAATAGACCGCCTTCTCTCAACGCTTCCTTATGATCTGCCTCCTGAGGAAAGACAGGCGGGTCTGTTGGAGATACTTAAGGAGGAGCTCGATTACGCATGCCAGCGGCACGCCGGCTATAAGAACTATATCCAGCACTGGCCGAGGGACTATCGATCTGCTGCTCGGGTTGCCGATCTTCCTTTTCTACCGGTGGGAATTTTAAAAGCGGATCCTCCGTTGTCCTTCGTGGATCGTGACGAGATCAAAAGAACCTTAACCTCGAGCGCCACGACGTCTCAGGTGCCCAGCCGAGTTGTGCTGGACTCGCCGACCGCGCGACGCATGACCAAAGGAGTCGTAACCATTGTCCGGGATTTTGTCGGTCCGGCGCGCAGACCTTACTTGGTTGTGGACACACCAGGTTTCCAAGGGGGCGGGAGCGAGCTAGGGGCCAGGGGCGCGGCAATTCAAGGGTTGCAGCCTTTTGCCAGTGAGACAACCCACTGCCTCAGCCCGAGTGACCAAGGTGACCTGGTGCTGGACCGAGACCGATTGAGAGAATTCGCCCAAGGCCGCCAGGATGCCGAGGTATTGGTATATGGCTTTACGTTTATTCTCTGGAACCACTTGGTGAAGCCTCTCATGGCAGAGGGTGTCTGTCTGAACTTGCCGAAAGCTCGGATCCTGCACAGCGGCGGCTGGAAACGCTTGCAAGACCAGGCCGTTGAGAAAACAGTGTTCAATGAGCAGTTGGCTCGGGTCTTCGGGTGTTCCCCTGATCGCATCATCGATTTCTATGGCATGGTCGAGAGTGTGGGAGTCATCTATCCGGATTGCTCCGCGGGTAACAAACATGGACCCGTGTTTGGCGATGTGATTGTGCGAAATCCGCTCACCCTAGAGCCAGTCGCGGCAGGAGAACATGGCATTGTTCAGGTCTGCAGTATTTTACCGACGAGCTTCCCAGGCCACCTGCTACTCACCGAAGATATGGCCCAAGTGCTTGCCTATGATGGTTGCCCCTGTGGTAGACGGGGTATCAGTTTCCGGTTTGCGGGACGGATTCCCAAGGCGGAACTCCGAGGCTGCGGGAATCTCGAAAGCAAACGATCGCCAATGAATTGAATGACGAGTACTTCGATGACCGAGCTTACTCATACCGTTCATTCACCCGCGGAGATCTCCGCAGCCGCAGCCAAACTGCGTCAGGTGATTTCGGGCGACGAAATTTCACCGAATGAGGTTATGACTGTATTTGATTCTTGGGCGAAGAGCCTGGACGCCCGCGAACTCGACGATCTGCCTGGAATCCCTTTCCTTCGGATGTGGCTAAGACGGGGGACTTTGGAACCAATCATTGCCCGCGAACTCGGGCCCAATGGTCTACATGGCGGGTGGACGGAATATGGTCGTGCCAAGTGCAAGGCTTTTCCCTTGGGCGTGGTGGGCCACTGGCCCGCCGGCAATGTAGAAATCCAGCCGATTCTTTCCATGACCTGCGCTCTTCTAGGGGGCAACGCCGCCTTGGTGCGCATTCCAAGCGGTCTTGTCGACTTGACGCGACTCTTGATGGAAAAGCTGGTGCAAAGCGATCCCGGCGAACGGTTGACCCGACGCATATTTATGGCTGCGTTCGAGCATGGCCGGAAGGATTTGCAGGAAGCAATGGCGCAAGTCGTGGACGGAGCGATGATTTGGGGCGGAGAAGAGGCCGTTTTGCAGATTCGGGCCTTGCCGTTTCCCCACTGGGCGAGAATTGCGGCTTTCGGGCCCCGGATATCTGTCGCGGCGATGGACGCAGGGGCTTGGGGCAACCCCGTCGAACAGAAGGCCTGGTGCCTACGCATGGCGCGGGATGTCTGGCAATTTGACCAGCAGGCCTGTTCCTCACCCCAGGTTTTGTACCTCGAAAAAGGGGCGGGCCAGTCAACCGCTCAATTTCTGTCGAATCTACAGCGCGCCTTCGAAACCGAAAACCAGGTGCATCCGCGGCGAACCATTCCTGCTGCCCTGACTTCAACGATTTGCCAGGCACGCGCGTCATGGCTGCTGAACGACTCGACGCATCAGGCAGTCTTTCCGATGGGTCCGGATTGGACGCTGCTACTCGGCTCGGGATCAGATCTTCCTCAACCCATTCAAGGTAAGACGTTGACGGTGCTGGAAGTGGACGATTTGCTGGATGCGGTTTCGAAGTGGGATGGAAACGTGCAGACGCTGGGTTTGGGCATGGCCGATGCGGAAAAAGAGAAGAAACTTGCCTTGTTGGCCGGGAAAAAAGGCGTGGACCGAATCGTCAAACTGGGGCGTATGCATGTCTTTGTTCCTCCGTGGGACGGGGTTGATCTGATCCGGCCGATGGTCCGGATGGTCCGGCATGTTTGCTCGACAGACTGAACGCTTAGGAAAGAAGAACTCAAACTATGACGGATGCTAAGGCATTTCTCAGAGGTATGGATTCAAAAGCCAAGACGTTTGCTCCCGCCGCACGGGCTACGTTTGAGGCCAATGAAGAACTCGGTTCCTGGCTTTTAAACCCGCTCGCCCGCTGGGCGGAAGCGGCCTATGGCGACCGCGCGTTTGAGGATGCCGCAAAGGGCTACGCCAAGTATTGTATGGGTGTCTGGAAGTCCCAACAACTCTATGAGAAGACCGGCCGGTATACGCCCGAAACCATGCCGGAGATCGTCTCGGAAGTGTATGAACACGAAGGCTACATGGTTCCCTACATGTGGGCCGCGATTTTGATTTATCCGTTCTGGCCCTCAATGATCAGCCACATCGCATTATATCGGGACGATTTTGTGAAATCGTTGCCGCCCGGCGCTAAGCTCCTGGAGTTGGCCTCCGGTCATGGAGTAATGGGCCTGCTGGCGGCAGAAACGAGGGCGGACATCCAAGTGAAAGGATCCGATATCAGTCCGCCGGCGGTGGCAGTGGCAAACCGGCTGCTTGGCGTCTCCGGGCTTGGTCAGCGTGTAAACTTCGAGGTCAAGAACGCCCTTAAATTGGACCTGGCAGAGGGCGGCGGAACCTATCAGGGAATTATTGCCGCCATGCTGGCAGAACATTTGGAAGATCCGCGTCCCTTGTTTCAGGTGATCGCCCATCATCTCGCTGACGACGGGCTCGTTTTTTTCAGCACCGCCCTGGAATCGGCCCAGCGTGATCACACTTATGAGTTTCATCACGAAAGTGAGCCCGTGAAGATGGCCGAAGAAGTTGGCCTCCGTGTTACGCGGTTGGTCTCTGATGCCGGCTCCCCTGCTCCTGGTGGACGCTTTCTTCCGCGTGCTTTGGCCATGGTGCTGCGCAAGCGTTGAGGAAGATCATTGAAATATGAATCGGCTTCCAGCCGGGTGAGTGGGTCAAACTAAATTCTCAAACGAATATTTATGACCATGACCTTCGAAGAAGTGAAAGAACATTTGAAGCAGCGGTTCCCGATGCTTATGGTGGACCGCGTCTTGGAGTTGGAACCAGGGAAACGCATCAAAACCATTAAAAATGTCGCGGGCAACGAGATTCAATTCCTGGGACACTTCGCTGATTATGCCATCATGCCTGGAACTCTGATCATTGAAGCCATAGGGCAAAGCGCTTCCATCCTGTTTAGCCGCACCACTGGCAAAGGCATGAACCAAAAGGAATTCATGGCGCTGGCCGCCGTAAACGACATGAGGTTCCTGGTGCCGGTGTTACCGGGCGATACCATAACGATGGAAGTAAATATAGTGAAAATGACCCAGGAAGCAGCCTTGGTGGAAGGAGTCGCCCGCGTGGGGGATACCGTGGTAACGCGGGGCAAGCTGAGCTTTGCCCGGAAAGTTGTGTGAATATGCCCAAACTTTACCGCCGCGGTTGGCCTGGCTCCCTCAGGCGCGATTTTTCCGGATAAGGTCGGTGCGCCCATGTGGAGCCGAGAAGTTGCCGCGGCGACAACCCGCGTTCTCGCCGCGGTTTGAGGCAAGGATAGCGACCTAGGTCCGTTCTTCGAAGCGAGCCGGTGATCACATACGAGGACAGTTGCGAGATTGCCGGAGGGGCTCTCACGTATCCGCCAGAAACTGCAACCACCAGCGGGCGTCATCATGGACCACAAGTCTCGCTTTTTCGGAAGGCTCTGGAGCAGCCGGAGCTATTGGGGCGTGACAAGGATTCTCATTAACAGCAGACCACTCTTCTCAGTTGTCATCCCCACTTACAATCGAGTTCAACCTGACGATCGCAGCCAATGAAAGCGTTCTCAAGCAAACGTATCCCAATTTAGAAATTATAGTCGTGGATGATAATTCGAAACTGCTAAAGACTGCTTTCGTAAACGGGCTGAGATTATTGCTTACACCGAGCATAGCTGTGAAGAGAGTCTGTGCGATCAGGGGAAACGCAGAAAAAATCGAAGCCCATTACCATGACCAATTGATCTAAGGCGAAACATGGCGAAGATCACGATAATTTTATGCACGTTTAATCGCTGTCAAAACTTGGCGAAGGCACTGGATAGCGTCGCCAGAACAACCCTTCCTGAGTCTGAGGAGTGGGAAGTTATTGTAGTGGATAACAACTCGGGCGACCAGACTCGAGAAGTAGTAGAGGACTTTATCCGCAGGTATCCCGGCCGCTTTCGTTACCTGTTTGAACCGCACCAAGGGTTGTCGCACGCCCGCAACGCCGGGATTCGAGGGGCGAGGGGCGACGTCCTGGCCTTCATGGATGACGACGTGACCGTGGAGTCCGCCTGGCTGCGGAATCTCACAGCTGATTTGTGCAGCGGTGAGTGGGCGGGTGCCGGAGGGCGTATCCTTCCCCGGTGGCCCTGCACACCGCCATCCTGGCTTCCGGTGAAAGAGTGGTACGGGATGGCCCCCCTGGTGATGTTCGACCTGGGCCTCGAACCCGGTCCACTCACCGATGCTCCATTTGGCACCAATATGGCCTTTCATCGTAGGGTGTTTGAGAAGTACGGCGGCTTTCGAACCGATTTGGACCGCTGTGGCGACGACCTGATGACTGGCGGGGATACGGAGTTTGGCCGTCGATTGCTGGCGGCAGGTGAGCGGCTAAAATATGAGCCGACAGCTGTCGTCCATCACCCAGTCCCGCAGAATAGGCTTCAAAGAGATTACTTTTTGAGGTGGTGGTTTAACAAAGGCCGTGCTGAAATCCGGGAATTCGGCGTCGCGGCAGACACAAAGTGGTTCGTCAGCGGAATTCCACTCTATCTCTTTCGCAAGCTTGCCGTCGGGACTCTGCGGTGGATGGTCACCCTCGAGCCCCCGCAACGATTCACCTGTAGGCTCACGGTGTGGTTGCTTGCCGGGATGATCGCCGAATCTTACCGCCGATGGTGGGAGGTAAGGCACAAACGAGAGAAACACCCGCGTGTCTAAAGGCAAACCTGAGACGGAAGCGACTTGAGCCCTGCGGGACTCAGAGTGTGCACGAACGAGCTCCACTGGGTCAGCCAACCGCAACCGTTGGTGTATTGGTCCTTTCCGGGCGTTTCCACTCTTAATTCAGTCGACGGATGGCGACTCAACGTCGCGAAGCGGGTTTTTTCTCACATGCCCGACAAGCTACTCACTTTTACAGGGCGGATTGTCTACCGTCATATAGGGTAGACTGCTTTGCATGGGATCAGCCAAACACGGCGGAGTTCCCAACCCGCAATAGAAAAACGAAGTCAAGGTGTCCCACGGATAGGCCACGCTACTCTTGAATTGACAAGTACACGACCTTCCGAACCGTACATCGGTGCAGCCCAGGTTTTTCGGGGTAAGTTTTTCCCTAGAAGAAAACGGGCTAACAAAAACGGTGATCCAACCGCTATCCGACTACTATCGCGCTCTTGACTGCTCGCTTGCTCACACAATGACATCAACCTTATGACCTTTCTTGAAACTAAGATATCGGGAGTTTTCGAGATCCGCCCCGACCTTGTCCATGACGAACGTGGATTCTTTGGCCGCTCTTGGTGCCAGGAGGAATTCGCTTCCCGTGGGCTGAACTTCGGGCTGGTGCAGTGCAACATTTCCGGCAGCCTGCGAAAGGGGACGTTGCGCGGTATGCACTATCAAGTTGCACCCTTTGCAGAGACAAAACTAGTCCGCTGCACACGTGGTTCGATTTTTGACGTGGCGCTCGATCTGCGGCCGGATTCTCCGACCTATAAGCGGTGGACAGCGGCCGTTTTGACGGCGGGCAATCATCATATGCTCTGCATTTCCGAGGGATGTGCGCACGGTTTTCTGACGCTGGAGGACAATTGTGAAGTCTTCTACCAGATGTCAGAGTTCTATCATCCGGAAACAGCGCGTGGTGTACGCTGGGATGACCCCGCTTTCGGTATTGAATGGCCGGGAAGAGCGGAAGTCATTTCCGCACGCGACGCGTCTTATCCCGACTTTGCATAGACCCATGAAATTCTCTAGACAACTGGATCGTGCGGGTAGCGCTGCAGCCGGGAGGGAACTGCACCGGTTCGCCGCCGAACTTTACCCGATCTGCCGGAGCATTACCGGCGATGGAATTCGGCAAACGCTCAGGATGATTCAACAGCGTATTCCGCTGCAGATCTTTGAAGTTCCCTCAGGAACCTCGGTTTTTGACTGGACCGTTCCCAAAGAGTGGAACATCAATGATGCTTACCTCAAGGACAGTTCCGGCCGGCGCGTCGTGGACTTTCAGAAATGCAACTTGCACGTGCTCAATTATAGCGTGCCCATCCATGCCACAATGCCCTTAAGTGAAATCAGGCCACACCTCTTCTCGATTCCAGAGCACCCAGATTGGATTCCCTATCGAACCTCCTATTACAAGGAGGACTGGGGCTTCTGCCTTTCGCACAATCAACTCGTTGCTTTGCCGGATGGTGAATATGAAGTTTGCATCGACTCCACCCTCGCAGATGGAAGCCTGAGCTATGGCGAGTGTTTCTTACCGGGGCAATCCAGCGATGAAATTCTGATCTCCTGCCATGCCTGTCATCCTTCGCTCGCGAATGACAATCTATCGGGGCTAACTGTCGCTACAGCACTGGCAAAATTTCTCGCGGAATGTAGCTCCGATCTCTACTATTCCTACCGTTTCCTATTTATTCCCGGAACGATTGGCGCCATCACCTGGCTCGCGCGAAATCGAGACGATGCGGCGCGCATCCGCCACGGTCTGGTGTTGACCTGCATTGGCGATAAAGCACCGTTTCACTACAAGAAAAGCCGCAGAGGAGGCGCAGATATCGACCGCGCCGTAGCGCACGTTCTATCTCATCTTACCGAGGCTTCGGAGATCCTGGAGTTTTCACCCTACGGTTACGACGAGCGCCAATACTGTTCTCCAGGCTTCAACCTCGAGGTGGGTTGCCTAATGAGAAGCGTCTGGGGCAGTTTTCCCGAATACCATACTTCTGCCGACAACTTGAATTTCATCGAACCGAAGTACCTCGCTGAGTCGCTGCGCGCCTGCGTGACTATCCTCGACGTCCTTGAAAACAATAGACTTTATCGCAATCGCAGTCCTTTCTGTGAGCCGCAACTCGGCCGCCGCGGCCTGTACCGCTCTACGGGCGGTGATTCCATCGCCAACGAAATCAACGCGCGGCTATGGGTACTGAACCTTTCCGATGGTGAGAACTCCTTGTTGGATATCGCGGAACGTTCCCGTCTGCCGTTCGCGGCGATCCTTGAAGCAGCGGATCTCCTTCGCGAGAATGGCCTGCTGGAGCTTGTCCCCGAAGCAAAGGGCAGAGAAGAGGTCCCTGCCAAGGTGGCGCATAAAAATATTGTGCCGAGTTCCTGAAACAACTTTTCGTCTCGACATCGTAGAATCAAGACTGTCACAGAAAGGTCTCGTATGAAAATTCTTCTGACTGGCCACAAGGGTTACATTGGTTCGGTCGCGGGACCCATCCTGCAATCTGCAGGGCACGATGTGGTCGGCCTTGACACCGATTTTTTTGCCGGTTGCGATTTCGGCCCCGCGGCAACCGAAATTCCCGGCATTTGTAAAGACCTTCGCGATCTCGTCAGAGAGGATTTGAAGGATTTTGACGCCGTTGTCCATCTCGCTGCACTCTCCAACGATCCACTCGGTAATCTCGATCCACAACTCACGTATGAGATCAATCATTTGGCCTCCGTTCGCCTCGCTGAGCTGAGCAAGGCCGCAGGTGTTCGGCGATTCGTTCTGTTTTCCTCCTGCAGTGCCTATGGTGCAGCCGGCGAATCCATGCACGATGAGGCTGCCGTGCTGAATCCCGTCACTGCCTATGCGGAATCAAAGGTTTTGGTGGAGCGCGATCTTGCACCACTCGCCGACAAGAATTTCACCCCCACCTATTTGCGTAGCGCAACCGCCTACGGCGCTTCTCCCCGCTTGCGTTTGGATATCGTTCTAAATGACCTGGTCGCTTGGGCGCACACCACCGGCCGCATTCTCGTGAAAAGTGACGGCACGCCGTGGCGTCCCATCGTTCATATCCGCGATATTACCGCTGCGATTTTGAGCGTACTCGAAGCACCGCTGAACCTGATTCACAACGAAGTCTTCAACGTCGGCTTGACAGAAGAGAACTATCGCATCAGTCAACTCGCAGAAATCGTGGGCGAGACCGTACCAGGGTGCCGCGTCGAATACGCAGCCGACGGAGGTCCTGATAAGCGCTGCTACCGCATCAATTGCGATAAGCTTCGACGCGTTCTACCGAGCTTCCAGCCCGAGTGGACGGCCCGCAAGGGTGCCCAGGAGCTCTATGACGCCTACCGTGCGGCTGGGCTTACCTTCGAGGATATCGACAAGGGCCACTACGTGCGCATCAACCACATCCAGCGTCTCGTGAAAGCTGGGAAACTCGATGTTTCCATGCGTTGGGCAAATAGTGGTAAAAACCTTCCCTTAGAACATAAGCAGCAATAGTCGCAGGCATCGGGCAAGTGTTTGACTACAGGCTAGGGCGCATTGCCTAATGTAAGACTTTATTTTTCAGGGCTTTACAGAAGTCCCACGCTTTGCCATTTGCCGCCTGTCGGGCCCTACGTTGGCAGGTGGATTGCGAGGCCTTTGCTAGGAAACGTCCTTGGTTTGGGACCTCAATAGCGGTAGCCCGTCTGACACTTGGGACCTGCACCCTTACGGCCGTCATTCCGGCGGGCTCCTAAGCAACCTGTTCTCAACCCGGGCCAAACGTCGATCGCGTGCTTGCACCGGATGAATCCTTTTCTCTTTCTTTTTTATGAAGATACCATGCCTAGGTTGGTGATTTCGAACCAGTTATTTTGAGAAGTGGACCTGTCCAAATGGCTACCATGACTCTGACTTCTCACCTCAAGCGGGGGACTGCCCCCTGGACGTGCCGTTTCTGCGGTTCGACCTTGCGGCGCACGTTTGTTGATCTCGGTATGTCTCCTCTTTGCGAGACCTACCCGGCCGCTGCCGATTTTAAGAATGGTGAAGTCTACTATCCCCTCCACGTGTACACCTGCGAGGAATGCTTTCTCGTGCAGCTCGAAGAATACGAGAAGGCCGAAAATATTTTTGCCGACTACCCGTATTTTTCTTCCTATTCGGATTCCTGGCTGAAGCACTGCGAAAGCTACTGCGACAAAATGATCAAGCGCTTCGGGCTCAACGGCGAGAGCTTCGTCGTGGAAGTCGCCAGCAACGATGGCTACCTGCTTCAATATTTCGTCCGCCAGCAAGTACCTGTGCTCGGTATTGAGCCAGCCGCCAATGTCGCTAAGGACGCCGTCGATAAAGGCGTGCCCACGCTCGTACTCTTCTTCGGCGCGCAAGTCGCGAAGGAACTCGTTGCAGAGCGTGGTGGCGCCGATCTGGTTCTTGGCAACAACGTTCTTGCCCAGGTTCCTGATCTCAACGATTTCGTTGAAGGCTTGAGGATTCTCTTGAAGCCCGCGGGAGTTCTCACGCTTGAGTTTCCGCACCTGCTTCGGCTCATCGAAGGGAATGAATTCGACACCATCTATCACGAGCACTTTTCCTATTTCTCCTTGCTCACGACCGTGCGCATCCTCGAGGTGCACGGCATGAAAGTGTTCGATGTGGAAGAACTTTCCACGCACGGCGGTTCGCTCCGCGTTTATGCGTCTCGCGCCGAGAATACGACCCGCCAGATTCAGCCCAGCGTGGCCCGACTGATCGAAGCCGAAAAAAAAGCGGGCCTCTCTTCGCCTGAAGGTTACGAACGCTTCGCCGAACAGGTCAAAGAGACTAAATTCGCATTTGTCGAATTCCTGCTCTCTGCGGCTCGTCAGGGCAAGAAAGTCGCCGGCTATGGCGCACCCGGCAAGAGCGCTACGCTGCTCCACTACTGCGGGATCGGCAAGGATTTGATCGAATACACGGTGGACCGCAGCCCGCACAAGCAGGGCCGCTTTCTCCCCGGAAGCCACATTCCGATCTATCACCCCGATCGGATTCGAGAAACGAAGCCGGACTATGTTGTCATCTTGCCCTGGAACCTAAAAGACGAAATCGTAGAGCAGTTGCAATATATTCGGGAATGGGGCGGCCGTTTCGTGGTTCCCATCCCCAAAGTTATGGTTTCTTGAGTCGGAAAACAGTGAGGTAAGGAATGAAAGTCGTTCTGTTTTGCGGCGGCGCGGGAATGAGACTCAGGGGCTACTCGGAAGATGTTCCGAAACCGATGGTCACCATTGGTGCGAGGCCTGTCTTGTGGCACGTCATGAAGTATTACGCCCACTTCGGCCACAAGGAATTCATTCTCTGCCTCGGCTATAAGGCCAGTGTCATCAAGAATTATTTTCTCGAGTACGAAGAATCAGTCTCCAATGACTTCGTCCTTTCGCAAGGCGGCCGGAAACTCGAATTCATGCAGCGCGACATCGACGACTGGAAAATTACGTTCGTTGATACCGGCTTGCGCGCGACGATTGCGGATCGCTTGCGCCTCGTGGAACCGTACCTGGAAGGCGAAGAGATGTTTCTCGCCAACTATAGCGATGGCCTCACCGATTTCCACCTGCCCCAGATGATCCAGGAATCTACACGCCGGGGGAGCTATGCTTCCTTCCTCGCTGTGCAGCCGCGCTCCAGCAGCCTGGATACAGTTCAGGCAAGTGAAGACGGATGCGTCCGGGCCATCAAAAGCATGAAAGACGCCAGCATTTGGGTGAACGGCGGATACTTCGTTTTGCGCAAGGAGATCTTCCGTTACATCAAGCCCGGCGAAGAACTCGTCTACGAACCTTTCCAGCGTCTGATTTCGGAAGGCAAAGTGTGGTCGCAGCGCTATGAAGGTTTCTGGCAGTGCATGGACACGTTTCGCGACAAGCAATTGCTCGACGAAATGGAAGCTTCCGGCGCGCCACCGTGGTATCTGTGGAAGAACGGCCGGTCGGCAACGGGAGAAGTTGCTTGATCGGTCTGCATCTGCCCAAGAGAACCAAGGATGCCATTCAATTGCTGTGCTTGGGCGCGCATTCCGACGATATTGAAATTGGTTGCGGCGGTACGTTGTTGCATCTCAAGCAGGCTTTTCCAGGGCTGAAGTTTCACTGGGTCGTTTTCAGTGCCGGCGGGCCTCGCGGCCAGGAAGCCAAAAAGGCAGCGGAATTGTTCACCGCAGGGTGCGAAAAAGAAATCGTTCTGAAGGACTATCGCGACGGCTTTTTCCCTTACAACGGCGCTCAGCTAAAGGATTTTTTCGAGGAATTAAAGATTCGCGTCAATCCGGACCTGATTTTCACCCAATGGAGCGGCGATGCGCATCAGGACCACCGCCTCCTTTCCGAACTCACTTGGAACACGTTTCGCAACCACCTGATTCTGGAATACGAGATTCCCAAGTACGATGGCGACATGGGCCGGCCAAACTGTTTTGTTCCCCTAGAAGCTCCCCTATTCGAACAAAAGATCGATCATCTGTTCGCGGCGTTCGAATCTCAGCGCAGCAAAAAATGGTTTGACCGCGAGGCGTTTCGCAGTCTGATGCGCCTTCGCGGGATGGAATCCAACTCCCCCAGCGGCTACGCGGAGGCGTTTCACGCTCGAAAAGTGATCCTTCAGCCAGTAGCTTGAAAGAGACCGGCGATGGCCAATCCTGCAGACAAGCTAGCTGGTTCGGCATTAGAGGCGGCCAACCAAATGGATTTTTCGAAATCACGCGCCCTTCAACCCAAGGCTCACCGCCTGATTCCCGGCGGGGCGCATACCTACGCGAAGGGGGATGACCAATATCCCGAACAAGCACCCGGCTTTATGGTTCGCGGCAAGGGCTGCCATGTGTGGGATCTGGATGGCAACGAGTACATTGAATACGGCATGGGCCTGCGCGCCACTACCTTGGGACACGCTTTCGATCCCGTCGTTGAAGCGGCCTACAAACAGATGCAGCTCGGCACGAACTTCAGCCGCCCTGCAAAAATCGAAGTCGACCTGGCCGAGGTGATGCTCGAAATTCTTGACGGCGCCGAAATGGTGAAGTTTGCCAAGAATGGTTCTGACGTTACAACGGCAGCCGTCAAACTAGCTAGGGCGTATACAGGGCGGAACTTGATTGCTATTTGCGGGGACCAGCCGTTCTTCTCCGTCGACGATTGGTTTATCGGAACTACTGAGACGAATGCTGGCATTCCTGAAGCGATCACGAGAATGACACTCAAGTTTCGCTACAACGATCTCAAGAGCTTGCAAGAGCTATTCGATGAAAATCCTGATCAGATTGCTTGCGTCTTGATGGAGGCGGAAGCATCGACGCCACCTTCCGCGGGCTACCTGAACCAAGTCAAGACACTCTGCGAGAAGAGGGGTGCCGTCCTCGTATTCGACGAGATGATCACAGGCTTCCGCTGGCATCTTGGAGGAGCCCAGAAATTCCACGGCGTCATTCCTCACCTGTCGACTTTCGGCAAGGCCATGGGGAATGGGTTTGCGATCTCAGCATTAGCTGGCAAACGTGAGATCATGCGGCTCGGGGGATTGGACCATGGCGAGCCACGAGTTTTCCTCCTGTCTACGACCCACGGCGCGGAGACCCATGCTTTAGGGGCGTCGCTCGAAACCATCCGGATCTACCGAGAGCGGAATGTCATCGATTTTCTGTGGAGGCAGGGGGAGCGGCTGCGGGCACTCTTGAATCAGTCGATTACGGAGAACCAACTCGAGGGTTTCTTCGAGGTGGCGGGTCGGCCTTGTAACCTTATTTTTGGAGCCAAAGACCGGGATCACAACCCGTCACAGGCCTTCCGCACATTATTCATGCAGGAGTTGATCCGCCGGGGAGTGATCGCTCCGTCGTTTGTGGTGAGTTTCTCGCACAGCGATGCGGATATCGAACGGACTGCCGAAGCCGTCCACGAAGCCCATTTTGTTTATCGAAAGGCTTTGGATGAGGGCATTGACAAATACTTGGAAGGGCGTCCGGTGAAGCGGGTGAACAGAAAGTACAACTGACGGCGGAGGGCGCACTAACTCATGAAGGAAGAACTGCGAGAACTATACAGACATCGCGAATTGCTCTACATGATCGTTTACCGCGACATTAAGATCCGGTACAAACAGTCGATCATAGGTTTTCTATGGGCGATTTTGATGCCGATCCTGATCGTCATGTCCGGCGTACTCGTTCGTTATGGGTACGCCGTGGCGACACATGCGCCCTTTCAGAAGGGAGATCTTGCAAGCGTTGCTGTGAAGTCGCTCCCTTGGGCATTTCTGATTTCGAGCATCCGATTTGCCTGTAGCAGCCTCACGAACAACGGGAGCTTGGTAACCAAGATTTTCTTCCCTAAAGAGATCTTTCCCATAGCGTCCGTGCTGGTTTGTCTGTTTGATTTCTTTGTGGCATCTGTCGCGTTGATTGTTCTTCTGCTGATAATGCAAATCGGTTGGAGCGTATATCTTGTTTGGATTCCGGTGCTGCTCTTAACAATGGTGGTGTTGGCCGCGGGGATCGGAATGATTGTATCCGCCGGCAGCCTGTTCTTCCGGGACGTGAAATATATTGTTGAGGTACTGCTGACGTTCGGAATCTTCTTCACTCCGGTCTTCTACGATGTCACCATGCTTGGTCGGAAAGGAAAATGGTTGTTGCTCAATCCGGTAGGTCCGATTCTGGATGGCCTTAGCGCTTGCATCGTGCGCCACCAATCCCCGGAACTCTCTTGGTTTGCGTACAGTGCCGTTTTCGGTCTGGTTGCGTTCGTGAGTGGCTACGCGCTGTTCAAGCGCCTGGAGCCATTCTTCGCAGAAGGTATTTAACGGGAGAGTCCAATGTCCGACGTTGCGCTCCGGATGGAGCATGTTTACAAGAAGTTTCGTAAGGGTGAAACCTACAACTCGCTGCGTGACCTCCTGCCCGCACTCACAGGAAAGATGTTCCGGGGGGAACTCAACGAGAGGGACAAACGGGAATTCTGGGCTTTACAGGATATTTCGTTTGAGGTAAAGCACGGAGAAGCGCTCGGCATCATCGGGCACAACGGGGCGGGGAAAAGCACTGCATTAAAGATTCTCAGCCGGGTCATGAATCCCACTAAAGGCCGTATGGTCGTCAATGGACGGCTCTCCGCACTTATTGAAGTAAGCGCAGGCTTCCACCAGGATCTTACCGGTAGGGAGAACATATTCCTGAGCGGCACCATTCTAGGAATGAAGAAGCGCGAGATCGAGTCAAAACTCGATCAGATTATAGCGTTCTCTGGACTGGAAGAGTTCATAGATACGCCGGTCAAGCGCTATTCTTCCGGTATGTATGCGAGGCTCGGGTTCTCGATAGCTGCGCATGTTGACCCCGAGGTCATGATTGTTGACGAGGTGCTGAGTGTCGGGGATTTCGTCTTCCAGCAACGATGCATGGAGCGCATGCGCTCGATCATTGACGGAGGCACGACGGTCCTGTTTGTTTCTCATAACTTGAAGTCTGTAATGGAACTGTGCGATCGAGCGATGTTGCTCGAGCACGGCAAGATCGCTACGATTGGTCCTACGGACTCCGTTGCCCGAACCTACCTGAGCGATTCGGTCAGGTCGCACGGCGGCCAGGAAGACAACCGTGTCTGTATTTCGCAGGTCAAGGTTCGTGACCGCGCCGGCGAGCAGTCTCGGTTCGAATCTGGACAGACTGCCTGGGTGGACATTGAGGTGACGGCAAGTGAACCCGTCGAGAAACTGGCTGTCGTCATATGGCTCATGGACGAGTTCCAATACGAGATATTCAACACTTCAACCGAGCGGCTAGGTCATCGCCCTTTTTCGCTCCAGGCTGGAGAGAGCTACCGATGTACGTTCGAACTGACTCTCAATATGGCGCACGGCACTTTTCAATTGTGTACAGCGATTCACCGATACGATCTTGGGAAAAATTATGACAGGTGGGTTCCAGCCTCGACGTTGTTTGTCGGATCAACCACGGCTGTCCGCGGAGCGGTGAATTGCTTCCCAAGGCTTGCGAGCACTGAAACCGTTTCAGCGTCTTCTCGGTCGGATCTACTGGAAGCAGTTCCACAACCCAGCTTTTCTCCAATGAAATCAAGAACTTAGCGGGGTTAAGCGGCCCCAGGCCAGAAGGAGAAGGCAGAACAAGCCGAAAGAAACGAAGCTGGCCGATGCCGCTGCGGTGGTCATGGCCAAGATCGAAGAGACACTGCTCGACTACGCGTTTCGTGTCAGCACTGGCGGTGTCTGGGGACGAATAATCCGCTGGAGCGTATTCTAGGGGAAGTGCGACCAAGAACGCGCGCCGTGGAAGCGTTTCCGGACGGAAAGTCGGCACTCATGCTGGCGGCAAGACTGCGCCACGTAGCCGGTACGAGTGGGGCACGCGCCGCTATATGGACATTGAACCGTCTAACGGAAGCGAGCGAAGCGGCATGAATGCCCGCGTCAAACACTTTCGGCCCTCCCTCGGGGGAACCGAGCACCACAACCAGATCGGTCCTCCAGCAAATGTGCGAAGAAACTCTGGACACAACCGTATGGGATACAAGCCTAAGCCGCGCCCCTTTTCGGAGTATATTGTCTTTAAAGAGACATTGAAGTCCGCTAAGGTCGCCGGTCTTTCTGTCGGAGACTACATTGAACGCAAGTACAACCCGGGATCACGCTCCGCCACCGATCAAACGATCGATGGAATGGCTTCGCTCGGAGTATTTGACAATCCCCTGGAACAAATCTGCGAGCTTGGGCCAGGTTCCGGCCGCTATTTGGAAAGAACCATCGCCAGGTCCCATTCCCGCCACTATGAAGTGTATGAGACTTCTGTGGAATGGCGAAACTGGCTGGTCGAACAGTACGGAATTGTTTCCAGGAGATGTAATGGTAGGACGCTTGCTGAGACTGAATCTGACTCTGTTGCTTTAGTTCACGCCCATAAGCTCTTTCCCGGGTTACCTTTCCTCACGACCATGTCCTACTTTCAGGAAATGGCACGCGTCTTACAAGACGGTGGATGGGTCGTGTTCGACATCATGACGGAGGCGTGCTTCAGCCGCAAACACTTGAAAGCATGGTTCGGCGCAAATTCTTGGAATTGGGCATGGTCGCCCCACTTGGTTGCCAGAGATTTCACAGTGAAACTGTTCGCGGATCGGGGAATCTCTTTGGTTGGCAGTTTTCAAGTTCCCCTTTTTCCTGCAATTACGGAGTGCATGGTTTTCCGCAAGACATCCCCTGAAGCGGGAACCCGCATTTCCAAAGGCGGTGAACGGGGCAAGAGAGGCGATACGTAAAGTGAACCTTCACATCGATTCAAAAATGAGGATGATGCCCGGAAACGGGAGCTATACCGAGGTCAAACCGAATACGTGCTGCAAATCAGAGACTTCACGGCAAAGACGTAATCTTAGTGCTCGACCGTCTCACTCTCTACCGCGAGAACGTCGTGGAGCAGATCGTCACCTAACGGGAGCGAATTTCTCCGCTGCTCTCGCTACAGTATGACGCCTTGGCTAAACTTGTGCCTGCGAGCCGAAGAGAATTGAATTGGGAACAAATTAGGTTTTAATTTGCCCAATCTCCATGCCTTCTCCCAATAAACTAATTCGCTTCAAGCTGTTTGTTCTCGGACTCGTTGCCGTTGTTCTATGCGGCTCTGTGTTCGCGCTCTTTTCTGTTCCCCGATTTCGCTGGCGTATCGAAATTGCTCGGTTGAAAGCTACCGGGGCGTTACCCGACATCACTTGGAAGGAGCTCATCCACCTAAACCGCCATGGAGATCCTTTTAATTTGAAGGAACTCGTAACAACCCCGAGCCCCTATTTTGTGATCAAGAATCCGTTTGTGTCGGGTGAAGACATCGCAGCTGGTGCGAAGATTTTCGAGTCAAATTGCACGTTATGTCACGGCGCCAACGGCGAGGGAGGTCGCGCCGGCCCCGCGCTCAAGCAGCTTCAAATGCGCAAAGGCAGCAGTGACTGGGCCGTCTTTAAGACCATTTCTCAAGGTATCGCCGGAACCTCCATGCCACCTAGCACTTTGCCGCTAGACGATCGGTGGCGGCTTGTCGCATACGTGAAGTCGCTGGCACAAAGCGCGGAAGCTCCTTCAGAGACACCGCCCACGTCACGGATCTCCAGCATCGGGTCTGTGCGCTATGAAGATATTTTGGCGGCGGGGCAAGATACCCATCATTGGTTGACCTATTCCGGTTCCTACGATGGGCATCGGTTCAGTCCGAACGATCAAATCACCAAAACGAATGCATCGAGCTTGCGCTTGCTGTGGATGCGCCAGTACACCACCTCGGAAACGGCGATTGAAACGAGTCCATTGATTGTTGATGAATTCATGTTCATCACGATTCCGCCCAATCGCGTAGAAGCGCTCGATGCTAGAACGGGTGCCCTGATTTGGCAGTATGATCGCGAACTGCCTCAGCGTTTATCGCTCTGTTGCGGCTATGTCAATCGCGGTCTCGCGGTGCTAGGGAACATGCTTTTTCTCGGCACATTGGACGCTCACCTGGTTGCTCTGGACATCAGAACGGGCGCAGTGGCTTGGGACGTCGAGATCGCTGACTATAAAGCAGGTTATAACATTACCAGCGCCCCGCTTGCATTCAAGAACATGGTCGTCACGGGTGTTGCCGGAGGTGAATTCGGCATTCGCGGATTTGTCTCTGCCCGGGATGCAGACACCGGAAAAGAGATCTGGCGATTCGACACCATTCCAAAGTTGGGACAACCAGGGACCGAGACTTGGCCGGCGGATGCCTTGAAAACCGGCGGCGGCCCCACATGGCTGACCGGAACGTTCGATCCGGAATTGAACTTGGTCTATTGGCCTGTTGGCAACCCAAGTCCCAATTACAACGGCAACACCCGCAAGGGCGACAATCTCTATACCGATAGTGTAGTGGCGTTGGATGCTGATCATGGCAACCTTCACTGGTACTTTCAGTTCACACCACATGACCTCTTCGACTGGGATGCCACTGAGATCCTCATCTCGTTCGATAAGAACGTCGCGGGCGAGCGAAAGCGACTCCTCGCCCAGGCAAATCGCAACGCTTTCTACTACGTTTTGGACCGTGAGAAAGGGCTCTTCCGGACTGCACGTCCCTTTGCAAAGCAGACTTGGGCCAACGAAATCGATGGCCATGGACGCCCGGTCATGAATCCGGCCGCGATACCAACAGCAGAAGGATCCACGGCCTATCCTTCTGTCGCGGGTGCCAGCAACTGGATGTCTCCTTCCTACAGCCCAATCACCGGTCTCGTGTACGTGCCTGTTACGGAGGAGGGCGGAAATTTCTTTACAACTACTGCTGAATATCATCCGGGTGAGACTTTCACTGGAGGACACTCCCAGATCTTTACCAGCCCTCGGCCTGAGGTTGCTGTGCGCGCTCTGGATGCTTTAACAGGGGAAGTACGGTGGGAATATCGGTACTCATCCTGGTGTGTGGGCGGATTGCTGAGCACCAAGGGAGGCTTGGTGTTCGGCAGTGTTGGGCAATTCTTCTTCGCACTCGATGCCAAGACGGGCCGCGAGTTGTGGCGCATCGACACCGGTGGACTGATTAGAGCCGCTCCGGTGACGTACTCTATCGGCGGCAGACAGTTTGTTACGATCGCAGCCGGCCACGATCTCCTTACTTTCGGACTCTAGGAAGTTTGCCAGCTTTTACATGAGAACGACCCCAATCTCAGGATCAAGATGGCCTTCTGGGCTCTTGGCACTTTACTTGGTTTGGCAGAAGCCTGGGTGTCCAGGAGGGGCATCGTCAACGACACGATCTCTTATCTCGATATGGGAGATTATTTCTTCCATGGTCACCCAGCAGCGATCATCAATGGCGTCTGGGGCCCGTTGTATGCCTTCTTGTTGGGCGCTACTCTCGCCATTTTCAAGCCATCGCTCTACAAGGAATATCCGGCAGTACATCTGCTCCTGTTTTTCATTTTTCTTTTCACGCGGGCATGCTTTGACCTTTTTCTTCGCCAGTTGGCGCGTCTTCGCCGTGGCTCGTGGTCCGAAAACTCCGCCCCGCAATCAGACTGGCCCTGGATTGCGATCGCCTACACTGTTTTTCCGGTCCTGGAGCAGCTCGCTGGTCACGCATCGGGAACACCGGTTATTACCTGCTCTGGCTGAACTCTGCGACGCTCGCTTCGCAGGGCATCTTGCCTGGCAGTAGCCATTCGAACTGACTCTTCAGCGTACAGAGAAATTGTTATCTCTGATTCGGTAACCAAATCTGTGAAAGGTGCAAAAAGGGTAGCCAGCCAATGAATATCCTCGTCGATGCAAAAACAACCGATGATGCGCGCCGCAAGGAACTTTACAAAGGGTCGCTCTTCGTTCAGTCTCCTTCTCCCTATGCGCTGAAACTCTGTCAATTGGCCAAAGAGATGATCGAAGAGGCCTTCCACCCGCTCGATCCCCTCACCCTGCACGAAACGATCCCCGTTGAGTGTTGCGTCGAAAAACTCGCTGTGCTCAAGCCGCAATTCATTCATCATGCGAAGTCCAAGGAATACATTCAAGGTATGCTCGCGGAAGCAGATTGCGATCTTGAAAGGACCTATTTCGATGTGCCGCGCCTTCGCACCGCCTTCCCGGGTGATTACCTGAAGTCAGGCATCGCCTATGCCTTTCATCCGCATCGCGACACCTGGTATTCCGCGCCGTTCTGCCAGATCAATTGGTGGATGCCCGTCTATCCGCTCACTTCCGACAACTGTATGGCCTTCCATCCCCACTATTGGGACCACCCGGTGAAAAACGGTTCGAGCACCTACAACTATCAGAAATGGAACCTGGAAAGCCGCCAAAATGCGGCGCAACACATCAAGACCGATACTCGTGTGCAGCCCAAGCCGGAAGAGCCCGTGCAAATGGAACCTCAGCTGCGCCTGGTCTGCGAAGTCGGTGGGCCATTCCTGTTTTCAGCGGCCCAACTGCACTCCACCGTTCCCAACACCTCGGGTCACGTCCGTTACAGCATCGATTTCCGCACGGTTCACCTCGATGACGTGTTGCATCACCTGGGTGCGCCTAATATCGATTCGGCTTGCACTGGCACAACCATGTACGACTATCTGCGGGGAACGGATTTCAGTCATCTGGCGGCCGAAGCTTTGGCCATGTACGATGACGGCGCTTTGGCGCAATCGAAATAGCTTTCTTCGGCAAACGACGATCAAAGCGAGCAGCATGGTCACTGCTTCATTCGCCACTAAGAACCGCTCGCGCATGACCGGAGCCTGGCTATTGTTTCAACGAGAAGAGGTGTTTCGCTCGCGCTGGCAATTCAATTTCCTGCGAGGCCAAGCGATCGAAGACCGCATCCTGGTCCGGCAACGACGCACACTGATGACCGGCGACTCGTGACCTCTCGCAGTTCGGCACAAGCGAGTGACTCGTGCAAAGCATGCAAATCACACACACGAGAGAGGCTGACCAGGAAGCGCTAGAGCCATGCCCTCGAGTCGCCCTTTTGACCCCTTACACCGGGGGGAATCTGGGTGACGCTGCCATTCAGGATGCGATGATTGCCAATCTTCGCCGGCGGATGCCCAGCGCTCAATTTTTGGGCATCACTCTCAATTGCGATAACTTCTTGAAGCAACATGGCGTCGAGGCATTTCCTCTTCTGGCAGCCTCGATGCCCTTCTCTTACGGATCAAAGCCGAACGGATCGGAACGCTCCACGATCGGATCGGACTATTCGGTTTGGAAGGACCTGGCAAATCCGGTTAGGCGTGCACTCCGGACACTACCCGGTTTGGTGCCGTTCCTAAAGAGAGCTCGCGCCTGGTTGGCTGCAATCCTTCGGGAGGTTTTTCATTCCCTTGAAGGTTACCGCGTCCTTCGGAAGCAGGACCTTTTGGTTGTTTCAGGTGGCGGTCAATTGGACGAAGAATGGGGAGGAGCATGGGTGCATCCGTTTGCGCTCTGCAAATGGGTCTTGCTAGGCCGGGTGGCCCGAGTGCCTTGCGCCGTGGTAAGCGTTGGCGCTTGCAAGATCACGTCACCGGCTTCGCGCATATTCCTCTCGATGGCTCTTCGCATGTGCTGTTACAGATCCTATCGGGACCTGAAAAGCAGAGCCATCGCTGCGAGCCTCCTGCCGCGCGCAACGAACGATTCTGTCGTGCCGGATCTGGCCTTTAGCTTGCCAGATTCCGAGCTCCCATCGCCCGTAGGAGACATTCGGACAATGGCTCGCGGCCGGCCCGTCGTTGCTCTAAGCCCCATTTCTTATGCCAAACCCGGAAATTGGCCCACTCCGGACCGTGCTCTCCATGACCGTTACGTCCAGCAATTAGCGCAGGTTCTCTCTTGCTTAGCGCGGCGCGGCTATTTCGTTATGGTTGTTTACTCATCTCTCGGCGACGACGAAAGTGTCACCCCCGAGATCCTCGGGCTTCTGGACGATGAAATGAAGCACGGTTTGGATGGACAAATCCATTTCCCCACAATCAGGACCTGGAGGGACCTCGTCGCCGTGCTGCGCGATGCCGACTACCTCATCGCGAGCCGCCTGCACGGCACGATTCTTGGATTTATGACTCAAACCCCTGCTGTCGCGATTTCTTTTGATCCCAAGGTGGACTGGGTCATGGAAGATCTCCACCAAACCGACTACCTTTTGCAGATTCGTGATTTCACGGCGGAAGAAGTGCTCAACGCACTCGATCGAATCAAGGCTCGCAGGGATGCCGTTTTGGAGCAGATTGCCTCCTACCGGAAGGGCACTCTCTCTGCGTCCGCCCGGCAATATGACACCTTGGCTAGGCTCGTCCTGGCGCATCATCAATCCCTCCATTAAGAGAAGAGCGTGGAATCCATCCCTTTGGTCAGCGTCGTTACTCCCTTTTACAACACCCGGGATTTCCTTGCCGAGTGTATCGAGAGCGTCCTGCGCCAGACTTACCCGAACTGGGAATACATACTTGTGGACAATTGCAGTACCGATGGATCGAGCGATATCGCCAACCAGTACGCAGCCCGGTTCCCGGACACGATCCGTCTCATCCGCACCGATTCATTTCTTTCCCAAGTACAAAACTACAACTTCGCGCTTTCCCTCATCTCTCACGAAAGCAAATATTGCAAGATGGTGCAGGCGGATGATTGGATCTTTCCGGAATGCCTCAGGAGCATGGTGGAGGTGGCCGAGGCGCATCCCAACGTCGGCATTGTCTCTGCTTATGAACTGGAGGGTGACCACGCCTCTCTCGGCGATGGTTTGCCCTATCCCAGTCCAGAGGTGCCGGCTCGGGACATCGGTCGACTTATTTTCCTGCAAGGTAAATTCTTTTTCGGCACTCCCACATCTGTGCTCATGCGCTCCGAATTCGTCCGGTCGCGGAATCCATTTTATGAAGAGCGGCACGCGCCTTTTGAGGACACCCATGCCTGCCTCGATGCGCTCCGGACCTGGAACTTTGGCTTTGTACATCAGGTTCTGACCTATTCACGCCGTGACAATGAATCGATTCTAGGGCGAATCCGCCCGCTTCAGTTCACTCTGTTTATTCGTTTGGCGGAAATCATCGCTCACGCCAGGGACTACTTATCGGAGGACGAATACCGGGGCTGCTTGCAAGGTGCTGAGCACAGGTATTTTTTCTTTCTCGGGGTTTCTGCCTTACAAGGCAAAGGTCCAGAGTTTTGGAAGTTTCACCGGGAGCGCTTGGCCTCGCTCAATTACTCTGTCAATTTCGCGTTCATGGCCAAGTGGATTCTCATCGTTCTGTTCGATCACATCGGGAATCCAAAACGCACATGGGAATATCTTTGGCCGCGTCGGAACAGGATTTTCGCAGCCACTTCCCGATTCATCGGCACCATGTATCGTATGTTCCTTCGTGAGCGGCTTTCTGAAAAATTCTGACGGGAGGCGAGTCTACCCCCAGCGTGTCGGACCAGGCCGCAGCAGGATCGAACAGCCTGGCGCTGCCCGTTTCTCCACTGCCTCGGATAACAGGTTATCGTAATGCTTCATCATCTTCATCATCTTCTACACCCTCTTAGGGTACTCTGGACGGAACGCATTGCCTTGTTTTGGCCTATCTGGATCGCCACAACTGCGATTGGCGTGATGCTGGTGATCTGGGTGGTCCCGCAGCGGAAAAGTACCGCGCTGGATTCGATTCAGTCCCGGAGGCACGATTGGTCACGCGCAGCCATGCTTGCTGTGGCCTTCCTGATTCTGTTTTTGGCCTGCTACATTGCAGGGTCTCTGGTGTGGGAAGATTTCACATACTATGACAACTCATACTATACGAACGGAACGTTGGCCGGCCATGACATCCCCATCCAAATCTTGCCGGAATCAGGACGTTTCTGGCCGCTCGGCGATCAGGAATTCAATCTTCTACGTCATGTGACCCGTTCAGTTACTGGTTATCATGCGTTTCGCATCGTTCAGCTTTTGCTTTTGTCTGGGATTCTTTTGGTATTTGATGAGGAGTTGAGTATCAAGGCTCGCGTGGCTCTAATCACTCTGGCTCTCATTACGCCGAGCATTCTGATCAGTTTCAGTGGGCTCATTTACATGGAGGCGAACATCCTTTTTTGGCTCGTCTGCCTTGCGTGGTTTGTTAAATGCTTCGAGCAGACACGATTCACAGCATGGGCGGTGGCTGCGCTGGTTTCTTCACAGTTCATGCTCTATTACAAGGAGACCGCTCTTCTGCTGGTCTTTGGTTTTGCGGTTGGGCGGCTCCTCTTGCGTTGCTGGAAAATGGATCACGCAGGCTGGGATTTCAAGCGGCTTCGAGATCCCGAAAGTCGTCTGGACATGTGCCTTACCCTCATGTCGGCGCTGTTCTTGCTCTATTATCTTGCGGCAATGTTTCCAAATTTTCGTACGCGCTACGCCGACAATGTTCGGCTGCCGCTCAAACAAGTTCTTGCTTCTTACTTAAAAGTGGATCTCTTGGTGTGGGTGCTCGTTGTCGTTGTATTGGCCAGAATCCTTCAGATCCTGCGGCACAAGGTTGCGCCCGCGCCGCTGTGGGACGGGCTGGCCCTGGCAGGCATCGGTTGTCTTGCTGGTTACCTCACCCTGCGTATGGAGAGCGCCTACTACCTCGCTCCCGTGGATCTTATCGCCGTCCTGTACCTTGGGCGCCTTGCCATCCTGTCCATCGAAAACATGGGCCTCGGGACCAGATTATGCGCACTAGCTCTGCTGTCTGTCGTCTTACTACAGGACCTCTCCCTCTCCGCGTTCCGTATGTATGAGAGAAAGAACGTCATCCACGCAAAGGTCGAGATAGGCCGCGCGATCAAAGCGCGTTATGACAGCGATCCGCAAGACGTGAAGAGGCTCTTTTTCCCGTTTGCTAACCCCGATAGGGTGATGGAATTTGCCTCGTATCTTACCTATCTCGGCGTTCCCGTAGAAGAAGCCCCGGCTGGCTCCGTTGCGGCCAGCAGCGTCGTGCTGGTCGGTAAGGCCATCCAGCGGAAGGACGGGTTAGGCTGTGCTTATCCGACTGGTGGTTATAGGACTTTTGTGTGTCACCCTGGCAGCAGGCCGGACCCTGGCGACCTGATCGTGGTTCTTCCGGATGATTCGACGCTGACCGATGAGTTGAATTTGTATCGGCTGGAAGGTACGGGACCGCTTATCTCATACCATCCCCGTCCGTCCATTCCTCAATGGTTACAGCCGTACGTAAATCGTCTGCACGTGGTTTCACCGGGATTCGCGCACGAACAACTCCCGGATTCTTGGCTGAATGCGTCGGTAACCGTATGGAAGTGAGCTCACAGACATCGAGAACGCCGCTTCTTGCGGATCAGCTGGGGCAGTCTGTGGAATCCTCTTGCGCACGCGCGGGTTTAGGTTGGTTGCGCTTGCTTCCCGATCTGTCCGTTGTCGCCTGTCAAGAACACGCGTACGTTTTCTGTTGGAAGGACCCACTTCCTTCTTTCGCGGAATCCTTACATCATTAAAAAAGAGTACGCCAAGCGCCACGCCTAGCAGTCTCAAGGTTGCCTTGGATCACACTTTCTTTCCGGCCGAGCAAAAGCACTCTGCGAAAAACCTTTATCCATGAGCTTGAAACTTTTCAGTCACGTCAACGCAGACAGCGACCTTATCGAAGCATGGCTGAAGCACTATCTTCGGCTTGGGGTTGATCGGTTTCATCTGGTTGTTCACGGGCCTCCCGAAGAAAATGACAGGCTCCTGGCGATTAAAGATTCGTACCCCATTACCATTGAGGACACTTACGGGGGGCCCTTTGATGGCGATGAAAAGAAGAGCCGTCTGGACGCGGTGCTCGCTCGCCACACAGGGCAGTGGATAGTGTTGGTGGACAGCGACGAATTCGTCGAATTTCCCTACCAGGATATTCCGGCGACCATCCGGAAGCTCGATTATGCACACGCAAACCTGATGGCTGCTCCCATGCTCCAGAGGCTGACCGCCGACGGATCGCTCGAAACTCCACCCATAATTGACAACCCTTTCCAAATGTTCCCGTTATGCTCGGTGGATCTCTATCGGAGAATGGGTTGCAAAGCTGATATTTTTAAGTTCCCGCTCTTCTTCTGTGCGACTGGCACCCAACTCGAGCATGAAGGCAATCACTCCCCCCCACTTGGCTGCGAACCTCGAGGCACCACTCTGCTCGGCGTCACGCATCATTTCAAGTTTCGCCGGACTGTTTCGCAACGTCTTGACAAGAGGATCAACAGCGCCTATCTCTGGCGACATGAGTCAGTCCAGTTCCGAGAGTATCTGGAGAGCCATTCCAACCGCTTGCCTCTCGAGGGCGCTTTTGTATATTCGCGCGAAGAGCTCTTTCGCAGGCGATTGCTCAGGGAGTTGCCCTCATCGAAGCCAGGATGTCAGGTATCAAGCGCCCGATCCTTAGTTGAAGGCACTGAAAAGGTCGTGACTGCCAGTGAAATTCAGGTGATGGGTACAGTACTCGGAAATGAAAAATCCCGAGCCCTACCAATACCGGCTGGCAAGAAAATAATGTTTGTTCTTCCGAAGACCTCCGAATTCAGCGGCCTTGAAAGGCACCTTCTTGACTTGTTGCGTGGGCTGAAAGAACCGCAACTGCATCCTTTGATAGTTTGCTTCGACCAGGACATCATCAGTGCACACATGGATCGTGATCAGCAGACGCGAGTAGTTGTGAAATGCGAGAAAGAACCGGAATCGCTCTGGCGCTGGCTTCGAATGATTCGAGAAGCTCACCCGGACATCATAGTTCTCATCTATAGCCGGATCGAGGCATTTCCCTGGCAGGCTCCTGTCGCTGCATTGTTGGCCGGTGTACGGAGGCGCTTTTCCATCCATCGGCTTATTGCGCATCCACCGCCGCCACTTGTCCGAGGGTGGTCGCCGCGCAACATGCTTCGACGTCTGATTGGTGGGAGAGCGCGATATCTTCTAAGCGTGAGCATCTCAGGGTACGTTTCTAACAAGACGATCTGCGTGAGCAACGCTGTCCGAGAAGTTTTGGTGAATGCCTATAGATTTCCAGCCCGCAAGACCATCACTGTACACAACGGAGTCTCCACGTCGACATTCGTCCCCTCGAAGATGAATGGGGCAGCTGTGCGCGCCCAGTTGGGGGTCGCTCCTGAGGATTTCCTTCTTGTATGCGCTGCCAGACTTGCCGAGGCCAAGGGAGTTGACATCCTGCTTCAAGCAGTCTCTCGAGTGGTCCGCCAAGGTATATCTTGCAGGTGCATCATCGTAGGTGACGGACCACTCAACGAAAAGCTATTACGGCAAGCGAGTTCCCTGGGCTTGTGGGGCTACGTTTATTTTGAGGGATTTCAGAAAGACGTGCGGCCCTATTTGCAGGCCGGTTCTGCCTTCATTCTCACTTCCCACCTGGAAGGGCTACCGCTATCCGTCCTGGAAGCAATGGCCTGCGGCCTGCCTTGCATCGTCACAAACGTGGGTGGCAGTGCGGAAGCCGTCAAGGATCAGGTTGTTGGCCTGGTTATCCCTCCTGCATCCGTGGAAGCAGCCGCCGACGCAATCTTGTACCTTGCGACTCACCCTGACGAGCGTGCTGAGATGGCAAGCAAGGCCCGCCAGACGGTCTGTCAGTCCTTCGACAATGAGAATAGAATGAGCGAACTCGCACGCGTCATACTAGGTTGATTGGCCTCGAACGAACGTGCGAAGGGTGTTGTTCTCATCAAAGTATCCGCTTCGGTCAGAAGCGAGCATGCGGACTTTCGCCGTGTAATAGGGGGCAGGCCTTCGCTGGTAGGATAAACCCTAGTTGCTCAGCACCGCGCTGATTACGGGCTGACCAATCACCTTGGTGCGATCGAAATTCAGTTCTTCTGGTCAAGAATTGCTCGGGTTTGCGGATTCACCAGCTCCTGACGAGGTGTTGGAGCGCGGTACGCTCCTTGAAACGCGGGTGAAAAAGGGCGATCCAAGGCTGACTTTTTGCCACAAACGGCGGCAACGTATTAGCTCCCGAGAACGGCGACGGAGACACGACGGCTAATCTGAATATGTCACTTCGAAGCGAGCAGTGAACGAAGTCTGCCGTTAGGTTAGATGATCCCTACTGATCCCAATTATACTCATCGGCACGAGTATTCGGATACCGGGCGTCTAAACATGCCGACCGTTAGCATCATCGTCCCGAACTACAACCACGCGCGCTTTCTGCCTAGACGCATGGACAGCATCCTGAGACAGACTTTCCAAGACTTCGAATTGATCCTGCTGGACGATTGTTCCTGCGACAACAGTCGCTCGATTCTCACCCAGTATGCCGAGGATCCTCGCGTCAGAATCGAATTCAACGAAGCCAATTCCGGCAGCACCTTCAAACAGTGGAATAAGGGCGTCCGGCTGGCTAAGGGAAAATACGTTTGGATCGCTGAATCCGACGACTATGCCGACTCGCGTCTCCTCGAGCGCCTCGTGGCTGTGCTCGCAGCCGATCCGAAAATTGCCTTTGCCTACTGCCGGTCACGATGCGTCGACGAGGCAGATCGCCCCGGTGTCTTCGTGGACGTTCACTTGGGTTATGACCCCCAACGATGGGCAACCGATTTTTGTGACGATGGGCATGACGCACTCCGGAGCTACTTCTGGTTCTACAATCCCATTGCCAACGCCAGTGCTGTCGTTTTCCGGAAGAACATTTATGAACAGGTCGGCGGAGCTGACGAAACCCTTCGCTACTGCGGAGATTGGAAACTTTGGGCGGCAATGGTTCTAAAGGGCAAACTGGCATACCTGTGCGAACCTCTCAATTACTATCGCTTTCATGGGGCAACCGTGCGGAGCAACAGTTCGGACGGAGCTCTCCACATAACCGAACCGCTCCAAGTCTTGCGCTGGATTTTGAAGCAAGGAGTGCTGCCCCAAAGCCACGTAGAGAAGGTGTACGAGTGGCAGGCTTGCATGTGGATTCCCGCGGTGATGAGCCTACGCACCCCGCTCGCCCTGAAGTGGACAATACTGCGGCATGCTTGGGCCCTCGACCCCCATCCTATTCGGAGGGCCGTGCGCCCGGCCCTCACGATGGTTCGGCTAAGGATTCGGCGCCGCTGGCGCGACCTCCGCTCCCTGTTCACGGCGGCGAGAAGTTGACTCGAAACGAGGATCTTCTTGCGCACAGGATTGCGACGACATGGCAGCTACAATATAATCTGAGCTCGGGTGCGACTAGGAGTCTAATGCCCGAGGTCAACCTTAAAAACGAGCATGAGGTCCAGCAACACTGCGCCATTCGGGCCATTGCTTTGCATCTGCCTCAATTCCACCCGATTCCCGAGAACGATGCGTGGCGGGGAAAAGGTCTCACGGAGTGGATCAATTTCATGCGAGCGACACCGCGCTTCCCCGGCCAAACCCAAAGATGGTTCGAGCTGACTAATGCTCGGCCGCGCCCGAACGCTCCTTAGATACGCAATCGCGGGACCAGTCTTGGGCCGATGCCCGATCTGTGAAACTCGCACGGTCTTTGTCAAAACAGGTCCCTGGCTGCGAGATCAACTTTTGTGCTATCGTTGCAACTCGATTCCTCGCTGGCGGGCACTGATCCACGTACTTGAGACGAGATTCCCCACTTGGCGCGAGCAATGTATCCACGAGTCATCGCCCGGCGGGCCTGCCTCCACAAAGCTTGCCCGCGAGTGCCACCATTACATGCCCACCCACTTTTTTCCAGACGTTCCGCCAGGAGGCTTCAAGGACGGAATTCGCTGCGAAAACCTGGAAGAACAGACATTTGCGGATGCCTCCTTCGATCTGGTCGTGACCTCGGACGTGTTCGAGCATGTCCTGGACCCCGCGCGCGGTTTCTCCGAAATTGCCCGCACTCTTCGTCCAGGTGGTGCTCACGTCTTCACGGTGCCGTGGTACTGGTGGAAGGAAACGCTTGTGCGAGCAACTCGCGGCGAGGACGGGAAGATACGGCATTTTGAGCCAGCCGACTACCACGGCAATCCAATCGACGAAAAGGGATCGCTGGTCGTCACCGAGTGGGGGCGGGAACTTTGCGACTTCATCTACCGCACCTCGGGGGCCACTACGACTGCCATTTTGATACGGGATATGAACTTGGGCCTCGCTGGCGAATTTTGCGAGGTTTTTATCACCACCAAGCCCACGAGCCCGGTGCGCGCTGGTCACAGGCAAGAAATTGAATCCGACCGCCGCGTGCGAGCGGAGGCGCTATGACGGAAAACGTGCGCGCTATTGCGTTCCATCTTCCCCAATTCCACCCCATTCCCGAAAACGACAAATGGTGGGGGAAAGGCTTCACGGAATGGATCAATACCGTGCAAGCTAAGCCGCGCCTCCCGGGTCACTATCAACCCCACTTGCCTGCCGACCTGGGTTTTTATGACTTGCGTCTGCCCGAAGCGCGCGCAGCTCAGGCCGAGCTCGCCGCTAGCTACAGAATCTATGGCTTTTGCTACTACCACTATTGGTTTGATGGGCGTCAGGTCCTGGAACGCCCTGTGAATGAGATTCTGAAGAGCGGCGAGCCGGATTTTCCGTTCTGCCTCTGCTGGGCCAATGAAAACTGGACGCGCCGCTGGGACGGCCTGAACGATGAAATCCTGCTCAAACAGCGCTACACTGCGGGCGACGATCTGGCGCACATTCGCGCCCTAATCCCCTTCTTTTTGGACCGGCGTTACATTCGCGTCCTGGATCGTCCGTTCTTTGCAGTCTATCAGGCCTCAAAGCTCCCTGACCCACAAAGGACCGCCGACCTCTGGAGGCGAGAGGCGGAGCGCGCCGGGCTCAAGGGCCTGTTCCTCGTTCGCGTGGAAAGTCATGACGGACCGGCCAACCCTCGCAGTATTGGTTTTGATGCTTCTCTGCAATTTGAGCCCCGGTGGTCCCCGCTGTGGAACTCGAGGCTCTTCCGCAGAAGGTGGTGGCACCGCCACAAACTCGGAACGGGAGAACGCGCATTCCAGGAGAATCTCATATTCGAGTACGAAACGATGGTCGCGGGAGCGTTGGCTGAGCCGCTTCCCGCATACCCCTGGATACCTTGCGTCTGCCCCGGCTGGGACAACAGTCCGAGGCGTAAGAGTGGGGCGACGATCTTCATCAATTCGACGCCGGAGCTCTACGAACGCTGGCTGCGCCAAATCGTGAACCGTCAAGCGGCTCGGATGGCGGCATATGGAGGCTCGGGCATCTGTCCAGAGTCATTGGTCTTCGTCAATGCCTGGAACGAATGGGCCGAGGGAAATCATCTCGAGCCCGACCAAAGGTGGGGCCACGCATATCTTGAAGCAACACGAAGGGCTTTGAGCTCTCAACCCTCAACTCTAGACTCTGAACTCTCTTCGTATGCCCGCCGTTAGCGTTATCGTTCCGAACTACAATCACGCGCGCTTCCTGCGGCGCCGCATCGACACGATCTTAGCGCAAACGTTCCAGGATTTCGAACTGATACTGCTGGACGACTGCTCCACTGACGACAGCCGCTCTATCCTCCGCGAATATGCCTCCGGTCCTCGCGTCCGCCTCGAATTCAACGAAGTCAACTCCGGCAGCACCTTCAAACAGTGGAATAAGGGCGTCCGCCTCGCCCACGGAAAGTATGTCTGGATCGCTGAATCCGATGACTACGCCGACGAGCGGTTGCTGGAGCGATTGGTAGCAGTCCTTAATGACGATTCGACAGTCACATTCGCTTATTGCCAGTCATGGCGCGTTTTTGATAACGATCGACTGAATGGATTCGCCGACTATTACTTGGATTATCTGGACCCGCACCGATGGAAAGCAGATTTCTGTGTGGACGGGCGTGAGGAATGCCGAAACTATCTCGTATCTTGCAATACCGTTCCCAACGCCAGTGCCGTCGTCTTTCGGAAGGCCGTCTATGAATTTGTTGGTGGTGCGGACGAAAGCCTGCAAATATGTGGCGACTGGAAATTGTGGGCGGCGATGGCTCTTAGGGGGAGGATCGCCTATCTGGGCGAGCCACTCAACTATTTTCAATCGCATGACACAAGCGTGCGAAGCAAGAGCCGCGAGCGGGCGCTCGACGTGACGGAATACCTCCAAGCGATCCGTTGGATTTTGGACCGGGTCACGCCGGCGGACACCGTCCTGAAAAGGCTATGCGAGAGGCAAGCCGGCTTTTGGGTTGCGGCCGTGATGAGCCCGCGGGTTCCATTTCCGACAAAAATGGCAATACTGAAAAGCGTGTGGGCGATTGATCCACATCCGATCCGAAGGGCGGCGCGCCCGGCGTTGCAGAATATTCGGGGAAAATTCTCGCGGCGTTGGCACTTCGTTCGATCGGTCCTGAAGGACACAGGAACTTGATGACTCCAGCCGTCTCCGTGATCATTCCGTGCTTTAACCACGGCCAGTTTCTCCCGAAGGCAGTCGCAAACGTGACCGATATGGAACGCGACGACGTGGAGTTAATTGTCGTGGACGACGGTTCGACTGATGAACGGACACGCAAGGAGATAGACGCACTAATCGCGCCAGGGATTAAGGTTCTGCGGCAAGAAAATAGGGGGCTGGCGGCCGCAAGAAACGCCGGAATCCTTATTTCAGAAGGGAAATATATTCTACCACTCGATGCAGACAACCATCTGCGCGCCGGTTATATCGAGCATGGAATTAGAATCTTGGACCGCAATCCACAAGTTGGCGTCGTCTATGGCGATGCCGAATACATCGGGATGCGGACCGGCCCTTGGCACGTCGGCCCGTTCAACCGGAATCGGATGCTGCAATGGAATTATATTGATGCCTGTGCTGTCTATCGGCGTTTGATTTGGGAGCAGAACTGCGGATACGATTGCTCAATGCCCGTTCAAGGGTTGGAAGATTGGGATTTCTGGCTGGGCGCTTTGGAACACGGCTGGCAATTTGAATATGTGCCAGAAATTTTATTTAGCTATCGGGTGGCCGAGGATTCGATGATCACTCGCACACACGGCTTCGAAGCTCAAATTGCGACATTTATTGCGATGAAGCATGGTCCCCTGTATCGAGACGTTTGGCTGCAACTGGAACGCGACCACGAATCTGTAATAGCGACTCTTCGAAAACTGGAACGCGAGCACGAATCTGTGAAAGCGACTCTTCGAAACCTTCGTAGATTGCTAAAATCCCGGCTCAAGCAGAAGTTCCAAGCAGGCAAGTCGGACGGACAGCACCCCGAACAACCGGGCCAGTTATGATTCCGCCTCTGAGTCCAGATCGACGATGTCTCCGCCGGAGCGTTTGATGTCGGAGGTGAAATTCATGGAGAAACACCCAGAAGTCGGCGTCGTTGGTGCCGCAGTCGAGTGGATTGACGCAACCGGAAAATCCTTACCGACTTCTACGCTTCCACCGAGGGTAACCCTCGACCGTGCTCTCGAGCACTGTGAAATTCAGTCAACTCCCGTTAAATCCTGTGTATTCTGACAGCCCAGCGTTCTTATGCGAAGCGAAGCTCTTGCCGTTGTTGGTGGATATCGCGCAGCATTTGCCCCCGCCTAAGATTGCGACTTGTGGTTGAGGATCTCAGAACACCAGAACACTTCCAATGCGCCAATCTCAAGCAGGTGGTGCTAAAGTACAGGATTCATCCGCGTCAACTTTCCCTACTGAAGGAGTAAATTCTCTGTGGACTCATTGGACTTTAGCTGTCAATTCCGTTGGAGGCGCCGGCGTATTGGAAGAACTTGCGTTCCCGACAAAACTTGTGACGCTGTCAGCTGGCAGAGTGTAGGTAAACGAATTGGACGACACGGATTGGCTCGATTGTGCGGCAAGGTTCAGGCTCGATGAAGTGATATAAGGTGTAACTGAAGTAAAGGTCGGCGCGTTCGTCAGCGCAAAGGTTTGAGAAGTTGCAGAGCTGTTTTGGTTGATAGCAACTATAACGAGATCCCCACTGGAAGTCTGGTTGAACGCTGTCACGTACACGCCGGACTGCGGATTTACTGTCGAGTCAATCCGGTAGTCGCCGGGCCGGATGAACTTGCTCCAATTCCCGACAACATAAAACCGTTGAGCCGGAACGAACGTGCTGGCCGTGAGTCCGTCATTGCAATCAGGCGACCCAAAATGGGTTTCGGCTGCTAAGTTCCAATACATCCAGGCACTACCATTCGCGAGCGTCAGGAAGTCGTTGATGTTCTGCGCCCACACCAAAGCGTCGGTCATGCTTGCGTCATAGGTCGCTTCACCGGAGTACGACGTACAAGGGCCGCTGTAGCCTCCGGCTATTTCCGTCATCCACACATGCCTGCTTCCTATGGAGGACGGAGGTGGATTGGCCGTGTAGATCGCACAACAAGCGGCCCAATCTGAGGGAAAGTATTGAGAGTTCGATGTCGCCGTGTAGCCGTGACCGGCAACAATCGGAACGTAAGGAGAGCAGTTTGAATCGTTCATGCAGGGCGTCGTCCAGTCGTAACAGGTGCTGCCGAAGGCCGAGCAATCGGACGTGCTGTCGAACCAGAAAGCATTTTCGGGAATCACGATCGGGGTAGAAAGACCCCCTGCTGCCAGCGCTGGATGTAAGTACGTTGCAATAAATGAATCAATTTCTCCGGCGCTAACAGATTGATCGCCGGGTTCGTTCACCGTAGAGAGATAAGTGATCGGAACTCCGTTCGATTGTAGGTACTGAATCTTAGAGACGATGTAAGAGGCGTAGGCCGAACTGTTCGTAATGTCTTCAAATGTGATGAAGACTTGAGCACCACGAGCTACGGCCTCTTGTAATGTTGGTAAATCTGGTGCACTTGTGGCACTCCCGTTATCCTGAATCCTTATCCATTCCAGGCCAATGCTGGGCGCGTTCGCGCAAGACCCGTTAGAAGAAGACAAAAAGTAACAATCGGCCTGTGCCGAGGTCATGTTGTCATTCCGCTCTTGATAGCCCGTACTAGCACCCCATCCGTCTATCTGCTGATGCTGGTCTGTCCAGTTAATCGTAGACGTTTGCGCTTGCACCCTCTGACAAACAGCCAGTGTCAGTAGGAATCCTAGAATCCTAAACCACTTCATTCCGAATCCCCACTCGTTTGGCACGATTGCACCTCGCGGATTGATGAAATACTAGCGCGTATTTGCTTAGCCACGCTAAGTTATTGATTTCTTTGGGGCGAAACTGGGTTGTGCAACAGCTTCTAGCCGCGGGCAGAATCCGATCCCTCAAGAACATGGTAGTTTCCATGACTTCCTCTCGCACCTGTTTCCCTGGCTCCAAGACTGCCAAAGTTGTTCGGTTCTTGGCCCGGAAACGTGCGCGATGAGGATCCAGTATGCGTCCCGATGTCAGCAGGCGGCGACTGGCCGAAGGGACAGTTTAGGGACAGCAGATCCGTACTGGCCAATTCCGGCCTTACGCGGCAGCAAGCGCGGGGCTCGTCAGCGGGCAAAAACGAGCCGTCGGGCCCCCCTGACCCCGCTGGGGCCTGCTCTGGTGGCAAATTTGTAGTGTCCAGGGCAGCAGAAGCATACGATGTGCGAGCTAGAGGTCCAAATCGCAAATTCCGGCTAAAATGCTGAAGGGAATTGGGAAGCCGTACGCAATCGGCTACCTCCTCCTCTGTGAATACGAAGACGAGAGTCGAGAAGCTCGCGGGGGCTTCGTCTTTTTTTCTTCAATATAAGGAGAGAAAAATGCTGAAGAAAATTCCCCGCGTGGGTGTCCAGGCGGGCTTGCTGGGCCTCTGTCTGGGTTCTGCCGCGGTCGCTGCAGTCACGCACTATCCGGCTCCAGCGCCAATTCGACTGTCACGCGACTCCACCGTGCTGGCCGACGGTTTGCCAATCGATGTCTATGCGGCTACCACCCATTTGCGGGACGGCAAATATTCCTATGCCTATTTCGATTTTTCCGGCTCCGTGACCGTTTCGATCAAGTCGAAGTTCCCCTTCACCAACTGCCGTGTCCTGCCGTTTTCTTCCGGTGTCGTTCCGCAGGTCACGGGCGACTCGCTGGAATTCGCGCTGGACAAGCCTCAGGATCTATCGATTGAACCGAACGGACCCAACAGCCTTTGTTACTCTTCACCAATCCTGCGGAAAAAAACGCACCGAACCCGGGAGATCCGAATGTAATCTATTTTGGACCTGGCATCGACCAGGCTGAGCTTATCAAATTGGGCAGCCACCAGACGCACTATCTGGCGGGAGGGAGCGTCGTCAAAGGGGCGATTGAGTCTCATGGAGTCGATATCACCATTGGCGGGCGAGGCATTTTGTTGGGAGACGATTGGCCTTGGCTCAAAGGACCGGCCGAATATATGGCTGGCTTTAGAGGGTGCCACAGCTACCTTTTTTTTCAACTGTGCTCATACAATTCCGGACCCGATACTCCTTGCTCCGAAATACTCGCTTGGAAAATTCTCGCTCCCTAACGCATAGTCGCGGCGAGGCTCTGCGTGTTGACGGGCGCGCACGCTGACGCGAAACATTCTTGCGAGTGGAACTCGCTCAGTGAAAAATTGGAATGTCCGGGCGCGCCATACTTGGGACATTCGCCGCGTGGGGATGGGGGAATACATGAAAGGTGTAGTACTTGCCGGCGGAACAGGTAGTCGATTGAACCCTCTTACTCGGGTCACTAACAAACACCTGCTCCCCATCTACAACAAGCCGATGGTGTATTACCCGATCCAGACGCTCGTGAACGCGGGCATCGAGGAGATTCTCCTCGTCACGGGTGGGAAGAATGCGGGAGACTTTCTGCGCCTCCTTGGCAACGGCCGCGACTTCGGCCTAAAGCACCTCAACTACACCTATCAGGAAGGCGAAGGCGGGATCGCGGAGGCGCTTGGCCTGGCGGAATACTTTGCCGGCGGCGAGCCGATTTGCGTCATTCTGGGCGACAACATTATCGAGAACAACATCCGCCACGCCGTCAAGAACTTCAAGAGGCAGAAGGACGGAGCCAAGATTCTGCTCAAGGAAGTCTCCGACGCTCAGCGATTCGGCGTTGCGGAAATCCGCGGCAACCACGTGCTCGGCATCGAGGAAAAACCCCCGGCTCCCAAATCGAACTACGCCGTGATCGGAATCTACCTCTACGACGCGGCCGTCTTCCAGAAAATTCGACGCCTGAAGCCTTCTGGCCGCGGTGAGCTCGAGATCACCGACGTCAATAACTTCTATATCGAAGAGGGCAAGCTGACGTACGAAGTTCTTGACGGTTGGTGGACCGATGCCGGCACATTCGAGTCTCTCCTTCGCGCCAATAACCTCGTGGCCGAAACGGGCGCCAACAAGCTCGGGCCAGCCGCGTCCGCTGTCAAACAGGAAGTGGTCCGGTGAAAATCTTTGTAACGGGCGGTGCTGGGTTCATCGGTTCCAATTTCATCCGGCACGTCTTGAGTCTAGGGAAAGGCTACGCGGTCGTCAATTACGACAAATTGACCTATGCCGGCAATCTGGCGAACCTCGAGTCGGTCGCGCACGATACAAACTACAGCTTCATCAAGGGGGACATTTGCGATGCCGCCGCAGTCGAGACGGCCATGGCCGATTGCGAAGCCGTGGTCCACTTCGCGGCCGAATCCCACGTTGATCGCAGCATTTACGAACCGGCCGCCGCGATCGAAACGAACGTTACCGGAACGTTTGTGCTTCTTCAGGTTGCGCGGAAGCTCCGCGTCGATCGTTTCGTGCACATTTCGACCGACGAGGTGTACGGAGACATTCGCCCCGGCGCGTTCGCCGACGAGAACTCTCCCATCGAGCCTAGCAGCCCTTATTCGGCTTCAAAAGCCAGCTCGGACTTGCTGGTACGCTCTTACGTGCGAACGTATGGCTTTCCCGGCCTCATCACACGCTCCTCGAATAACTATGGCCCATATCAGTTCCCGGAAAAATTTCTGCCGCTGATGATTACCAACGCGCTCGACGACAAGCCTCTCCCGATCTACGGAGACGGCAAGCAGCAGCGCGACTGGCTGCACGTCGAAGACAATTGCCGCGGCATCCTGGTTGTGCTCGAACGGGGCCGCATCGGCGAGGTCTACAACATCGGTGGGCTCGATGTCGTGGAAAACCTCACCATGGCGAAGCGCCTGCTCCGCGCGATGGGCAAACCGGAAACGCTTCTTTCGTACGTGCAAGATCGCCCCGGCCACGATCGCCGCTATGCCCTGAAGTGCGACAAGATGGAGCGCGATTTCGGGTGGAAGCCCGCAATTTCTCTCGACGAAGGCCTGGGCCAGACGATCGCCTGGTACAAGGCGAACGGGGAATGGATGGTGGGAGTCCGTAGAGGCGAGTATCGCTCGTACTACGAGAAATACTACGAAAATCGCGATTCCTCGCTCCACGCGATCGCACAGTCAGGACCAAAATCTCCCCGTTGACTTCGAGCGATGATACGCTCGAAACCGGTCTCGGCGCATTGAGCGAAGAACCCCGGTCGCCGAGGCAGCCTTCTCGGTCCACGAGGATCTAGACTCTTTGCGACGACTCGAGACATCTCTCCCAGGCGTGTACGAGCTGCGCCCCAAAGTCGTCCGCGATGCACGCGGTCTCTTCATGGAGACATATCACCGCGCGAGGTTCGCGGAACTCGGCATCACCGATTCCTTCGTTCAAGACAACCACTCGTGCTCGACAAAAGGCACTCTCCGCGGATTGCACTATCAATTGCATCACGCGCAAGCGAAATTGTGCCGCGTTATTGAGGGCGAAGCTTTCGACGTCGCGGTGGACATCCGGCTCGGCTCGCCGCACTTCGGAAAATGGACTAACGTCCTTCTCTCCGCGAAAGAACAAAATCAGATCTACATCCCCGCGGGTTTCGCCCACGGCTTTCTGGCTCTCAGTGAAACGGTTCAATTCCTCTACAAGTGCAGCGACTTCTACGACGCCGGGGACGAGCACGGGATTCTTTGGAACGACCCCGGCCTTAACATCCCCTGGGACGTTGTGAATCCTTTGGTTTCCGAAAAAGACTCAAAGTATTCGAGGCTCGCGGATCTTCCCCGTGAGTTCCTGCCGCGGTTTCCCCTGAAATGAGCGCCAGGATTTTGCTGACCGGCAAGAACGGTCAGGTCGGCGGAGAGCTTGCCGCGTTCCTTCCTCGCCTGTGCGAAGTTGTCGCGCTCGATCGGCAGCAGTTGGACCTTGCGAAGTCTGATGACATTCGCCGCGCGATCCGGGAAGTTCGGCCTCAGATCATCGTCAATGCCGCAGCCTACACGGCCGTTGACCAGGCGGAAACGGATCAGGCCGCCGCTCGCGCCATCAACGCCGATGCTCCGGCGGTGATTGCCGAGGAAGCGAAGAAGATCGACGCTTCCGTCGTGCACTATTCGACCGATTACGTATTCGACGGAACGAAACGCTTGCCCTACGATGAGAACGATCCGCCGAATCCCGTCAGTGTCTACGGCAAGACGAAGCTGGCGGGCGAGCTGGCGATTCGTGAGTCGGGTGCGCCGCACCTGATCTTTCGCACCGCCTGGGTCTACGCCACGCGCGGTCGGAATTTTCTTCTCACGATCTTGCGCCTCGCCTCACAGCGCGAGGAACTGAGAATCGTTCACGATCAGATCGGCGCGCCCACCTGGTGCCGCGAAATCGCCCGTGCGACGACTTCGATCCTCGAGCACCTCTCCCGAGACGGCCAAGGTCTATCCTCGTTTCCGCAAGTCAGCGGCACGTATCACATGACGGCTGGCGGCACCGCATCCTGGTACGATCTTGCGCAAGCAATTCTCGGTGAAGCCTCTAAGGCGCCCGTGAGTCTTTCGTGGCTCGCCTCTGTGACAGGTGGCCGTCCGCTTCTCGCCCGCCGCGTTATCCCTATCACAACCGCCGAATATCCCACTCCCGCGCGCCGCCCCGTCTATTCCGTCCTCTCGAATGCGCGCCTTTCCCGGACATTCGGCGTTCAGTTGCCGAACTGGCGGGAGCAGCTTCATTCCGCCTTCAGCGCCTCCTCTCCCCTCTAAGACTCCGCAACCGGAAGCATTGACGATCTCGACTAATTGGGCGCAGTGTATTAGTGCTTCTTGCCTCGCAACGAACTATCATCGCACCGAGTATGGGAGCAGGACGTGATTAACGGGAAGCGCATCGCGGTCGTAATGCCCGCCTACAACTCGGCGAAGACGCTCGAGCAGACCGTCAGCGAGCTTCCCGAAATTGTAGACATCAAAATCTTGGTCGAAGACAAGAGCACCGATGAGACCATAGCGCTTGCGCGGGCGTCTCGGTCTACAGATCTTCGTTCACGAGAAGAACTACGGATACGGCCGGAACCAGCAGACGTGTTATCGGGAGGCTCTGGCCGCCGGAGCGGACATTATCGTGATGGTCCACCCGGACTATCAATACACGCCCCTGCTGGTCGCTGCCATGTCCAGCATGGTCGCCTTTGGAGTCTACGATGTGGTGCTGGGCTCGCGAATCGTCGGAGGAGGCGCGCTCAGGGGCGGCATGCCCTTCTACAAGTACGTGGCCAATCGCTTTCTGACGGCATTTCAGAACGCTTTCACGGGCGCCAACTTGTCCGAATACCACACGGGCTTTCGGGCTTTCTCCAAGGATGTCCTGGCAAACCTGCCGCTACTTGAGAACTCGGACGATTTTGTTTTCGACAACGAAATGCTCGCGCAGTGCATCTGCTTCGGCTACCGCATCGGCGAACTATCCTGCCCCACAAAGTATTTTGGCGAAGCGTTCCTCGATCGACTCCTTCCGGAGCGTCAAGTACGGCTTCGGAGTTCTCAGTACAACGCTCAAATACCGGTTGCAAGAATGGGGAATCGTGCATTACAGACTCTTCAGCCCCACTGGCAGAAAACTGCTGTTCGACTACTACGTGCCCACTGAGGCGGACACCCCCAAGAATGCTCACTCACTCTCGTGACCTGTGGCTCGCCCGTGCGGCGAATGGGTGCGCACAATTCCACACCGTGAGCGCTCGCTAGCAATGGATCAGGCCAATATCGTCATTATCGGTGGTGGCGTCGTGGGTTGCGCGATTGCGCGTGCGCTCTCTGCCCGCTGGCCGGACGTGTTTCTGCTCGAAGCTCTTCCGAAACTCGGCATGGGCGCCAGCTCGCGCAATAGCGGCGTGATCCATTCCGGCCTGTACTATCGCCCTGGTTCGCTGAAAGCAAAGCATTGCCTGCGCGGGAATCGGCTGACGTACGAGTTCTGCGCCGCCCACGGCGTGTCTCATCGAAGGACCGGCAAGCTGGTCGTGGCTTCCTCGCCCGCGGATTCCCGTAAGCTGGAAGCACTGCTCGAAAACGGCCGCGCCAATGGACTGGAAGGATTGAAGATTGTCGACCGCGCGCGAATCCGCCACCGCGAACCTCACGTGGAAGGCTTTCAGGCGATCGAAGTGCCCTCCACTGGAATTCTTTCGAGCGAAGAGCTATTCAAGGCCTACGCGCGTATTGCCACGAATCAGGGCGCGCACATCGTGACGCATGCCAGGGTCGAGCGCCTCGAGGCGCTTCGCGAATCCATTCGCGTCACTAGTGCGGCGGGCGAAATCCAAACGAAATGCCTCATAAACAGCGCCGGATTATACGCGGATGAAATCGCGGCAATGCTCGGATCGAGCATGGCCAACCACAAAATCTATCCGGTCCGGGGAGAATACTGCGAGCTCGTGCGCGCGAAGCAGGACTGGATCCGCGAGCTCGTCTACCCGCTCCCGCACTCCGACGGACTGAGCCTCGGCGTGCACTTCACCAAAACCCTTTGGGGCGGCGTTCTGGTTGGTCCCACGGCCCGCTATGTCGACGACAAGAACAATTACGAGCGCGACCGCGAATCCATCGAAGAGTTCGCTCGCGATGCCAGCCATCTCTTGCTCGGCATCGAACCTTCGGACCTCGTACTCGCCCACACCGGAATTCGTGCCAAGCTCACTCCGCCGCTCGGTTCCTCGTCAACGATGGCTGGCGCGGGCGGAATGGCCGACTTCATCATCCAGCGCGACCCGGAATTTCCGCGCGTCGTACAGCTCATCGGAATCGACTCACCCGGCCTGACCTCCGCCCCTTCGATTGCCGAACAAGTCAGCGAATTGGCCAACGAGATCCTGGTCTGAAAACATCGAGATTCTGTTGTTAGTCTCGGCTGTGACCGACACAAACGCTTACAATTGAATCGTCCGGCCGTTTATGCAAGCGGGGCACGGCGAGAACGAACCTACGGTCGCCTACTTTGTAAGTTAATTACAGAATTGGCGGGCAAACTGGATTGAAAACCGCTGCCAACGATTTTCGCCCAAGGCTCACCAAATGGTCTGGATCTGCTTGCAAGCGCGGATTCTCGTGTCTTTTGTTACGAGAGCAATGCCTTCGGCTAACGCCGTCGCGCCGATGAGCCGATCGCAGGGATCGCCAGAATTACCCGCGGGAAGTTGGTTGGCCAGCACGGCAACCTTTACCGTGACAGGCCGGATTGCAGTCAGCGAGCTGATCTTCTCGACAAAAGCTTCCACCGTTCCCGTAATTTCCAGGCGGTCGTGAGTGGCCAACCATGCCAGTTCCCATAATTTTGATCGCAGAGATTGCGATTGTGGAGTCGAGGTGTGGCGCGGTGGTTTAGGTGGAACCTATCGGTTGCCGGCTCTTTCGTTTACCGGTGCCTCACTATTCCCACCATGCTTCCGTTTCCACACCCCGCTCGTCGAACCGGACGTGCGGATTTGCCGCATCCGGCTCTCGGAGAAGACTCACGCAATCGCCGTAGCCATTGCATGTGACGCTGTCTGCAACTTCTGAAAACAACGCGGGAGTTACTAGGCTTATCGCCATTCTCCCTTTCCGTCGTCGCTTCTTGCGTCCGCCTTCAACTGAGGCCCCTTCCCTCCACCGGAATTACCCGGCTTCGTCGGTACTGCGAGCCTCTCCGCCATCCCAGTCGGCCCGGCCTGTCTCTCGCGAGCTGCCAGTTGATCCACACCGCGATCACCGCTGGGACTTCCCGTGTTGCGCATGGTCCACCTTGCCTGCATGCCGTCGCCAATGCCCCGGCAGGACTGATAGAAACTTGTTCGCTCATGCGATTCCATCAGCTTCGGCCTTCCCCGAAACCGGGGCGGGTCGGCTCCTGCATTAGTCTTTTCGAGGCCTGCTCAGCGTTTACTCACGTTACGGCCTGCACGCTCACCAAGTCGCCTAGCGACTCTCTGCACCAGAGGCTTCAGCAGTCTCGTTGCCTCCACCGCTGCTCTGATTGCTACCGGGTGGAGCGAACCAGTTCCCGGGCGGGTTTAACTCCCGCTGTGGACCACCACTTTTTCACGGCGCACCCGGTTCTCTGACTGGCTCTGCGAATCGCGTCGCCAGCCTTTTTCGATAGCTTTGCTGGCTGGCGTTAGCCATAGCGTTACACACAGACATCGCCGTGCGGACGGCCTATGAACTGCCCGATGCATCGAAAAGGCTTGGAAGGGGCCGAGGCCGAAATAAGACCGCAAGTCAGTGATACACAAGAATGTGATATCCTTACACATAGGAAGGTGAAAAAAGATGCGTACCAACATCGATATCGATGATCGCTTGATGCGGCAGGCCATGAGGAGCAGCCGATCACGGACCAAACGAGCCGCGGTAGAGGAAGGATTGCGCTTGTTGATTCAAACTCGGGCGCAGGCCACCATTCGCCGGCTTCGAGGCAAG
>Ga0187872_10000188_pt1 | contig 76360 bp, 62 predicted proteins | sample June2016WEW_16_4_FD_132973 | JGI IMG/M metagenome (GOLD analysis project Ga0187872, IMG submission 132973) | Peatland microbial communities from SPRUCE experiment site at the Marcell Experimental Forest, Minnesota, USA - June2016WEW_16_40 | ecosystem: Environmental > Terrestrial > Soil >... | reverse complement strand
CCGCCGTCAGCACCCGGTTCCCGGCCAGCTTGTACAGCGGCATCCCGCCGCGGCGCGCCGCCCCCCGGTCCATCATCCGCGACCCCAGCACCGCATCACACTCACCCCGCACGATCGGCGCCACCATCTGCGGCAGCAGCTCCGGCGCGTACTGCCCATCCCCGTGCAGCAGCACCACCACATCCAGCCCCCGCTCCAGGGCCAGCTTGTATCCCGCCTTCTGGTTGCCCCCGTAACCCAGATTCTTCGTATGCCGCACCACCAGCGTGCTCGGGCTACCCGGCTGCTCGGCCCAGCCCGCCCCTGCGCGAACGTCTCATCCCCGCTCGCATCATCCAGCACGATCACCTCAGCGATCCGCTCCCGGAAACCCCCCGGCACCCGATCCAGCGTCGCCCGCAACGTCGACTCCGCGTTATACGCCACCGCCACAATCCCGACCCGGGGCCGAGCCACATCACTACCGCCCACCGACCCAGGCACCTCGCTACTGTGACGCCCGACACGGGCCGCAGACCGGGCAGGCGGGAGACGGTCGTGCGCACCACACTGGGCCGCGGCGCAGCTGAGCCCGGCAGCAACGGGTCGCTGCCGGTCAACGCCGCCACGCGAGCACGCGCCCGGCCTCCATGGCAGGCGCCCCCAGCAGCCCGGTCAGGAACCGCCACAGCCGTGATCCGCGGGTGGTGACGGCGACAACCGCGGCGGGCCGCCAGTACGCGAGGGCCTGGCGGATCTCCGGCCTGGTGGGCCCGGTCGCGTTCGCGGGGCCGGCCGACAGCGCGTCCAGGCGCCAGACTGCGGCGTGCGCCGGGCCGAATTCGTTAACGACGGCCCGCCCGGTCCTGCTGGGCCCGATGAACCAGCCGCCGACCAGGGAGCCCGGCTCGCCTGTATCAGCCTGCCAGCGCATGACCTGAGGCTGCAGCGCTGTCGGGACCGGGATGACAAGCACGGCGGCGTCCGGCGCGAGCCTCAGCCTGGCGAAGATCGTGTTCCAGCCAGCCGGGACCGGCGTGGCGGAGGTGACCTGGACCGGAAGCGGGACGAGGGGCAGTATCGCCAGCACGGCGACCGCCGTGACGAGGCTGGTGCTGCGCCACGAGACGCGCGGCGCGGCGGTGCGCGCCGCGTCCAGCGAGAAGGCGAGCAGGGCAGCGGCCGCGCCGTCCGCGACCACGGCGAACCGGTCGGGTAGCACGTCGCTGAGGAACGGCAGGCCCTGCAGCCAGTGCCAGGGCAGCAGCACCGCGGGATAGCGGAACCCGTGCAGGGTCAGGGGACCGTCACCCAGGCTGAAGAGCTCCAGCACGACCAGCGTCACGGCCGTGGCACGGACCCCGGGATTCCGCCAGAAACGGATCGCGGCCGCGAGGAGGACAGCCAGTAGCGGCACGCCCAGGTAGGCCAGGTTCTCCCAGAGGCCCGTCGGATGGCTGGCTGTCGGGAAGGCAGCCGCCGCACTGGCCCGGGTGTGGAAGAGCAGATTACCTGCCGGGGTGACCAGGGCGCCGGGAGCGCTCCTGAAGATGCTCGTGGTCCACGGGCTGCCGTGTTGGCGGAGCGGTCCGAGAAACTGGACCCACAGGGCACGCCCGCAGATCAGCAGCGTCACGGCGGCTCCGGTCGCGAGGCCGGCCGCCGCGCCGCGGAGCTGATCGAGGCTAGGACGACGCCGCCCGATCGCGAGCACGGCCAGCAGCAGCAGGGCCGCCACGGCCGTGTCGAGCAGCATCTCCTCGCCGGTGAACAGCTGCGCGGCCGTCAGCAGGCCGAGCCAGGCGCCGGTCCGCACGCGGTGGCCGCGGCCCGTCATGATCCGCAGCAGCGCGTCGATGATCAGCGGCGGCAGGACAGCGAACTGCACCTGGAAGTGGTCAATGGCTGAGTTCAGCAGAGCGGGCGAGAACCCGTAGACCGCGCCGCCGAGCGCCGCCGCGATGATGCTGGCCTGCCACCGGCGCAGTACCAGGAACATGCTGGCCGCCGAGCCTGCGAAGCCAGCCGTCAGCAGCAGGTTCAGGCTGACCTGCGGGCCTGCCAGCACCGTGACCGGAGTCAGCAGCACAGCAGGCATGAGCAGGGAGGTGTTCCACATCAGGTTGATGCCACGCGGCGCGTTCATCGCGGTGCTGACCAGCGCGGGAAGCCTGCCGTGCGAGATGGCCGCGGCCGAGTACCGCATATACCACGCGAGCAGGTCAATATCCCCCGTTCGCGGGTCGCCGACAGGCGTGCGCGACGCGGGATCGACCCATAGCCGCCAGGTCAGCGCGACCGCGCCGAGCACGTAGAGGCCCACGACGAGCCACGGCGCCCAGGTCCGGACGCGGATCCGCCGCCGCTCGCCAGCCCGGGCATCCTTGACTGCCGGCGGGACGAGGCTCACCGCCACCTCCAGTCGGGAACGTCCGCAGCAGCCGCCGGTTCCCCCGGCCCGGCGGCGACCGAGCAACCCAGGCTAGCTCATCGCCCACGGGACACGGGCAGGTTCGCCGCCAGCCGAGGCAAGCGGTCAGCGCTGCCGCAGGTCATCCGGCCCAGCGGGCGCGGCGCATGTCGATCCGGGCCGGCGCCCCGCCCATCCGCCGCAGCGGAGTTCGCTCAGCCAGGTAGCGCTCGAGCGCGACGTGCTCGTGCCCGGCCAGCAGGGACCCGTCCGCGTGAACCACCCGCCACCACGCGACGCCGCCGCCCCAGAGGGCCAGGACCCGGCCAACCTGCCGGGGGCCGCCCTCCCCCAGGTACTCGGCCACGTCCCCGTAGGACATCACCCGGCCCGCCGGGATCGCCTCGATCACCTCCAGTACCCGGCTGGCGAAGTCACTGATCGCCAGTTGGCGGGCAGTCACCCACGCCGCCCGGTGCCTCGCCGCTCCGCCGCATGCCTGCCGCCGGGTGCCGGCTGCCAGGGAAAACGTGACGCCAGTGACTGCTGGTCAGGCGAGCGATCATCCGGCAGGTCCCCGCCGGGAAGATCCCGCCCCCGCATCGCGGGATCGGGGACCTGCGCATCGCCTGGCTGATCGGCATGAACCCGGCCATTCTGCGGCTTGCCGCCAGGCGGCCGCCAGCCGGGCGTGCCCCCCGGCTCCGCGTCACCAGGAACCACGTCACCAGACGCCGGCGCAAGATCACCAGACGCCCGATCACCAGGCGCCCGATCACCAGGCGCCCGATCACCAGGCGCCCGATCACCAGACGCCCGATCACCAGACGCCACGTCAACAGCCAGGGGGTCATCGTTGAGCGAGCCGCCAGGCACCGGGCGACCAGGCGCCGGATCGGGCGGCAGCCCGTCGCCGGCCGTCGTGCCCCGGTCGCCGTGCAGCACGCTCCAGCCCGGGCCCGCCGTCACCGGAGCGGCTGAATGACAGGGCTGTCCCGGCACCGGGCCGGCTCCGCTCAGCTCAGGGCCTGAGCGGAGCGCGCGCAGCAGCCTCGTCGCGACGGCGAGGATCGCCAGGCAGCCAGCACCCAGCAGGCAGAACAAGACCAGCCCGAGTGGGCCGCGGGAGCGGACCGGGGACGCCGGCACGGCCGCGGGGCCGCCGCCGAAGTGGCTGGCCGCGGAGACGACCTGCCCCGGTGATGACTGCGCGGCCAGCCGCCCCGCCGCCGCCAGCGCCGCTGCCGCATCGACCGTGCCGAAGCCGACCTGCTGGTCGTAGCCTCCTGGCGGCCGGTTCGTGGTGGTCGTCGTGATGGCGCTGTCCACCTCCGCAGCGGACAAGCCGCGGTACCTGGCCTTAATCAGGGCAGCCACGCCAGCGACCAGTGCGCAGGCCGGGCTGGTGCCGCTGACCAGCCAGTACTGGTCGCCCCTGCCCTCAGCTGGGACGTTGACCCCCGGTGCAGCCACCTGCACCGAGAGATTCTCGCTGGAGAAGCCGGCCGGGCTGCCGGTGGCGTCGACGGCCGCGACCCCGAGTACGCCCGGGTAGTCCGCAGGGAACGAATACGGCGCGTGGCCGGTGCCGACCGCGCCGGCAGTATCACCGGAGTTCCCGGCCGAGGCGACCACGACGACGTTGTGGTCGAAGGCATCCTGCAGGGAGGAGCGGACAGCGCTGCTCGGCGACATGTAGCCGAGCGACATGCTGATCACCGAGGCTCCGTGAGCAACCGCGTACGTGATTGCCGCGGCCAGCTCGCGCTGGCCGCGGACCTGCGGCTCATGCTCGTAAAGAGCGTAATTCGGATCGGTCCTGTCGGTGATGACCCGGATGGAGAGCAGCCGGGCAAGCGGGGCAACGCCGATGATCCCGTTCGCGTCCGCCGGGCCGTCGCCGTGCCCGGCGATCAGCGAGCCCATCCAGGTTCCGTGCACGCCCCAGTCAGGGTTGCTAACCGGCGTGCTCACTCCCGTCATGTCCGGCCCGGTGATCACCGAGCCGGTCAGGTCCGAGACGGCCGGATCGACGCCGCTGTCGATGACGGCGACGGTCACGCCCGCCCCCCGGCTGATCGACCAGGCGCTGGGCACGTTCAGGGCAGTCAGCACCCAGGCCTCGGCCTGGCGAACCGTGCTGGCACTGGCGCGCGCCGGGCTGAGGCACAGCGACACGGCCATCAGGGCGGTCAGGGCCGCCGCAGTCAGCCGCATGCCGCCGCGCGCGCTCCGCCGTGCCCGCCCCGGCAGCGCGCTCAGCATCCGGGTGCTCCCGGGCATCGCGGTACCGGTGGCGCCTTGCCCAGCTCAGCGCTCACCGCCTCGGTGACCCCGCCGGCGGTCCGGTACATCTCCACGGCCACATAAGCGTCGGCAGAGATCTTCAGCCGGGGCCGGCCGTCAGCGAAGCCGGCCGCGGAGAGGATCACGTAGGAGCCCACGCTGCTGCTCCAGGCCAGCTGGCGCGTCCGGTCGGCGAAATGCGCGGCGACCGTGCCCGCCACCGGTGCCGCGCGGACACTGCGCAGCAGCCCGCCGGGCCCGGGCGCCGACAGCGCATCGGCGGCTCTGCGCGCGTCCATGCTGTCCGGCAGAACGGCGACGCCAACCGTCACGAGCAGGCTCCCGGTGGAGTCGGCATACGTAGCCCGGAGCACCGCCCGGCAGCCGTACTGCCTCAGCACCCGCGCTGCCGCCGGGTCGGCGCCCGCCGTGCAGCTCGCCTGCGGGATGACGCCCAGCCGGCGCGCCGATACCGTCAGTCCGGCGGCCGACTCGAGATCGGCTCCGGACAGCTGGTAGCTGACCGCAGCCGGAAACATGTGCCCGGCGCTGAGGGTGCGCCAGCGCCCGGCGGTCTCCCAGGCCATGATCTGCTGCTGCTGGCTGGTGGTGAAACGGCGCGGCAGCAGCTGGCCGGCGATCCCGGCGGCCGATGCCGCCAGCCCGCACAGCCCCAGGGCCAGCACGGCGATCAGCGCTACCGACCGCGCGGCCCTGCTGCGGCCGGCCGCAGCAGGGCCCGCTCCGGATGGCGGCGCGCTGCTGTCGCCGTCCGCGGGTCCGGGCTGCAGTGCCACACCGGCATGTTAAGGCCTGTCAGTGACCAGGCGGGCCGTCCTGGTCGCCCTTGACCGCACCGCGGCCGGCCGTCCTCAGTAGGTCGGCAGGGACGGATCCACCTGATTGACCCAGGCCAGGACGCCTCCGCCCACGTGGACCGCATCGGCGAAGCCAGCGTTCTTGACCACGGCGAGGCATTCGGCGCTGCGCGCCCCGCTCTTGCAGTGCAGCACGATCCGCCTGTCCTGGGGCAGCTGCTCCAGCGCCAAGCCGGTGAGGAACTGGTCCTTGGGAATCAGCACCGAGCCAGGGATGGACACGATCTCGTACTCGTTCGGCTCCCGGACATCGACCAGGAAGATGTCCTCGCCCTGGTCCAGCATGGCCTTGAGCTCGGCTGCCGTGATCGTCGACCCGGACGCGGCCTGCTGCGCATCCGCGGAGACCGTGCCGCAGAAGGCGTCGTAGTCGATCAGTTCGGTGATCGTGGGATTCTTCCCGCAGATCGGGCACTCCGGATCCTTCCTGACCCGGACCGTCCGGTAAGCCATCTCCAGCGCATCGTAGATCATCAGGCGGCCGGTCAGCGGCTCGCCGATGCCGGTGATGACCTTGATGGCCTCGTTGACCTGGATCGAGCCGATCGAGGCGCAGAGCACACCGAGGACGCCACCCTCGGCGCAGGACGGCACCATGCCCGGCGGCGGCGGCTCCGGGTAGAGGCAGCGGTAGCAGGGGCCGTACTCGGCCCAGAACACGCTGGCCTGACCGTCGAAGCGGTAAATGGAGCCCCAGACGTAGGGCTTGCCGAGCAGGACGCAGGCATCGTTGACCAGGTACCTGGTGGCGAAGTTGTCGGTACCATCCACGATCAGGTCATACTGGGCGAAAATTTCCAGCGCATTGCCGGAATCCAGCTGCTCCTGGTGCAGCACGACGTTCACGTAGGGGTTGATCTCGCGGACGCTGTCGCCAGCCGACTCAGCCTTCGGCCTGCCGATATCGGACTGGCCATGGATGATCTGGCGCTGCAGGTTGGACTCGTCGACCACGTCGAAGTCGATGATTCCTAGCGTGCCGACGCCTGCGGCAGCCAGGTAGAGCAGGGCAGGAGAGCCCAGGCCGCCGGCTCCCACGCAGAGCACCCTGGCATTCTTCAGGCGCTTCTGCCCGGTCATGCCCACCTCAGGGATGATGAGGTGACGCGAGTAGCGCTTCACCTCGTCGACGCTCAGATCGGCGGCCGGCTCGACCAGCGGTGGCAGGGACACTGCTATCTCCTGGTTCTCGTTTGCGGAAACTCACCTGGCTGAACCAGCGCGACGGCCGATGCATTCCGGATCCCGGCGCCTGCCCGGCCCGCGCACGACCGGAATGTCACCAGCATCGCGTACAACTCAGGCATGCCGGAAACACCACCCCCTGGATTACCAGGAGACGCACGGAGCCTGCCCGCTGGGCCGCCCGTCGTACCGCTCTTGCCAGCCATCCGGCGCACGCCGCGCGGGCGGCCGCTGCCCGACGCCGTCGCCGTGCGCCGGATCGAGATCCCTGACTCGGCGCCGCCCTATGACGACGACGCGGCCGGCCCGTCCGCCGGCGGCCTGGCCGGCCCGGGTGACCGCCAGCCGGCCCAGGGCGGCTGTGACCAGGGTGGCCCGCCGGGGCCGCCAGGCCCTACCGGACCGCCCGGACCGCCGGGGCCGCCCGGACCGCAGCCGCCGTCCCGGTCGCGGCCGGCCGCCCGGTCGCACCCGCCAGCCCGGTCGCAGCCGGGACCGGCGGCGGGCGGCACCGACCAGTGGCCCGGCCAGCTCGCGCAGGTGCTGGTGGAGACGCTGGCCGGGGCCCGGCCGGAGCGGCAGGTCACGCGGTGGACGACCGAGCAGGCGCGACGGCGCATCCGGCAGCTTGGCCCGCTGCTGTCGGCCGGGTACCAGCCGCGAGTGCACCGGATCATTGCCTCGGCACCCGCTGCCGACGTCGTCGAGATGGCCGTCATCGTCGGAGTCGGCCCGCGGATCCGCGCCGTCGCGCTGCGGCTGGAACGATCGCGGCGCACGGATACCTGGGGCGTGCGCGGCCCCGGCCTGCCGGGTCAGGCCGTGCAGTGGCTATGCACCGCGATCGAGTGCGCCTGAGCCGGCTAGCGCGCCTGAGCCGGCTAGCGCTGCCGCGGGTCGCCGTGGCAGAGCTTGAACTTGCGGCCCGAGCCGCACGGGCAGGGGGCGTTCCGGCCGACCTTGGAGTAGTCGGCACCGCCGGCTGCCGTCGAGCGCTGCTCGGCTGCTCCTGGCACGTCCTCGCTCGGAGCGGTGTAGCTCAGCCTGGCGGGCCGCTTCGGCTGGTCAAGGCCGCGGGCGGCCAGGCCTGCCGGCACGCCCTGCTCGCCGGCCGCAGCCGGCCCGCTGGCCGCGGCGGGCCTCGCGCGCCTGCCCTTGGGCTGCGCCGGCGCCGCCCCGGCTGCGGGCCCGCTGTCCCTGGCCGCTCCGGCGACGGCGGCACCACCGCGGGAGCCGCCGCGAGCGGCGCCAGGGAGCGCCGCGCTGCCTGCACCGGGACCGGCCGGCGCCGCGGCGGCGTCATCCGGCTGCGCCGAGACAGAAAGGCCGGCTCCGCCGTCCGCCATGATCGGGTCCTGCTGCACCTGGACCTGCAGGTTGAACAGGTTGCCGACGGACTCTTCCTTGATCCCGTCCATCATCGCGGTGAACATGTCATAGCCCTCGCGCTGGTACTCCACCAGCGGATCGCGCTGGCCATACCCGCGCAGCGTGATGCCATCGCGAAGGTAGTCCATCTCGTACAGGTGCTCGCGCCACTTGCGGTCCAGCACCGCCAGGACCACGCGCCGCTCGAGGTCGCGCATGACCTCCGGCGTCAGCTCCTCGGCGCGCCGGTCGTAGGCCGCCTGGGCATCCTGCTGGCCCATCTCGGTAACGAAATCGGCTGACAGCCCGGACCGGTCGTCGGCCGCGTCCATCAGCTGGTCGATGGTCAGCGTGATCGGGAACAGCTGGCGGAACGCCCGCCAGAGCCGCTGCAGGTCCCACTCGGTCTCGTCGACGCCGCCGGCCGTGGCGCCGGCCACATAGCCGGCGATCACGTCATTGATCATGCCGCGGATCTGATCCTGCAGGTCAGCGCCCTCCAGCACCCGCCGGCGCTCGTCGTAGACGACATGCCGCTGCCGGTTCATGACGTCGTCGTACTTGAGCAGGTCCTTGCGGATCTCGAAGTTCTGCTGTTCCACCTGCGTCTGCGCCGACCTGATGGCCCGGCTCACGGTCTTAGACTCGATCGGCACTTCCGGCGGTGTCTTCAGCAGGGACATCATGTGCTGGATCTTGTCCGCGTTGAACCTGCGCATCAGGTCGTCTTCCAGCGACAGGTAGAACCGCGACTCGCCGGGGTCACCCTGACGGCCGGACCGGCCGCGGAGCTGGTTGTCGATCCGGCGTGACTCGTGCCGCTCGGTACCGAGGACATACAGGCCGCCCGCGGCGACGACCTCCTCGTGCTCCTCGGCCACTGCCCGGCGCGCCTTCTCCACCGCCTCCGGCCACGCCGCCTCGAAGTCGTCGGGCGTGTCGGTGGGCGAGAGGCCGCGCTGATGCAGCTCGAGATCGGCGATGAACTCGGGGTTGCCGCCCAGCATGATGTCGGTACCGCGGCCGGCCATGTTGGTGGCCACGGTGACCGCGCCCTTGCGGCCCGCCTGCGCCACGATCGTTGCCTCACGCTCGTGGTACTTGGCGTTCAGCACCTCGTGCGGGATGCCCCGGCGCTTGAGCATCTTGGAGACGAGCTCCGACTTCTCCACGCTCGTGGTGCCGACGAGCACCGGCTGGCCCTTGCGGCTCCGCTCGGCGATGTCCTCGGCCAGCGCCTCGTACTTGGCCTGGCCGGTCTGATACACCACGTCAGAACGGTCGTCCCTGATCATCGGCATGTTGGTCGGGATCGGGATGACGCCCAGCTTGTAGGTCTGGTGGAACTCGTTCGCCTCGGTCATGGCGGTGCCGGTCATTCCGGCCAGCTTGTCGTAGAGCCGGAAGTAGTTCTGCAGCGTGATCGTGGCGAAGGTCTGGTTCTCGTCCTTGATCTGCACGCCTTCCTTGGCCTCGATGGCCTGGTGCATGCCCTCGTTGTACCGGCGCCCGGCCAGGATCCGGCCGGTGAACTCGTCGACGATCAGGACCTCGCCGTTCATGACGACGTAGTCCTTGTCCTTCTTGTACAGCTCCTTCGCCTTGAGCGCGTTGTTCAGGAAGCTGATCAGCGGCGTGTTGACCTGCTCGTACAGGTTGTCGATGCCAAGCCAGTCCTCGACCTTCTGGACGCCGTCCTCCAGGATGCCGACTGTCCGCTTCTTCTCGTCGACCTCGTAGTCGCCCTCGCCGTCCTCGCCCCGGCGCAGCCGGGGCGAGATCTTGGCGAACTCCTGGTACCAGATGCTGTTCTGGTCAGCCGGGCCGCTGATGATCAGCGGCGTCCGCGCCTCGTCGATGAGAATGGAGTCGACCTCGTCCACGATCGCGAAGTTGTGGCCGCGCTGGACGCACTCCTCCAGTCCCCAGGCCATGTTGTCCCTGAGGTAGTCGAAGCCGAACTCGTTGTTGGTCCCGTAGGTAATGTCGGCCCGGTACTGCGTCCGGCGCTCATCCGGCTCCATGTTGGCCAGGATCACGCCGACGTCCAGGCCGAGGAACCTGTGCACCCGGCCCATCCACTCGGCGTCACGATGCGCCAGGTAGTCGTTGACCGTCACGATGTGCACGCCCTTGCCGCTCAGCGCGTTCAGGTAGGCGGGCAGCACGCCGGTCAGGGTCTTGCCCTCGCCGGTTTTCATCTCCGCGATGTTGCCCATGTGCAGGGCGGCTCCGCCCATGATCTGGACGTCGAAATGCCGCTGCCCGAGAGTCCGCCTGGCCGCCTCCCGAACCGTGGCAAATGCCTCAGGGAGCAGGTCATCAAGCGACTCGCCGTTCACGAGGCGCTGGCGGAACTCATCCGTCATCGCCCGCAGCTCGGCGTCGCTCAGCACCGCGAAGTCTTCCTCGATCGAGTTGACCTGGCTCGCGATCCGCTTAAGCTTCCGCTGAGTCTTGCCCTCGCCAGCGCGAAGGACACTGTCGATGATGGCTGGCACTTCTTGTCGCGCTCCTCGCGGATCGTCGGTCTCTCGGTTCCCCTGACCGTGCTACCGCACTCGCACATCTGCGGGATGCTCGCCGGGGCAAGCTGAACGTGTGGCGGCGGGACAGGTACGACCGTCGTTACAGTCATGGTAGGCGAGACAGCCAGGGAATCCGAGCCACGCGCTGACGCGCGTACCAGAGGGGGCCGAGTGTGCATCCTCAGCCGGCTCTGGCCACAATGATACCGTCAGCGGGCACGCCGCACGAAAGGAGCAGCTTGCATGGCTAACCAGGTGGAGCCCGGCACGGTGGCCGATGGCGGCACGCCCGAGTCCGGCCAGCTGGCCAGCTCCCAGGGCAGCGCTGGTGATATCGCGGCGGCAGCGCCGGGAACCCTCCGCGACCCCGGCCACGCCTCAGCGGCCTTCCACGGCCGGCCGGTGTCCTGGGTGGCGGTGTCACTGATCATGGCCGGCTTCGCGGTCGGCGGCCTCGCCCTGGTCCTCGGGCCGGCATGGGCCGTGTTCTGGGTTGGCGTGGGCATCGTGGTCATCGGCGGCCTGCTGGCCCTGACGACCGACATCTTCGAGGACTGGTACTAAACCGCCCCCGAAGCCTCCCCCTTCCCGGGGCCCGTCCTGAACCTCCGCGCCTCCGGCCCATACCGGATGACCGGCCCATACCGGATGACCGGCCCATACTGATTGTCAGCGGGACCGGCTACGCTTCCCGCCGTGGCCAGCCGCAGCGTTCCCCCGCCTCAGCTCAGCCTGACCCCCGACGAGGCCCGGCTGCTGACCCTGCGGGCCCAGGGCTTCATCGGCGCCGAGAGCCGCCGGGGCGGCGTCCCCGCCATGCTGCGCCGCATAGGCGCCGTCCAGCTCGACACCATCAGCGTGCTGGCCCGCTCGCACGAGCTTGTCGCGTACGCCCGGCTGGGCGCGATCTCGCGCGAGCGGATCGAGCGCGCGTACTGGCACCCGCGGCAGGCCGACGCGTTCGAGTACTGGTCGCACGCCGCCTGCCTGCTGCCGCGGGAGGAATGGCCGTACTACGCGTTCCGGCGGCGCGCCTTCCGGGCCAGGGGAATGCGGTGGCACGAGAGCCATCCGGACGTGTGCGAGAAGGTGCTCGCCAGGATCCGGGCCGAGGGCCCGCTCACCGCCACCCAGCTGGGCGGGGCCAAGAACGGTGGCGCCTGGTGGGACTGGTCGGATACCAAGATCGCGGTCGAGTGGCTGCTCGACACTGGCGAGGTCATCTGCGCCCGGAGAACAGGCTGGCGCCGGGTCTACGACCTGCCTGAGCGCGTGCTGCCGGCCGAACTGCTAGCGGCAGATCCCTCGGATGACGAATGCGTGATCCACCTGGCGGGCGTGGCGGCACGCGCGCTGGGCGTGGCGACCCGCGCCGATCTCGCCGATTACCAGCGGCTGCGGTTCGGAGGCACGGGCCAGCGGCAGGAGGACAGGATGCTGGCGATCGAGGATGCCGCCGCTGCCGCCGGGCTCATCCCGGCGGAGATCGCCGGGGTCAGGGGCGCGGCAGCGGTCCGGGCCTGGGCCGATCCGGCCACGGTCGGGATGGCCGCCGACGCACCGGCCGCGACGGCGGCCAGTGCCGCGGCCCGGGCGGCAGCCAGTAACGCGGTTAGTGACGCGGTTAGTGACGCGGCCCGGGCAGCACCCGCCCGCGGACGGCATCGCACCACGCTGCTGTCGCCCTTCGATTCGCTCATCTGGGACAGGAAGCGCACGTTGCGGGTGTTCGGGTTCGAGCACAGCCTGGAGGCGTACGTGCCCCAGTCCAAGCGCGTCCACGGCTACTACACGATGCCGCTGCTGGCCGGAGGCCGCCTGGTCGGCCGGGTTGACCCGGTGCGCAGCGGCCGCACTCTGGTCGCCCGCAAGCTCACCCTGGACACCCCGAAGGCGGCTGAGCCGATGGCGCGGGCGCTTGCCGAGGCGGCCGCCTGGGTCGGCTGCGACAGCGTCCAGCTGGGACACGTGCACCCGCCCCAGCTGGAGCGGCGGCTGCGGTCGGCGCTGGCGGCACAGGGCTGAGCTACTCCTCGCCGGAGAAGCGCTCCCAGGCCGACTGCCGCGTCATCCCGAGGGCTGCCCCGATCCTGGTCCAGGTGATACCGCGGTCACGAGCCTTCCTGACCCACTGGGCCAGCTGCTGATCCACCTGGGCGCCGACGGCCGCGACCCTGGGCAGGTGCGCCAGCAAAGCGTCATCATCGAGGTCCTGCTCCCAGTTGACCGGATCGCGCGGACCCGGGGGCCTGGCCCTGATGATCTCGGTGCAGAGATCGACGCACTCGCTGCAGATGTACACGCCCGGCCCGGCGACCAGAGTCGGCACGCTGGCCGCCGGCTTGAGGCAGAACGTGCACGCCGCGCTGTCCCGGATCACATCGGCCGCTGACATCAGCATCCCTCGCCGCTCGCTCCTGACTGCCGCTGTCAGGCATTACCTTACGGCGTCAGGAGCAGCCTGACAAGGAGCTGGGGCTAGCGCGGTACCGGCACGCGGCGCCCGGTCAGCCGAACTCGATGAGCTTCTCCCGCACGGCGACCATGACCGCTTCCATCCGGGAGTGGATCTGCAGCTTCTCCAGGATGTTGCGGACATGGTTCTTGACCGTGTTCTCGGAGATGAACAGCTCCTTGGCGATGTCGTGGTTATTCATGCCGCGCGCGACGAGCTTGAGGACCTGCATCTCCCGGTCGGTCAGCTTCGGGGCGGGTACCTGCTGCGGCCGGCTGTCATCGTCGTCACGCCGCGCCAGGGTCGCGAACTCGGTCAGCAGCTTGCCGGCCATGGACGGGTTAATCAGCGACTGGCCGCCGTTCACCGCGCGCACCGTGTCGGCGACCTCGTCCAGCGGGATGTCCTTGAGCAGGTAGCCGCTGGCGCCCGCCCGGATGGCCTCGAACAGGTCCTCCTCCTCGTCACTGATCGTCAGCATCACGATCTTCGTGCTCGGGACGAGCTCCTTGAGGGCCCGGCAGGCCTCAATACCGCTGGTGCGCGGCATCCGGATGTCCATCAGGATCACTTCAGGCAGCGACTCCCCGGCCTTCTCCACCGCTTCCTCGCCGTCGCTGGCCTCTCCGACCAGCTCGATGTCGGGCTCCGCCTCCAGTACCATCTCCAGGCCGCGGCGGAACAGCGCATGATCGTCCACGATCAGGGTCCGGATGGGCTCAAGCCCGCCCGTCCTGCCTGGCCCAGCACCAGGCCCGGCACTGCGCCTCATTCCTGCCTCCTGCTCTAAAGGACCGGGGCAAATCCCGCGTGGTGCCAGCGGCACCAGCGCATGGATGTGCGGCGGTCCGTGCTCAACTCTCGCCGACGGGCGCGCCGCATGCAAGCGCAGCCGCAGCCGCCCGGCCAGCTATCAGCAGGGCCTGGTACTGCTCCAGGCGCCCGGATGCCTCCGCCAGGCGCGTCCCGGCCAGCCCCGTGGCCAGCCGGAATCGGGCGCTCGGGCGCTGCCTGAGCCCTGCGCGGAGCGAAGGCCTGGCCGGCGCTGCGTTAGCCCTGAGGGCAGCCAGCGTAGCCGGGGCCGCCGCTAGGCAAGGTTAGCGGCACGCCGCAGCTGGCCGTTCGACTGGCTGGCCGCCTGGGCCGCCGGCGCCGCGGGCTGGCCCGCCAGCTCCGCCGGGCCGGGAACCAGGCGGATCACGCCGTACTGATAGCCGCGCCGCCGGTACACCACGCTCGGCATGCCGCCGTCGGCGTCCTGGAACAGGAAGAAGTCGTGCCCGACCAGCTCCATCTCGAAGAGCGCCTGGTCGATCGTCATGGGGCTGGCCGCATGGAACTTCTGCCGCACAACCAGGGGCCCATCGCCTTGCATGTCAATCCGGACGGCGGCCTCGTCGTCGGAGCCGTGCGCCGCATCGCCGGCCGCACCACGGGCGCCCGTTTCGTCCGCCACCGGACGAGCCGCCACCCCGGTCCGGGAGGATGGGACCTGCCCGGCCATCTCGGCCAGAACGGCCGCCCTGTCCTCGTCCGCCTCGGGCAAGTCGATCAGCCGGACGGCGGCGTGCCCGCCGTGACTCTTGCGCCGGTCGCAGGCGCGGCGCAGCCGCCCCTCGAGCTTGGCCATCGCCATGTCCAGGGCCGCGAACCGGTCATCGGCGGCTGCCTCGGCGCGGATAACCGGGCCTCGTGAGGTGATCGTGAGCTCGATCCGCTCCTTACGTCCCGATTGCCGCGGATTGCGCTCCGTGTCCAGCTCAACCTCGACGCTGATGGCCTTCTGGTCGAGCTTCTCGATCCTGGCCAGCTTGGCCATCGCGAACTGCCGGAATCGCTCCTGCACATCGGTGTGCCGGCCCTTGAAGATGATGTCCACGCAAGGAACCCCCTTCGCCCGGTCCTCTGCGGCACCCGCCCGGCCGACCTGGTCTTCGACCCCACATCCGCCTGCTGAGGGGCTCGCGGCAATGATTGTGCCACTACTGCCCTTCTCCCTGCCCGGCGGATATCGGATCCGCCGGCGGGGCAGGACTTACCTCTAAGCCGCACCGTGATCAGTCGACGATAAGTCGCTTTACGTGGGCCGTTTTGCCTGCGGCTGGCATCGGCTAGCCAGGCGTGACATCCCGGTAGGGGGATGCCCTGCCCAGCGCAACCACGGACCCGGGCGGGTGCCATGTCTCCGACGGTATCCGGGCCGGCTCCGGATGTCAGGAGGGGAGTCATAAGGATCGCCCTGATCAGCTAACTGCCGCGGGCCGGCTTGCGGCCAGTTGCCCGGCTTCGGAGTGCCCATGCCGGTCATGAGCCGGCAGACTGACCGCTTCAGCCCCGAAACGACAAGCCGCACTCTAACCCGGATACGCAGGCAGGTCTCCCTGGCCCTCCCGGGTCCAGTTGCCCTGCTGATTCGCGTCCAGCCAGATACGGCCGTCGCTGGTGCCGGCCACCAGATCAAGGTCGTTGCCGGAGATCGAGGTGATGCCCGCCAGCCCTGAATTGAGGGGGTTACCGCGGGAGCCGTCGAGCGGCAGTTCCTGCAGGGCCGACTTGGCCAGCACGATCAGGTCATCCGCGCCATCCCAGGTCAGCGCCGCCGGATCGGAGATGCTGGTGCCGACCTGGACCGGCTGCTGAAGCACGAAGTTGACCGTCGGGGCCTGGTTACCCGGCCGGTTGCTGGTGCTGCGGCTGATCGCGGCCTTCTCCAGCTCGGTCGCCCCCGACGGAGTCCGCACGATCATGGCGGCTCGGACGCCGTCGGCCGCTATCCGGAACTGCACGATCTGAGCCCCGGCGAGTGCCTGCAGATTCACGCCGGCGAGTGCCCCGTCTGACTGGATCACCCACAGCGACTGCCCGGTCGACGCCCACAGATCACCCTCGTAGTCCCAGCTCAGCGAATTACAGGCGGCCGCTCCGGGGATGCGGGAGGGGACCAGGCGGCTGGCGCTGCCGACCGGGCCGAGGTAGACCGTGCATCCGCCGGCGCTGGTGGCGACCCCGATCTGCGTCTGAGAGCCCGGCGACTGCGGCCAGGGCAGCGGCGCCGAGACCGCCATCGCGCCGGCAGCCAGGGCACCCAGTCCGGCCGGGGCCGTGACCTGCTGCGCCTGGCCGGGCCCTGGCAGCTTGACGAGACCGCCGGCCGGAGTGAGGTAGAAGGCGGCTAGAGCTGAACGCTGGGACGGCGCGCTAGCCCCCGGTACCAGCTGGACATACATCGACAGCAGCTGGTTGACCGATCCGTCGATCCGCCTGGCCCGGCCGTTGATCAGCAGCTGCACCGAGCGGATCGGCGCCGTCCCGGAGACGAACGGGCTGGACGGGCCGGTCAGCGTCCAGACCAGCTGGGCTGCCATCTGCGGCAGCTCGTTGCCCTTCGCCTGGGCCGCGGCGCCGCCCAGGTCCACCATGGCGGTCACGCCAACGATCTTGACTCCGAGCAGCTGCGTGCCGGTCGGGAACTCCGTGGTGGTCGCGCCCTCGAGCCAGCTGTCGGTGTTGCTGAACAGGGCCTGCACCAGCCGGGTGGCCAGCTCGGCGTTCGTGGCCTGCTTGGGCGCGAAGACCGTGTCAGGGACGAGAAAGCTACCTGACTGGGCGAAGAAGTAGACGCTCAGCGGCTGATACGCGAGCTGGAAATCGGCGCTGGTCAGCAGGAGCGTGGCCGGGAGGGCCTCGATCAGCCAGGTCCCGTTGATCCTGGCCAGCGTGAAGCCGTACTCGTGCGTGACCGGCTCTGGCTGATAGGCATACTGGCCGGCCTCGGTGAGCGTGGCCAGCTCCAGGCCCTGATAGTTGAGCTGCTCACTCAGGGCGTTCTGCCCGTTCACCGTCCTCGGCCCGACGACCACCTGAGGGGAAGCGTTCAGCCCGGACACCTCGGTGATGGGCTCGACCGCCGGCTGCCACGTCTGCCGCAGCCCCGGCGCGAGGTACTGGCGGGCCACGGAGTAGTCGGTGGGGTCCGCACTGGCGTGCAGGAAGCCCTGCACCACCTGCGAGGCGGACCAGCCGGGCCGCGGCCCGGGCGGGGGCAGCATCTGCACGAACGGCTGAGCCTGGTTGCTGGCCGTGCTGATCGCCGCGGCGCCGCCGGAGACCGGCACGGTAGCGCATCCGGCAGCCAGCACCGCCACCGCGGCGACGGCCCCGGCCAGCAGCCGCCCGCTAGCCACGCAGCGCCGCCTCGGAGCTCCCGGCAGCCCCGGCGACCGGCTCCGGCGCAGGCTCGGGCTCGGGCGCAGGCTCGGGCTCGGGCTGGGACTCAGGCCCGCTGCCGGGCTCCGGCGGGGCCTCGGGCTGGCCGGCGGGTGACACGGCCACGCCGAAGTCGGCCTCATCGGGCTTCAGCGGCAGCGGGGAGCCGGCCAGCTCGGTGCCCGCCGTGCGCGGCAGGGTCAGCCGGAATACCGATCCCTGCCCCGGCTTGCCCCACGCCTCGAGCCATCCGCCGTGCAGCCGGGCGTCTTCCAGGGCAATCGCCAGGCCCAGGCCAGTGCCGCCGGTCGTTCGCGCCCGGGCCGGGTCGGCGCGCCAGAACCGGTCGAAGACCAGCTGCTCCTCACCGGGAGCCAGGCCGACCCCCAGATCCCGGACGGAGACGGCCACCGCGGTCGAGTCGGCGGCCACCGTGACCACCGCGTCCCGGCCCTCGCCGTGCTCGACCGCGTTCACCAGCAGGTTCCGCAGGATCCGCTCGACCCGGCGCCGGTCCACCTCGGCGACGCACGGCTCGGGCGGCAGCCGGAACTCGATCCTGGCGCCGCGGCGCTCGGCCAGGTGCTGCGCCACGTCGGCCGAGTGCCGGGCCAGATCGCACACATCCACCGGCTCAGCGTCCAGCGTCGCCGCGTTAGCGTCGTACCTGCTGATCTCGAGCAGGTCGGTCAGCAGGGACTCGAACCGCTCAAGCTGGCTCTGCAGCAGCTCGGCGGAGCGCGCGGGCGCGGGCTCCATCTCGCCTTTCGCCCCGAAGAGCACGTCGGCGGCGATCCTGATGGTCGTCAGCGGAGTCCTGAGCTCATGCGAGACGTCCGAGACGAACTGGCGCTGCACCTGGGACAGGTCCTCCAGTTCCTCCAGTTTCTCCTGAAGGCTGGCGGCCATCTGGTTGAACGCGGTCGACAGAGCCGCCAGCTCGTCGACCCCGCGGACCGGCATCCGCTCGGCCAGCGCCCCGGTGGACAACCGCAGCGCGCCCCGGGCCGCCAGCCGGACCGGCACGACGACCCACCGGGTCACCAGCCAGGCGATGGCGGCGAGCAGGAATACGAGCACCAGTCCGACCAGGAGCAGCGTCTTCTGCTCGCTGGCCAGGGTCTGCTGCTCGGACACCAGCGGGAAGAAGTAGTAAAGCTCGTAGAAGCTGCCGAACGGGGCACCGTAGGCCAGACCTGGCACCGGTGCCGAGCCGCCGACCAGGGTCATCCGGGTGGGCGCGACCACCGGGACGCCGGCGCTGCGGCTCTCCGTCTGGACCTTGCGGACGAGCCCGGCCGGCATGCTGGCGATGCTCCAGCTCGCAGGGAACCCGGAGACGGCGCCGGCGCTGTAGACCGGCGGCCCCTGCTTGCCCGGCGGCAGGCCCACTGCCACGGCGTAGTCGATGCCAGTCCCGCTCTTGGACTGCAGCTCGGTCACGATCGCCTGCATCAGCGTGCGGGCCGAGGCCAGCGAGCCGCCGCTCACGCCCGGCTCGGTCTGGGCGATGGACAGGCCCTGGTAGACGATGTTGCTGGCCGATCTCTCCTTGCTGTCGACCAGGTTCTTCTCGATCTCCTGCATCAGGAAGACCCCGAGCACGGCCACCACGATGCCGGACAGGACGAAGGTAGCCGTGACCACGCGCAGCTGGAGCGACCGGCGCCAGCGGTACCGCATCCAGCGCAACCGCACCCGGCTGGTCCTGGTCAGGCGCGCCTGAGCACCGTGATAGAGGCGAGATGCGAGCTGGAGGGCCCCCGTCATGACCTTTCCCCGCTGAGCGGCCCGGATCAGCCCGGACCCGCCTTGTACCCGACGCCCCGGACCGTGACCACGATGTCCGGCCGCTCGGGATCTTTCTCGATCTTCGCCCTGAGCCGCTGGACATGCACGTTGACCAGGCGCGTGTCGGCCGCGTGCCGGTAGCCCCAGACCTGCTCGAGCAGCACTTCCCTGGTAAAGACCTGGCGCGGCTTACGGGCCAGCGCCACGAGCAGATCGAACTCCAGCGGCGTCAGGTTCAGCGGCTCGCCGGCCCGCTTCACGGAGTGCCCGGCCACGTCGATCGAGATGTCGCCGATCGCCAGCATCTCCGGCGCGGGGTCATCGGTCCGGCGCAGCCGGGCCCGGACCCGCGCGATCAGGACTTTCGACTGGAATGGCTTGACGATGTAGTCATCGGCTCCGGACTCGAGCCCGAGCACCACATCGACGGTGTCACTCTTGGCCGTGAGCATGACAATCGGGACGCCCGACTCCGCGCGAATCTGACGGCATACGTCAATGCCGTCGACGCCGGGCAGCATCAGGTCGAGCAGCACGAGATCGGGCTTGGTATCCCGGAATACCTCCATGGCCTTCTCGCCGTCGTACACGAACGTCGGCTCAAACCCCTCGCCCCGGAGCACGATCCCGAGCATCTCGGCGAGAGCGGCGTCGTCGTCGACAACCAGCACGCGACCTTTCATAAGTCCTCATCGTCCCACGTATTCGGTACCAGCGGGAGGCGCGCCGGAAGCCGGTTCAGCGCCCAGACCTCGCAGGTTACCCGCTGTGACCGGCATGATGACCCCTCGCTCGGTGACGATGGCAGTGATCAGCTCCGGGGGCGTGACATCGAACGCCGGGTTATAAGCTCCCGTACCGGCCGGCGCGATCAGCTGTCCGCCGATGCCGAGCACCTCGCTCTCGGCCCGGTACTCGATCTGGATCGCCGTTCCGCCGGGCGTGCAGAAATCGATCGTCGACACCGGGGCGACCACCACGAACGGCAGATCATGCCGGCGCGCGAGCACCGCGAGGCCGTAGGTGCCGACCTTGTTGGCCACGCTGCCGTCGGCGGCGATCCGGTCAGCGCCGGTCAGGATGAGGTCCACCTGCCCGGCGGCCATCAGCGACGCGGCCGCGCTATCGGGGAGCACCGCATGCGGCAGCCCCGCGCGCCCCGCCTCGTACGCCGTCAGCCGGGCGCCCTGCAGCAGCGGCCGGGTCTCGCCGACCCATAGCTGGGCGAGCCGGCCGGCCCGGTGGGCGGCCAGCACGACGGCGAAGGCAGTGCCCTCCCCGCCGGAGACGAGCGAGCCGGTGTTGCAGTGCGTCAGGATCCTGGCGCCGGCGGGTACCAGGCGCAGGCCGTGCGCCGCCATCGCCGCGCTCGCGGCAGCGTCCTGCGCCTCGATGGCCCGGGCTGCGCCGAGGACAGCCTGGCCGATGTCCCGTTTCGCATCCGGGCCCGATGCCTGCCGCGCTCGCTCATAGGCGGCGAGCGCCTGCCGCGCGCCCCAGCCCAGGTTGACCGCGGTGGGCCTGGCCTGCTCGATCGCCGCGGCCGCCTGGCGTGCGTCCTCGCCGCGGCAGACGGCGAGGGCAACGCCGAAGGCCCCGGCAATCCCGAGCAGCGGTGCGCCCCGGACCACCAGCCTGCGGATCGCATCGACCAGCGCCGGCACGTCCCGGCAGGTCAGCGTGGCCTCGGTGGCCGGCAGCCTGGTCTGGTCCAGCAGCTCGATGGCCGGCCCGGACGGCGGGTCGAGCCAGCGCAAGGCAGGAATGCTCACCCCAGGAGTCTGGGCCAGCCAGCGGCGGAGCGCCAGTCCGCGGGGGCGTCCGGCCCGATGCCCGGGCATGGCTCCCGCCGATCGGAACGCACGCGAATATGCCAGTTCGCAACCATGCTTGACCAGCGTGGCCAGCCTGTTCATGGAAGTATTGGCGCGAGCCGGTCCGGGATCGCCGGGGGCAGGTCAGTGGCGGCCGGGGGCCGCAAGGAGACGCGATGAGTGACACCCCGTCCTGGGAGCAGTCCGGCGCGAGCGAGCCTAGTGAAGACCGGCAAGACGAGCGGAATGACGGCCAGCCCGGCGAAAGCGAGCCAGGCGCGTCGGGGCCGGGCCAGGGGCCGTCGCCAGCGGGCTACGGCCAGCCGGGTCCTGGCCAGCCGGGTCCGGGCCAGCCGGGTCCGGGCCAGCCGGGTCCTGGCCAGCCGGGTCCTGGCCAGCCGGGTCCGGGCCAGCCGGGTCCGGGCCAGCCGGGTCCGGGGTACAACCAGCAGCAGCCCGGCTACGACCAGCCCACGCAGCCCGGCTATGGCCAGCCGCCGCCACCGGGGTACTACCAGCCACCGCCCGGATACGCCCAGCCCGGCTACGCCCAGCCCGGCTACGCCCAGCCCGGCTACGGCCAGCCACCGCCGCCCGGCTACGGCCAGCCACCGCCGCCCGGCTACGGCCAGCAGCCGCCACCGGGTTACTACCAGCCGCCACCGCAGTACGGGCAGGGCTACGGGCAAGGGCCGTGGAACACGGCAGGCGCGCCCGCGCCGGGCGGCATCCCGCTGCGGCCCCTGGCGCTGGGCGACATCCTGAACGGCGCGGTCACCTCGATCCGCAGGAATCCGGTCGCCACGATCGGCATCGCGGCCATCATCCTGACCGCGACCGGAGTGATCACTACGGCGGTTGCCTTCGTCATCAGCAACGCCGCCCGTAACGCGGTGTCGGTGTCCAACGGGACCCTGCAGACCGGCCGCCTGGGCGGATTCTTCGGCACCTTCTTCGGCGCGCTCGCGGTCGACTTCGTGGTCGGCCTGGTCGCCAGCATCGTCCTGACCGGCATGCTGACGGCCGTGATCGGCCGCGGAGTTCTCGGCCGGCGGCTGACCATCGGCGAGGCCTGGCAGGTCGCGGCGCCCCGGCTGCCGGCGGTGCTAGGGGCGAGCGTGCTGACGACGCTCGTGATCATTGCGCTCTGGGTGCCGTACGTGGTGATCCTGGCCATCCTGATTGCCGTGAAGGCGGGCGCGCTGGCCGCGATCTTCGGCGTGCTCGGCGGCCTGGCGATGGTGTGCGTCACCGTCGCCGCCTGGGCGATGTTCAACATGGTCGCACCGGTCGTGGTGCTGGAAGGGCAAGGGCCCGTTCAGGCGCTGAAGAGGTCTTTCCGGCTCGTCCGGGCCAGCTTCTGGCGTGTCCTCGGGATCCTGATCCTGACGTATGTCATCGTCGCCATTGCCGCCCTGGTCCTGGAGATCCCGTTCGACATCATCAAGACGATAGCGGGCGGGGGCCTCAGCGCCGGCACTTCCCAGTCGGCCGTCGGCATCATCATCGGCGCCATCGGCGCCATCATCGCCGGAGCCATTACCCGGCCCGTGCTCGCCGGAGCCATCGTCCTGCTTTACGTGGACCTCCGGATGCGCCAGGAAGGACTGGACCTGGCCTTGCGGCAGGCCGCGCAGAGCCAGCAGATGACCGGTGACGAGCTATCAGGGCTGTGGCGGCCCGCAGCGCCCGGCCAGGGACCCGCGCCCGCGGTTCCCCCCGCCTCATGGTGACAGCCAGCTACCCGGCCATCGCGCGGCTGCCAGCACGCCAGCTTGCCTGGCGGGAGCTGGCCAGGCCGATCTACCAGCCGCCGCCGTGGGACCGGCTGCTGCATGACGTGATCGGCTGGCTCAGCGGCCTGTCCATCGGCGGGCTGAGCCTGGGCTCCGGGGTCGCGCTCCGGGTCCTGCTCGCGGTGGCCGCCGTGGCGATCGTGGCGGCAGTCGCCTACTGGATGGGGCCGACCAGGCGCAGCAGGCGCCGGCCAGGCAGCCCGCTGCTGCAGGGACAGCGGCTCGGCGCGGCCGACCACCGGCGCCAGGCTGAGCAGCTGGCGGCCGCCGGTGATTACGCCGGCGCCATTATCGAGACCATCCGCGCGATCGCCGTCGACCTCGAGGATCGCGGCATCCTGTCACAGCGGCCGGGCCGGACCGCCGACGAGCTGGCGATCGAGGCGGCCGGGCCGCTGCCCGGCCGCGCCACGGAGCTGCAGGCCGCGGCGCGGCTGTTCGACGACGTGCGCTACGGCGACCGGCCGGGGACGCCGGCCGGCTACCAGCAGGTGCACGAACTCGACCTGAGCGTCCGGGCTGCTAGGACAGCGGTCGCGACGGTCAGCCAGGCCGGCGGCCGGGAATCGCTGCCGTGACCGCCGCCCAGCCCGGTCCCCCGCCAGCAGGAAGCGGGCCGGGCCTGGCCGATCCGGCTGCCGGGGCCGCGCTGGCAAGCCAGCGCAGCCCGGCCGCCATGGCGGCCGTCCCAGGCGGCAGGCCTGCGCGTCCGCCCGCTGCGGGCTGGCGCCAGTGGCGGGCCATTGTCGTGATCGTCATCATCGTCGTCCTGGCCGGGATCGCCATCGCCTTGCTGCAGTCAGCGCCCGCGCCCTACCTCAGCCCGGACAGCACCGCGGCTGACGGGACGCACGCGCTGGCCGACATCCTGCAGGCGCGCGGACAGCAAGTGCTCTCGACCGCCGCGGCCGGGAGCGCTGCCGCTGCGGCCCGGCCGGACAGCACCCTGGTCATCACCAGCCCCCAGTACCTGACGACCGGGCAGCTCGGCTCGCTCGCGCGCGTGCCAGCCGATCTGCTCATCGTCGAGCCCACCCCGGCGGCCCTGCGCGTGCTTGCCCCCGCCGTCAGGATCGCCACCGTCCCGGCGGTCGGCCCGCTGCCGCCCGCCTGCCGCCTCGCCGCAGCCGACCTGGCTGGTCCCGCCGACCTGGGCGGGGCCGGCTTCCAGGTCCAGCCGGGCACGCCGGGAGCGAGCCAGTGCTATCCGGCGGCAGGCCAGGCCACCCTCGTGCAGCTGACAGCGGGCGGGCGGCTGATCACCGTGCTGGGCAGCGGGGCGCCGCTGACGAACGGGCAGCTGGCCAGTCAGGGCAACGCGGCGCTGGCCATCAACCTGCTGAGCGCGGCCCGCCGAGTCGTCTGGCTGGTGCCGGAGCCCGCGGCCGCGGTCGGGGCAGCGCCCGCGGGACCGAGGTCGTTCACTAGCCTCATACCGCTGCCGGCCAGGCTGGTGGCCATCCAGCTCGGCGTGACCGTCCTGCTGCTGGCGCTCTGGCGTGCCCGCAGGCTCGGCTCGCTGGTCAGCGAGCCGCTGCCGGTGGTGGTCAGGGCGTCGGAGACGGTCGAGGGTCACGCCGCGCTGTACCGCTCCCGGCAGGCACGAGATCGCGCGGCGGCGGCGCTCAGGGCAGCCACCCTGAGCCGGATCGGGCCGGCCGTCGGGCTGCCGAACGGAGCAGCGCCCGCCGCGGTGACGGCCACCCTGGCCGGACGGTCGGCGCTGACGCAGCAGCGGATCGGCGAGCTCCTCTACGGCCCGGCGCCCGCCAGCGAGGCGAGGCTGGTCAGCCTGGCCGACGATCTGGACGCCCTCGAGGAAGAGGTACGCGGAAAGTGAGCACCGAATATCCGGCCGCCGGGCCGCAGCAGGCTCCGGCGCACGCTGGCGAGCCGGGACAGCCGAGCCCGCCCGGCCAGCCGGGACAGCCCGGCCAGCCGGGACAGCCGGGACAGCCGGGACAGCCGGGACAGCCGAGCCCGCCCGGCCAGCCGGGCGCCTGGCCCGGTCGCGGCGACCCGCGAGCGCAGCTGGCCGCGCTTCGCGCCGAGGTGGCCAAGGCCGTCGTCGGGCAGGACCAGGTGGTAACCGGGCTGATCATCGCCCTGATCTGCCAGGGCCATGTCCTGCTCGAGGGCGTCCCCGGCGTGGCCAAGACCCTGCTTGTGCGGGCCCTGGCGGCGGCACTGGCGCTGGACGGCAAGCGGGTCCAGTTCACCCCGGACCTGATGCCCGGCGATGTCACCGGCTCACTGATCTACGACGCCCGCACCGCGCGATTCGAGTTCCGCGAGGGACCGGTTTTCACCAACCTGCTGCTGGCCGACGAGATCAACAGGACGCCGCCGAAAACGCAGGCCGCGCTGCTGGAGGCGATGGAGGAGCGCCAGGTCTCGGTCGAGGGCACGCCGCGACCGCTGCCGGCTCCCTTCCTGGTCGCCGCGACCCAGAACCCGGTCGAGTACGAAGGGACCTATCCGCTGCCTGAGGCGCAGCTCGACAGGTTCCTGCTCAAGCTGACCGTGCCGCTGCCCGAGCGGGCCGACGAGATCGGCATCCTGGCCAGGCACGCCGAGGGCTTCGACGCGCGCGATCTGGGTGCCGCCGGGATCCGCCAGGTCGCTGGTGCTGCTGACCTGGCGGCGGCACGGGATGCGGTTCGCGGGGTTCGTTTCGAACCGGAGGTCATGGCTTATATCGTCGACATCTGCCGGGCCACCAGGCAGTCCGCGTCGCTGCAGCTCGGCGTCTCGCCGCGCGGTGCCACGGCGCTGCTCGCCACCAGCCGGGCCTGGGCCTGGCTGGCCGGGCGGGACTACGTGACGCCAGACGATGTCAAGACGCTGGCCAGGCCGACGTTCCGGCACCGGATCCAGCTGCGGCCGGAGGCGGAGCTGGAGGGCGCCAGCGCCGATGGCGTGCTCGAGGGCATGCTCGGCTCGGTACCGGTGCCGCGGTGAGACAGGCTGCGACGGTCACCAGGGCCGGCCGGGGCGGCGGCGGGCCCGGGCGCGCGCCGTGGCGGTGACCGGCCGGGCGGCGCTCATCGCCCTGATCGCCACCCTGGTAGCGCTGGCCTTCCGCACGGCGGGCGCGCTGGTCGCCGCCGACGGGCTGATCGTGATCGCGATCGCGGCGGACGTCGCGCTCGCCGCGAGCGTGCGCCAGCTGCGGGTGACCAGGTCCGGGGATACCCGGATCCTGCTCGGGCAGCCGGGCCAGGTGGCCGTGACCGTGGTCAATCAGGGCCGCCGGGCGCTGCGCGGGATCGTCCGCGACGCGTGGGAGCCGAGCGTCGGAGCGCGCCCGGAGCGCTTCAGCGTGGCCATCCCGGCAGGCGGGCAGATCACCGTGGCCAGCAGGCTCAGGCCGGCCCGCCGGGGAGACAGGCCCGCCGGGCCGGTGACGATACGGTCAGTCGGCCCGCTCGGGCTGGCCGCCCGCCAGTCCAGTCACCCGGCACCCTGGTCGGTGCGGGTCCTGCCGCCGTTCTTCAGCCGCAAGCACCTGCCGGAGAAGCTGGCCCAGCTGCGCCTGCTGGACGGGCAGCACCGGAGCATGATCCGCGGAAAGGGCGCTGAGTTCGACTCGCTGCGCGAGTACGTGATCGGCGACGAGGTGCGCTCCATCGACTGGCGGGCGTCCGCCCGGCGGACCGACCTGATGGTGCGGACCTGGCGGCCGGAACGGGACCGCCGGATCGTCATCGTGCTGGACACCGGCCGCACCTCGGCTGGCCGGGTAGCCGGGCTGCCGCGGCTGGACACCGCCATGGACGCCGCCCTGCTGCTGGCCGCGCTCGCCTCCCGGGCCGGCGACCGGATCGACCTGGTTGCGGTGGACAGCAAGGTCCGGGCCCGCGTGATCGGATCCCGCCGCGGGGACGTCCTCGCCGCCATCACCGACGCGCTGGCCGTGCTGGAAGCCCAGCTGACAGAGTCCGACGCCGGGCTGATGGCGAGCACGGTGCTGGCCATGGCCCGGCAGCGCTGCCTGGTGGTGCTGCTGACTGACCTCAACCCGGCGGCGCTGCAGGAAGGGCTGCTGCCGCGACTGCCGCTGCTGGTGTCCAGGCATCGGCTGCTGCTGGCCGCGGTGTCCGATCCGCGGCTGACCCAGATGGCCGCCGAGCGCGGCGACGCGATAGCCGTCTACGACGCCGCAGCGGCGGAGCACGCCGTGGCCCAGCGGGCGCGCATCAGGGCTCAGCTGACCAGGCACGGGGTGGACGTCGTGGACGCGCCGCCGGACCGGCTGCCCGCTGCGCTGGCCGACGCTTACCTGCGGCTCAAGGCCGCCGGCCAGCTGTAGCCAGGCTGGCTGCCGGACATGGAGGGAGATGACCGCATGCGGGACGGCGAGCAGGACCTGAGCCGGGTGCTGGGCAGGCAGGAGGCATCCGACGCGGTCTTCGACCTGGGCTGGAGGTACATCCTGGGCACGCTCAGGACCTCCGTGCCGGTGCGATCCATCGCCAGCGCCGCTGAGGTGGCCACGCGGCTCGTCACGGTGGCCGGCGACGACGCCGGCCACCTGCGGATCGACCTGCGTGATGACGGCGCCGACGTGACCCTGCAGTCGCCTGCCGCGGCCGCGGTCACGCGCCTCGATGTGCTGCTGGCCGGGCGGATCGCTGCGGCGCTGGCGCAGCTCGGGTCGCGGCCCGGCCCGCGCGGGCCCGGCGCGGCGCGGGACTCCGGCCCGCGCGGGCCCGGCGCGGCGCGGGACTCCGGCCGGCGCGGGGCTTCAAGCGGGCGAAGGGGCTTCAGGCCGGCGCGGGGGCTTCAGCCCACGACGGGCGCGAAGTCCGGAGCCTCGGCGATGTCCGCTGACTGCCCCGCGCGCAGGGCCCGGCGACCGAGCAGCCCGGCGTAGCCGAGGAAGGCAGCCTCGGCGCAGCCGCCGATCAGGATCCGCGCCCAGGTCGGGAGGGGCGAGGGCGTCACGAACGCCTCGATCGCCCCGGAGACGGCGAGCATGCCGATCACGCCCAGTGCGATCGTGACCGCGGCCCGCCCCTCCTCAGCCAGTGCGCGCGACCGTGGCCGCTGGCCCGGGTCGATAACCGACCAGCCCAGCCGCAGGCCAGCGGCGCCGGCCAGGAAGACGGCTGACAGCTCCAGCATCCCGTGCGGCGCAATGAGGCCGAAGAACTCGGCCGCCTTGCCGTGACCGATCATCAGGCCGCCGTCGACGGCAATGATCATCGCGTTCTGGGCCAGCAGCAGCAGGGTGGGCAGCCCGAGCAGCACGCCCGAAGCGAGGCAGACGGCAGCGACCCAGACATTGTTGGTCCACACCTCAGCGGCGAATGATGACGCGGCGTACTGCGAGTAGTAGCCGCGGAAGTCGTGGTTCACCAGGCTGGCCACTGCGGACTTGGGCAGCAGGCTGGCCTGCACCCCCGGCGACCTGGCAATCCACCACCCGGCGATGAAGCTGAGCAGCAGGGTCCCGGCCGCCGTGGCCAGCCACCACCACCGCAGCCGGTAGGCCATCAGCGGGAATGACACAGTCACGAAGGTGCCCACGGAACGCCAGGCAGGCGCGTGCGCCCCACTGATGGCCGCCCGAGCCCTGGCCAGCCCGCTGGACAGCCTGGCAATGAGCGCGGGATCGTGACCGCCGCTGCGCAGCACCGACAGGTGCGTGATGGTGCGCTGGTAACTGCTGACGAGCTCGTCGATCTCGGCACCCGACAGCCGCCGCCTCCGCCGGACAAGCTCGTCCAGGCGCGTCCACTCCGCCTGATGAGTCGCGACGAATGCGTCTACGTCCACGCCAGGAGACTACTGCCGGGCCATGGGTTATCTTGGCCCGACACGGCACGAGCAGGGACTGGCCAGGCGGAGGCTGCGGTGACCGAGGTCGTGACCGGCGAGGCCGTCGTGCTCGACGTCCAGCCTGCCAGTTACCCCGGCCGGATCGCCGCTCTGCTGATCGACCTGCTCGTCCAGGTGGCATTCCTGATCGCGCTGGTCGGCATAGCCTTCGCCAGCAGCCCGGACTTTGCCATCCTCAGAGCCATCATCGTGGCCGGCCTCATCGTGACCCTGGTGGGCTACCCGGCGATCTTCGAGACCCTGAGCCGGGGAAAGACGCTCGGCAAGATGGCGCTCGGGCTGCGGGTGATCGGAGACGATGGCGGACCCGAGCGGTTCCGCCAGGCCCTGGTCCGCGCGCTGGTCGGCGTGGTGGAGATCTACATGTTCCCGCCCGTGGCCCTGATCAGCTCGATGGTGTCGGCCAGGGGCAAGCGTCTGGGCGACGTCTTCGCCGGGACCTTCGTCATTCAGGAGCGGGTGCCGCGCCGCAGCGACCTGGCGGCGGACGTCGCTGTGGTCCCGCCGCCGCTGCTCGGCTGGGCCCAGGCGCTGGAGCTGTCCCGTTTGTCCGACCAGACCGCCGAGGCCGCGGGCAGTTACCTGCGCCGGTTTCATGACCTCACGCCAGCCGCCAGGGACGGTCTTGGCCTGCAGCTGGCTACCGCCGTTGCGGCGCAGGTCAGCCCGCCTCCGCCGGCCGGAACTCCGCCGGCTGCCTACCTGTCGGCGGTCCTCGCTGTCCGGCGCCAGCGCGAGCACGCGCGGCTGGCCGCCATCCGCCCGGCCGCGCCGCCGACCGCAGCTACGGGCCAGCACCCGGCCCCCGGCCAGCCGGATCAGGCCCCGGTCACGTCGCCCTCTGCCGCCGGCCAGCCAGCGGAGGCTGGCGAACCCGAGGCCACCGCCAGCCCGCAGCCAGCCGACCAGCCCGGGTCCGGCCCGGAGCCGCCGCCGTTCACGCCGCCTGCCTGACCGCCTTCTCTCCGGACCCGCCGCCCGCCCGACCCGCCCCCCGGCAGGACCCGGAGGTCCAGAGGTCCCGAAGGCCCCGGACGAACAACGTGGATGCGTGGTTACTGCGCAAACAGCGACAGTACCTGCGCTCCCACGTTGTCCGGGCTCCCGGCGATGCCCCCGCGGCGCACGTGGCCAGGGCCAGGGCGCCCGGCTTTACCCTCGCCAGGACTCCAGGTACCGCATCTGCGCGCTGCTCAGGGTGTCAATCGGGGTGCCGAGCGCCGCCAGCGCCAGCCCGGCGATCTTCGCGTCGATCGCCGCGGGAACGTCATGGACCCCGGCTGACGGCATCGCCTCGCCGCTGGCCAGCCAGGCCATCGCCAGCGCCTGGACGCCAAACGAGACGTCCATGACGGCGGGAGGGCTGCCCTCGGCGGCGACCAGGTTGACGACTCTGCCCTCGGCCAGCAGGATCAGCCGCCGCCCGTCGGCGAGCACGTACTCATCGGCATGCGGGCGGATGGCCGGGTTCATCACCACCGCCAGGTCCGCCAGCGCCCGCACGTCGATCTCGACATCGAAGTGGCCGGCGTTGGCCAGGATGGCGCCGTCCCGCATGACCGCCAGGTGCTCGGGCCCGATGACATCCGTGCAGCCCGTCGCGGTGATGAACAGTTCGCCGATCGGGGCGGCGGCGGCCATCGGCAGCACCCGGAAGCCGCGCATGGCCGCCTCAAGCGCCCGCACGGCGTCTACCTCGGTGACGACGACGTGGGCGCCGAGGCCCCTGATCCGCTCGGCGATGCCGCTGCCGCACGGGCCGAAGCCGCAGACCACGACCGTCTTGGCGGCTAGCAGCGTGTTGGTGGCGCGCAAGATGCCGTCGATGACCGACTGGCCGGTGCCGAACCTGTTATCCATCATCCGGGTCGCCGCCGACGAGTCAGCGGCGACGACCGGGAAGGACAGGATGCCCGCGGCGGCCATCTGGCGGAGCCTGGCCACGCCGGTCGACGTCGACTCACAGCCGCCGCGCATCCGCGCTAGCAGTTCCGGCCGCTGCTCGTGCATCGTGTTGACCAGATCGCCGCCGTCATCGATGACCAGATCGGGCCCGCAGTCGAGGGCGCGGTGAATGTGCTCGTCATAAGTGCCCCGGTCGGCACCGGACCGGGCGTAGACGGTCACCCCCGGCTCGGCCGCCAGCGCGGCGGCGACATCATCCTGGGTCGACAGCGGGTTGGACGCTGCCAGGTGAATGGCGCCGCCGCCCGCCGTGATGAGGCTGACCAGGCCGGCTGTCTCGGCCGTTACGTGCAGGCACGCCGCGACAGCCAGCCCGGTGAACGGCTGCTGCTCGGCGAAGGCAGCGCGCAGCAGCCCGAGCACCGGCATCGCGCGCTGCGCCCAGGCGATCCTGGGCCGGCCAACGGCGGCCAGCCCGGGATCGCTGACATCCGAGGCCACCGGATTAGTAGCGGTAGTGGTCCGGCTTGTAGGGGCCATCGACGGGCACTCCGATGTAGGCGGCCTGCTCCTTGGTGAGCGTGGTCAGCCGGACGCCGAGCGCGTCCAGATGCAGCCGGGCCACCTTCTCGTCCAGGTGCTTGGGCAGGACATGCACGCCGAGCGGGTACTCGTCCGCCTTGGTGAACAGCTCCACCTGGGCTATCACCTGGTTAGTGAAGCTGTTCGACATAACGAAACTCGGATGCCCGGTCGCATTGCCCAGGTTGAGCAGCCGCCCCTCGGACAGGATGATGATGGCGTGGCCGTCCGGGAAGATCCACTCATCGACCTGCGGCTTGATGTTCGTCCTGGTCACACCGGGAAGCCGGGCCAGGCCCGCCATGTCGATCTCGTTGTCGAAGTGGCCGATGTTCCCGACAATGGCCTGGTGCTTCATCTGGCTCATGTGCTCGGCCGTGATGATGTGGAAGTTGCCCGTCGCGCTGACGAAAATGTCGGCGGTCGAGACCATGTCCTCCAGCCGGGCTACCTGGTAGCCGTCCATGGCCGCCTGCAGCGCGCAGATCGGGTCGATCTCAGTCACCACGACCCGGGCGCCCTGGCCGCGCAGTGACTCCGCGCAGCCCTTGCCGACGTCGCCGTAACCGCAGATCACCGCGACCTTCCCGCCGATCAGCACGTCGGTCGCGCGGTTGATGCCATCGACCAGCGAATGCCGGCACCCGTACTTGTTGTCGAACTTCGACTTGGTCACCGAGTCGTTGACGTTGATCGCCGGGAAGCGCAGCGTGCCCGCACTGGCCATCTCATACAGCCGGTGCACGCCGGTCGTCGTCTCCTCGGTCACTCCCCTGATGCCGTCGGCCGCAGCGGTCCACTGACCGGGTGCCTGCGCCAGTGACCGGGCCAGCACCCCGAGGACGACCCGCCATTCCTCGGGGTCGTCGTCCGCCGTTGCCGGTACGGCGCCCGCAGCCTCGAACTCGGCGCCCTTGTGCACGAGCAGGGTCGCATCGCCGCCGTCGTCCAGCAGCATGTTCGGCCCGGGCTCCCCTGGCCAGGTCAGCGCCTGCTCGGTGCACCACCAGTACTCGTCCAGCGTCTCGCCCTTCCAGGCGAACACCGGGATGCCCTTGGGGTTGTCCGGCGTTCCCTCCGGGCCGACCGCGACGGCGGCGGCGGCGTGGTCCTGAGTCGAGAAGATGTTGCAGGACGCCCAGCGCACCTGCGCGCCAAGCGCCACGAGCGTCTCGATCAGCACGGCCGTCTGCACCGTCATGTGCAGCGAGCCGGTGATCCGGGCGCCAGCGAGCGGACGGGAGCCGGCCCATTCGGCCTGCACGGCCATCAGGCCGGGCATCTCGTGCTCGGCGAGCCTGATCTCGCGGCGGCCGAAGTCGGCCAGGGACAGGTCAGCGACCTTGAACGCGGGAGCCTCCGCGGGCATATGCACTCCTTGAGGGTGAGGGCTGGGCGTGTGCCTGCCAGCTCCGGCCTGGCCAGCGCGCCAGGACGCTGGCTGACGGCCGCAAGCGAACACCATCGACCGTACGGGACGAGGGCGGGTCCGTGCACGCGGGGACGCGCTTTCTTGACACGAAAATGTTAAGTTTATCGCCATGCGCATCGCTGAGGCGGCACGGGCCCTCGGTACCTCGGCCCGGATGCTCAGGTACCGGGAGTCGCTGGGCCTGCTCCCCCTCGTGCAGCAGCGCCGCCCGGGCCGCAGCAGCGCCGCCGCCCGCACCGGGAGCGGCCCCGGTCACCGCCAGTTCGGCGACGCCGACCTCGCGGCCGTGGCGCTCGGCCTGTCGATCGAGCGCCGTTATGACGTCAGCCCGGCCGCGCTCGCTTTCGGTATCGCGGTCCTGGCCGATCCGCGGATCCGGTCGGAGGTCGCCGAGCTCGGCCGGCGGATCGGCCGGATTGAGCCGCCGCGCGCCCGGGCCCTGGACTTCGAGCAGGAGCGCGCACAGCGCCTGCTCAGGCTGGGCGGTGAGGGCGACGACCAGGCGCGGCGCGGGGCCGGCTCTGGCGGCGGGAAGCGGCTCTAGGCAGCGGGCCGACGCTGCTGGGAGTGCCTGGCTGGCACCGCCGCGGGCGCACGAGCGCCGCCTGCATCGCCGGCTCGGCGGCCGCCACGGTGACCAGCCCGGTGTCGCGGCGGATGTCGGGCACGGCGCCGGTGACCTCGGCGACGGCGACGACGGGGTGTGAGACAAGAATGTAGGTGACTGGCGGGTGACTGGGCTGGCCTCGATGGCCTGAGTGCGGGCCGTTGTCAGATGCCGGGTCAGGCCGCTCCTGTCTGGTCGGTTCCCAGCTGCCGCCGTGCCAGGTCTGGTGGATTCCGCCCCCCTTCTCGAAGCCGGTGACCCGGTCGACCTCGCCAGTGATCAGCACCGACCGTCATCTAGGAACGACGGCTGCCGGTGCTCGATGATGTCAAAGCCGGCGCCGTCCAGGGCGCTGCGGCTGGCGGTGGGAAGCCCCGGTGGTGTGGTCGAAGTGGCCGTGGCTGCAGGCAAGGGCCTCGATGTCCGCCAGATCGCGGCCCAGTCGGCGCAGGTTCTCCGCGCGCTCGTCCGGCGTCAGCCCGGTGTCGGACAACAGCCGCCGCACCTGGCCGCCCTTGCGGATCTCGACGAGCGCGGAGAACCCGTGCTGGGCGAGCGGGGTGTCCGGCACCTCGCCCTCGCGCAGCGTCGGCGCCTCCAGCATCGGCGCCGGCCGGCCGTCCCGGCCAGTGACAGCCGCTTGGCCGGCCCCTCGTCCGGCAGGTCGATCTCCACGGTGTTGTAGCAGACCGTCAGCGCCGACAGCTCGTCGGCCGGCTCGAGCGGAAGCACCTCGCCCTCCCACTCCACGCTCGCCGGCCAGGCTTCCGCCGGCGTGACTTCGGCATGGGTACCGGTGTCGCACATCGCCTGCGCCTCCATGACGGCACTCAAGCCCGGCGTTCGCCGCCACGGCCGGACTTAGCAGCGGTCTCGTGCCGCCGCTAGGCTAGGGTCTCTGCTCACCCCGCCCCGGTAACCGTAGCCACTGACCGGGCCGCTCTGAACTGGGCTGATGTGCTATGCGGTGCATTGTGCCTCAAGCCACGGGGTCACAGCGTCAGGACCGAAGCCGTTTGGCCTGTGACGCCGGTACTTTCGTCCTACCCAAGTCAGGTCGAACGGGTATTGCGGAAAGGGCTGCCGCGGCCAACGTTGCAGGCACAACGCCTGGGTGGCTGGATACCGATAGTTCGGCAGGTGAGGAAGCTCAGGCGGTGTCCCCCAAGTGGGGAGGCCAAAATGCACTCGGCACACCACCAGGATTTCGCTGCCGACACCGGCCCTGCACCGGAACGCCGTCGGCTACCGGTGACGTTCGATCAGGTGGAGCAGCTGCTAGGACACCAGGATGTCTCCGGCTGGGTGACCGTCGACCGTGAGCATTTGCGTGAATTCGCGCACGCCACCTACCTTGATCCGGCGTACGTCGACCTGACCCCGAGCCGCAACCACGCGCTCGGGCCCGACCTTGCCGACGGCTTCCTGCTGCTGTCGCTGCTCGTGCACTTCGAGTTTGCGGTGCCGCTGGTGCAAACCGATGGCCGCTACGGCTACAACTATGGGCTGGACCGGGTCCGCTTCACCGCCCCGGTGTTCGCCGGGCAGGCAGTCCGGGTGAGCCGGGAAGTCGTGGACGTGCGGCGGAAATCGGCGAGCCGGGTGCTGGTCACCGTGGATCACCAGATGGAAGCCGAGGGGTCTGCAGCGCCGGTGATGATCGCGCGCTGGCTGATGCTTTACGTGGACGGCAGGGCCGAGTAATGACCGGCTGGCGTGCCCCTCCGGCGCTGGGCCGGATCAGCGACTACCCGTTCCATTACGCGACCGTCGATCCTGGCCGCCCGGCGCTGCTGTTCGAGCAGGACGTGCTGAGCTACGGCGGCCTGGCCGAGCGGGTCGAGGTGTTCGCCCGGGCGCTGTACGCCTCCGGGGTGCGGCCCGGGGATCGGGTGGCGGTGCTGTCAACTCCCCGCCCCGAGTTCTTCGTCATCTGCCTGGCGACCGCGCGTCTGGGCGGGATCTGGCTGGGACTCAACCCGGCGCACACGGTTGACGAGCTCACCTACGTGCTCCAAGACGCCAAGCCCCGGCTCGTGTTCACCATGGCACGGTTCGAGGGACGAGACTATGCGCCCGACGTCCGGCGGGCGGCGCACCTGGCCAGAAGCCGGGCGGAGGTCCTGCCGCTCGCGGGACTGCCTGACCGCGACCCCTTCCTGGACCGGGCCGCGGCAGCGGATGCGGCGGCGGCGGCCACCGCGGCCGCGACCGTGACCCCCGCGCAGCCCGCACTCATCGTCTACACCTCGGGCAGCACCGGCGCTCCCAAGGGCGCGCTGATCCGGCACGCTGGCCTGGTGCGCCTGGGCCGGGTCGAGTCCGCCCAATGGGCGGTCCCGCGGCTGCGGCTGATCTGCAACCTCCCGATCGACCACATCGGCGGCGTCGGTGACCTGTGCTGCGTGCCGCTGGTGGCCGGCGGCTCGATCGTGTTTCAGCAGCGGTTTGATGCGCAGCAGACCCTCGACGCGATCGCCCCTTACCAGGTGACCGCCCTGTTCCAGGTCCCGACACAGCTGCAGCGGATCGCCGCGCTTGCCGGATTCAGCACGGCCGACCTGAGTTCCCTGCGGGCGGTTGGCTGGGGCGGTGGGCCGCTGCCGCTGGAGGTCATCCGCTGCTACCGCCGGCTCAGTGTCGCACTCACCGCCACCTACGGCGCCACCGAGGTGACCAGTTCCGTCACTTACACCGACCCAGGCGCAGACGACGAGGTCTTGGCCGCCACGGTCGGGCGGCCCGATCCAGAACTCGACGTGCGCCTGCTCACCGACGACGGCCGCTGGGGTGAAGCAGGGGAAGAGGGCGAGGTCTGCGTCCGCCACCCGTCGGTGATGGCTGGCTACTACCACCGGCCCGCGGACACCGCGGCCGTGTTCACTGCGGATGGCTGGCTGCGAACCGGTGACCGCGGGCTGCTCCGCCGGGACGGCAACTTGCGGCTCGTGGCCCGCCACAAGGAAATGTTCAAGTCCGGCGGCTACAACATCTACCCGCGCGAGATCGAGCTGGCTCTCGAAAGCCACCCCGCCGTTGCCGCCGCGGCGGTCGTCTCCCGGCCCGACGCCGACTACCAGGCCGTGGGTGTCGCCTTCATCGAGCCGCAACCCGGGACTGCGGTGACCGCCGAAGAACTCGCCGCCTGGTGCCGGCAGCGGCTTGCCAACTACAAAGTGCCCAAGCAGATCCACATCATCGACAGCTTGCCGCTGCTGCCCGTGGGCAAGATCGACCGGCCGCTGCTTGCCCGGACAGCCACCGTCCCATCCGCTGCTCCCAACCGGGAGCGGCCGCCCGCAGCCCGGTGAGCGTCCCGGCCCTTAGGAGGTTGCGATGACCACCACCGTTCCGGCATCAACCGGCCCCCCAACCCTGCAACGTAACGCCGTCGGCACGTTCGGCGCGCTTGCCCAGTCCCTCGGCGCGATCTCGCCGGCCGGGACCGTCGCCGTCATGGGCGCACTGATCGTGCCGCTCGCCGGCACCGGCACCTGGCTCACCGTCTTGTTTCAGATGGTCGTCGTGCTGTGCACCGGATGGATCATCATCCGCCTGGCACGCAGATTCGCCACCACCGGCGGGCTCTACGGGCTCAACAGCCGCTGCGCCGGCCGTCTGGGCGGGGTGCTCACCGCCCTCGCCATCGTCTTCATCGGGCTGGCGGCCCTGCCGGCGATGGTCGTCGTGTTCGCCAACTACACCGCGAGCTTCTTCAACCTATTCGGCATGCAGATGACCAAACCGGTTCTGGCCGGCTTCTGCGTGCTCGGTGCCGTGCTCGCCGCCTTCTTCTCCTACAAGGAAATCAAGCTGTCCGTCATGGTGATGCTCGTGCTCCAGGCCCTGTCCATCGCGGCGATGGTGCTCCTGTTCAGCATCGTCCTCGCGCACGCCCCGCACATCTTCGACAGCGCGCAGTTCGGGCTGCACGGCGTCACCGTGCAGGGCCTTGCCCTCGGCATGGTCATCGGCATCTTCGCGTACGAGGGCTTTGAGTCCGCGACCGTCTTCGGCCAGGAGGCCCGCAACCCCAACCATGTCATCCCCCGCGCGGTCGTGGGCAGCCTGGTCATCACCGGGCTGCTGTTCACCTTCGCCGGCTACAGCCTCGTCCTCGGCTACAACGGGCATCTGCCCGCGCTGATCGCCTCGCCGAACCCGCTCACCGACCTGGCGAACCGCAACGGCGTGCACTGGCTCAGCTACCTCGTCGACATCGGCATCATCGTGGCCACGTTCGCGGTCATCATCGCCACCATCAACCTGGTCGCCCGGGTGGTGTTCACGCTGGCCCGCGAGCGGCTGCTGCCGCCCACGCTCGCCCGGGTCGGCCGGACCACCAAAACCCCGGTCCTGCCGATCATCCTGCTCGCCGGATTCGGGCTCGCGCTTGCCCTGTGGGTGGTTTCCACCAGCTCGACCCCGGTGGTGTTCACCGGGCCGTTCTTCACCCTCGCCGGCTTCTTCGCCATCGCCGAATACTTCATCGTCAGCATCGGCGGCGCCGTCTACCTCGCCCGCATCCGGGACCTGCACCCGCTCGACGTTATCGCCGGCGTGATCTCCGCAGGCGGCATGGCCTACGTCCTCTACAGCAGCTACGTGCCGTTCCCGCCCTACCCAGACAGCATCATCGCCTGGATGTTCCTCGCGATCATGGTGGCCGGCGGCGTGACCTACGCCGTCCTGCGCGGCCACCCGCAAATCCTCGACAGGATCGGCCGCTCCGTCGCCGACGACACCGCACTGGTCGCCGGAGAGGCCGCGATACCAGAAACCGTCCCCCCACCCACGGCCGGTGACGGGACCAGCAGGCCGTCTCCACCCGCCACACGGCCCGTGCTCGCCCCGGTCCGGCTGGCCGGGCTGGGGCGATTCGCCCGGCACCGGCGCGCTTGAACCCCTCAAGCAGCATCTACACGGACCCACCGGGAACGCCGGCCCGCCCACATGGCCGAGGGGCGGGCCGGGGTGCCGGTCGGCGGCTCAAGAAGTCCAGGCGTGAGTACCAGCACTCGCGCGACGCCCACACCTGGGACCCCCTCTCGCGCTTAGATGCGATCGCGTCCAGCACGTCGAGGATGAGATCCTGGCCAGCCAGGTCTACCAGGGGCCGGGAATGGTCCGCCACCCGGTAACCGGGTGGAAACCAGATCCCGGCTAACTTCGAAGGCCCGGATTTCTTGCCGGTCAGGAGGATTCGAACGCTTATCGTCTGGCCTCCCCGACCCCTTGCCGCAACGCTCCGCGTAGCTCGCCAAGGCCCGCCGCGGCCAGGTCGTGGCGGCACCTGGAGGGGAAGACGCCAGCGAGGCCGCCGACCTTGCGGGCATGGAACGGCAGGCCGTGAAACTCCAGCGCAATCAGCGCTATAGCAGCGAGCCGCCGTGCTGTCTGTGCAGGGCCCGCCGCGGCCTCCAGGCCGAAGCGCTCGGCCATCTCGCGCGCCCGGCCGCGTGCCGTCGCCCGGCTCAGGCCGAGCAGCCGGCCGATCAGGATCAGGTTCTCGGTGCCGGTCAGCTCGTCGTCGGCCGACGCGAACTGGCCGGTCGGGGCGATCAGCTCGCGGACGGCCGCAGCCCGGCTGACCACGTCGTAGCCGCGGATCCTGGCCTGGCCCTGATCCGCCTTGAGCAATGCGACCAGCCTGCGGCGCAGCGCTGACAGGACCCGGCCACGCAGCCGTCACCGCGCTGACACCGCACTGACGCCAGCGGCGGCCGGCCATTGCTCCCGGCTGAGCGCGCGTGCCGGGGGTCAGTCCGATGCCGGACGGGAAGTGTCAGGATCAGTGGCTCCGGCTCGCCGCCGGAAATGCGCGGCCGGCGTCGTTCCTGTCTCCCGGCTGAACGCGGCCACGAACGCGCTGGTCGACTCGTAGCCGACGTGCCGCGCCACGTTGCCGACTGGCTCGCCGGCGGCCAGGGCCGGCAGCGCCGCCCGCAGTCGCAGCAGCGTCCGCCACCGCGCGAACGGCACCCCCGTGTCGGCCAGGAAGGCGCGCTCGAGCGTCCGCCCGCTGGCGGCCACCTCGCGCCCCCAGTCGGCCAGCGTCCGCTTATCAGCGGGATTGGCCCGCAGCGCCTGCGCCACCCGCCTGGCCGGCTCCCCGGCCGGCATCCTGAGCTCGATGGTGGCCAGGCCAACCGGCTCGAGCAGGTCGGCGAGTACCGCCTCGCCGCGCGCGCGGCGCTGCGCATCCAGGGTGTCGCTGTCCAGGTAGGCGATGAGCTCGGCCAGGAGCAGGCTCGCGGCGACCGGCGTCGGTGCCGGCCAGCTGATCGGGCACCCGGCGGGCCGGACATAGAGGGTCTGCATGGTGGCGCTGCCGGACGAGAGCGTCTGATGCGGCACCCCGGCCGGGATCCACAGGGCCCTGGTGGGCGGCAGCACCCAGGTGCTGTCCTCGCTGCGGACGGTCAGCACCCCGCTGGATGACCAGGCGAGCTGGTGGTCGGGGTGGGCATGCCAGTCGAATACCGAGCCCGGTCCCATCGGGAAGGTGGCCACGATCATCGCGGCCGGGCTGTCCCGGCACCCGTCAGGCACATGTCCGTCTTGCGACACAGCATGACAGCGTACGCTCTGGGGTTCCGGCCGGCCGGCCCGTAGCGTCACGGTCATGAACTCAGACCACGATGAGCTGTGCGGCAGCGCCGAGTGGGCGGCGCGAATCCGCGGCGAGATCCTGCCGTCGCTGACGGCGGCCGCTGATCTTGGCGCCTGCATGCTCGAGATAGGGCCGGGACCGGGAGCGGCGACCGAGTGGCTGCGGCAGCGGGTCCGGCAGCTGACCGTGCTCGAGCTCGACCCGGCCGCGGCCGGCCGGCTGGCGGCCAGGTACGCCGGCACCAACGTCACCGTCGCGGCCGGCGATGCGGCCGAGCTCAGCTACCCGGATGAGTCGTTCGACTCCGTCGGCTCGTTCACGATGCTGCACCACGTGCCCACTCGCGGGCTGCAGGACAAGATCCTGGCGCACGCGCTCCGGGTGCTCCGGCCGGGCGGCGCGCTGATCTGCTCCGACAGCCTGGCCAGCAACGAGCTGCATCATTTTCATGCCGGCGACACCTACAACCCGGTCGATCCTGGCTCGCTGCTTGGCAGGCTGCAGACGCTGGGCTTTGACAAGATCACCGTCACGGTGGACGGCGTGCTGACGTTCGTCGCCCGCAAGCCTGCCGGGTAGCCAGCACGCCCGGCACGGGCAGGCGGGACCCCTAACCGGGCAGGTTACGGCGGGCAGCGCGGACGGCAGGGTCGGTGTCATCGGCCCGCGCGGCCTGGTAGAGATCCGGCTCAAGGAAGATCAGTTCCGCGATCGGCACGGCGGAGCGAATGCGCTTCTCCACCGCGTCGATGCCGGCCGCGATGTCGCGGGCCGGCTTGTCCCGCGGGACCGCAATCTTGGCGGCCACGAGCAGGGTCTCCGGGCCCACGTGCAGGGTGCGCAGGTGAATGACGCGTTCCGCCTCCGGGCCGCCGAGAATCGCGGCGACGACGGCCGCCTCCATGCCGGGGCTGGCCGACTCCCCGATGAGCAGGCTCTTCATCTCCACGGCGAGGATCACGGCCACGCAGCCGAGGAGCAGGCCGATGCCCAGCGAGCCGGCCCCGTCCCACCGCCCGTTGCCGGTGATGACGGTCAGCGATACGCCGATGAGCGCCAGCAGCAGCCCGGCCAGCGCGGCCACGTCCTCCAGCAGGACCGCGGGCAGCTCCGGCGCCTTGGCGTGCCGGATGAAGCTGCCCCAGCTGGCCCGGCCCCTGCTGTGGTTCGACTCAGAGATCGCGGTCCGCAGCGACAGCCCTTCCAGGATGACGGCGATGCCCAGGACGGCGAAGGCGACCGCAGCCGACGTGACGTGCTCGGGATGCCGGATCCGATCGATGCCCTCCAGGCAGGAGAAAACGGCGCCGACGGTGAACAGGACCAGGGCGACGACAAACGCGTAGAAATAGCGCTCGGCTCCGAAGCCGAACTGATGCTCCTCGGTCTGCGCCCGCCGGGCGCGGCTGCGGCCCAGCAGGAGCAGCACCTGATTGCCCGAGTCGGCCACCGAGTGCACGGACTCGGCCAGCAGCGAGGCCGAGCCGGTGATGATGAAGGCAGCGAACTTGGTCACCGCGATGCCCAGGTTCGCCGCCAGGGCGGTGATGACCGCGCGCTTCCCGCCGCCGTGCGCGGCGGCCGGCCCGTGCGGTTCAGCTGCTATCGGAAATCACTCCTGGCTGCCGGCGGCCGCCGGGTCGCGGGCCTCGTCAATGAGCAGGACCGGGATGTCGTCCCGCACCGGATAGGCCAGTCCGCAGTCGGCCCCGGTGCAGACGAGCTCGCTGACCGCCTCGTCCACGCGGAGCGGAGCGTGGCATCTCGGGCAGGCCAGGATCTCCAGCAGCCAGTCATCGATCTTCATGCGGTCTCCCTGCGTCTGGTGGCGGTCGGTATCAGCTTCGCCCGGCGGGCCCACGGCGGACAATCCGCAGCACGCCGTCGCGGATCTCCGCCAGCGTGGCGGCATCAGCCGCCTCCACGTTGAGCCGCAGCAGCGGCTCGGTGTTGGACGGGCGAAGGTTGAACCACCACGCCTGTCCCGTCACGGTGAGGCCGTCGAGGTCGTCGGTGGTCACTCCGGGACGCCCGGCGAAGGCCGCCCGGACCTGCGCGGTAGCCGCGGCCTGGTCGCTGACCTCGCTGTTGATCTCGCCTGAGGCCACGTACCGGGCGTACTCGGCCAGCAGCTCCGACAGCGGGCCAGGCTGCGAGCCCAGCGCCGCGAGCACGTGCAGGGCCGCCAGCATGCCCGAGTCAGCGAACCAGAAGTCGCGGAAGTAGAAATGGCCGGAATGCTCGCCGCCGAAGATGGCGCCCGTCTCGGCCATCCGGGCCTTGATGAAGGAATGGCCGACCCGGGTGCGGACGGGCTGGCCGCCGTTCTCGGCGACGATCTCGGGGACTGCCCTCGATGTAATCAGGTTATGGATGATCGTGGCCCCGGGCTCGCGCCGCAGCTCACGGACCGCGATGAGCGCGGTGAGCACCGATGGTGACACGATCTCGCCACGCTCATCGACGACGAAGCAGCGATCGGCATCGCCGTCGAAGGCCAGGCCGATGTCAGCGCCGCTGCTGATCACCGCCCGCTGCAAGTCGGCCATGTTCGCCGGATCGATCGGATTGGCCTCATGGTGCGGGAACGTGCCATCGAGCTCGAAGTAGAGCGGCACCGTCTGCAGCGGCAGCCCCTCGAAGACCGCGGGCACGGTGTGCCCGGCCATGCCGTTGCCCGCGTCGACGGCCACCTTCAGCGGACGGATCCCGGCCACGTCAGCGAGCTTGCGCAGGTGCTCCGCGTAGCCGGGCAGCAGGTCGCGCCGCGTGCTGATGCCCGGTGTCCCGGCGGCGGCGGGGACACCGCGGGCTGCCATCTCGCGCAGCTCGCGGAGGCCGGTTTCCTCGCCGACCGGGCGGGCACCGGAGCGGCAGAGCTTGATCCCGTTGTACCTGGCCGGATTATGGCTTGCCGTGATCATGGCCCCGGGGATCTGCAGGCACCCGCTGGCGTAATAGAGCATGTCGGTCGAGCCGAGCCCGCACGCGATCACCTCAGCGCCCTGAGCGGCGGCGCCGCGGCCGAACGCGTCGGCCAGCGCCGGCGACGACGTCCGCATGTCATGCACGGTGACCACCGCGGGCGCGCCGGTCAGCCGGGTGAACGCGGCCCCGACCGACTCCGCCACCGACTCATCCAGCTCATCCGGCACGACGCCGCGGATGTCATATGCCTTGAAGATCTTCGCGTAATCGGCCACTCTCACTCGCTTCCCGGCCCGCCGTGGCGGCGGCTGACTACGGCCCCGGCACGGCCATGGTCACGATGAACGAAGTCAGAGCCTACCGGCCGCCATCCGGCCCTGCCGCACGCCACCCGCGCGGCGGTCAGCCGAGGCGCCCCCGGTCCGGCGGGGCTGACCGCAGGACCCGCAGGTGGCCGCGACGGCCCACTTCCACGCCCTGGCCGACCGGCTCGGCCGGAGTTCGGGGGACCGTGGCCTCGCGGACGGCGTTGGCGAGCGCCTCAAGATCGTCTGCTTCGGCTTCCCCGGCTCCCCCGGCGGGCAGCCTGACCACGTCCCAGCCGCGCGGCACCGTCAGCCGGCCGGCGTGAATGGCGCACAGGTCGTAGCAGTGCGGCTCCACGTAGGCGGCCAGCGGGCCCAGGACGGCGGTGGAGTCCCGGTAGACGTAGGTCAGGGTGTACAAGGCCGTCTGCTTGCAGGCGGGGCGGGAGCAACGGCGAAGACTCAACGACGCACCCCGCTCACGGTGCCACGCAGCACAGCGGACCGGACCGGACGCAGCCAGAGCCAGCAGCCGCGGGCAGGCTCGGAAAGGTCGGTCACAAGGGCTGACGGTATCGACCGGCAGGCGGTAACGCCACCACCCGGGGCACTCTGCACGATCGTGTCTCCCGGCCGGCATCGCTGCCCGCCCTCGCGCGGTGCCCCGGGATACGCTCAGCTGCTATGCACGACCGCGACAACCCGGCGGGGGCGGGCAGGCGGGTCCGCCGCCGGGACCGGCACGGCCGGGGCCTGCGCGGCGTGCTGACCCCCGCCGAGCTCCCGCTGCACCGCAGCCGGGCCGAGCGTTTCGATGACCTGGTGCTGCAGGCGGTATCCCGGCTTGAGCCGCGGTGGGAGGCCGAGCTGTCCGGCGTCGAGTTCGCCGTGGAGGAGGTCCCGAGCGCGGATCTCCCCGAAGACGAGCCCGAGCCGGTACCGCTGGCGCGGCTCGATCGCGGGTCGGCGGACGCCAGCCAGCCCGCTGCGCCGGCCAGCCCGGCCCGCATCGTGCTGTACCGGCGGCCGCTGATGGCCAGGGCCGACGGCGAGGAGGAACTCGCCGAGCTGGTGCTCGACATCGTCGTCGAGGAGTTCGCGCGCCTGCTCGGGGTTGACCCGGAGGTCGTGGACCCCGGCTATCCAGGCGAGGAATAGCTCATCGCCGGAAGGCCGGGGCGGGCCGCCGGCTCACGATCCGAGCGCGGTCATCGATTCCCCGACAGCCGGCAGCGCGACCCAGGTCGGCGAGCTGATCACGGGCAGGATCGACTGGGTCACGCCGCCCGCGGTGAGCACCCGTCCCGCGTACACGAGGCCCGATCCTGGCAGCGGGGTCACGAGCACGGCGAAGTCGCCGGCCTTGACCCCTGGCGGCGTCCGCAGCGGCAGCACAGCCGTGTGGCCGGCCGCCACCTGCACGGTCGTCGATGGCTCCCGCCCGAACGGGACCGTGGCAGTGGCATCGGTGACGCGCACGCTGGCCGCGGCCCACGGCGCCGACAGCACCAGCTCGGCCGACCCGGCCGGGCCCGCCGGGTTGTCCGCGATGACGCCCTGCTGCTGGACCGGAGCCGACGCCACCGCCAGCGCGGCCGGCGCGCCCGCTGCACCGCCGGGCACGGAAATGGCCGCCGTGACCGGCACGCTCGCCGAGACCCTGATCGCCGCGGCCACTCCCGACAGCGATGGCAGCTGGACTGCCCAGGCCGAGCTGCCGGGCAGGTCGATGCCGCTGCCGCCGGTCGGCTGGTACGAGCCCTTAGCGGTCACGGCAGTGATCTTGACCTGCGCTGATCCCGAGCCGCCGGGAACCGCGACGTACAGTACGCGGGTGCCGGTCGTGCCCGGCACGCCAGGGATCACCAGGTTGCGCGCAGGCTGCTGAGCGGCTGGCAGCCAGCCGCCCGGCTCAGACGGGCTCCTGGCCAGCCGGACCGCAGCGCTGACCCGGCCGACGCTCGTGCTCACGTGCAGGGCAATGACCTGAGAGGAGCTCAGCAGCGCATTCAGGGACTGGACCACCATGCTGTGCGGCGGCACGGCAATGCCGGTGTCGGAGCTGACCAGCGGATTCTCGTCGGTCAGCGCGCTGACCTGCGCATCGGCTGCCTGCCCGTCGGGATTGATCAGGTACACCTCGATCTGTGCCGCGGATTTCTGGCCGGGCCCGACGAACCAGAAGCTAGTGCCCGGTGCCTCGCAGCGCGCTGTGACCAGCCCGCCCGGGCCGGTCTGCTCGGCCTCGATTCCCTGCGCGAGAGCACCGGTCGCCTGGATCAGTATGCCGCCGCGGCCGGCGCTGGTCCGGACCGCGGCGCTGGACCCGGCCTGGCCGGCCGCCAGCGCCTTCGGCACCGCGGGCGCCGCCGTGACGGGCAGCAGCTGGAGCTGGCCGGGCGCGGTGACAGAAGAGACAGCGGGGCCTGCGGTGCTGGCGCCAGCCGGGATCAGCCGGCTGATCACAGCCTGACCCTGGCCAGCCGATCCCGGCGCCGCCGCCAGGGCCACGCCGCCAGCCGTGACGCCGGTCGAGCCAGGGGCCGGGCAGGCGCGCAGCGCTGATACCACGGGCGCCCGGCCCGGCCGCGACGCAGCGCTGGCCGCGCTCGCCGCCGGGTGGCGGAGGCTGCCGGCCCCGTAGACGGCACCGAGTGCCAGGACCACCAGCAGGGCCGGCAGGATCCGGCCACGCAGGCTGGCCCTCACCGGGAATCTCCCTCGCGGTCGCGATCAGGTGCGGGCCAGCGGTGAGCGGACCGGTCATCAGCTGCCGGCCGGGGCCAGTCGCGGGGCTGCTCGCCTGCTGGCGGCAGCGGCTCAAGCTCCTGCCCGGCCCGCTGACCCGGCTCGCCGGCCGCCGGCCAGCCCGCGCTATCCGCGGAGTCTGGCCTGGATCCCGGCCGGTCAGCCGAACCGCTCGGGCTGGCGGCCGACGGCCATGACGACGGCTGATCGCTGGCCGGCCAGGACGACGGGGGGGCTGCGGGCTGCCGGGGGACCTGGCCGTCCGGCGCGGCCCGTCCGTTGGCGGTCCTGGCCGGGTCCTCGCGCGCCTGCTGCGGCCGCCCGCGGTCCGGCCGGCCCGCCGTATGGCGGCCGCGGTCAGGCTGGCCAGCCGGATGGGACCAGGGGGCGGCCCGCTGCGCCGCGGCGCCCTGCCGCTCTGCCCGGCCGTCCCGGCCCTGTCCGGGCGCTGCCGGCGGCGCGCCGACCGCGCCGTCGCGACCCGGCCATGCGGCGCCTCCAGCGGCTGGCTGGTCGGCTGGCCAGGCCAGCTGGTCGGCCTCGCGGACGGCGGGGGGCGGTCCGCCCTGCTCAGGCGGTCCGGCCTGGCGGGGCACCCGCGGCCCGTCGGCCGATGGAGCCGGGCGCCGCGGTCGGGACCGGGCTGCCCGTCCGGGACGTGAGCCGTGCGCCCGCGCGCCAGCCCGGCCGCCGCGGCCGGGAATCCGGCTGTCGCGACGGCGGCCGCTGGCGTCGGCCGGGCCTGCCGCAGCGTCGCCCTCGGTGCCGGGCCCGGCCGGGATGCTGCCGCCGGCGTCAGCGGTGCCGGCCTCAGCGGCCCCCCCGGCCTCGGCGGCGGCGCGCCCGGCCGCCGGTGCCGGAGCAGCCTCCTGCGTCTCGGCGGCCGTGTGCACGCCCGGCAGCGCCAGCGCAGCGACCACCACGGCGGCCAGCGCCTCCGCCGCGATGGCCAGGTCATGTCCCGGCTGGCTCCTGCTGATGTCGAGCGTCCCGCCCCCGGCGGGCAGCCGGAACGCCTGCGCCCAGCTGCCGGCCGGCGAGGCGACGGCGGTCAGCGGATGGCCGTTGAGGGTCGCACTCCAGCCGCCCCGCGGTTCGGCCAGCTCCAGGATGCCGCCGCTGGCCGGCGCCCGCGAGCCCGAAGCGCCGACCCAGCCCGATGGCACGGCGACCGTGCTGCCCCCCGGCTGGAGGACGGTCACCTCGGATGTCGGGTTATCCAGTCGCCACAGATCGAATGACTGCGCCAGGTTCACCGGATGCAGCCCCGCGACCCCGTCCAGCGTGCTGGCCAGCGCCTGGTTCACCGGCGCCTGCATCAGGACGTAGCCGATGTCGAAGCGGGCCAGTTCCTGCTGCAGATTCGCGGCCTCGCCGCCGTTCTGGGCGACCAGGCCTGCCACCGCCGCCGTCAGCGCCCGCTGCGCGGCCGGCACGGGCGTCAGCTCCGAGTCCCCGAGCCCGGGGACAGAATCACGCAGCAGCAGGAAGAAGATCCTGCCGCCGGCTGATCGCAGCACCAGGGTGCGCTGCTGCAGCCCGTTATCCGGCAGCGCGGAGACAAGCTCCGGGGCGGCCTGGCCGGCCGCCGGGGCGACCGGTCCGCGCACGCCGGAGCTGATCCAGGTCACGGCGGCCAGGACAGGCGCGGAGATGGCCGCCGCGGCCAGCAGCGCGACGAGCAGGCCCCGGCCGCTGATCAGCCGCCGCAGGCCGGACCGGCCGCCGGCGGCTGCCAGGCCGGTGAGCGACTCGCTCCCCGCGGCTGCTGCCAGCAGCAAGCCTGCCGCCGCCGCCGCCAGCGCCACGCCTGGCCAGCCCGGGACGGCGGCTCCGCCGCCTGCCGGGGTCACGGCGACGCGGCTGACCGCGAGCGCAGCCGCCAGGCCGAGCACGGCGACGAACCAGCCCGCCATGATCGCGCCGCGCTGCCGCGATGCCAGCAGGGCCGCCAGCGCGGCCAGGGCCAGCCCGGCCGTGACCCACGCCGGCGGCAGCCCGGGGCCGCCGGGACTGAGCAGCATCAGGGAGCGGGCCGGCAGATCAGGCGCGGCGAGACCAGCCTGCTGGACGCCAGCCTCCAGCAGCAGCCCGGATGGATGCGCGGCGAGCTGCAGCGACCACGGGAACAGCAGGGCCGGCGGCACGATGACCACGATCGCGAGGTTGGCCAGCAGGCCGCGGCGCGAGGCCCGGAAGGCGATCAGGGCAGCCGCAGCCGCCACCAGCGTCATCAGCCAGAGCACCGGAGCGAACGCGGCCCCGACGGCCACGAGCAGCCCGGTCGCCCAGGCCGCGCGGCGGGCCAGCTGATGCGGCCGCGTGAGCATCCGGCCGGCCGACAGCCCGATGAGCGGGAGGAGGACGAACACGACGGCCGTGCCGAGCCGGCCGGCCGCTATCGCCCCTGTGGCTACCGGCAGCAGCGCGTAGGCCGCGGCCGCCCAGACCCGGACCGGCGCCGACCGGGTCACCCGGCCAGCCGCCAGGAATGCCGTGACGCCCGCCAGCGGCACGCAGCCGAGCAGGATCACGTCCACCGCGAGCCAGGGCTTGCCGCCGAGCACGGTGGCTAGCCCGGCGACCAGCGCGAGGTAGGGCGGCGCGGTGGCCGATGAGCCGACGCCATTCGGATGGAAGGCCTGCCAGTACTCGCGCCAGAGCCCGGATGCGCCACCCCAGGCCGGCAGCAGGGCACCACCGCCGAGCGGGCCCGAGCGCAGCAGGGAGCGCTCGGCGATCCCGGCCACGATGGCCAGGCCGACGAAGAGCAGGACGCCGGGGTGCGTCATGAACCGCTGCACGATGCCGATGTCGGTCAGCAGGAAGTCATCGTCGTTCGGGTCATCCGTCGCGTGATGCATCCCGGCGGTATCGAGCTGCGGGGAGCGCGACAGGGCCGACGCGGCGAACTCGGCCATCTCCCGGACGGACTTGCCGGCCGGCAGGTCAGCTCGCAGCCGGTTATAGGCAGCGCGCCGGCCCGGCGCCCGCCGCTGCCGCGTCCTGCGCAGCCGGAGCGGATGACCGAGCACCGCCGCCACCGCGGCTGCCTCATCGAGCGCCGCTGCCGGGCGCTTAGCCAGCAGCAGGTAGAGCGTGCGGAAAAAGGACGTGGCGGCATTGCGGGCGATCGACCCGAGCATGGCGGCGAAAGGCAGGTTACCCAGCAGCGTCATCAGCGCATTGCGCCGGTCCAGGTACGGTGCCCGACGGCCCGCCGACACCGGTCGCCGTCGGCGCGCGGCGGCCTGGGCGTGGAAGACGACGGCATCGGTGATGAGCCGGACCCGGTAGCCCGCCGCATGGACCCGCCAGCACAGGTCGACATCCTCGCGGAACAGGGCCATGCCGGTATCGAACCCGCCGGTCCGGTCCCAGACGTCCCGGCGGATGAGCATCCCGGCACTGCCGACCGCCAGCACGTCCCGGTCGCCGTCGTGCTGGCCCTGGTCCACTTCCCGCGGCTCGATGCCAGTGACCCGGCGCCCGACCGCATCGATCGTCACGCCAGCCTCGACGATCACGCTGCGATCGGACCAGTCCATCACCTTGGGGCCGAGGACGCCCGCGGCCGGCGACTCGGCTGCCCCGCGGAGCAGTTGCTCGAGCGCGTCCGGCGCCGGCTCGCAGTCGTCATGCAGCAGCCACACCCACTCGACGCGCTCGGCCCCGGCCGGCCCGGCCGGGGCCGGCACGCTGACGCTGGCCGCCTTGTGCTGAAGTGCCCGGCTGACCGCGGCCCCGTAGCCGGTCCCGCGGTCCATGCCGAACACGACAGCCTGGCCGAGCTTGGCGGCCAGCACGGCACCGCTGCGGTCCCTGCTGCCGGTGTCGACGGCTACCACCCGCTGGACCGGGCGGTCCTGCTCAAGCAGGGCATCGATGACATGCGGAAGCCACGCGGCGCCATCGTGGGCGACGATCACCGCCGTGACGACGTGCTGGGGATAACTGTCGTTCAGCGCCAAGGGGTTTCCGCTTGCTGCTCTGGGCTTGACCGGCAAGAACGGCAGCGCAATGGCAGCGCCTTGCTGGCCCGGGTACCCGTGAACAATACGCGAAGCGACCGCGGCAGGACGGCCAGATGGCTCGCTGGCAACCCCGGACCTGACTCTGCGGGGCAGGCTGGCCGCTCGCCAGCCTCCGCGCTAGATGGCCTGCCGCTTCAGCCTGCGGCGCTCCCGCTCGGACAGGCCGCCCCAGATGCCGAATCGCTCATCGTGCTCAAGCGCGTACTCCAGGCAGTCTGACCGCACCTCGCAGGCGCGGCAGACTCGTTTGGCCTCCCTCGTAGAGCCGCCCTTCTCCGGGAAGAAGGCCTCGGGATCGGTCTGCGCGCACAGCGCACGATCCTGCCAGCCCAGTTCCCCTGCATCATCCACGCCAATGCCCAGTTCGTCGTGCACCAGCGAGACGATGACCTCCGCCACAGCGCACCTCCTGCCCGTCCATAGCCCCGTGGTCTCGCGGCACGCGAGAATTACACAGGTGAAATTACACGCGCGTGTCTTAGCCCGCGTCAAGAGAGATACGTGATAATGGCCACCCTGTTGCCCTGGGATGACGGGAAAGTCGGAGCGGATTCCTGGGATCCCAGCCTGGCCGCGGCTGCTCGCGGTGCCCCCGGCCGGCCGGCCAGCGGCACCGGCCTGGGAGACTTCCGGCATGCGTATTACCGTCCTGGCGGGGGGTGTCGGCGGGGCTCGCTTCCTGCGCGGCCTGCGAGCAGCGGCCCCGGACGCCGACATCACCGTAGTCGGCAACACCGGTGATGACATCACCCTGTTCGGGCTGCACGTGAGTCCTGACCTGGACACCGTCATGTACACGCTGGGCGGCGGCATCAGCGAGGAGCAGGGCTGGGGCCGGGCGCAGGAGACCTTCACCGTCCTGGAGGAGCTCAGGGCCTACGGGGCCGGACCGCAGTGGTTCGGCCTGGGCGACCGGGACTTCGCCACGCACATCTGGCGGACCGGCATGCTCCGCGACGGCTGCCCGCTGTCGGAGGTCACCCGCCTGCTCTGTGCCCGCTGGCGGCCAGGGGTCACCCTGCTGCCCATGTCAGACGACCCCGTGCAGACCCATGTCGTCCTCGCCGAGGATGGCGGGCCGCGGACCGTGCACTTCCAGGAATGGTGGGTGCGGCTGCACGCCGCGGTGCCCGCCGCGCGGATCGTCCCGGTCGGCGCCGAGGATGCCCGGCCGGCTCCTGGCGTCATGGCCGCCATTACCGCCGCGGACGTCGTGCTGATCCCGCCCTCCAACCCGGTGGTGAGCGTCGGGATCATCCTGTCCGTGCCCGGCATCAGGGAGGCGGTCAGCGCCAAGACGGTCGTGGGGGTGTCTCCCATCATCGGCGGCGCGCCCGTGCGGGGCATGGCCGACGCGTGCCTGGCCGCCATCGGCGTGCAGACGACCGCAGCCGCGGTCGCCGCGCACTATGGCGCCGGTCTGCTCGACGGGTGGCTGGTCGACGAGCAGGACAAGGGCGCGGCGGACGCGGCGGAACTGGCGGGCATCACCGTCCGCGCGCTCCCGCTCTACATGACTGACCTGGCCGCCTCCGCCGAGATCGCGCGGGCCGCGCTGGATCTGGCGGCTGAGCTGGACCGAGCCGGAGCCGGCCGGTGAGCGAGCGGCCAGCGGGCAGCGGGCGGGCGGCGGCCGCGCCAGGCTCCGCTGAGGTACGGATCATGCCGATCGCCGGCCTGCCGGAGATCGCGCCAGGCGACGACCTGGCCGAGCTCATCGCCGCGGCGGCGCCGGACCTGCTCGACGGCGACATCGTGGTCATCACCTCGAAGATCGTCAGCAAGGCCGAGGGCAGGATCGTGACGGCGGACCGGGACGCCGCGATCGCCGCCGAGACTGTCCGGGTCGTGGCCAGGCGCGGGCCCACCACGATCGCGCAGACCCGGCATGGGCTGGTGCTGGCCGCGGCCGGCGTCGACGCATCCAACACCGCGCCCGGCACCGTCGTGCTGCTGCCCGAGGATCCGGATGGCTCGGCGGCCCGGCTCCGCAAGGCGCTGGCGCACCGGCTGGGCCGCAGCGTCGGCGTGCTCATCACCGACACGATGGGCAGGCCGTGGCGCACCGGGCAGACGGACACGGCAATCGGGGCAGCCGGGCTGACGCCCTTGCGGGATCACCGCGGCCAGGCAGACACCTTCGGCAACGCGCTCGAGGTCACCGTGGCGGCGGTCGCGGACGAGATCGCCGGCGCAGCCGACCTGGTCAAGAGCAAGACCCGGCAGATTCCCGTCGCCATCGTGCGCGGCCTGGCCGATCTGGTGACCGGGACCAGCGGGCCCGGCGCCGCAGCGCTCATCCGGCCGGCCGCGGAGGACATGTTCCGGCTCGGCGCCGCTGACGTGCTGGCCGCCCGGCGGACCGTGCGCGAGTTCACCGCCGAGCTTGTTGATCCGCGCGCCGTCCGGCGGGCCATCGCGGCGGCGCTCACCGCGCCGGCGCCGCACCACAGTGAGCCCTGGCGGTTCGCCGTGCTGGAGTCCGCGGCGGCCCGGACCGAACTGCTGGACAGGATGCTCGCGGCCTGGCAGGCGGACCTGCGCTCGGACGGCTTTACCGAGGAGCAGATCGCCCGCCGGGTCCGCCGCGGCGAGCCGCTGCGCCGCGCCCCGCTCATCATCGTGCCGTGCCTGTCAGCCGATGCCGCGCACCAGTATCCGGACGAGCGGCGAGCGGCCGCCGAGCGGGCGATGTTCCTGGTGTCGATGGGCGCCGCCGTGCAGAACCTGCTGGTGGCCCTGGCCGTGGAGGGCCTCGGCTCATGCTGGGTGTCGAGCGCCCTGTTCTGCCAGCAGGTGGCGGCCGGGGCGCTCGGCCTGCCGCCCGGCTGGGAGCCGATGGGCGCCATCGGCGTCGGCCATCCGGCCGCAGCCCCGCCCGGCCGGCCGACCCGGGATCCAGACCGCTTCATCATGACGCTCTAAGGACACGGTAAGCCGTTCCGTGCCAGCACACCGGCCGCGCGGGCGGAACGAGGTGCGGCCGGAAGCTAGCTCGCCGCGCTCAGCGGGCGCCTGTCATCCAGCGCGGCACCAGCGCGGATGCGCGCTGCCCGGCGCGGTCACTGTTGCGCTGCGCTACCAGGCTGAGCCTCTCTGACATCGTCGCACTGTAACGATGTCTTCATGTTGCGTGGGTAGACCTGTTCCGCCGGGAAGAACTACGCCCGCGGGTGGCTGATCAGCAACGCTCGGTAATTGACGCGCCGTTCGGCCAGGACCCGGTACGGGGATAACGGATCCGGGCTCGGCGCCATGGAAACGCGGCGGTTGCTCCGCTCGCGCCCTCCGGTGTGCTGATCGGTGGATGGAGGATGAGTGCAGAGGTCGACATCTGGTCCGGGGGCTGGTACCCGGCCACGCGGCGGTGAGCCTGCCGCCGGCGGGCCCGGGGATGGCCAGAGTGGCCAGCAGCGACGAGGCCGGGGAGCAGGGCGGTCCGCGCCGGACGGCGACGGCGAGGAGCAGGCCGATGGCGGCGGGCGGGAGCCGGGGCGCCCCCGGCGGGGCCCTGGCCGTCAGCGGCTCCGCGACCGGACCTGGGCACGCGTCACGCTCGCGCTGTTCGCGACCTTCATGGTCATGGTCTCGTGGTCGGTCGGGCACGCTCTGACCGCGCCCGGAGGCGGGTCGGCCTCCGAGCGGCTCGCGGAGTGGGCCCGCGACCACTACCTCGGGCCGGTCGTGACCCTCGGGGAGTGGCTCACCTACCAGCCGCCCAAGGCGGGCGGCCGCCCGGCGTTCGCGCTGACCGGGCCGAGCGCCGGACCAGTCATCAGGGCGGGCTCGGCCCCGCACCGGGGAGTGCGTACGAGGCCGCTCGCCTTGCCCCCTCCGCCAGCGCCGCTCAGGTCCTTCGCGGGCGCGTCGCTGCCCGGCGAGGGCAGCTGGCGGGTGCTCGCGGCGGTGCACGGCCAGCCGGCGATTTACGGCACTTACCTGCGGGCCAGCGCCCTCTACTCCTCGTATGTGGCCGGCATCGCCCTGATGAACCAGAAGCTGCTGAAGTTTCAGCTGCGGCCGGGATCTGAGGACCCGGGGCCGGGTGCCTGGAAGGCTGCGCCTTCCATTCCGCCGGGTACCCGCGCGGGCCTGCTGGCCACGTTCAACAACGGCTTCAAGATCAATGAATCAGGCGGCGGCTTCTACCTCAACGGCCAGACGGCGGCCAGCCTGGTGAACGGGGTGGCGTCGGTCGTCTACTACCGGGACGGGCGCCTGGCCATCGGCGTGTGGGGCAGTACGGTGCGGATGACCCCGGGCGTGGCGGGGGTCCGGCAGAACCTGCACCTGATCGTCGAGCACGGCGCGGTGCCTGACTCGGTGGATGACAACGTCGAATCCAGCTGGGGCGCCACCCTGGGCGGGGGCTACTACGTCTGGCGGTCCGGCATCGGGATGACGGCGGCCGGCCAGATCGTGTTCGTCTACGGCCCGGCCCTGGACGTGCGGGAACTTGCCGACCTGCTGCAGCGGGCCGGCGCGGTGACGGGCATGGAGCTCGACATCAACCCGGACTGGATGTCCTACCAGTACTACCTGCCGAAGGCTGACCCGGCCGATCCCGTGCCGGTCAACCTGCTGCCCAGCCAGATCCAGCCAGCAGACCGCTACTACTACGTGTCCGGCCGGGACTTCACGGCCGTCTATGCACGGTGAGCGCCAACCTCAGGGAGCCGGCAGTCAGCACGGCGCAGCCAGCCGCGGCGGCGCCAGCGCTGGCGCCGCTGCGCTGGCTGACCGCCGTCATCGAGACCGCGCGGCCCCGGCAGTGGCCGAAGAACCTGCTGGTCTTCGCGGCGCCGCTGGCCGGCGCCTCGCTCGGTCGGGACGAGGGATTCTGGTACGCGCTGCTGGCTGCCGGGGCCTTTACCGCCGCATCGGCTGCCGTGTACTTCATCAACGACGCCGTCGACGCCGAGCGGGACCGGCAGCATCCGGTCAAGCGGCTGCGGGCGGTAGCATCCGGCCGGCTTCCCCGCGCTCAGGCCATGGTGCTCGCCGCCGCGGCCGCGGCTGCGGCCGTGACAGCCGGCTTCTGGGCCGGCCGGGCCGCGGTGGCCACGATCGTCGCCGCCTACCTGATCCTGTCGATCTGCTACTCGCTGGCACTCAAGCACGTGCCGGTCGCGGAACTGCTCCTGGTGGCGAGCGGGTTCGTGCTGCGCGCCCTGGGCGGCGCGGCGGCCACGCACGTGCCGCCATCCGGCTGGTTCCTGGTCGTCTGCAGCCTCGGGGCGCTCATGGTGGCCATCGCCAAGCGCTTCACCGAGCTGGATGCGCTGGGCAGCGAAGCGGCCAGTCACCGGCCGGTCATGCGCTGGTACAGTCCGCAGCCACTACGCTGGGGGCAGCGGCTGGTGGCTGTCGCCATGATCATCGCGTACCTGATGTGGGCCTATCATGAGCGCGATGACTGGATGCGGGCCTGGCACCTGGCCAGCGTCCTGCCGCTGTCCGTCGCCCTCATCCGGTTCGACCAGCTGGCCGGCCGGGCTACGGGCCGGCCGGTCGAGGACCTGATATCCAGGGACGGGATCATGGTCTGCTGCGAGATAACCTGGCTGACGATGTTCGCGGTGGGGCTGTAGATGACGAGCACTGACCTGATCGGCCGGGTGCTCCTGCTCGGCGGCACCAGCGAGATCGGGCTGGAGATCATCGCCGCGCTCCAGCTGCAGCCAGACGCCGAGGTCGTGCTGGCCGGGCGTGACGAGCAGCGGCTGGCCGCAGCCGGCAAGGCGCTGCCCTGCCGGCTCCGGACCCTGCGGTACGACGCCACCGACCTGGCCGGCCATGAGGCCCTGGTCCGCGACGCGTTCGCCGGGGGGGATATCGACCTGGTGATCTCGGCCGCCGGCATCCTGGTCGGCCAGCCGGCCCTGGAACGCGACCCGCTGCAGGCTGGCCTGCTGGTCGAGACGAATTTCACCGGCCATGTCACGACTCTGACCGCGGTGGCCACGCGGCTGCTCCAGCAGGGGCACGGCACCATCGTGGTGCTCTCGTCGATCGCGGCGATCCGGCCGCGCAAGGCCAACTTCGTCTACGGGGCGGCCAAGGCGGGCCTGGATGCGTTCGCCCGCGGCCTGGCCGACTCGCTGCACGGCAGCGGCGTCCGCGTCCTGCTCGTCCGGCCGGGCTTCGTGACCGGCCGGATGACCGCCGGCATGTCCCCGGCGCCGCTGGCCACCACCCCCGCCGCGGTCGGCGCGGCGGTGGCCGCGGCCATCAGGAAGGATCGCGCTACGGTGTGGGTGCCAGGCACGCTGGCGCCGCTGTCGGTCGCGCTCCGCGCCGTGCCCAGGCCGGCCTGGCGGCGGCTGCGCAGGTAGAAGACGGGGGCGAGAGTGCGCGTTCTGCTGGCCGAGGATGACCGCGGGCTGCGCGACGTGCTCGGACGCGGGCTGCGCGAGAACGGCTACGTCGTCGACGCCGTGGCCGATGGCGCGACGGCGATCAGGTTCCTGCGCAGCTACGAGTACGCAGTCGCCGTGCTCGACTGGCGGATGCCGGACGTGTCGGGTCTCGACGTGCTGAGATGGCTGCGCCGGCACGAGTCGCCGACCGCCGTGCTCATGCTGACCGCTCGCGACGCGCCTTCCGACCGGGTGACGGGCCTGGATGAGGGCGCCGACGTCTACGTGGTCAAGCCGTTCGACTTCGAGGAGTTGCTCGCCCGGCTGCGGGCGCTGCAGCGCCGGCCGCGAACGGCCCACGCCCCGCAGCTCGCAGTCGGAGATCTCCGCTTCGACCCGGCCACCCGTGAGATCCAGGTCGGCCAGCAGAAGCCTGCGCTCACCGCCACCGAGCTGGGCATTCTCGAGGCGCTGATGCGGCGCTCGCCCGCAGTCGTGCCGCGGCGCACGATCGCGCTGCAGGTCTGGAGCGACGAAGCCGACGCCATGGGCTCCAACACCATGGACGTGCACCTGGCCCGGCTGCGGGCCAAGCTCGCCGGCGGCATGGTCCGGATCGAGACCGTGCGCGGCGTCGGATACCGGATCATCGGCACGTGACTGGCCAGCGTCGCCGGCTTGCGCCCGAGGTTGCTCACGCCGCCAGGGTCGCGCTGGCGGCGGCCCTGCTCATCGGAGTCGTTTACGCCGGCTGCGCGGCCGTGCTGAACAGGCTCGCATCTGCCCGGCTCGCCGCATCGGTGGACGCCAGGCTGCAGGAACGGCTCGCCGATGCGCGCCTCAGTCACGGCGGTCCCGCCGTGGCCAGGAATGACGACGATGACGATGACCCGCCGGTCTTCCTCTGGCGGGCGGTCTCGGCGCACCGCGCGACCGCGCTGAGCGCGGGCGCGCCGGCGCTGCCGGCTTCTCTGGCGCGCGCGGCTAGCCGGCCGATGACCGCGCAGCTGCGGTCCGGCAGCTTCCGGCTGGCGGCGATCCGCTACCGCGGCGGCTGGCTCGTGGCCGGCCAGAGCCTGGCCGAGCAGGATCACCTGGAGGCGGTCCTGAGCGACGGGGAGTCGCTGGCCGCGCCGGTGCTGCTGCTGGCGATCTTCGTCGGCTCGCTGATCATCGGGCTCCGGGCGCTGTCGCCAGTGGAGCAGTCTCGCCGGCGGCAGCTGGAGTTCACCGCCGACGCCTCGCACGAGCTGCGCACCCCGCTCAGCGTGATCGCCGCGGAGACCAGCATCGCGCTGGCCGCGCCGCGGGAGGCAGCCGACTACCGCGATGCGCTGACCCGGATCGAGGGCGAGAGCCGGCGCCTGCGGGCCATCGTCGAGGACCTGCTCTGGCTGGCCAGGTTCGACTCCCGGCCGCCGCCCCCGGGTGACGAGCCGATCGACCTGCCGACGATCGCCGCGGAGTGCGCCGAGCGCTTCGGCGCCGTGGCTCACTCGGGGTCGTTCGCGATCTCGGTCGCCGCGAGCGATACCGAGCCGGCCTGGATCAGCGCGCCACCGGAGTGGATCGACCGCCTGGTGGGCGTCCTGGTGGACAACTCATGCCGGTACGCGGGCCCGGGCGGGACGGTGCGGATCAGCGTGGCGCCGCGCGGCAGCCGCGTCGTGCTCGCGGTGGAGGACACCGGGCCGGGCATCCGGGCCGAGGACAGGGACCGGCTGTTCGACCGGTTCCACCGCTCCGCCGGGGACGGCGGCAGCGCCGGGCTCGGGCTGGCGATCGCGGACTCGATCGTGCGCCGGACGTCCGGCCAGTGGCGGGTCGGCGATTCGGCCCTGGGCGGCGCGCTCTTCGAGGTCTCCTGGCGGCGATCGCCGTCGCGGCAGCAGAGCCTCCCCGCGACGGCCGCAGGGACTGGGCAGCACGGATGAGCGAGGGTACCTGGCCCTACAGCCGCAGTCGGCGGGACAGGTCGGACGCGAGGATGCCAGCCGGGTCAATCTCGCCGCGCAGCTTCCTGAACTCGGGCATCCGCGGGTACATCTGCGCCAGCGTGCCGGCCGGCACTCGCGAGTCCTTGGCCAGGTACACCCGGCCGCCCGCGGCCAGCACGAGGTCGTCGAGGCCGTGCAGCAGGCTGGTGAGGCCCGGCGTGGTCGCCGGGAAGTCCAGCGCCAGCGTCCACCCGGCCATCGGGAAGGACAGCAGGCCGTCGTCGGCCGGGCCGAATCGCTTGAGCACGGTGACGAACGACGGCGCGCGCGCCCGGCTGATCTGCTCCAGCGAGCGCCGGACGACGTGATCCTGGCCGAACGGCACGACGTACTGGTACTGGCGGAACCCGGCGGGCCCGTAGACCCGGTTCCAGTCCCTGATGCCGTCCAGCGGATGGAAGAACTTCCCGATGGACTGGATCTCGCCCTCGCGGCGGCGCGGTGCCTTCCGGTACCAGGCCTCGTTGGCCAGCGCCACCGTGCGGCGGTTGAGCAGCCCGCTGGGGAAGACCGGCGGGGCGGTCAGCAGGGTGCCCGGATGGAAGGCCAGCGGCTTCCCGCGGTCCCGGTAGAGCAGGTCGCCGACCGCGGCGAAGTCGCCGCTGGTGATCACCGAGCGGCCCAGGCTGCCCCCCGACGCGAGGCAGTCAGTCCACGCGACCGTGTACCCGTAGCGCTGATCCGTCGCGGACAGGTAAGCCATGGTCTCGTCGATGTCGCCGGTGCGGACGGTATCGACCACCAGCCGCGAGGTCTCCACCTTCACCAGCGGCAGGGTGGCGCGCAGGATGATGCCGGTCAGTCCCATGCCGCCCGCGGTGGCCCAGAACAGCTCCGGGCTGGCCTCGGGCGTCACGACCCGGACCTCGCCGTCTGGCATCAGCAGGTCAAAGGACCGGACGTGGCGCGCGAAGCTGCCCGCCACATGGTGGTTCTTGCCGTGCACGTCCGCGGCGATGGCGCCGCCGACCGTGACCTGCCGGGTGCCCGGCGAGACCGGCACGAACCAGCCATGCGGCAGGCCCGCCACCATCAGCTGCTCCAGGCTGACCCCGGCCTCGCAGGTCACCAGCCCGGCGTGGGTATCGAGGCTGGTGATCCGGCGCAGGCCGGCGGACGAGATCACCAGGCCGCCGCCATTCTGCGCGGCGTTGTTGTAGCTGCGGCCGAGCCCGCGGGCGATGACGCCCCGCGGCGGCGCGTCCCGCAGCAGCCCGGCCACCTCGGCCGGGCTGGCCGGCTCGGCCAGTTCCGCGACCGATGGCTCGGTCCTGCCCCAGCCGGTCAGGCTGACCCGGCGGGCCGGCCGCCCGGCCTCGATCCTGGCTCGCGCGCCGCCGGCCGGAGCCGCGCCATCCGGGGCTGCCTGCATCGCCCTCAATCCCCCTGCCCAGCGCTGCCTACCCGAGACCGGCCAGCGGGAGCGAGGTCACTGGCCCGCGCACGGCGGCGCAGACCCCGTCACTGGCGGTGGCCGCGGCTATCCGTTCTGGCCCGGGGTCTGCGTACAGCGTGGTCCGCTGCCGGATTGGCCTGCCGGTCGGCTCCACCATAGCGGCCAGCTGGCTGATCGTCTTGAAGGAGCCGTTCTGCGCGCCGGCCATCCGGCTGATGGTCTCTTCCATCAGCGTGCCGCCGAGATCGTTCACCCCGCCGGCCAGCACCTCGCGGCAGGTCTCGTCCCCCAGCTTCACCCAGGAGCACTGGATGGAGCCGATCGCGCCGTGCAGCAGCAGCCTGGCCAGGGCGTGCACGGCCCGGTTCTCCCGCCGGGTGGGGCCGGGACGGGCCAGGCCCGCCAGGTAGATCGGCGAGCTGGCGTGCACGAACGGCAGCAGCACGAACTCGGTGAAGCCGCCGGTCCGCTCCTGGATGCCGCGGATCACCCGCAGGTGCCCGACCCAGTGCGCCGGCGTGTCCACGTGCCCGTACATCATCGTCGCGGTGGTCGGGATGCCGAGCTCGTGCGCCGTCGTGATCACGTCGATCCAGGCCGCGGCGGGCAGCTTCCCCTTGGTCAGCACCCAGCGGACCTCGTCGTCCAGGATCTCCGCCGCGGTGCCGGGAAGCGATCCCAGCCCGGACTCACGGGCCCGGATCAGCCACTCGCGGACCGGCAGGCCGGTGCGCGCTGACCCGTTCATCACCTCCATCGGCGAGAACGCGTGCACGTGCATGTCCGGGCAGCGCCGCTTCACCTCGGCGGCGATATCGAAGTAAGCGGTACCGGGCAGGTCCGGGTGGATGCCGCCCTGCATGCAGACCTCGGTGGCGCCCGCCTCCCAGGCCTGCTCCGCCCGGTCCCCGACCTGCTCCAGCGACAGCGTGTAGGCGTCGGCGTCGGTGCGGCGCTGCGCGAAGGCGCAGAACCGGCAGCCGGTATAGCAGACGTTGGTGAAGTTGATGTTCCGGTTCACCACGTAGGTCACGTCGTCGCCGGCCGTGTCGCGGCGGATCGCGTCGGCCAGCTGCGCGAGCGCCTCCAGCTCCGCGCCGTCCGCGTCCAGCAGCGCGAGCGCCTCCGCGTCGCTGATCGCGGCCGGGTCGCGCTCGGCGCTGCGCAGCGCGGCCAGCACCTCGGCGCGCAGCCGCTGCGGCGCGGCGGCGCCGGCCGGGACCTCCCGCCGGGCGGCCGGCTCGATCCGGGCCCCGACCTCGGCCCAGTCGCCGTACACCTCGGCGAAGTCGTCCCGGCGGTCCTTGGTCCGGCCCGTCGTGTCGATCGTGACGTGCAGGTCGGTGCGGCCGCTGGCATCACCCCAGCCGCCGTCCGGCTCCTGCCAGGGCAGCCCGCGCGCCGTGGCGCCCTCGGCGGCCAGCCCGGTGGCGGGGTCGGCCAGCGCGGCCACGTGCGCGGCCAGCCGCGGGTCCAGCCAGGGCTCGCGGATGTAGCCGGGGTAGATGGTCAGCCGCTCGCGCAGCTGCATCCCGGCCGCGGCGGTGCGGCGCGCCAGGTCGTCAATCTGCGGCCACGGACGCTCGGGGTTCACGTGGTCCGGAGTCAGCGGCGACACCCCGCCCCAGTCGTCGATGCCCGCCGCGAGGATCAGCGGGTACTCCTCGCCGATCAGGTTCGGCGGGGCCTGGATCCGCGCCGACGGTCCCAGCACCAGGCGGGTCACCGCGATCGTCGCGGCCAGGTCATCGAGCCCGGCGTCGGGCACCGCGCACATCCTGGTGTCCAACTTGGCGCGGAAGTTCTGCACGATGACTTCCTGCACGCCGCCGTACTCACGGGCCACCTGGCGGATCGCGAAGATGGAGCCGGCCCGCTCAGCCAGCGTCTCGCCGATGCCGATGAGGATCCCGGTGGTGAACGGGACGCTGCTGCGGCCGGCGTCCTCCAGCACCCTCAGCCGGACCTTCGGGTCCTTGTCCGGGCTGCCGAAATGCGGTCCGCCCGGCTCGCTGAACAGCCGCTCCGCGGTGGTCTCCAGCATCATGCCCATCGACGGCGCGACCGGCTTGAGCCGCTGGAAGTCCTGCCAGCTGAGCACGCCGGGGTTCAGGTGCGGGAGCAGGCCGGTCTCCTCCAGCACCCGGATGGCCATGGCCCGGACATAGGACAGCGTGTCGTCGTAGCCGTGCGCGTCCAGCCAGGCGCGCGCCTGCTTCCAGCGCGCCTCCGGGCGGTCGCCGAGGGTGAACAGCGCCTCCTTGCAGCCCAGTGCCGCGCCATCCCTGGCGATCTTCAGCACCTCGTCCGGGGACAGGTACGGGCTGTCCAGCCGGCCCGGCACGGTGACGAACGTGCAGTAGGCGCACCGGTCCCGGCACAGCCGGGTGAGCGGGATGAAGACCTTGCGCGAGTAGGTGATGACACCCGGCCTGCCCGCCGCCCGCAGCCCGGCGTCCCTGGTCCTGGCGGCGTGGCCGAGCAGCTCGGTCAGCTGATCACCGCGGGCATGCAGCAGGATGGCGGCCTCGGCGGCGTCCAGTGCCTTGCCGTCGCGTGCCCTGGCCAGGGCACGGCGCAGGGCGCTGGCCGGCGGGGCGGGCTCGGCGGCTGCCGGTCCGGGCGCTGCCGCGGCGGGCCCGGCGGCTGCCGCGGCGGGCTGCCGCGGCCGGGAGGCTGGCTGCGGGCGGGGACGAGGGCCGGGCGTATTGACGCTCATGACACAACCCTAGGCGGGCCGCCCTCGCGCCGAGGGCGTCAGCCCCGGCGAGCACCCTACGGCTAGAAGGCGCGGTAATCCCGCACGGCCATCCTCGGGCCATGCCGTGGCGGCCGGGTGCCGCTCATCTCGACCAGCCTCGCCGCGCGGTAGCGGTGGCCCGCATACGGCGCCAGCAGGGCCAGCATCCCGGCGTCATCGACCACCCGGCCTGCCAGCGCCCAGCCCACCGCCGCGGGCAGGTGGTAATCCCCCACGCTCACCGCGTCCGCGTCGCCGCAGGCCCGCTGCCTGACCTCAGCCGATGTCCAGGGCCCGATGCCCGGCAGCGAGCGCAGGCGGCGGTCCGCCTCGGCGGCGCCCAGCGCGGCGATGTCCTCGAGCCGCCCGGCCACCCCGGCCGCGCCGGCGATGGTCCTGGCCCGCACGCCCTCGACACCGGCCCGGTGCCACTCCCAGGACGGCAGCGCCGCCCACGTTGCCGCGGGCGGGAACACCCGCATCCCGGCCGGCGCCGGCCCCGGCGCGGCCAGGCCGAACCGCAGCAGCAGGAGCCGCCAGGCCCGCCAGGCCTCCGCGCCCACGACCTTCTGCTCGAGCACCGCGGGGACCAGGGCCTCCAGCACCCGCCCGGACCGCCCGATCCTGAAGCCCTCATGGCGCCGCGCCAGCTCGCGGAGCAGCGGGTGCGCCGGGCTGAATCCCGACGGCTCATCGAGGGCGCCCAGCAGCTCCGGCATCGTCGCGACGAGCCAGGCGGCACCCGGACCCCAGGCCGTCGCGGTGATCGCGGTCGCGGCCTTCCCCGCGTTCCTGGCCGGCAGCTCACCGCCGGTCACCGGCCCGCCGGTCACCGGGCCGCCGGTCACCGGGCCGCCGGTCACCCGCAGGGTGCCGGGGCCATCGGGCGTCAGCGAGGTGCGCCAGATCGCGCCGGCCTCGTCAATGCGGAACGCCGGGTCCCGCGCGCCGCGCCGGTGCACGGCCAGCACGCCGCGGACGTCGACCGGGTACGGCGCCAGCCAGCTGCGCTGGACGTGCTCGCCGTGGCCGGCCATCGGCGACCGGCTCAGGCGTCAGCCGAGAACCGGATGGCTGTGGGCCCCAGCTTGACCCCCGGCCAGACCCGCAGCCCGCTGCGCAGCTCGTTCCCGGCCGCGATGCTCGCCGCATCGCCGATGACCACGTCAGCCAGGATCGCGCCCGCTCCGATGCGGGCACGATTGCCGATCACGCTGGCACTGACCTGCGCGTCCTCGCCCACGGTGACGCCATCGAAGAGCACGGCTCCGTCCAGCCGGGCGCGGGGGCCGACCACGCAGCCCGGCCCGGCCACCGTCCCGCCGGACAGCCGGGCCGACGGATCGACGACCGCGCCCGGCAGCAGCAGCGCCTGCCCGCACGGCGCCGGCATCGCCGGGGAGTGCAGGCGGCCGAGCACCAGATCGCAGCTGCCGCGCACGAACGCGGCCGGCGTGCCCACGTCCAGCCAGTACGCCGTCTCCAGGTAGCCCATGACGACCTCGCCGCCGGCGATCAGCGCCGGGAAGGTCTCCCGCTCCACCGACAGCCGCCGGCCGGCCGGCATCTGGTCGATGAACCGCCGGGTGAAGACGTAGCAGCCCGCGTTGATCTGGCTCGTGACCGGATCCGGTGTCTTCTCCAGGAACGCGGTCACCCGGCCGTCGGCGTCGGTCGGCACGCAGCCGAAGCGGGCCGGATCAGGTACCTCGACCAGGTGCAGGGTGACCGCGGCGTCGGCCTTGCGGTGCACCGCCAGCTGCGCCTGCAGGTCATGCCCGGACAGCACGTCGCCGTTGAGCACGACCACCGGGTCATCGGGACGGCTGCGCAGGCAGGCCGCGGCGTTGCGGATGCCGCCGCCGGTGTCCAGCGGCTCGGCCTCGTAGACAAAGTCAAGCTCCAGCCCGAACGCCGAGCCGTCGCCGAGCACTTCGGCGAACATGTCGGCGCGGTACGCGGTGGCCAGCACGACCCTGGTGATGCCCGAGGCAGCCGCCCTGGCCAGCTGATGGGCCAGGAAGGGCACGCCGGCCGTGGGCAGTAGCGGCTTGGGGACACTGACCGTCAGCGGCCGGAGCCGGGTGCCCTGGCCCCCCACGAGCAGGATGGCCTCAAGCGGCTCGCGATCGCCGAGGCTGGCGCTCCGCGGTGCAGCCAGGCCGGCCGAGTCAGTAGGCATGAGCAGCGAGACTACTCGTGAACCTGCGCCGCCGCGCGCTCATAGCTGGTCATATGCGCTTCGGCGGATGCCGACCAGGCGAACTCCAGCGCCCTGGTGTAACCGGCCATGCCCAGCGCGTTCCGGCGCTCCGGGTCATTGAGCAGCGACCGCAGCGCGGCCTCGATGCTGTCGGCATCGGGCTCGGTGTAAGCCACCGCGTCACCGCCCACCTCGGGCAGGGCCGTCCGGTGCGTGGTCAGCACCGGCGCGCCGCACGCCATCGCCTCCAGGGCGGGCAGCCCGAAGCCTTCCCCGGTGCTGGGGAAGGCGACGATGAGCGCCCCGCCGAAGAAGCCAGGCAGGTCGGTGAAATGCAGGTAGCCAGGACGCACCAGCCGAAGGTTCGCGGGCACGGCGGCGACGGCCTGGTCGACTTCCTCGCTCCAGCCGGTCCCGCCGGCCAGCACCAGGGCGGGCGGGTCGGTCATGTCGGCGACCGCGGCCGCCCAGCCCGCGATCAGGGCGGGCACGTTCTTGCGCGGCTCGAGCGTGCCGAGGTAGGCCAGGTACGGCTTGCCGTGCAGCCCCAGCCTGCTGCTGATCTGGTGCAGCTGCTGCTCGCTCGGCCGGTGGAACAGGTCGTGATCCACGCCGTGGTACGCGACATCGATCCTGGTCGGATCGGCGCCGAGGACGCGGACAAGCTCGTCCCTGGTGGCCTTGGATGGCACGATCAGCCGGGTAGCCCGGCGCGCCGAGGTACGGATCGCGGCCTTGTAGAACGCCGCGATCACCGGGCTGTGCGCATCCGGCTCGGTGAAGAACGTCAGGTCGTGGATGGTCACGACCGTCGGCGTGCCGGGCCGCAGCGGCATCGAGTAGTGCGGCGAGTGGATGACGTCAGCGCGGACCTGCTGCGCGACCATCGGCAGGCCGCTCTGCTCCCAGGCCAGCCTGGCGGGACGGTGCGCGATGGCGGGCGGCGCGGCGACCACGATGGCGCCGGGCACCAGCCGCCCGTACCGCTCCTCATCGGCCCGCTGGCAGGCCACGACCAGATCGGCCCCGGCAGCGCCAAGAGCGTGGACGAGACCATCAACGTAGCGGCCGAGTGCGCCGCGGTCGGCAGGCACCGCAGTCGCGTCTATGAGAACACGAGGCGACACGACCTGTCCGGCTCCTTTCGTCGGCTCGGAGGGCACGCGAGACCTGCTGATGCGAGCTTGGCTCTGGATATATCCCGTCAGGTTCGAGCGTACGCCCTCGGCCACGCCCATGCGCCCGCAGCGCTGGGCACCCGCTAACTAAACTGCCAGCCATCGGGTCATTACTGCAGGTAGCCGGCCCATATCGTCATGGACCGGCCCCGCTGCCCGCCGCCCTGGAAGCGTTGTCCAGCGCTTTCTTCATGCTGGCCAGCTCGGCCTGGAAGGCACCCAGGTTGCCTGCCTTCAGGTCCGCCTGCGCCCTGGCGTAGTCGGCCTCCGCCTGCTGCAGGTACGACTGCACGGTTCCGGTCAGCCCGCCCGGCGCCTGCGCGCTCGGGGCGCCGCCGAGCACCTGCGCGAGCGACGCCTGCAGCGTGGTGGCCCAGCCGACCTGGCCGTCCCAGTAACTGAACACGTACTTGAGCTGCGGGTAGGAGCCGCTCGCCTGCTCGGCCGAGACGTAGACCGGCTGGGTGTACAGCAGGCCGCCGCCCAGCGGCAGGGTGATCAGGTTGCCGAGCGTGACCTTGGACCCGCCCTTGCGCAGCTGGGTGAGCTCGATGGAGGCCGGCGGATACGACTGGAAGGAGTTGTTGGCCTGCTGCGGGCCGGGAATGCTCGTGTTCTGCGGCAGCTGCAGGATCTCGATCTTGCCGTAGCCGCTGCTCAGCGGGTTGCTATTGACTGTCAGGAAGGCAGCCATGTTCGGCCGCCCCCGCTGCGTGAAGGACGTGACCACCGAGAACTCCGGCTTCGCCTCGCCGGGCATCGTCATCGTCAGGTAGTAGGGCGGCTGGCTGAGGGCGCTGCCGGACTCGGTGGAGGGGTCGGGCGGGACCGCCCAGAAATTCTGCCCGCTGTAGAACGCGGCCGCCTGCGTGACATGGAACTGGGTGAGGACCTGGCGCTGCAGGCTGAACAGGACCTCGGGGTAGCGCAGGTGCGCCCGCAGCGCCGCCGGCATCTGGCCGATCGGCCTGATCACGCCGGGGAATGCCTTCATCCACGCGGCGAGAATGGGGTCCCGGCCGCCCCAGTGATACAGGGTGACCTGGCCCGTGTAGGCGTTGACCAGCGCCTTGACGGAATTGCGGAGGTAGTTGAGCTGGCCGCCGGGCCCGGCCACGGACCCGCCGGGGAAGTAGGTGCTGGCGGTGGCCTGCTGCGCATCGAGGCGCTGCGAGTACGGGTAGTCGTCGGTGGTCGTGTAACCGTCGACCACCCAGTAGATCTGGCCGTCCGCGACGACCGGGTACGGGTCGCCGTCCAGGGTCAGGAATGGCGCGACCTTGGCCACCCTGGCCAGCGGATCCCGGATGTAGATGATCTTTGAATGGCTGCCTATGGCGCTGGACAGCAGGATGTTGAGCTGGCGGAATTTCACCGCGTACAGCAGCCGGTCCAGGACCGATCCGACGGGCACCCCGCCGCCGCCGTGATAGGTGTTGTCGTGCTGGCCGCCGGTGCTCGCGTTCGGGTAGTCGAGTTCCTGCTGGCGGGTGTCCACGATGACGTAGCCGGCTTCCTGCTCCCCGAAGTACACCCGCGGCTGGTAGCTGCCGAGCGAGCCACGCAGCGGCGAGATGTTGCCCTCGGTGAAGGACGGGTTGCCGTTCGGCTGCGCCGAGCTCGCGGCCGCCGCGACGAGCCCGTACCCGTGCGTGTACACCAGGTGGGTGTTGACCCAGTTGTCCTGCCCGGCCGGCGGCCCGGTGATGGCCCGCACCCCCACCACCATGTCCTGCGGCACCGGGCTGCCCCGGTCGGCGTACCGGTCCACGCCCAGCACCGGGGGAAAGGCGTAGTAGCTCTTGACCTGCTGGAGCTGCTGGAACGTCAGCGACAGCACGCCGGGATCGGCGAGCCGGACATCCGGCACCGCGGCCGCGTCCGCGGCGAGCTGGGATGGCGACTGGTCCGGGGCGCCGGAGTAGGGGATCACCTGCGCCGCGCTCACGCCGTAGGCAGCGCGCGTGCTGGCGATCTCCCTGGACAGGTACGGAGTCTCCTTGACCAGCTCGTTCGGCTTCACGACGAACTGCTGGATGATCGCCGGGTAGACCCCGCCGACCAGGATCGCCGACAGCACGAGCAGGCCGAAGCCGATGGCCGGCAGCATCGAGCTGCGGCGGGCCGCGCCGGCGAAGAACAGCACGGCGCAGATGAGCGCGATGACGGTCAGCACGGTCTTGGCCGGCAGGATCGCGTTCACGTCCGTGTAGGAGGCCCCGGTCTGCACGATGCCGCGCTGGGAGAAGTCAATGCCGTACCGGTCCACCCAGTAGGCCACGGCCTTCAGCAGCACGAAGAAGCCCGCGAGCACGTACAGCTGGGCGCGCGCGGCGGGAGTGGCGCGCTCGCCGCGCAGCTGCGGCCGCAGCCCCCCGTACAGGTAGTGCGTGGCGGCGGACAGCAGCAGCGCCAGCAGGACGGCCGCGAACAGGTACGAGAGGGCCATCCGGATGAACGGGTAGTCGAAGACGAAGAACGATATGTCGAGATGAAACTGCGGATCTTTCGTGCCAAACGAGGTCCGGTTGGCGAACAGGAGCCACGTCTGCCAGCGACCAGCGGCGGTCAGGCCGGAAATCAGGCCGATGAGGCCGAGCAGCGCCGCGAGGAGCAGCCGCCGGCGGGAGTCCACGGCCAGCCGGTACGCCTCGAGTGCCTGCTGCCGGGGCGAGGGGGGCAGGTGAGCAGGGCGGAACCGGTAGGCCAGCCAGACGCTCGTCCCCACGACGGCGATCATCAGGAACGCGGCGACGCCGAACAGGGCCCACTTCGGCCCGTACGTCCCGGCGAAGACGCGGGTGTAGCCGATCGACCGGAACCACAGGTAGTCCGTCCAGATGCCGGCCAGGACGGCCACGAGCACGATGGCCGCGACGATGCCGAGAGCCCACGGGATCAGGCGCGCGGGCCAGCGGGGCAGTACCACGGGGCGGCCGCTGGCCGGCCGTGACTGGCCAGGACTGCGGAAGGCCACGCCCCTCCCCCTTCCCGGGCTTCGTGGCCCGCGGCGGCGGGCGGCGCGCACCGGACAGCTTCCCGGCACGGGGACGCGCTGGCGCGCTTCTCCGTGGGTCAACTTACCGGGAAAACCCGCGGTTCCCGCCGCCAACCGCGGCCACGCCCAGCGGGCAGTCAGCGCGCGATCAGGCTGCGCTCAGCCGCGAGCCCGGCCGCGGTCCCTGGACTCCCGCCGGGAACTGCCCTGCGGCTGCCGCGGCACGGCCGCTACCTCAGCAGGACGGGACCGGCTGCCCGTGCTTGATCGCGTTGAGGTCGGCGATCGCGCCAGCCAGGGTGGAGACCTTGATCAGACGCAGCCCGGCCGGTACCGCCCCCGAGGTGTCCGGGCAGTTGGCGGCCGGACTCAGGAACACGGCTGCCCCGGCCGCCCGCGCTCCGGCCATCTTCTGCTGGATGCCGCCGATCGGGTCCACGGTGCCGTCGGCCTCGATCTCCCCGGTGCCGGCGATGAACCTGCCGCCGGTGAGATCAGCGCTGGTGAGCTTGTCGATGATGCCGAGCGCGAACATCAGGCCGGCGCTCGGGCCGCCGATATTGCCGATGTCGATCTTCACGCTGAACGGGAAGCTGAAGCTCTCCGCCACCTCGACGCCTACCTCTGCCTGCCCCTGCACGTCAGCCGTGCGCAGGCTGACCTGCTGGGTCTTGCCGTCCCTGCGGATGGTGAGGGTGATCGGGGCGCCGGGCCGGGTCGCCCGGATCAGGGCGGCCGCATCATGGCGGCAGGTCACCGGAGTGCCGTTGACCGCCGTGATCACGTCGCCGGCGTGCAGCACGCCGTAGGCGGGCATGCCCCGCACCGCCTTCTGCACCGTGTCCACGGTCGTGAAGCTGATATTCAGCTGGCACAGCGCCGCGGCGGTCGCGGTCTGCTGCGAGCTGACCATCTCCTCGGTGTCCTGCTGCAGGACCTGCTGCGTCGTCTGGCCGGGAGTGAAGATCTCGCTCTCGGGCACGACCGCGTCCTGCGGCGTCAGCCAGGAGCCGAGCGCGGCGAAGACATTGAAGTTCGTGCCGGGGCCGCCGAGGTAGCGCACGGTGACCATGTTGAGATGGCCGGTGGTCGGATAGGTGGGGTGGCCCTTGATCTGGATCAGCGGCTGGCCGGACAGGCTGCCCAGCGTGTTCAGCGTCGGCCCGGGCGTCAGCGCCACGTAGGGAACGGGCAGCAGGACCGCGACGATCAGGGCGGCGAGCGCGCCGATCCCGGCCACCAGGAGCGTCGCCGAGCGCCTGGACATGCGGGCCCGCCTAGGCACTGTTCACCCACTCGCTCTCGCCGTCGGACATGATCTGGTGCTTCCAGATCGGCACGGTGGCCTTCAGCTCCTCAATCAGCGCCCGGCAGGCCGCAAACGCCTCAGCCCGGTGATCGGAGGCCACCGCCACGACGACGGCGAGGTCACCGATGTCCAGGTCGCCGACGCGGTGCACGGCCGCCACCGCGCGGATGTCGAAGCTCGCGGCGACCTTCTCCGCCACCCGCCGCAGCTCGGCCGACCCGGACGGGTGCGCCGTGTAGCAGAGCCTGGTCACGCCGCGGCCGTGGTCATGATCACGCACGGCGCCGATGAACAGGGCGATGGCTCCCGCCGCGGGATCGGCCACGGCGGCACGTACCTCGTCCACGGACAGCGGGCTGGAGCGGAGCTCGGCCAGCCGGATGACAGTCACGCTGCCAAAACTACAATGATCCGGCGGTCGCGCGGCCCTCAGGACTCGCGGCGGCGCCGCCGCGCGGCGCGGACGATGGCGGCGCTGCCGATCACCGCGACAGTCGCTCCCGCCGCCGTGATCGCCGCGTCCTTGCGATCCAGCCGGCGCCCGGCCACCGCGTGATGGCCGCTGCGTTGCGCCAGCAGGACCTCCAGCGCGGCCGCGTTGTCATACTCGGGCCGCCAGCCGGCCTCGCGCAGCGCCTGGCAGTCGGCTACCCACGGGTAGACCACGAAGTGAAGATCCGTGTCCGGCGCCGGCGTGATGCCGGCCCGGTGCAGCCGCTGGACGGTCGCGAATGTCAGCCCGGCGGGTAGCTCGACCCGCCGCAGCCCGCACAGCTCCTCGACCTCGTCCTGCTCCAGCCAGTGATCACAGCCGACCGCGAAGGCGCCGGCCACTTCCCCGGCCGCGGCCAGCTCCAGCGCGGATACGAGATCGTCGATATGGCAGAACTGCCACCGCATCGCGCAGCCCTTCACCGTGAGCAGCCGGGGCGCCTCGAAATGCCGGGTGATGAAGGTGTCAATGCCCTCACCGACCAGCGCGGCCGGGCGGACGACCGTCACCGCGAGGCCGGGATGCGCGCGCGCCGAGCGCTGCGCCAGGTACTCGATCTCGAGCAGGTCCCCGGCCACCCCGCCATTGGGGTCGGCATCCAGCGGAGCGTCCTCCGGCAGCGGAACCCGGTTGTCCGGGCGCGCGCCGTAGACCATCGCGCTGGTGATCAGCACGACCCGGCTCACCCCGCCGGCCGCCGCCGCCGTGAGCACGGTCTGGGCGCCGCGGACATTGAAGGCCCGCCGCGCCCTGGCATCGGAGTCCGGCGAGAGGTCGAGATCGGTGTGCACGACCACATCGACTCCGGCCAGCCTGCCGGCCAGCGCGGGATCACGGATATCGACCACCCGCCAGGTCACTCCCCTGGCCTCGCCGCGGTGATCATCGATGGCGACGATCCGCCCGATCCTTGGCGAGCCGGCCAGCTGCGTCGCCAGGGCATGACCAAGATCCCGTGCGGCGCCCGTGACGGCCACCACCGGCCGGCCGCCGGCCGCCGGCTCCGGCCGGCCTGCCGCTGACGGCTCCGGCCGGCCTGCCGCTGACGGCTCCGGATCAGCGGCCGCGCGGGCCGCCGCGCCCGGCTGGCCGCCGGTCAGGATCGGGGCTGCCGGGTCGTTCCCCGGTGCCGGCCCCGGCCCGGTCCGGCTGGCGCCGGATGCCCCGCCCGCGCTCCGCCGAGGGCGAACCTTGGCATCTCGGTTGCTCACCGCGCACCGCTCCTGGGATAACTTGGCCAACGTGGACCCTTCCATCCTGCCTGAGAGGCAGCGGAGATGACTGATCCTCCCTTCGGCTTCGGCCTGCCCCGTGATCCAGACGAGGGCGCTGGCGGTTCCGGCAGCGGCCAGGGGGGCGGCGCTGGCGGCGGCCAGGGCGGCCCCGGCGGCCCCTTCGGCCCACTCGGCCCGCTCGGCGACCCGCAGCAGTTCGCCGACGCACTACGCCAGTTTGCCGACCTGATGTCGTGGCAGGGCGGCCCGGTGAACTGGGATCTGGCCAAGAACCTCGCCCGGCAGACCGTCGCGGCCAAGGGCGACCCCAGCGTGCTCGACATCGAGCGCACGAAGATCACTGAGGCGCTGCGCCTGGCCGATCTCTGGCTGGAGGACGCGACGTCCTTCCCGACCGGGATCAGGACCGCGGCGGCCTGGAGCCGGTCCGAATGGGTGGAGGCCACCCTGCCGGTCTGGTCCAAGCTGTGCGACCCGATCGCCGCCCGCGCCGTCGAGGCCATGGGCGGGCTGCTCACCGAGGACCCGACCGAGATGGCCGAGGACCTTCCGCCGGAGATGCGGACCGCCATGATGGCGATGACCGGCGGCCTGGGCGCGCTCGGCGGCCTCGGCGACATGATGCGCCGGATCGGCGGGATGATGGTGGGCGGCCAGATCGGCGCGGCGATCGGCGCTCTGGCCGACGAGGTGGTCAGCTCGACCGACGTGGGCCTGCCGCTCGGCCCGGCGGGCACGGCAGCGCTGCTCCCGGCCGGCGTCACCGCGTTCGGATCCGGCCTCGCCGTCACCGAGGAGGAGATCCGGCTGTTCCTGGCGATGCGCGAGGCCGCGCATCACCGGCTGTTCGCGCACGTGCCCTGGCTGCGCTCGCGCCTGCTCGGAGCGGTCGAGGATTACGCCAGGGGGATCAAGGTGGACGCGGCGGCGCTCCGCGAGGCGATGCCGCAGATTGACCCGTCCAATCCCGAGGCGCTGAGCGAGGCGCTCTCCGGCGCTGCCCTGTTCCAGCCCGAGGACACGCCGCAGCAGAAGGCGGCCCTGGCCCGGCTGGAGACCGTGCTGGCCCTGGTGGAGGGCTGGGTAGCGACGGTCGTCCAGTCCGCGGCCCAGGACCGGCTGCCGCAGGCGACCGCGCTGGCCGAGGCTATCCGGCGCCGCCGCGCGACCGGCGGCCCGGCCGAGCGGACATTCGCGACACTGGTCGGGCTGGAGCTGCGGCCGCGGCGGCTGCGCGAGGCGGCGGTCATCTGGCAGGGCCTGACCGATGAGCGCGGCGTCTCCGGGCGGGATTCGGTGTGGGCCCATCCCGACCTGCTGCCGACGGCCGAGGACTTTGATGATCCGGGCGCTTTCGTTCGCGGCCGCCCCGAGCTGGACATCTCCGATCTCGACGCCGAGGCCGGCGCACCGCCTGGTGCCTCGGATGAGCCGGACAAGCCGGACAAGGACCAGCACGGCGATGACGGAGGCGGCCCGCAGGAAGCGGGCGACCGCTAGCCAGGCACGCAGCCAGGGCCGCCAGCCGATGGCCGGCCATCTCTCGATCGCAGGCCCTGGCCGGGCCCTCGCGGGTGAGGGAGGCCGGCCGCGGCCGGCCTGGCGGGCGCCGACTGCGCCTCAGGGTTATCCCCCACGCGCCCCTGATATGTCACCCATCGGACGCACCGGACCTGGCGCGGCGCGCCGGCTGTGCTTATCCTGCTGTTACTGGCAGCGCACAGCCTGCCCGCTTCTGAGCCACCAGCCGGCCCGCGCCGTGGCGGCGACGAGGACAAGGGTCCATGACTCGCCGTGCATCTTCTCCTGTCAGGTCATGCACCGTGGCGGGCAGACGCGGGCGGCCCCGCCAGGAAGAGAATGACCATGACTCAGGACAAGGCTCTCAAGAACGCGATCCGCGGGCGCATGGCAGCGGCCGGCGAGCCGTACTCCGTCGCCAGGCGGGCGATCCTTTCCGATGACGCCGGTAACGGGAATCAGGCGGCACCCGACCAGGTACCTGGTCCGGACGCGGCGGGTGAAACGGCCGAGGACTACTACGCCCGGTATGCCCGTGAGGCCCGCGAGGCCGGCGTGCCCGAGGCCGACATCGCAGCCAGGCTGCAGGAGATGACGGCGGAGGCTCAGGCGCAGGAAGCGGCCGAAGACGTCCAGGCGTACGCCGACCAGGTGCAGCGGGCCGCCGAACGGGCGCAGCAGGCTGCCGACCAGGCGGAGGAACTGGCCGAGCAAGCCGAGGAAGCAGCAGATCAGGCCGAGGAGCGAGCTGGACTGGCCGAAGAGGCTGCTGAGCTGGCGCAGGAATGGGCCGACCCGGAGGAGCAGGTGCTTGCCCGGCAGCGGGCTGACCGGATGCGGGAGCGCTCTGAGCAGGCCAGGGAACGAGCCGAGCGGGCCCGCGAGGACGCCGAGCGGGCGCAGGAGCGGGCCGAGCTCGCGCAAGAAGCTGCCGACCAGGCGTGGGAAGACGCGGAGGAGTCGGACGGGGACGACGAGGACGACGAGCTGCTCGCCGGCCCTCCGCATGCCGGGTTCCGGGGGCACCCGCCGCGCCCGCCGCGTCCGCCCCAGCCACCGCGTCCGCCGGTCGGCCCGGACTACGGCCCGCGGAACGGACCGGACCGGCTCCTGCACCGGCTGGAGGAGTTCCAGCATCGCTTCGACGCGGCGCGGGACCTGGCCGACAGATTCCTGGACCGGCTCGGCCAGGGATCGGACCGGGACCGCGACGGCCATTGACGCTGCGGCCTCGTGAGATCCCAGCGGCGTGAACGAGCGGCCGGCAGCCAGGCACGCAGCCGGGCCGCCAGATGGCCGGCCCTCTCTCGACCGCAGGCCCGTGCCATGGCCAGCGCGGGCGAGGGAGGCCGGCCGCGGCCCGCCGGCATCAGCCGGCCGGAATGTCGGCCAGCCGTGACACGCTTCGCGCTGTGAGGCCAACTCTGAAGTCCGGCTTGCTGGCCGTCTGGCGTGACCGGGACACGGTGCAGATCGGCATCGATCCGCGGCGGGCGGTCGCGCTCACCGGCATGGGCCGGGCAGCGGTCGTGATCGGGCTGCTGGATGGCAGCCGGGACCGCGCGCAGGTCATCGCGGCCGCTCGCGACCAGGGGATACCGGCGCCGATCACCGACCGGATCCTGATGCTGCTGGCCGGCGCCGGAGCGCTGGATGACCAGCCGGCCGCGATGCTCGGGTCCCTTCCCCAGCCGATGCGGCGCCGGCTGACAGCAGAGCTCGCCACCGCGTCGCTGGCCCACCGGGATGGCGACGGTGGCGCGCGCACCCTGGCGCGCCGCCGGGCGGCGCGGGTCCTGGTCAGCGGCGGCGGCCGGATCGGCACGAGCATCGCGGAGGTACTGTCCGCGGCCGGGGTCACGGCCCTCGACATCGTGCCTGCCGGGGCGCAGGCCGGCCACGGGCGGCCGTCCTCCGCAGCCGCCAGGGCGCTGTCTCCCGGCCAGCTTCCGCTGCCTGACCTCGCGATCCTCGTCGGGAGGCAGGCGCCGGAACTGACTGACTGGCTGATGCGGGCGAGGGTCGCGCACCTGGCCGCGTCGGCCGGCGAGGCCATCGGCGTGGTCGGCCCGCTGGTCCGCCCCGGCCAGACGGCGTGCCTGCGGTGCCTGGACTTCATCAGGTCCGAGCGTGACCCCGCCTGGCCGCTCATCCTGGCCCAGCTCGCCATCCGGCAGGCTGACCCGCCGGCCTGCGACGCGGCGCTGGCGGCGGCCGTCGCCGCGCAGGCCGCCGCGCAGGCGGTGGCGTTTGTCGACCGGGCGCCGCTCGCGGCTGCCGCTGAGAACGGAACTCTGGAGCTGGTCCTGCCCGGCTGGCAATGGCGCCGCCGCAGCTGGCCGGCGCACCGGGCCTGCAGCTGCGGCGGCGCCCGCAGCGCTGGTCCATGAGAAGCAATGTCGAGTCCTGCGGCCCGGCTGGCCCGCACCGGCGTAACCTGCCGGTCAGGCATTGATCAGCCAACAGGGAGGGAACATGCGGCGACTCGGCTTCAGGCTTGGCGTGCTGGCGGTGACGGGCGGGACTGCTGCGCTGGTGCTGGCGGGACTGCCCGCCTTGGCGAGCACCGGCGCGGCCAGCGCCAGGGGCATCACCGGCCCGGAGGTCATCTCCGGTGCGGTGCACGGCAAGGCGGCGAACGCGAACACCCCCAGGATCCCGCTGACGTTCCGGGGCGTCGTGAGCACCCGCGCCGTCATCGTCCTGGGCGGCGGCAGCGGCCCGCACAAGGGCAGCATTAAATCCATTTCCAGCGCGGCCGGGAGATTCACCATCAGGGTCAGCGCCAAGCCGCAGAGCAGCCAGACCTTCAGCCTCAGGACCTGCCGGGAGACGTTCACCGAGTACATCCCCTACAACGTCGTGGGCAGCCTGAGCACGGGCGCGTTCGCGGGCGCATCCGGCCCCGGCGCGGTGCAGATCTACTTCGCCGCCTTCGCGCCGAGGTACAAGTCGGGCCCGAAGAAGGGCCAGTGCAACACGAGCAATAACGCTCAGCCGCTGAACCGGGGCGCGGTCGCGTCCTTCCTGGCCAGCACCGTGCTCACGATCCGGGGCTAGCCCCCGGCTGACCCCCCATCCGGCAGGCGGGCCAGGCTGCCCTCGTACGCAGAGCAGCCTGGCCTGCTCAGCCTGGCCTGCTCAGCCTGGCCTGCTCAGCCTGGCCTGCTCAGCCTGGCCTGCTCAGCCTGGCCTGCTCAGCCTGGCCTGCTCAGCCTGGCCTGCTCAGCCTGGCCT
>Ga0187872_10000184_pt1 | contig 76701 bp, 70 predicted proteins | sample June2016WEW_16_4_FD_132973 | JGI IMG/M metagenome (GOLD analysis project Ga0187872, IMG submission 132973) | Peatland microbial communities from SPRUCE experiment site at the Marcell Experimental Forest, Minnesota, USA - June2016WEW_16_40 | ecosystem: Environmental > Terrestrial > Soil >... | reverse complement strand
GCCCACCTCCGCTTCACCAGCCGAGGGCTATTTTGAAGGAGAAGAGGCTGTTTGAGTAGCGAAAATCATTAAATGGCAGGTGTGTCAATCGCGGATTGTCTCAGTGGAGGGGTTCACCCCAGGGTAGTGCGCTAAATCTGTGTCCCCGGGATTGTCGCAGGTCTGAAGGTGGCAACTTCGAAGATGCGAGCTTTCTCGATTGACAGCAGAAGAACTCTATCGAAATCAGACGCAAAGCTCCAGTCACCAATACTGGCTGGCACCCAGACGCTTTCGGTTAGGGAAGGGCCACTGTAGATCAGAAGCCAAATCGGGATGGCAACGGCGTTCATACGGTAGTTCCGAAGTTTCTCGTTCTTTTTCGTTATCGTCGCGTGAAGGTCATCATAGAGCTGCCTTTCGTCCAGCGACATGTTCGCGGATTCGCCGCAACGCCAAGGAACCTGAAGTTGGGTGGTACTAACATGGATGACCTCAAATCCTGTGGGTAGCGTGTCGGTATGAAGTTGGCCGTCCATTTCTCTGTCAGCAAATGTTCCGAATCTTCCCGCCTGGATATGTCGGTCGACGAAATCCGTCAGTGAGTTGGCTAGCTTGTGCTTTTTCCTCCCGGTCTTCTCGCCAATCAGGCGGTCCCACCCCTTCCGATTCTCGCGTTCACACTGCTCATCCGAAAGAAAACCGACATTGACAAAAACAGGCTGAGCCGCCGGTAGCTGAGCCGCCGGTAATTGATAGAACTTCTTTTCGGCCAATAACACGACCTCCCTGTGATGGGCTGTGGTTTCCATCGAAAGCCTGAACAGTTGCGTTACCTCTATACCTATCGATCCGGCATCTGTTTCTACTCGAAAGTCTGGGCATTCAGAGAATACAATTTCGCCTGCGGGAAAGAGCGGGCAGATGGTGCGAGCACGTTCCAATATTTGCCTTTCGCTCTCTTTCTTTGCTTGCTCCTTACACGAGGTGCCCATACCCCAATGTTAAAGTAGGAGACAGAAGAGTTCCACTACTTATGCCTTTGAGCAACGATCAAATCGATGCGGTCTGGAAAAAGATGGTATCGGCTGAGGTCCGGGCCATGTATTTCGGGGATCTTGCTGGTAGCTATAGTTGCCGAAAGCAAATCGTTATCGGCGTTTCTTTCTTCGCATCGTCAGGTGCGGCAGCTACCGTAGCTGCGCAGATGCCCCACTGGGCTCTGGGGTTGTCGATCATCTCCGCTGTATTCGCCGCGTACTCTATGGCGGTCAGCCTCGACAGCAAAGCTATGCTGATGACGAAGTTGCAAAGCACTTGGAGTTGTCTTGCTGCCGATTATGAAAGTTTGTGGAGACACTGGTACGTGGACGATGCTGAAGAACTTCTTAATAGGCTCATCGTCAGGGCTAGAGAGGCCTCCGAATTAGGTGCCTCTGACGCCCCTAACGATGAATCGCGCCTGGAAAAGTGGCGTCAGTTCGTGCATAATCAGTATCCGTTGCTTTCCTCATGAAGAAGGACGATACTTTCACGAAACGCGATTGGCCTCCGGTAAGAGAACCAGTGAAAGCGCCCCCGCCGCCTCCACCGCCTCCGCCCAAGAAGTGATCTCTTGGCAATAGTGCAAGCTTATCAGGCCAGCAATTCCCGTACGCTCCAAACGTGATCAGCAATTCCCGCTGCCATCGCAGGCGTGCAGCGAAGCGAGTTGTGAACCCGGCAGAAATTGTAAAAAGCGACCAGTATGTTGCGATCTAAGTATGAGATCCCACGCTAAGCATGGTGCAAATCGGAAGAAGTGGAGCCGATCTTCTTTCCTGCACGAACGGCGAGCGTTTCGTATCGTTGCGTACTCGGGCATAGCATGTCAGAGGGCGGAAAGTAATTGACTGCCCCGCCATTTCTCCGGTCATTTCTTTGCAGTCCCTTTGTCCATGCGGATCTCCTTCAGCATCGACGCTGTTTGCGAGAGCTGCGAATAGCAGTAGCGCTTGAGAATATCCAGGACCTCGATCAGGATCGGATCGCGCAGCGAGTAGAAGACCTGGTTGCCTTCTTTCCGGTTGATCAAGATCTGTTTGCTCCGCAAGACCGCGAAATGTTGCGATGCATTCGCTTGTTCCAAGCCCAATTGCTCGATGATCTTTCCAGCCGACATCTCGCCGTCGCGCAGCGCTTCGACGATGGCGATGCGCGTCGGGTGCGCGAGAGCTTGGAAGATCTCCGCTTTGAATCGCCGTAATTCCTGTTTCATTGAGGCGTGCCTTTCTGCCCGATCTGGCCGACAGCCAGCAGAATTCCATGCAACAGCGCGTGCGGCCGGGGAGGGCAACCTGGGATGAACACGTCGACGGGAAGAACCTGGTCCACGCCCCCGAGCGTCGCGTAGTTACGTCCGAAAATCCCTCCGCTAATGCCACATGCTCCAACCGCCACAACCACTTTGGGGTCCGGCGCGGCGCGATAAGCCTTCGCGAGCGCCAGTTCCATGTTTCGGGTGACGGGTCCCGTCACCAAGAGCATATCGGCGTGCCGCGGCGAAGCAACAAAATGAATACCCAGCCGTTCTACGTCGTAGACGGGATTGTTCAGAGCCGTAATCTCAACCTCGCAGCCATTGCAGGAGCCGGCGTCCACTTCGCGGATGGCAATCGATCGCCCCAGAACCTGATGAATGCGGTCGCGTACTTTTTGTGCCAGCCTTTCGGCCGCTTCTTCGGGCCAGTAGCCGTGATGCATTCGCCTGAGCTCGTATTGGATGCCCTCCTGGTTGACTGCGTATTCTGCCGTGACCACAAGATTGCGCCGGTCCACGGCGGCGAGCTCAAACTGTTGCGTCATCTGCACGGCGCTGGGGTCCGCGGCAGCGCACTCGCCACAGTAGATGCATAACCCGTAGTCCACGGAAACGTGCCGCGTGTCGCCCGATTCGCGAATTGAAATGGCTTCCGTGGGGCAGACGCCGGCCGCGGAACGCGCGTCGCGCCAGCCGGCAAAGTCAAACCGCGGCGCTCCTCGAAATTGCCTCGATATCTGCGCCGGCGCTTCCGGATAGCGGATCGTGACCAGGCCGGTTTGTGCGGATTTTCTCAGAATCTTGAACATGGTCAGCGGTCCGTCCCGGAATAAGAAAGATTGAAGCTCTTGTTGATCACCGGAAAGTCGGGCACGATATTGCCCTGCACAGCCTCGACCAAGGCTGGCCAGTTATTGAGCGAAGGATCTTTGATTTTACAGCGCTCCAGCCGATTCTCAGGGCCGGTACGGATCCAGTGCAGGATTTCGCCGCGCCACCCCTCCACGGCCGCCAATGCACATCGATCTGGTGGAAGAGGCGGCAGCAGCACGCGGTGGTAACCCGGCTGAAGCTCCGCGATCATCGACCGGATCACGCCCAGCGATTGTCGAACTTCATCGACTCTGACTTGCAGCCGCCGCAACACATCGCCTTCCTGATAGACCGGCACGTGGAGCGCAATCGAGTCATAAGCCGCATACGGATGGTCGCGCCGGACGTCCCGGTTCACGCCTGAGGCACGGCCCGCGACACCTACGATCCCCAGATCCCGCGCCTTTTCCGGATAGAGGATGCCCGTGCGCTCCAGCCGGTCGCGAGTGGAATCCGAGGTCTCGATGATACGCATCAGATCGCCAAACTCGCGCGCAAACGTGTTCAGGACTCCGTTCAGATCCTCGGTCTGATCCCATTTCCAGTCCCGGCGGACTCCGCCGGGGCAGACCATCCCGCGCAAGAGCCGGCTTCCGGTCAACTCTTCGTTCTCACAGAGGATCATCTCCCGGAGACGCGAAGCATGAGCGTTCGCGATCACAAACCCGACGTCGGTCGCGATAGCGCCAATGTCCGCGACGTGGTTGTAAATACGTTCCAGCTCCAGAAGAATGGTCCTCATTCGCCGCCCGCGCTCGGGGACCTCAACATCCGCGGCTTGTTCGATCGCCTGACAAAAGGCGACGCCGTGCGAAAAACTCGAATCTCCGGAAATACTCTCGGCAAGATACACGGCGCGATTCACAGGCAGCTGCTCGAACCGCTTCTCGATGCCTTTGTGGGCATAGAACATGCGCAATTGCAAATAGAGAATCGGCTCGCCAGCGACGGCGAAATTGAAGTGTCCCGGCTCGATGATCCCGGCATGGATGGGACCTACGGGAATCTGGAACACACCTTCGCCGAGAGTGGGCCGAAAAAGGTGCTGTTCGCCCTCCAGCGGCGGAAGCACGGTGTCAATCGAAAATGTCTTGCGGAGAGGATGCACATCCGGCCAGTTGTCGTGCAATGCGACGCGGCGCGGATTCGGATGGCCTTCTGCGGCCAGGCCGAACCAATCCTGAATTTCGCGCTCCTGCCAGTTCACGGCCGGGAATTCAGCCGCAAGCGAGGGGAAGACCGGATGCTCGATGGCCACCGGCGTCCGCAGCAGTAAGTACCTGGCATCGTCCGGCTTTTCGAAAACATAGTACACGTAGTAGCAAGATTCCATCTCCGTTCGATCTTCGGCAAACGTTGCTGTCAGGCGACAACCTGCTTCCAGGAACCCAGCTGCTATGGTGCGGACTTCGGTCGACGCCGCGTCCATATAAATCTCGCTCACGGCTGCACCGCCAGAATCCGCGCCGCGCCGTTCACTAACGCATAAATGGGAGCCGGGAGCCAGAATCCCAAAACCACAACGATCAGTGAGAGGCCAATCACCGGAAGAGTCTTCCACCGTGAGAACTCACCGCGCGGAACGCCGGGGTCGGGTCCGAAAACCAAGTTCGCGACATGGTAAAAGAAGCCGCAGAAAATGGCCACTACGAATATGACGAACAAGATGACAGAGCCAACGTGCTGAGCCGCGAATCCAGCGCGGAGAATCGTAAACTCGCTCTGGAACATACTGAACGGCGGAGTCCCCGTGATAGCCAGCGTCGCCAGCAAGAACATCGGCGCGCTCACGGGCAAGGAGTGCAGCAGTCCGCCTGGATGTTGTCGAAGTGAATCGTTTCCCGTGTGCTGCTGGGCGTTGCCAGCGCAGAAAAACAGGAGTGGCTTGGTCACGGAATGGAAGGTCATGTGGAGCAGCATGCCCAATGCGCCAAGCGGTCCTCCAAAGCCCAGGCCTAACGCCATGATGCCGGCGTGATCGATGCTCGAATACGCAAGGAGCCTGCGGTAGCTTCGCTGCACAAGAATGAACGGCACCGCGATCCCAATCGAAAGCAAGCCGAACAGGATCAGCAATTGGGACACGAACGCCGGCCCCAGGCAGCGCTCTGTCAGCACATAAAAGCGAGCCAGCGCATAAAGCGCGCAGTTCACTACTGCAGTCGCCATCAGTGCGGCTACCGGTGCGGGGGCCTCGCTGTAAGCGTCCGGCTTCCAGGTGTGCATGGGCGCCAAACCGGCCTTGGTTCCATAGCCCAGCAGAACCAGGATGAAAGACAGGCGCATCACGGTCTTGTCGAATTGAGATGCGCTCGCCGCCAGGACCGACCAGTTCAGGACATTCAGACTCTCTCCACCTAAGATCTGGTGCGCCGCATAGTAGGTCAAGACCGTACCGAACAGCGCCATCGAGAGACCGACGCCGCCCAGGATCGCGTACTTCCACGCCGCCTCCAACGAAGTACGGCGGCCGTAGAACGTCACCAGAAAAATGGAAGCGAGCGTGGTGCCCTCCACGGCGATCCACAGCACGCCGAGATTGTTCGACACCACTACCAAGAACATCGAGAACCCAAACAGAGGCGTCAGAGCGTAGTATTTGCGCAGTTTGGAAAAGCTGCCTCGACCGTTGCCGGTTTCGGCGAATACTTGCTGCTCCTCATCGCGCCGGAGGTATCCCACCGCATAAGGAGCCGAGACCAGGTATACAAATGCCGTCAGGGCCGCCACCAGGGCACTGAGGTAATCGGCGTAAAGAAAGCCGTCGCCCCATGTCACCGTGCCCGATCGCAACACCTCAGCTGCCAGCCAGACAGCCGCCAGAAACGATCCCGCCGCCGATAGCAGGTGCAGGAGCTCCATCCGGCGCACGTTGCGCATCGGGACAGTGGCGGCGCTCGCCAGCAACGGAATCAGAAGCAGCGTAAGGATGGCCATCCAGCCGTCAGCCTCTCAGCCGGCTCAGCCGGCTTACGTCCATCGAATCGAACGTCTCTCGGATCCTGTAGATCAGAATGGCGAGCAGCAAAGTGGCTACTAAGACATCGAAGAAGATGCCTGCTTCAACAATCAAAGGCATACCATAGGTCAGCGAGATGGCCGCCAGGAATAGGCCGTTTTCCAAACAGAGCAGGGCCAGAACCTGGGTCAGAGCCTTGCGGCGGTTCACCATCATGAAGAAGCCGATCAGAAACAGCGCGATCGCAACGGCCAGAGTGTTGTGCCCCAGATGCGCCGCCCCAGCGGCCTCTTCGGGCCGATGAAACGATTCCGCGACAACGTAGGCAAGCAGGGTCAAAAGTCCCGACACAATCACCGAAACGGGCACATTCACGAACGGCTCGATCTCCTGCTGAATCTCGATCTTCATTACTAATCGCTCCAGAACTATCGGAAGAAGGAGGGCTTTGAAGACCAGTGTGAGGACCGCCACGATGTAGATGTGAGGCGCGTGGTTGAAATGAGCGATGGTGGCGGCGATGCAGGCCAGCAGAAAGGACTGCACGCCGAATGCGCGGATGTTGGTGATCAACCAGCGCTGAGCCACCATCAAGATCTGCAGCACCAGAACCAGCGCCGCCATCATCGTGATCAGCTTGTTTCCGAATTGTGGGTCGTCGAAAAGCAACTCGATCATCTCCTCAGAACAGGAACGTGGATATAAGCGCCAGGGCGCTCAACACAAACGCGACCGCCAGTAATTCCGGCACCCGGAAGATCCGCAGCTTCGCGTTGGAAGTCTCAACCAGTACGACCGCGGCGGCCAGCAGCAGCAGTTTCCCGATGAATAGGACCAGGCTCACCAGCGTGCTTGGCTGCCACCAGCCCGCGCTCAAACCGAACGGAAAAAACACGTTCACCAGGAGGGTCATCAGCACCAACTGCTTCATGGCCGCGCTCCACTCGATCAACGCCAGATAAGGACCGGAATATTCCAAGATCATCGCCTCGTGGATCATCGTAAGCTCCAGGTGCGTCGCGGGATTGTCCACGGGAATACGCCCGGTTTCCGCGATCAAGACGATGAAGAGCGCGGCAAAGGCCAGCATTTGCGAGGGCGCCAGAAACCGCCAGCTTTGTCCCAGCGCCGACTGCGCCACGGTGCTCAGGTTCGTCGAACCCGCTGCGATCGCCACGGTGAAAACAGCCAGCATCAGGGCAGGCTCCGCAATGGCGGCAATGGTCATTTCCCGGCTGCTGCCCAACCCGCCGAACGAACTGCCGGTGTCCAGCCCGCCCAATGCAAGAAAGAAGCGGCCGAGCGCCAACAGATAGACTACCGCCAGCACGCCGCCCAAAAGACTCAAGGGAGCTTGAGCGGAAATCGTGGGAATCATGAGGCCCGCCAGCAGCGTTGTCGCAAACAGAATGTAAGGTGTGGCGGCGAAGATCCAGGATGCGGTATCCGGGATGACCATTCCCTTTTGCAAGAGCTTTCGAAGATCGCGATACGGCTGTAGGATGCCGGGACCGCGCCGCGTTTGCAGTCGCGCCTTCAAAGTTCGGCTGAAGCCGGTAATCAGAGGCGACAGAAACAGTACCAGCGCGACTTGTGCGATGAGGGCCAGCGCTGGTTGGCTCATCCGCGCACTCCAAACAGCAGCAGCAAGATCAAGGTGACGAAGACGTATGCCAGATACAGGTGAATGCTTCCGGTCTGAAGACGGCGCATGCGCGAGGAAATCGAGAGCACTGCCGTACGCAACGGGCCGTAGACGTGGGCCTCAAACGTGGGTTCAATCTCCGACTCGAAGTGAAACGACTTGGGGTAATAAGCAGACACTTCGTACTCCGCTTGAATTTCTCTGCGCGGCCGGAATAGAGCCGCGAAGATCATCCGCAGAGGCTTCGAGAAAGCGGTGGCCGTGTACTCATTCTGAGCAGTTAAACCGGGCTGCCCACAGTCCCATGTCGGACCGCTCACCTGCACCGATTTGCGCTTCCAGACGAACCAAAACAACAACGGAAACGAGCCCAACACCATAAGCGCCAGCGCGATCGCCACAGTGGAAACCGTTCCCCGCATTGCCGATCCGGCCGTCAGCAGAAAGCCATTCCCGGCGACCAGGTCCCCGCTGATGGCGACGCCGAAAGCCCGATTCGTGATCGCATCGAAGACCGGAAGGAACCAAGTTGCGCCCAGACCGAGCAGTACGCACGCCAGGGCGAGAATAGCCATTCCAGAGCGCATCGAAAACGAGACTTCCCGCGCGTGTTCGGCTTCCTCGCTCCGAGGAAGAGCCAGGAAGGTTATGCCGAACGCCTTCACGAAACATGCCGCCGCCAGGGCAGCGGTGAGAGCCAGCAATGCCCCGGCGATCGGGAAGGCGACGCGGGTCAAGTCCGGAGTAGCGCCGAATCCAGCCAGGAGCGCTTGATATGTGAACCACTCGCTCACGAACCCGTTCAGCGGCGGAAGCCCCGAGATCGCAATCGCGCCGATCAGAAAATACAGGGCCGTCGATGGCATGCGCCGAATCAATCCGCCCATTTGTTCCATGTTTCTGGTCTGCGTCGCGTGCAGTACGCTTCCGGCGCCCAAGAACAGCAGGCATTTGAACACGCCGTGGTTCAAGGTGTGGAAGAGACCGGCGATCAGCGCCAGCGCTGCTAACTGCGGATGTCCGAACGACCGGAATAGCAGCGCCGAGCCGAAGCCCATCAGAATGATTCCGATGTTCTCGACGCTGTGGTAAGCCAGCAATCGCTTGAGATCGTGCTCCATCAGCGCATAGAGAACGCCCAACAGCGCCGATACCACTCCGACCACCAGCACCGTCAGGCCCGCCCAGACCGGCAGCGCACCGTAAAAGTCGAAGAACACGCGCGCCATACCGTAGATCCCGGCTTTGATTACGATGCCCGACATCAGCGCGGAAACATTGCTGGGCGCCACCGGATGAGCCGCGGGCAACCAGATGTGCAGCGGTATGATGCCTGCCTTTACGCCAAAACCGAAGAACAGGAGCAGGAACGCGCCCGCGCCCACCATCGGCGAAAGTTGCCGGCTGACGCCGTGTAACGCGGAAAATTCCAGGCTGCCGGCCGCAGTTGCCAGGAGCAGGAATCCCACGAAGAGCATTCCTGTGCCGCCTCGCGCCATGAGGAAGTACAGCAGGCCGCCTTTCCTGGACTCAGCCGATTCATGATCAAAGACGATCAGGAAATAGGCCGCCACAGCAGTGAGTTCCCAGGCGATGAGGAAGAACAAAATATTCGCCGCGGTGAAGACGAGCGTCAGCGCGAGCAGAAGCAGATTCAAAAACGCGCAAAACAAGGCGGGGCTCTTGCGAGTGGAGTGGTGTCCAACATAACCGAAAGAGTATACCGACACCGAGGCCGCCAGAAGCGATAACGCCAAGATGAAGTACGCCGAGAGAGGATCCAGCCGGACACCGTAGTTCAAATATGGAATGCCGGACGCAAGCGACCAACTCAGGTCCCCGCTGGCGAGCAAGCCGCCAATGGCCGCGCCAAACTCCAGCAGAGCCCCAACCAAAGACAGGAAACAAATCGCTCTTGCGATCCAGGAACGGGCCATCCCAGTCACGTGACCGGCTAGCCCGGCGGCGATTCCCAACGTGTAGGCGACAAGTCCAGCTATGTACAGCTCACGCGTGGGCAACATAGGATTGGAGAGCGCTTTGGCCTACGGCAAGGCGATGCGGGCATTCCACTTAAGACAGTATATTCGATTCTGCGAATTTTCGCAGGCTGGCCGCAAACAGATTCTGGCGAAGTAATCCGTGTCGGCGTTGGTCTCCCGTGTGCTTCTGGCATTCGCTATCGAGTTCGAGCGTGAGTCGGAGTTGTCGCTCGCGATCAGCTCCAACGTGGTGCGGCTTCGCGATGAGAAAGGGGTGCGTTTCCGAGAACTTCCGCGCCTGTCCGGCGTGTCGAAAGAGCTGATTCAGGTTGCGGTGGGATGGCTCGAGAAGCGGCAAGCGCGCTTCGGGTTGGACGCCATCCGCAACCTCCGGCAGTCGCTGGAGCACTTGGTCGGCACTCCCACAGCGCGGCTGTCACCGTTGTTCCGCGGGTTGGAGCCCCACCCCGGCGGGTGGCGGGCGTCGGTTCCCAGGCCCGAGGGACTACCACACTACCCGATGGTCACTCACCGCGGCGGGTCCCCGGACGGCAGTTGACCCAAGTGAGCCCACTCAATTCTGTCGGCAGCCTCGCTATTGCGCCGTCAGCTTATCGAAATACGATTGGAAGAACGCAAGCTGCGCCTCGCTCGGCGACTGCGCGCCCTCCGGCGGATTGCCGAACACCATAACGCTTTGGTTCTTCCCGTCATACACGGGCCACTTATTCAGCCCTTTCGCATTCGGGTCGCCGCTCCTTGCGAAGTTTACCCAGTAGGACGACATCTCGTCCGCCACCTGCCGGTCTCTATCCGTCCACGGCCGGCTTCCATCCAGATGGCCGAATGCGTAGAGGATCTCAGAGACGTGCGTGGCGCTGCCGTGGGGCCCGGGCGCGAACGGTCCTCGCGCGTTCGCGAGGCGCGGCGGCTGCTGCGTAAAGTAGTATACGAACGCTTTCGACTTGCCGGGCCTCTCGGCCAGCCGCGCCCAGTTGCGCATCACGAACGCCATCTCGTCGCGCCCCGAATAGAATGCCGATTCGCGTGCTTGTTCGTCGGAGTCGGCCGGGTAGAGTTTCAGGTACGCATCCGCCAGGTCGCCGAAGCGCTTCCGCGACTGCTCCACAAACTCCGCCGCTGATTTCGGATTGCTCGCGAACGACTCGTCACGGTTCGATCCCGTCAACACCGGCACGTCGATCTGCTTACCCGCCGCAAAGACCTTCCCCGGATCCTGGGGAATCAGGTATCCGTCCACCACCGGCCCCGACCCGCGCCCGGCCTTTAGAATCGCTTCCGCCGGCTTCGCACGCAGGTCCGCCAGCGACTTCGCACCCACTCCGTCAGCCAGCTTCTCACCCTCCATCTCGGCATCCGCCAGCGTGCTCAATGGGGCGATCCGCGCGGTGGACCACGCGCTGCTCTCGCCGATGGTGCGCACGAACAGGCCCTTCGCCGAGGGTATGGTCATTAGGTTCGCCACCATCCCAGCGCCGGCCGATTCGCCGAAGATGGTCACGTGCTTCGGGTCGCCGCCAAATCGCGCGATGTTCTGCTGCACCCAATGCAGCGCCGCGATGGCGTCCATCACGCCGAAGTTCGCCGCTCCCCGCCGGTCCGATTCTTTGGTCAGCTCCGGGTGGGAGAAGAAGCCGAGTGCGCCCAGCCGGTAGTTGAACGTCACCACTACCGCGCCCTTTTTCGCGAGTGCCTCGCCATCGTACATCGGCTGCGACCCCGAGCCGCTGGAGTAACCGCCGCCGTAGATCCACACCATGACGGGGCGCTTCTCGCTGGCCGCCTTCGCGCCCGTCCAGACGTTGAGGTACAGGCAGTCCTCACTCATCTTCTGATTGCCGCCCTGCATGCACACCGGGCCGAACTGATCCGCCGCGCGGGTTCCTTCCCAATGCGGGGCCGGCTTTGGCGCGCGCCAGCGTAGATCGCCCACGGGCGGCGTCGCATAAGGAATGCCCTTGAATACACGCACCTCCGGGCTGTCCGTTGTGGCCCCGGAGATCATTCCCGTGTCGATCCGGACCGGATCGTCAATCGCCGCGCCGGCCGTACCGAAGGCGAATAATGTGGTCGCGATAAGCGCTGCTCGGTTCATGTTTTTGGCGAGAATATACTTGACACACCCTGAGATTTTAGGCATACTTAGTTCATGGAAAGCGCCAAGCCCAAGACCCTGATGGAAGCGATCAAGCACTACGCCGATGCTGACAATGCTCTCAGCGAAATGGCGGATAGCCGATGGTCGAAGGGCGTTACCTGCCAGCACTGCGGCGCGGAGAAACCAATGTTTCTCAAGACCCGCCGTATCTGGAAATGCTCGAAATGCCGCAAGCAGTTTTCTATTAAGACTAAGAGCGTATTTGAAGATTCCCCCATTGCTCTCGATAAATGGCTGACTGCTGTTTGGATGGTTGCCAACTGCAAGAATGGAGTTAGCAGTTACGAAATCGCCCGCGACCTCGGAGTTACCCAAAAGACTGCTTGGTTTATGCTCCATCGCATCCGGCTTGCCATGCAGGACGAAGCTACTGGCGGCAAACTCTCGGCCGAGGTCGAAGTGGACGAGACTTTCATCGGCGGCAAAGCACGGAACATGCACGCTGATGTTAAGGCCCGCAAGATCCAAGGGCGTCGCGGTCCTGAGGGTAAGGCTATCGTCGCTGCTGTTCTGGAGCGCGGCGGCAAGGTTCGCGCCCAGGTCGTAGACAAGCGCCGCAAGACCCAACTGCACGCGCTTGTAAATGAGAACGTGGAATCTGGATCGGCTCTCTACAGCGACGCGCTGAAGTCCTATGACGGGCTCAGCGAAGAGTATCAGCATCAAGTCGTCGATCACGCAATTGAATACGTCCGCGAGAACGTCCACACCAATGGGATGGAAAACTTCTGGAGTCTCTTGAAGCGCGGAATTAACGGGACCTACATCAGCGTGGAACCCTATCATCTGTTTCGCTATGTCGATGAGCAAGCGTTCCGCTTTAACAATCGCAAAGATACCGACGACTACGGGCGGTTCAAGATGGTTCTCACTCAACTCGCTGGCAAGCGCCTGACTTACGAAGCACTGATCGGAAGTGGGAAGGAGGCGGAAACGAAAGCCTGCTAAGCGGCAGGGACGCGGGAAGAGGATTCTTCCGGCGGCGTGATTTCTAACCTCAAGATTGATTCTTTCGCCGCCGCTTTCAGTTTGTTCAAAGCCAGTATAAACTCCGGTATCGCTATGTCCTTTGGATCGGGACCACCAAGGTGTTCGGTCCTTACCCATTGTGCGCCGCAACCTGGACAGTTCACCTGTGCTTTGGATTGCGAGTCCAGCCGAATCGCGTAACGGGAATGGCAGTTGCGACACTCGTATTCCAGAGCAACAATATCGTGCGGCTCTATCATAAATCGACGCTGTACGGTCATACGCTATTTCCGCTTTCGTTTCGGCTTTGGTCCGGGCTTGCTCGGATTGAGCGAGGATTGCCGTCTGTAATCCACCTCGCGCTGTTTCAGCACCTCGCGCGGAACCGACGTGATGCGATTGAGCAGATTTTTGAAAGCGTCGTATTCGGGCGACGTGGAGGGCTCTTTCATTGCTCTGATGGTAGCGCATGTCAATTATACGTGCGACATCGGCTCTGGCATCCACTTGGCTAGTTTTACGAGGTTCATGTCTCCCGTAAAGTTGTCCAGCCTTTCCTTCGTCGCTTTAAGACTCGCGTCCTCTGTCACCCTGGGTTCGCCCGATATTTTGTCCAGAATGAACCATGCAGGGTCTAGGTAATCTCTGTTGGGCGTTTATATAGTTGACTAAAGTGGCTCAAAGCCTTATAATTAAAAGCATGGAACGAGAGCCAAGCAGCCTTCAAGAAGCCATCATCTACTTTGCGAATCCGGCCAACTGCCACGACTATCTGGTAGCGCGGCGCTGGCCAGATGGCGTCACATGTCCGACGTGTGGCTGCAAGGAAGTTCGGTTCCTGACCAACCAGAATCGCTGGTGGTGTCCGAACGAGCACGCCAAACGGCAGTTCTCGCTGAAGACTGGCACGATCTACGAAGAATCTCCGCTCGGACTGGACAAGTGGCTCACGGCGACTTGGCTGATTACGAACTGCAAAAACGGCGTGTCTAGTTGTGAGATCGCCCGTGCTCTGAACATCACGCAGAAATCGGCGTGGTTTATGGATCATCGGATTCGCGTCTCCTTCGGACTGGACACCCCGGACAAGATGACTGGCCACGTGGAGGCGGATGAAACCTTCATCGGCGGAAAATCACGCAACATGCACGCTAGCAAACGCGCACGGCGAATCACCGGCACGGGCGGACACGACAAGGTTCCGGTTATGGGGATTTTGGAGCGTGGCAACGATGGCAAGAACAGCAAGGTAGTTACTGCGGTGATCTCGAATCGCAAGAAGAGCGCGATTCACGCCGAAGTACGAAAGCACGTAGAGGCAGGCTCAGCACTCTACAGCGACGCGCTGAAATCTTATAACGGCCTTGAACGCGAGTACGCGCATCAAGTGATCGATCACGCCGTGGCCTACGTTGACGGAAACGTGCATACCAATTCGCTGGAAAACTTCTGGTCGCTTTTGAAACGGTCGATCTCCGGAACCTACGTGAGCGTGGAACCGTTTCACCTGTTCCGGTATCTCGATGAACAGGCCTACCGATTCAATCAACGGCACCTGACGGATGCGGAGCGCTTCGATATCGCCGTTCGGGGAGTCGTCGGAAAGCGTCTGACTTTCGACCAACTGACTGGTAAGGCTGATGATCGGAATGAAGCCGAGCTTAGGCGCTAAACTGGCACGTCTACGGCGAGTCCGTGTCCGGCGCGGGAAGCCGAAGGCGACACGCTGAGCTTAACGAGCTTACTTGCTGGGAACTGATGATCTTGCCCCATCTTCAGAAGATCCCATGCAAACTCTTTCAGTTCGAACCCGTCCGCGATCGACTTCTTCTTGCGGACGGGGGCACGAAACTCACGCCCGTCCTTTCTATCCCTTAGTCCAAAGGCCTCATGAAAATTCTTAGCGTTGGAAAACTTCTTAAATAGCCCTTCGTATGGTGGAAATGCCCCACCGGAACCGATGACGCGGCGCGCATTGGCAACCATTTCCAATTCCTCAGCAGACCATCCCGGCGCTATATAAGAGTCCTTATCGAAAGCAAAGTCGCCACTGAGCGGCTGATATCGCATCGGATAAGCAGTCACGCCCCAAGCAAGCAAGTCTCTCACCCGAGCGAACAGATCATCTGGTTTATCTTTGTAGTTGTATAAGACGTAAGAGCAGATGTGGCGATAACGGGTCCTACTTAGTCCGGCCCCCTTCAGCAAGGTAATCGCCCGCTGAACACTGGCGCGCATCGTCGGGAAATCGTACGCAAGCCGAATGGTAGGTAAATCAAGATCCTTGAGCGCGATCGCGACTTCCTCGGTCACCAAACGCGCATCAAGGCCCTGGTTGAAGTCCACGGGCATCCCAAGGTCTTTCAATTCGCCAACAACTTCTCGCCATTGCGATTCACCAAGGATGTTGTTGTCCCATAAAATTACACGCCTGTGAGTCGGATGAATGAGATGCTTGATGTGGGTGTTCGGTCGGATCTGAAATGGCTTGCCTTCAAGTTTTGGGACAGAACAAAAACTACAATTTCTGATACAACCGCGATGACTGAATAGGATCGATGCGGCCGCATCCCTGTGCCACTCCGGGACAAGATCATAGTCCGGCATTAGGTCTTCAGCTTCGTTCACTAGACCGGTTACCACTTCATGAGCGCCACTTCCCTTTGCATGGTCTGGCGTGAGCGATGCGTATATTCCACCCAACGAAACCTTCGCCTTTGGGAATAGCGCTCGGTAGAATGCGACCGCCTCCCATACCGGTTTCCATGCCCACGTGAACAGGCTAGTGACTTTGATTTCATCCGGCACGAACCGTGCTACTAGCACGAGACCGCGAACGAATCGAACGTCGTGGCCATGGCTCTTGTAAAGAGTGGAGAGTTTTAACAGGCCGAGCGGAGGATACTGCGTGTAGTACTTCGGTTCGACCAGTAGAATTTTCATCTTCGGATCAAGCTACTTCCGCTGTTTCGGCTATGGCTGACGCCTTCCTCTTGGCTGGACTTTTGGAATGCGCCACAGAGAAATCCGTCGTCTCTTCCTCCGTCATGTAGGCGATGATCGCCGCGATATGTTCCTCCGTATAAACCAGTTGGCCATTATGCTTGAGCCGCTTCATCGGAGGATAGTTCGGTATTTGATTTGATTTTTCCCAGCGATAGATCGTGGAATCGGTTATAGGGAATCCCTTTTGTTTCAATGTCTGCGCCAGCGTCTTTCTTCCTGTTATGTTGTTCACATTACACCCTTGTTGGTCTGTCAGCGCCGATCAGCATTGATCGTCAATCTATTCAAGCACACGGTACAGTTGTTTGCAAGCGGTTGAACACGGTATGGTCATTATATGTGCGGGCTAGGTCAGTACCCGTCGGTACAGGCTGATGGATGCGGTACTGCTCTTGATCCGGGCAGGGAGGAATAACGTGAGGTATGTAGTAGCTTCTGCCGTCCCAGTGGGCCGACGGTAGAGGCCAAAACCAAAAGGGCCAGTGAAGCTGTCGTGTAGTTCCCTAGCGAGGATCGACAACCACTGGCCCCTGGCACACGCTGTAGATTTACGCACACGGGGCTTGCGACCCGAGGTGCACCCAAACCTAGGGAGGGCTATCGGCCTAAAGCCGTGCGCCCTCCGCCTACGTTCAGTATAGAGGAAAAGTCAATATGGCAAAACGCGTCGGTGTGCTGACATTGGACCACGCTGTGGCAGTCGATCCAACAGTGGTCGAGGATATGATGGTCGGCGGAACATTGATCCGTCTGACTCATGAAAACGTGCCCATAGACAAAATTGAATTAGACCAGAAGAACCCGCGTATTCAATACCGGCTGAAGTTGGAGCAGGAAGGCAAGAGCTTGGAGCAGGTGATTATGGCAATGCCCGAAGTGAAGAACCTTCGCAAGGACATCCACGACAATGGGGGGCTACGCGAACGGGTCATACTTCAGCGTGTCGGAAACAAGTTTCGAGCCAGAGAAGGCAACTGCCGAACCGTCTGTGTGCAGAGTTTGCGCGAGAAAGAGCCGAAGAACAAATTATGGCGCACGGTACCAGCGCGCATTCTTCCGAGCGACGTTGATGAGAGACAGGTCGCGATTATGTTGGCAGACTACCATTGCGCTGGGAAACTTTCATGGAAAGCACATGAGAAGGCAGGCCACGTATTTACGATGGAGCATGAGCTTGGGATGTCACAGGACGAGATCGCCACCTACCTACGGACTAGTAAGTCTACAGTTAACAGATTTCTCCAAGCCTACAAGATGATGAAGGACAGATTTTTGACTCTTGACAACGGCAAGTATTCAAGTCATGGAGAACGCACATGGAGCTATTTCGATGAGTTCTTCCGGCAGAAGGATCTCAAAGATTTATTCAAGAAGGATGATTCGTTTGGAGATGAATTTTGCCGGTGGGTTGGCGACAAACGTCTTCCGGACGCGGCTGACGTGCGCGCATTGCCCAGCATATTGAAGCATCCAAGTGCGGCGAAGAAGTTCAGAGAAGCTCCTGCAAAGACCGCACTGTCGGAAGCTAAGAAGCTAGTTGAGTCAGTCGAGCCGGAACAAGGTTCAGACTTTTTTAAGCTTCTCGCCAAGTTCCGCGAGTCTTGTACCAACGCGGCCCAAGTACGGGAAATATTAAAAATTCGCTCCGATAAGGTCGCACGCCAGCGAGTGATCGATACGTACAATGCCTTGGTTGACTTTATGCAACTAGCCGACGTTGAAGTTCCCGAGGCAAAGAACTGAGGTTTTCTATGTTTCCTTCAGACGATTCAGATTTTGAATTGGGTGTTTTCCCAAAGGACCCTTGGACCCCTCCGCGTATCATGGCTAAATGTCGCCGTTGCGGAGAACTTGCCATGCCTGACGAAGTGGACGAGCATCGACTTTACGCTTGTTATACCGACGACAATTCGGACGGTCGGAACAGCCACGTCGGCCCCCATTGCCACTGAGCTAACGCGCCAGAAGGTATCATGGTGGTGGATGAAACCACACTAGTGAGGGCGCAATGAAGTCCCAAGCCGAAACAATCGCGGAATTGAATGCTAGGTGCGATGGGCCAAACCAGTTTGAGAACTTCGACCGTGGCGTCCGTGCTTCGCTCAGCGTGTCCAAAGAAGCGGTCCTGAAGGAAGAGGCGCGCCAGAAGCGCGCACGGGCCAGGAAGCGGGCGAAGAAAGTACCCTGACTGCGCTATGGCAGCATCCAAAGTCTTGCCGACTTGGGGCGGTGGAGACGAGCGTTTCGAATATAGCGGTTCCGTCAGCAGTGGGACGACGATCAGATATGGCGAAGGCTTCCAGTGGGCAGCCACAATCAGTGGCGCTGACTACGCACGGATTCTCCAGCGATACTCCGGCAGAGAACTTCAGATAGGGACATCAAAGGACAAGCCACCTGTCGGAAGCGTCGGGGAATGGGTTAAGGCGAATGTCAACAGGAGCGGCCTGATGTCATACATCGGAGCCATACTGGTAGCAGAAGGATTCGCTGTCAAGCCGAAACGGGGCTGGATTCAGTTTCGCTGACTTTAGTCAACTATATAATTACCCTAACTTGGGGTGGTGAGCCGCGCAGAGCAGCGAGCGGTGCTTCGTGCCCGAGGACCAAACCGTCCGGGGGTTGCGCGCCGCGCAGCGCGCCGGTAATTCGCTTAAGCTCGATGTGAGATGCAGGGACTCGCGTTTGAGTGGGATGAGAAGAAGGAGACGGCTAACCGCCGGAAGCACAACGTCGGATTCGCCGATGCGAGTACGGTGTTTGGCGACCCGCTTTCGATCACGATTCCGGACCCGGACCACGCCGCTGGCGAAGCGCGCTTCCTGATCATTGGCATGTCCAGCGAGCGGAAGCTCCTGGTTGTCGTTCATACTATGAGAGGAGCGCGAATTCGCATAATCAGCGCGCGCATTGCGACACAACATGAAAGACGCAACTATGAAGAAACGTCGCTCTAACCGCGCAGCGCCGGAGATGAGGGCCGAGTACGATTTCTCTGGTGGTGTTCGGGGCAAGTACGCGGGCCGTTACCGTCGGGGTGTTAACGTGATTCTGCTCGAGCCTGAAGTAGCGGCGGCGTTCCCCGACTCGAAATCGGTCAATGATGCTCTGCGGGCGCTCCTTGAGATCGCTGACCGGACGTCACATCGGAAGCGTGCTTAACTCACACCGTGGGCGTTCGCGGTTCAAGTATTGGCCTGAGGCGAAAAGTCACTGCGCAGGGACCGCTTGCTTCTGTGGGTTGGCGACTAAAAGGAGGGTTAAAACGCTCCCGGGCCGATGGCTCGCACGCCAACAAACCCCATATCGACAATCGGCCGCGGCTGGCGCGCGAACCGGACTTTTCGATCTGAAATCGTCTAAAGTGTGAGGCCCAAAGCTATTGGGTGAACGTAGGAGGCGGCTGCTGTTGCAACGAAATCGTCCGGGATTGTTACAGGGAGACGGTTAAACTCGATTGAACGCTCCATGAATTCACGATCTCGGGCGAACCGATGAAGTTTACCGTCATCCGGTAGGGCGTGCTTAAACTCAGCACACTTAGTGCTCGGATCCCGTAGTTCCTTGAACAGCTTCGCCCAACCAGCCGCCGCGATTGCGGGAGATGCCTCATTACAGGCAACCTGTTCTCCATTGATCGCAGTTCGATAGAGATCGAACGCGAACTTACAGAAACCTTCAAAGTGCGCATAAAGGATTAGTACTAAAGCACGACGGTATTGATCCTGCTCGTCCGCCTTAAGGAGCATTGTCCCTCGGTTCTGGAAGAAACGGATCTCTTCTTGGCGCCAAGCCAGCTCCGACTCTAGTTGTGCGCTGAGGTCAGGCAGATTCATGCGACTTCGGCGACCGCCTGATCGACCCAGTTGATTCGTTCTCTGAGAAGACCTGGGGAGTTCTTCCTCCGCCCGTGGTAGCGTCGATGAACTGCGCATCTGCTTTTAGGTCCTTTAGCCGCGTTGCTAAGCGCCCCATAAGCTCTTGATTTGCCGGATCAAGTCGACCCAAATGTGGTTGGAGACCAATTGTGAAGGCCTCAAACTGCAGCACGCCGAATCCCTTTGTCAGTTTCTTTGTTTGCTTGTTTGCATAAGTGAACGCATCTTCTCCTAGCGTCGCAGCAAGAATGGAAAACGTCTTATCGAACGCGGCCTCTTGGTCCCTGTAGTTGAATGGTGTCGCCTCGGACGGATCGGAGACGCCTTCCATATACTGGGTCAGGAAATCCGTGATATCGTGCTTAAACGCATCCAAGTTATTGCGAAATGCAAAGAAGCGCAGGATCAGCTCTTCGTCAAATGCAGCGAGAATTCGTTCGTTGGTCAAAGTAGTCGTACACGCTTTAAAATCGCTGCGCTCTCGAAGTTTCTTAATGAAGTCGATGAAAGTGGGACTCAATAGGCGTATGGAGCAGTTACGTAGCTGTTGGGCGGTCAAAGGTTCGCCTCCAGTGTTGAGGCGTTTGAACATGTGGTATTTAAACCGGGGATCGCTGCCCTTCCGCACTACTTCGACTCGAATGAATGCTCTCTTTAACTTAATCTGGAGCGCCGTGCCTAGATCATCGAAAGTCTTGCCATTCAGTTCTTTAACGATGTCGCAGTCCGTGAGCTGCAGTTTCTGACCTTCGACAACGGCGGATCCAACTGTGGAGCATCCAGCTTTCCCCTCAAGTGCAAGTAGGAGGATATCCGCTGCAGTCCATCGATTAGCAGGTACTTATTGTCCTCTTCCTCGACAACGTAGATCGGGGGCACGGGCATTTCCAGAAGAAGGGATTCGATAAATCGGGACCTCGCCCCTTCGCTCCATTGGAAGAGCCGCTGATAGTCGGGACTTATATCAAGTTCGTGGTTTTCGTACATGTCGAGAAGCTCGTTGAAGGACAGATCCAACGACTGCGTGCTGACCTTTTTCAACCGCGTCTCAATCGCAGTAATCAAATCGATCACGGAAACATCGGGCATGCCTACCACTCCTCTCTACAAACGGGTGAACATCAGCACGCTTTCCTTCGCGTGGAGGTGAGGCCAATACTTGCGCGCATGGGGATGCATCCTCGCCATGGATCGCGTGTTCTCAAAGTCGGCTTGCCGACCAAGCCGCAGGTTGTGGGCGTCCCCCATTTCAACGAAAATCCGCGGGAGGTTATTATGGGCGTCTTTATAATGGGAGTCTTGCACCACAAGAGCGCAAGCTCCTTTGTCAACCAAGACTCGTGAGATTTCGCCGAGAGAACGAAACATTCCATCGAAGTATTGCAAATGGCTCTTCAGGTAGTACGTCGCAGATGCTTTGGAGCGGTGCCCCGCTACTCGATCGAGAAACGTCAGACAGATCGGGCCCCAGCATGGCTGAGAGCTCGGAGCTTCTCTGGGAACGACTGCGCCGCGGATCATCGCTCGCCGCAGTTCCGTCAATCCGTGAGTCGCGTCAATGCCGAGGATGGCAAGTTCTACCGAAGTGGCGATCGCATAGTCAATGCGAGTACAGTACGGCGGTGACGAAAGAACTGCATGAATGCTGCGGCTCTCAATTGGCAACTTTTCCGAAGACGCAATTGCGAGCGTGTACTGGCCGCCGGCGCTTCGTGTCCAATCAGGTTGCAGTACCTCAGCCATCGAGACGACTTCGCGGCCAAAGGCAGCTAGGACCGATTCAAGGCTCGGGCGCGTGCGATTCTCCTGTGTAGCCGGTTTCTTCACCCAGGTAGGATTCGACGTGAAGAAGCGCTGCAGCAGCGAGCGGGCCGTTCGGAACAAGGCGACGTAGTAGAACGCCGCTAGGTCCGAGAGTTGGCTGACGGTAGCCCGTGAGTCAAGAAAGCGGTGTCCCTGGGAATTGATCAAGAGCTGCTGGATTCCGGTCTCAACGCGTCGAAAAGCCATGGCACCTTCTGGCGCCAACCAAAGCTCGAGCGGATCAGATCGGTCCAGGTCAAGGGCCTTCGCGTCCCGCGCCTTTTGCACAATCGCGGCGCTAAGTGGTTCAAGACTTTGGCGACTGGAGTCGCTCAACATACGAGCGCGCGCAACGACAATCATCACGGGGTTAATGTCGAAGCCCATCGCATTGTGTCCGGCGTGCGCGGCGGCCTCGATCGTTGTACCGCTTCCGTTCCACGGATCCATGACCTTACTGCCGGGACTTAACGCCAATGAATCGAAAAACGACCGCGCGAACACTGGTGAAAAACCGGCGTAGTAGGGATACCAGGTTTCTCGACCGCTTACGTTCTTCGGGTCGCGCTTCGGATTCGTGATGGTGAGCTTCTGGAAAGCATCGGAAGCTGTGGTTTGCATCCGAGTCATTTGGAGTGAGATGGAATGGTAAGAATTTGCGTTGCTGGGCCTGCGTGCGACATTGCTAGGGCCCGGTTTTCGCGTGATTTGCGCATCATGCTCCAGGCTTTAGTTTAATATGACCGGCCTTCATAGTGTTTCCGCATCAAGGCTCCGGGCCGATATCGGTGCGTGCGTAAGACTCTAGCAACCGAAAGCGCATAAGAGCGCCGCCGGGCAGGGCTAGCAAACTAAGACAACTGATCGCCCCAAATGGCGGCACATGCGGAGGTCGTCACAACTTTGACGTGTAACGGCCGTTGCTCTCGGTGACTTTTCCTGAGCGGGTCTGCGATCTCAGTTGGAGGTTGCCGACTCTACGTCCATGTGCTTTCCGAAAGGTCCTACTTGAGCGGCACTTTTCCGCCGCCGCTCGTCTAAGAAGTTTTCGGGGCGGCGGTCTTCCGCACGGGCCCTGTCGTATTGGGATACCGCCGCCTAAGCCGGCTGATGCGCCTTGAGGAAGGAATGAATCTGGCGCACAGCCAAGGGGATTCGCTCCTTGGGTTCTTTCCAAGGGAAGATACTCACTTCGGCCTTTGGCGCGAGCATCGCGCACTCCATGGCGACGGCGTAGGGGTGCGCGGGGACTTCGTCCGGCAGGACCAGGATTGGGTTTTGGCAACTACGCACGAAATCGCGTGTCACGGTGAAGACGAAGTCCGGGTTGGTTTCGAACATGTTGGTCACAAATTGATCCGTCGTCTGCAACGTGATCTCGGGCCGCTTGGCAATCAGCGTCGCACCCCAGCTTTTCCAAAATGTGCCTGGGTACTTCGGGTCGCGCATCTCCGGACGCCAGCCCACCGGCTGCGCCAGCACGGCTCCGGCAATACGATTGGGCGCGCGCTTCAACAAACTCCAGATGAAGGGGCCGCCGATGCAGAAACCCATCACCATGAACTTGTCGATCCCCATATGGTCCATCAGGCCGAGCTGGTCGTCGGCGTAGGATTCCCACGGCCGTTCGATCTCTACAGGGCCGGTGGACTGGCCGCTGGGAGCGTTGCGCAGATCTGCCGTGATGCAGCGATACTCGCCCTTGAACTCCTCGATCGCATTGAAGGGTGAGTTGCCGGTGAAGAAGGCGATGGTCGAGTTCAAGCCTCCGCCCGGAAGCAGTAACAGCGGGAAGCCGGAACCAGCCTCCTCATAGTAGATGCGAACCGGGCCTCGTTCATAGAACTTGCCAGTTCCTCCTTTGCCCGATTGCTGAGCAAATGCGCGCGCCACGGCGGTGGTTGCCGCTGCCGCAGCTCCCGCTGCCAGTAGGGTGCGTCTGGTGGAACCCATAATCGGCGTCCTCCTTGAATTAGTGGCGAGGCGTTAGTGGCGAATTTGAGTCGCGGCGTGACCGAACTCCTGAACCTCGCAGTTGCCTCGCTCGCGGACAAGCCCCGCTTGGGGATTCGGATTTCGCCGTACGATTCGTGTCGGATACACATACGGCTCCGCCAGCACCTCAGGATCTTCCACCGTGACGTCGTACAGCAGTGCATCGCCTTCACGCTTGAAGCGCTCCACGACATGCATCTGATCGGAGTGGAAGAAACCGCCACGCCCCAGCCAGGTGGTATCGGTGAACGCGACGGAGTCGAGCACCAGCGTGTCGCCCTCCCAGCGCCCCACGGTATCGCCCATATACGTGATATCGAGCTCAGCCGATTTGGGGTGCGAGCGGCCATCGGTGGGGATCACGCGATACTCACCGTATCCGCCTCCCGCATCGCCCCCCTGATAGAGAAACGTAATATCCTGATCCGTCTGGTAGATGCGCCGGGGCGGGCCCTCCCTCGGAACTCCCAGGGGCTGGCAGGTCATCACCGGGTCATACTTGTTCGTCCACATGTCGAGCTGTTGAACTTTGTCCCAGTTCTCCGGCTTGTAGATTGGACGACCCAGATTGCCGAAGCGCGACGGCGAGTAGAGCTCGAAATCTTCGGTTTGATTGGATTGCCGGTTACTGTCGGCAGCCTGCCAGGGGCTGCGACGGCGCCCTCCCCCGGTCATGTAGTTCCCAATCCAGTCGTTCCAGGCCCAGTTGCCCGACAGGTCCGGATGCGCGCCCAATCGCGGTGTGGGCGCCGACTTGTTTACGGGGGGCTCCGTCTTAGCCATCACTCCGTGGGGGAGCTGCCCAGTGACCTGCATGGCCGTCTGCACGCTGGCCGGAACGGGCGCGACCACATACACGTTGCCAGTCTCCGTCACATTCGTTGTCAGGTCGCGGACCACCGCTCCGTTCCGGCGCTCGGTCAACTTTCCAGCGTAAAGCACCCCGATCTTGTTCAGCGGGTTGTTCCAGTCTTGAAAGTCGCCGTAGGTGAACTCGGTGGCGGTGGCGCCGTGCGTAACCACCACGCGCTCGGCCCTATAGTTCGCATCCAGGGTGGCTGTCGCGGTCGCCCCCGGAATGCCGGGAAGCGGGAATGTCACCACCGGCTTGCCGTTCTCCCACGACAGGGACGTTTTGCCCACCTTCGCGACACCGTCCGCGAAAAGCGTGCCCGGGTTGGCCCCCAACCAGAATGTGTCCGTGGTCCCTGCCACCGCGGCCTTGGGTGCGCCCTGGGGACTGGCCCAAAATCGGACCAGCCGCTCCTCGACACTCGCCGGCATCGGAGTGGTGTTGCCCTTTGTCGGGCCGATCTGGGCACCGGGGATGTCTTCGTTCCAGGCGTACAGCCCGCTGACCACCTCGATGTTCGAGTACATTTCTCCATTCGGCCGTGTGCAGGTGTACTGAATCCGCTGGCTGAACGTCTGGTAGTTCGTGCTGGCACGATATTTCGTGAGCGTGCACGGTTGTCCGTCCACCTGAATGGCGCCGTTACCCTGATATTCGAGGGATGCCACCATGTCGCGTTCATCATGGCCCTTCAGCATGCCCATGCTCCACATCCACTTGAAGAGCACGGCCTTCAGATCTTTGGCGTCCGCCGCGGGTGTGTACGGTTCGGGAACCGGCCCGCGAGGGCCCTGCGCACCGGCTGTAAACGGGCCGCCGATGGTGAAAACGATTACGAGCGCGGCTCGTGCCCAAATCATTTCTTGTCGCAAGGACATGCTGGTCCTCCCAGTTGTGTAATTACTGCCATCACCGCTGTCTGACGATTGCTGTCACTGCCGTCTAATTATCGCCGGTACTAGCAACCGAAAAAAGCCGGAGAACTGTTTTCGTACCGAGTCATTCTACACCCAACCGCCTCCGCTTGCGCCGGCCTGTTTTCCTGTTCAGTGACGAACGCTGCAACAGCCCGATGCTTCCTTATCGAGGCTGCTACTTTCGCGGGTCGAAGCGTACTTCCACTTCGGTATTCACTCTCACCGGGTGGCCGCCCTTGACCGTGGGCTGATAACGGAATTTAGCCCACGGCACGGTCTCGCAGAGTTGCGCGCCGCTATCGAGCTCCGCAATCTTGCCTTCCTCGTCGATGATCACTTTGCAGCTAGCCGTTCCGCCTTCGGGTTCCCAAAGGGGCGCGGGCAGGACGGTGGGCCCCTCCACCAGGAGAGCGCGTTGTTTGTCCGCCGCAACGGAGACTTGCCGGGCTTCCTTCTCCACGGCCCCGGCATCCTTCTGTTTCGCGGAATCGGCGGCGGTTACGGGTTGGATGCTGGTTACCAAGAATACGGGTCTAGCGGGAAAGCGTTTCACCTTTGCGCGCAAACTGTTGGAGTATGAATCCACCACATCAAAGGCCAGCGCGGGCCAGGCCATCCTCACAACACTGTCGCAGCTGGATCCAAGCGGATAGCCGTTCTTGCCCTGGGCGGGATCGCCAATGGCGTCAATGGCCTTTTGCGCATAAACGCCCTCGGCAATGTACTCCTTTCCCGGATCAACCGGAGAGGCCTTGTCGAAGAAGAGGCGGTAGCGATTCAGGCCATCCACCACAAGGTACACGGAAGGTCCGCCCCCGTTCATAGAGGCGTCTAACTGGGTGGTTTCGGTGAGAACAACCTGTGCCTTCCCCTGGATTTTGTCTGGCGCGGTGGCGGCTTGCTTGGTGGGCTTTTCGCTGGAACAGCCGGCCAATCCGGCAAGAGCAAGTACGAGGGAACAAAAGAGGTACGTATTGCGGGTCATCGTTCGCGCTCTCGCTTTCAAGATCTTTGTACGAATCCGACGTTATCACAGGTATGGGCGTGAAAACAGAGGCGGCAGCCAGGATCCACCAGCCACGTCCAATGCGCTACAATAAGACCTACTGGAAGTTGATCCGCAACCCCCTCTCCCCTCACCGGTAGTCGGCTCGTCGATTCTCATCCGCAAAACCAAAAAATGAAAAGTTTCTCTGAATTACCCCTTTCTGCTCCGCTCCGGAGCAATCTCGCCAAGCACGGCTTTGTCGACCCCACCCCCGTCCAGGCCCTGGCCATTGAGCCGGTGCTCGCTGGACGCGACTTGGTCGCCACCGCGCAAACCGGTACCGGCAAAACCCTCGCGTTTGTTGTGCCCATCCTCCAGATCATTAGCGATCTCCCCAAGCAGCCCGCGGCCACCGGTCTGCGCGCCATTGTGTTGAGCCCCACGCGCGAACTCGCCATGCAGATCAACGACACGTTCGTAAAGATGGCTGCCGGCACCGGCATTCGCGCCGCGATCGCCGTCGGTGGCTTGAGCGAGAATGCCCAGTTGAGGAACATTCGCAACGGTGCGCAAGTGCTGATCGCGACACCCGGACGTCTATCGGACTTCATGGGCCGCAATCTCGTCGATTTCCGCAATGTTCGTATCCTCGTTCTCGATGAGGCGGATCGCATGCTCGACATGGGTTTCCTGCCTACGGTCAAGAAGATCATCGCGGCCACCCCGTCCAATCGCCAGACATTGCTCTTCTCGGCAACCATCCAAAGCTCGGTGAAGCATTTGGTCCAGAATCACGTCCGCGACGCCGTGCGCGTCGAAGTGGGGGACACCTCCAAGCCGATCGACAAGATTGAACTGCATCTCTACGAAGTGGAGCAGGATCGCAAGCTCGGTCTCCTGCAACTCATGCTCGATCAGGAGCAAGGTTCGTTCCTGGTTTTCGCCCGCACCAAGCATGGCGCCGATAAGCTGGCGAAGAAGCTGGCGCGCGAAGGCCTGAGGGCGACGGCCATCCATGGCAATCGCAGCCAAAGCCAGCGCACTCAGGCGCTGCGCGGATTCCAGGATGGCGAGTATCGGGTTCTGGTTGCCACCGACGTGGCTTCACGCGGAATTCATGTGGAAGGCATCGCTCACGTGGTGAACTTCGATCTTCCGCAAGTTCCCGAGGACTTTATTCACCGCGTCGGCCGTACGGGTCGCGCCGGAGCCACCGGAACGGCCTCCACCTTCGCTACGCGCTCGGAGCGCTCGCAGATTTCGCAGATCGAGCGCACGCTGGATGCCAAGCTGGTGCGGCGTCAAGTCCCAGCGGATGTTCCCGTCGAGAAGCATGCTGACAAGCACGTCGCGCCTGTGATCGTGATCCCTTCGCACGCGCCGCATGCGAAGCGTCAAGTGAGATCGTTCGGACCGCGCGGCAAAGGCGCCCGCCGTAGAGCCGTATAAGCCGAGCGGTATAAGACGTCACAAGCTGGGCTTGTGGGCCAGCTCCCGAGTCATCCAAGACAAGTAGCGTTCTGAGCCATCCACTATAGAGAGGGCGATTACCTCCGGCACTTCGTAGGAGTGCAGTCGCTCCATCTCTTCTCTGAGCTCCTCCAGCAGCGCCCGGCTGGTTTTCACCAAGAGGAGCACTTCCTCTTCATCCTCGATGGCGTCTTTCCCGGCCGCGTCTTTCCAGTGATAAATGCTGCGAATCCCAGGGATCACGTTGACGCAGGCCGCGAGCCTCTTCTCCACCAGCGCGCGTGCTATTCGCTGCGCCTCTTCTGCGGAAGCGCAGGTGCTGAGCACAACAATCTTGTCGGTCATTGAAAGTTTTTTCGCTCTTCCTCTGGATCTTTTGGCAAAAGAGGATTATAAACAAATGTAAGGACTCATACCGGATCTAATGAGTAGTTCAGTTCGCCGTGTTGTCATTCTTGTTGTATTCGCTCTGATCGGCGCTTATGGATTAGCGGAACTGCGCGGTCCGCAAGGCCTTCCGGCTCTCCGGGAGAAGTGGAACGAGATTCGCCAGTTCGAAGAAGAGAACGCCAATCTCCAGCGGGAAAACGATTACCGGCGGGATCGCATCAAGAAACTGGAAAGCAACCCGTCCGCGCAAGAGCTGGAAATTCGAAAGAACCTGAAGCTTTTGCGGCCAGGCGAAACGTCCTTCATTTTGCCTGAGCAACCCAAGCAGCCGTCCGATCCATCGTCCGATTCAAAATAGGGCGTGGTGATCCAGAGGTCCGGCGCCTGCTCCGAACCCCGGATTGTTACGAATCGCGGCAGTGATGTAACGTTTGGCTCGCCGGATTGCTTTCTGAAGATCGTGCCCGCAGGCGAGCGATGCCGTGATGGCCGCTGAGAAGGTACAACCGGTTCCGTGGGTGTGGCGGGTTTCGATCCGCGGCGAGGTGAACTCCGTCCATTCGCCCCGGTGGAACAGGACGTCAATCGGATCGCCTCTCAGATGTCCGCCTTTCACCAGCACTGCCTGCGGCCCCATTCCGGCTAGTTTCTCGGCTGCGCACCGCATGCCGGCGAGATCGTGAACTTCGACGCCGGTCAGGATCGAGGCTTCATCCAGGTTGGGTGTCAGCAAAAATACATTTGGCAGTAGAAATGTTTTGAGGGCGTCGATACCGTCGGGCGCCAACAGCGCCGTTCCGTTCTTGCTTACGATCACTGGATCGACCACCAGCGGAAACCGAAAATCCCTGGCCAGCGCCGCCACTGCTTCGATGATCGCGCGATTACCCAGCGCTCCGGTCTTCGCGGCTGTTGGGGGAATGTCGCTGATCGCGGCGAGAATCTGATCGGCCACCAATTCTGGTCCCAGGCATTCCACGCGCTGCACGCCCTGAGTGTTCTGCACGGCGATCAGCGTGATGACGGCTTCGCCATATACGCCGAATTGATGAAATGTTTTGAGGTCCGCTTGAACGCCTGCGCCGCCGCTGGCATCGGACCCGGCGATGGTAAGGGCAACCGCCTTCTTAGTTGCGAGCATCCAGCGATCCGTAGAACAAATCAAAGCATAGCCTACTGCTCGCCCTTCCGACGGCAGTGCCAGCCTTGGCGTAGGTCAGCCCGAAGGTGGATTACGCCAAGATGCCTGCGAGCCGTTGAACGGTTTCAAAGGTGTCCGCTTCGGCGGCGGTTTTATCGGTGCGGTAACGCTTCACCCGAGCGAAACGCAACGCGAGACCGCTAACGTAGCGCGGGCTGACCTGGATTTCGTTGAAGGCAATCTCGACCACCAGCTCGGGCTTCACGTGGACCGTGTAGCTGTCGCGGCCGATCTCGAGACGCAGCAGCTCTTGGGTTTGCCAGGCCAGCATTTCGTCGGTCAGGCCTTTGAAGGTTTTCCCGAGCATTGCGAATCCACCTCTCTGCGTGTCGCGCGCGCCCAGGTGCAGGTTGCTGAGCCAGCCTTTGCGCCGTCCGTTCCCCCATTCGGCGGCTAGAATCACGAGGTCGAGCGTTCGGGCGCGCTTCACTTTCACCCAGCTTTGGCCGCGCGCTCCGGCGGCATATTTCGCGTCGATCGCCTTGGCCATGATGCCTTCGTGGCCTCGCTCTAACGCCTGTTCGAGAAATGCGTCCGCGGCTTGCGCGTCGTTGGTAATGGTGTGGGGGATCAGATGCTCGCGTGAGAGTTCCGAGAGTGCGGCGAAGCGCCGGGCTTGGGGGTCATCGAGCAGCGGCGTGCCGTTCAGATAGAGCAGGTCGAACCAGAAAGGCGTCATCGGCAGCTCCTGCCGCATACGCTCCACATCCAGTTTGCGTCCGAAACGCCGCATCGTGATCTGGAAAGGCTGTGGGCGTCCGTCAGGCAGAAGGCTGATCACTTCGCCGTCCAAGATAAGATCTTTGGCGGGTAGGGCGCGGGTGAGCTCCGCTACTTCCGGGACTGCGGACGTGACGTCTTTCAAGCTGCGCGAGTACACAACCACCTCGCCGCCGGATTTGTGGACCTGGACACGCGCGCCATCCATTTTGTATTCGAGCGCCGCTTCCCCGATGCAGGCCAGCGCCTCCGGGACGTCGTCGGCGGACTGCGCGAGCATCGGCTGGATCGGCCGAAACAATCGGACCTCGTATTGTGACAGGCCGGCTTCGCCCTGTTCGAGCGCCGCTCGGGCCACTCGCGCGATATCGCCCGCCATCATAGCTGCGCGGCGGACGCGCTCCGGAGCGAGACCGGAGGCTTTGGCGACGGCCTCCGCCATAATTCCTTCCAATGCGCCTTGGCGAAGCTCGCCCATCAGCAGGGCGGTGAGGAATTGCTGTTCGGCTTCGGTGGCGCGGGAGAACATGGATTGCAGAAGTTCGAGACGCCGCCGCTGGGAACCGCTTCCGCTGGTCTCGGTGATGGTCTGAAGAATGCGGTCGACATCCAGGGCTTCCAGGGCCGGGCTCGCGGTGGGCGAATTGCGAGCGTCACGGACGGCGGCATAACCAACGCCGATGCGTCCCTGACGGGTTTGTCCGGAGAGAAACGGGACGACGATTTCGATCTCTTCGGGGCTGAGCTGGCGGATCAGGCGGGCGAGTAGGTCGATCTTTTCCAGGCGTTTGGAGGTATCGGTGACACGGCGCGAGGTCTCCACCACGCTGGCGAGCAGCATGCTTGCAGAATAGCTGAGACAAGGGCTAGTTTCCGATGGGGATTTGTTGCGCCGTGGTGACGCCGGCGGAATTGGTGATCTGGGCGGTGACGAATCCGATTTCCGAGGTGTTTCCGGTTACGGGAAACGTCGCGAGCATTTGGAACGCGCCGCCCGCTTCCGTGGTGCTGAAGTATTGCTGGAAGACGGCGGTGGCATCGACGTCGATCACGCCCTGCGGTAGCTCCTTGCCGGTGAGGTCATAAAAGGTGAATGCCAATTGGGAGGCGGAATAGGTATTGTCGAATCCGGCAAAGGCGACGTCGAGCGCGCTGAATTGCCGGATGGCGGTAGCGGTGTCGAGGCCGACCGGCGAAAGGGGTATCACCAGCGTGGTCTGCTGGGGTTCGTTATTGTCAAGCGTGAGCGTGAATGTGATGGCGCCAGCTGTAGTGCCGGTCTGGAACGCCATGCTGGATTGGCCGCCGATGGTGGCCGAAGTGGCGCCGATGGACACGGCCACAGTGGCTTTGCGCAAGGGTCCCGATAAAAACTGGATGGCCGCATCGTCGGTGACGCCCGCGATGCTGGGCTGAAACGACATGGTGAGCGTTCCGTTGCCGCTGATTTCGGACGCCGAGGCGAGCGGAATCGTGACGCTGTTCTGCTGCGCGCTGGCGCCAACGGTGGAGGCGAACACGATGGAGGCACTCGGGAGCGGTGGATCTAAACCCTGGCCCGTGAGAGTGAACGCGCGATTGTCGACAGTGAGCGTGCCTTGGTATGGCGTACCCGATTGCGGAGCGAACAGCACCTGGAACGACGCTGACTGTCCAGGCCCGATCTGAACGGGAAAGGACTGGCCGATGGGTCCGCTGAAGCCGGCGCCGGAGACGCTGACGGAGTTGACGGTGAGGTTGGAGCTGTTGGAGTTGGAAAGTATCAGGGTTTGGCTTTGGGTCTGGTGGATGACAACGGATCCGAAGCTGATGGTTGCGCCGTAGAGCAGGGGAGTGGTGCTGCCGGAGAGAGTTACCGCGGCGGCAGCGGGCGCGTTGCCGGTGAGCAGGATGGTGATTGCGTTGACGCTGAGCGTGGCGGAGTAGAAGCCCAAGGCGGTGGGCTTGAAGTCCACACAAAAGGCCGATTCGAGACCGGGCGGCACATCCGGCGCGGGAGCGCACTGGATATCGAAGGCGCCATCGCCCGATAGCGACACTGCCAGCGGCACCTCCGTACTTCCCATGTTCTGAACACGAAATTGTGTCTCAACGATGTCGCCGACCGCCGCTGGGCCAACAGCGAGGGACGATCCAACTGGCGTAAGGTTTGATCCGTTCAACACGAATACCCGCAACTGAGCCAGAGCACAGAGAGGCAGCAGAGAAGCAAAAAGGAGAACGCGCGGGATCATTGTCGTAATAATCCGGATCGCGGCAATGCTGGAGTAATTTCCGGAAGCTGATAAAAGCCTTCGCGACCGGGCGTGGTGCGGATCGCGAACCGCGCATTGCTGGTGAGATCTGTTAGCTGCACCCACTCCTGATTCATTTGCTGCAGCGAAAAACTGCCGGGTAATGGCGCGGCGAGGTGGACCTCGGACCTATCGGTTCTCCGGATGGCGATTCCTTCGGTATCGCGATAGACGAGATCGCCCAATGGGAGCGCGAGCAGCGGAGCACGGACTCCGCTCAGTGCATTTTGCGAAACCGCTCCGATTGCACCGAGGGGAAGGTTCAGTTCCCAGATGCTTCCGTTTCGTTGGACAATCAGCAATGCTTCAGCGGCAGTGGGAAAGGCGATGGCAAGTACGGTTTCCGAAGTAACTATGTAATTCAGGGAGAGCGGCGCGAATCCGTGGCCGCGCCACTCCAGCAGCGTGTTGCTGGACGCGATATACGCAAGCGCCGCGATGGTGTCAGGCGAAAATGCGAAGAGCGCAGGGCCAGGCGCCACGTCCATGGTTGCGAGTAGCTTCCCCGCCGCATCAAATGCAGAGAGGGACGAATCTGTTTTCAGCAGGCCAAAAGATCCGCAGAATGCTTCCGTGATAATTTTTCCGGCGATGGGCGGTCCGAGGATGAAGTTGCCCGCCAGCCCATACGCCGGCCGTAATGCACGCGCGCTGTCTTCCACAAATCCGAGCTGCGGGAGTGCAATCGAAGGCTGCGCCCAGGCGCTGGAGGACGCCAGCAAAAGAGCAGCGGTCCACATTCTCGTCATTACGGATGTCCCACGATGATGCTCGGAGCGCCGATACTGAGGCCGGCGACCGCTGGATTGACACCACAGAGCGTTTGTCCATTCGGGAACTGCTGGCACGGCGCTGACCCCTGGGAATGCAGCAACGCATAAGCGCCTCCCGCGGCGGCACCGCTCGCAATGGCGGCGATCCACAGCCACTTGTGTCCACCGTGGGACGCCGTGAATACGCCTTCGCCGCCGGCTTTCGGCGCAACGTTATCGCTCAGAAACTGCGTACTGACGAGGCCCGCTCGCGCTTGCTCCTTGACGGCGCTGATGCGGATCTCCACTGTCCCGGGCGTCTTGTTCCATTGCATTCCCCAAACGGAGGCGTGGCCCTCTGGACCCGTGGTGACCATTTCAGTGCGCGAGCCGGAGTTGAACGTGCCGCTTGCCCCTTGGTCGGGGAGGCGAAAACTGACGGACGCCATCTCCACGGGGTGGTCCGCTTCGTCGGTGACCAGAACGGTGATGCCGCGAGTGGCCCGCGTGCCGATTCGATAGCTGACGCCCTCGCCCTCGATGACTCTCAATTGCAACATCTGGGCGGCGCTAGCGGAGACGGCGAATGCCAGGGCGCAGCCGAGAACACCGCGCCAGTATTTTATAACTCGGGGTAGCACGCTATATACGTGCGAAGGCTTGTTGGATTTTCTCAGGAAAACCGGAGAGGGCGGGCCGCTCGTTTACCGCGCTGTGACGGCGCGCAGCGCCAGATTCACCGCGATCATCAGCACCGACATTCCTGGCAGTACGAGCAGAGCCTTCTTCAAACGCGCCGGATCACCCGCGGCGATGGAACCAATGATGCGCGAACTCACCGCGAGTCCGATCCAACTCGATGTGATTGCGATTCCAATCGCGGTTCCCGTCATGCGGGGGAACAGGTCGCCGATGAGCGCGACGGTAGTGGGGAAAACCGGCGCCATGGATGCTCCCGCGAGAAAGGTGAGAATCCATGCGACAGTTGGATTTCTGGTTTGCAGCATCGCGAGGGTGATGACTGCCATTAACATGGAGGCCGCTAAGGTGACGGTGAGACCGGAGATCGAGATGAGGATTTGAGACGCAGCCAAACGGCCGAGTAGCAATCCCAGGGCGAACCCGAACGAAAGAATATTGAGCGCGCGGACTTGGGGCACTCCTTGCGCGATCAAGTGCTGCACCAGCCAATTCCACACGCCCACTTCACAAGCCACGTACAGGAACAACAGCAGAGCGCAAAGCCAAAGAACGGGACGCCCGAGCACACTTCCGATATCGGAGAACACGAAACTTTGAGCGCTGGTGGGCGGCGGAATGGGGGCAAGCAGATTGACGGCCAGGGCGACCACGGCTAGCCCGGCAATCAAATGACACAGCCGCGTGGAGTTTTTGCCCAGCAGATTGGCGGACACGAAGGGCGTGGCGAAGCCGCCGAGGCCGAAGAAAATATTTAGAAGATTCAGCGCAGTTCCGCGATGGGCCGGCGTAACATCGCTGCCGAGAGCATTGGCGGCGGTAACGATGATGCCTCCGCCCGTGCCCAGCAAAAACAGATGAGAGGCGGTGGAGCGAAAACCGTTCGATCGTGGAAGGAGCGCGACAGCGAGCGCGCTAAGCGCGAGGCCCAAGACTAATCCGGTCTTCTTGCCTTCGTAGTCGATGAGCGGGCCAACGCCGATGGAGGCTAGGATCAAGCCCAGGGCCTGGCAAAACGCGATGGTGCCATTTTGTTTGGGCGTTAAGTGGAAGCGGGCGGAGAGATCGGGCAGGATGGTGCCGAGCATTGCGGCGGTCATGCCATATACAAAAATCGCCAGGACGGCGGCAAGGATCAGCATCAGCACTCAGGTATAACAGATGCTGTCTCAGAGAAGTAGGGGCGCGGCGGCTGCATGCGCTAGAATAGAGTCTTCGGGCTGTGGCGCAGCCTGGCTAGCGCGCCTGCTTGGGGTGCAGGAGGTCCCGGGTTCAAATCCCGGCAGCCCGACCAACTTTGGAACCGATAGCCCCGGCCAATCAGGGGGGTGGGATGGTGCCGCACGAGCAGAGGCCGTGTCCGCTACCGTCCAGCTGAATGGCCGAACACTCCGCCGATAGCCTGGACAACTCCACGGCGCTGAGACCGGCGTCCTGAAATTCCGTCTCCGTTTCAGCCCAGGTTCCGCCCGTCTGGACGTGAGTTCCCCAGGCGCGAATTCCTGGAGCCGGCTTCGGTGCGCTCGCATTGCAGGTGCTGGAGGAGACCATCTTAATGACCCCCGTTGAAAGCGGAACGCCGGTGAGTGTATTGGATGTGAGATTGTAGCTCACGCTCAGTGTCAGAAGGCCATCCGGAGTTATCTTGCAAGAACAGCATTCGGCCAATTCCTGGTACGGATCGAACACGTAGATGTCAGCGCACAGGTTCCCGCCAGAAGTGCCGACGTTGGTGACACGGACAGTATCGAGAGGAATCGTCGGAACATTGCAAGTGACGCCGTTGTCTATGCCAGAACAGATAGACAAATTGTCCGAGAAGTAGTTCACCTTGTAAGTGTCTGGGTCTATTGCTTGCGCGGACAGGATGGCGGCTGAGCCAACCAGAGCAGTCGCTACCAATAAGGTCTTAATCATAAGTTCTCCTCGGAAGCCTTTCGTTGCGCCAAACCGCTCATCGGAATGGACGAGTTTCAGGGGTCTAATCATTACTAAACTGGAAAGGTCCTTCCGACAAGAGGCGGATTCTGCTTTCTTGCCGGGTCAAGGGTGCGTTTGTACCATTCGTACTGCTGCTATGCGTGGTTCATTGTAAGGAAATGTAACGGACCGCCCTCTTTTATGTCATACTGACGGAAAAGTACGACCACCATCCACTCGGAGAGCCCGAAACTTGATGCAACAAGCCCTTCGAAAAAGAGCAGAACGTGTCCCGCTCCCCGAGACCCCCGTGGACCAAGAAAAAGACGGAATATGGATCATCGATATGGAGGGGAAAACCGTTTACGCCAGCGCACGGATGGCCGAGATTTTATTAACGTCTCCGTTGGAGATGATGGGGCGTTCCGCGTTTGTGTACGTTTTTCCAGAGGATCTGGATACCGCGAAACGTTTGTTTGAGTTCAAGAAGAGCGGCGATGCCAACTCATTTCGATTCCGGCTGTGCAGACAGGACGGGTCGCCTATTTTTGTCGATGTGCAGGGGACGCCGATGCACAATTCGATTGGCAGGTTCACTGGAATCGTCGGCACGTTTAGGACGATAGAGAAACACAAACCCTAGGCCAACGCGCCGATCAGGCACGTAGAAATCGTTGTATCTCCGCCAGGGTCTCTTTCGGCGCGCTCTCCTGCAAAGAGTGGTTGCCTGGCAAACCTCTACTCGTGACGTTGACGCCCTCGTCCTTCCAGATCGCGAGCACGTCATATAACTTGCCCATGGCGCCGTTCGCCGCCCAGAGGGTCAACAAGGGGCATTGGATCTTCTTGCCGGCCTTCATGTCCGCCGCGTCAATCTCCAGGTCGATGGAAGCCGACGCTCGATAATCTTCACACATGGCGTGAATGCTGAGCGGGTTCGTCATGATGCGCAAGTATTCGCGCTGCACGTCGTCGGTGGCTCGCGTGAGCGCGGCATCGTTGAACGCCTTGAGCTCGTTCTCGGGACCAGGCGCCGGCCGCAGGTAGTTGAACCAGTGAAAATAGGCCTGCACGAAATCGATGGTGACGTGCGAATAGAGATAATGCGCGGGCACGATATCCATCACGATGAGCTTCTGCACACGGTCCGGATGGTCCAGCGCCATCCGGCGGCCGACGCGCCCGCCGCGGTCGTGACCCACCATTAGAAATTGGCGGTGGCCGAAGTGTTCCATTACTTCCACGCCGTCCAGCGCCATGGGCCGCTTGGACTGGCTGGCGTGTTTGGGCTGGTCCTCGGGCTTGCTGGAATCGCCGTAGCCGCGCAGATCGCACATCACGATGGTGAAATCCTTGGCCAGCTCGGGTGCGATCAAACGCCAGGTGATTACCGACTGCGGCGCTCCATGAAACAGGAGCACCGGCGGCCCCGAGCCTCCAATCACGGCGTTGATCTCGGCTCCGGAGGTCTTCACTCTTTCGTTGCGGAAACCGGGCGGGAAAAAGTGCATACAAGGCGGCTGCTCACTGCCGGCGACCGCTGCCGTTTGCGCCCGGGCCCGGTCGCCAATGAGCGCGGCTGCGCCGGCGGCCCAGGCGGTTTGCTGCAGCAAACGACGTCGCGTTTGTGTGGTGTCTCGGTCAGGCATAGTTACGCATCCTCGTCTCACTCCGCTATCTTATTCCAAGTCTCTTACGGAGGTTCGATGACGGTGTTGGGTTCCGCCGCCATTGCGATCCTGCTAAAGCGTCCGAATTCATTTTGCCCTCTTACCGTCGAAGAGTTTTATTCCCGCCTTATTGGCCGCCTTCCGCAAGTTACCGTCGAGTGTAGCCAAGGGCGCGCCACAGCGGATTGATAACTCCAAGTAAGAGGCATCATATGCACTGAGACCGTGTGTCCGCGCAAGCGAAAGAACGCCGCGGATGTTATCACTGATCGGCAGCGCGTCCTGCACGATAGAAAGACTTTCCAGCAATGTTGTGAAGCTTGTGATTTCGGACTGATTCAAGCGTTTCTTGCGCTCACCGACCAGCACGGCGTTGGCAAGTTCAAGGCTCCAGATGGCCGGCACCAAGATGGTGTAGCCTTCGAGGGCGACCAGTACCCTATCGGCATACTCGCTGGTTTCATCCGGAAAGCACAATGCCAAAGCCGCTGAGGCATCCACGACGACGCGGCTCAATAGCGTCGGCCTTCGTTGACCATGTCCCTGACGCTCATCGTGCCGGGCTTTACGCGCTTGCGTAGCGCCCGCATTCCTTCGACGATCTCCTTATGGGACAGCTTGGTTGCCGTCTCTGCGACGGGCACCAGCACAGCAGCTGGGATACCATGCCGCGTAATGGTGATTCTCTCGCCCCTGGCTACCCGGTCAAGCAAGGCGGCCAAGTGGGTTTTCGCCTCGAAAGCGCCGATCGTGTCCATTTGTCTCCCACCAACTAGTTTAAACCAGTCTACAAGCTGTAAGCGGTCGCGTGATCTCACGGCACTACTCTCACGCGCCGCCGGCCTCCTTGTCTCACCCTGCTCTTATTGCAATTCTGCCTTCACTTTTGCGCTTTTATCCACCGTTAGGATCCGTTCGCTGCCGTATAATCGCTCCAGGAGGTTCTCCGTGGTCCGAAACCTTCCACTTGTGCTCCTGGTCCTGCTGGCAGCCGTTGCAGCCCGCGCCCAGATTTCAAGTCCCTACCCAACGACGCCGAACCCGGGAGGGCAATATCCGCCAGGTTCGTATCCGCCAGGTTCGTATCCGCCGGGTTCGTACCCGCCGGGGCAGTATCCGGGCCAGTATCCTCCGGGCACGATCGGCCTTCCGGGAGGGATCAACCTTCCCATGCCGAAGCTTCCCAGCAAGAAGAGCAAAGATAAAGACACTTCGGACAGCAACAGTGTAAGGGTGGCGCTCCGCGCGGCCGATGGAACGCTGCGCGAGCTGGGTGAGAAGAATCTTTATCTGGAAACCACGAAACACAAAATTCTCAAGTTTCGGACGCTGGCGAAAACACAATTCCGCGACAAGGATGGCGAGCAGGTTCGCGATTCCTTGTTGAAGCCAGGGGACCAGCTCTCCGTGCAGGTGAATGGCGACGACCCGGAGACGGCGTTACGCGTGATTTTTGCGCGCAAAGGAACAACTGATGAGAAGATAGGCGCCGAGAGGCCGTTCGACCACGATTCCGCGCAGACTCCCCTGGAGGCGGACACCCATTCGGCGGGGGCCATGGAAACCGCGGCCGATTCGTCCGAAGGTTCGAGGAGCGGTGCGAGCGGCGGTGGGGACCGGGAGATCCCCACGCTCGCGAAAGCCGGGACGTCGGATTCTACCCAGCCAGTGGAAAAAGCTGAACCGCCGGTTCAGAACGCGAAGCCCGTTCCACGTCCAAACGCGACTGGCGACGATATCATTGGCCAGGCGCGCGACGCAGCCGATCGTCTGACCGACGGACTGCCGAACTTTATCGTTCGGCAGAGCACCACACGGTATTTCAGCCGGGTCCTTCCGCCCCACTGGCAAGTCCTGGACGTGGTGACGGCCGAAGTGGCGAGCGTGGGCGGTAAGGAAGACTATCGCAACATCATGGTCAACGGCAAGCCTTCCACCCGGCCCATCGAAAAAACGGGGGCGTGGTCGACCGGTGAATTCCAGACCACTCTCGAAAGCCTCCTCAACCCGTACACCGCCGCTGCGTTCCGCAAGACCAAGGACGATACCTTCGACGGACGTCCCGCCTACACCTATGACTTCAGCGTCCAGCAGGTGAACTCGGACTGGGATATTCACGCGCCGGACGGCTCCAAAGCCACGCCCGCTTATAGCGGGACCGTTTGGATCGACAAAGGAACTTTTAATGTGGTGCGTATCGAGGAGCAGACCGGGCCGCTACCCTCGAGTTTCCCGTTCGACAAGGCGGAATCCGCGGTCGAGTACGGTTTCGTTCGCATTGATGGAAAAACCTACCCGCTGCCGACCCATAGCGAGATCCTGACCTGCCAACGTGGGAGTTCCACCTGCACCAAGAACGAGATCAATTTCCAGAACTACCGCAAGTTTGCTACGGATTCGACCGTCACATTCGACAAGTAATAGGCGACTTACTTGCCTACCATGTGCTTGAAGTCCTTCTCGTTCTCCAAGCAGTAGTAATCCAGCAGCTCGCTATCCAGCACCAGGGGCTGCGTGAGCGTTACGGTCCAGGGCGCGGTGTAGGCCTTGGGATCGTCCACCGTCATTTCGACTTCCAGCGTTCCGTAATTCGGGCGTCGGATTTTCTCTGTCACTTTAGCGGCGTTGGTCAGAGGATTCCCATCGGAGTCCAGCCACAGGTCGTCGCGAAAACCAATGGTGTGGATCACCAACGCGTCTCCTTCCCACTTGGCCGTCGAGTAGCCGTTCCAGGTCGGGTTCGGATCTGGCGGAAGCGGGCGTCCATCGGTGAAGACCTGGCGATACTGCATGTTGCGCTCGGTCAGGATGATCACACGATCGGGAACTTCGAAGATCCTCTTGTAATAGTCGTCCGTCCAAATTCTGAGGGCCCCGCGCGGCATACATCGGACGTTAGGGTCGTCTTTGGCATTGTCCGCTTTCCGTTTCTTGACCAGTTCAGCCGCCCAGGGCTGATAGGGCAAGCCTCCATTGAGGTTGCGGGCGATATTCAGAAACTCCCACCCAATTTGTAAATCGGTACAGCGCGCGCCACAGGGCGGGCCTATAGTTGTCCAACCCCACATTCCAGAGAGGTCCGGCTTCCCGTCGGCGGTGCGCGGCGCGGGAGCGGAGAGATTCGGCTTGCCGTCGGGCTTGCGAGGTACCGCTGGAGTGGGGTAGTCCAGCCACTGCGCAAATAGTGCCGGTGCCACCGCAGCTAAGATCAATGCCGCAGCCACCTGGTGCAAGCCCGATCGACTTGGTTTGAGACTGTGGGCGACCGTCACGCAGATTGAGCGCTCGCGGCGCTTCGCGCCTGTGTGCTCATCTCCTTCATCTTCTTCGTCATTTCCTGGAGTGTGAGCTCTGCCACATGGGTAGCAACCATCCAGGTGTGTCCCTCAGGATCGACGATGGTTCCGGAGCGGTCGCCCCAAAACATGTCCGCGATCGGTACCTTCACTGTGGCGCCTAGCTTTACGGCTTTGGCGACCACTTTATCCACGCTCTCCGTGGTCAGATACAAGGTCACGGGCGAGCCCCCGAGCGACTTAGCGCTACGGCCGCCCATTTGAGGATTCTCCGGACCTAGCATCAAAGTGGTACCCCTGAGCGTGAGCTCGGCATGCACCGGTTTGCCGTCTGGCCCATTCATAATTCCACGCTTAACGAAACCGAAGGCTTTTGTATAGAAGCTCACTGCGGCCTTAATGTCGTTGACCGTAAGCACTGCGGTTACCGCGCCATAATTCTTCTTGTTGAGAGGATCAATCTTCTTGGGCATTGGAACTCCTACCACGAGATGATACTCCACCTGTGCCCCCTGGCGTTAGACCAGGAGCAGCGGCGCAGGAAAGCTTCGGATCGCAAGGGGTTCGATTTCTCGCTGGGTTCCTGTATACTTACCGAAACCTCACGGAGTGTTTGTAACAACCGGGAGGAGAAGCAAGTGGACACAGGGAGGCTAAGGCCATGTCGTTTATTGCTTGGATCATTTTGGGATTGCTGGCGGGTTTCATCGGCAGCAAGCTGGTAAACAAAAGAGGCGAAGGGATTGTGCTCGACGTACTCTTAGGAATTGTGGGCGCCGTCGTGGGTGGCTGGTTGTTCAACAGGTTTGGCGCCGCCGGCGTTACAGGACTTAATCTGTACAGCCTTTTGGTCGCGGTGATCGGCGCAATTGTCGTCTTGGTGGTTTATCACGCGATTCGACGCATGGCATAGGCGCCATTAGCCTCTAATCGCGGTCCGGCCTAATCCGATTCAGGACGCCCACGGTCCGGCCGGCAAAGTAGCCGACGACAATAGCGAGGATGAAGCTGAGAACGACAGTGGAGGGATCGGCCACGGTTCTCTTATCGGCGGATTCGGCTGCCGACTCCAGAGCGCGGTTCGGCGCTATTTTGGGCCCTACTTTGGGGCGGGTTTGACGAATCTGGCGGCATCCACCGGAGCGTTCGCCTGGATCTCGCTGAACTCCGTCGTGGATCTTCCGTCCAGCCAGGTGGCTATGATGCGATAGGGCATCTTTACGCCGGCGACATCGCGATAATCGGCATAATCGATCTGCGTGGGATTGAGCCCCACGGGGGATTCTTGGTAACGGACCATGCGCGCGAGCAGCCCGGTCTTGCTGTCAAAGTACAAATTCACCGGGTATTTGCCGTCGCTGGTTCCCTGAATCATCTGCATATCGTGGCCGTCGATAGTGGCCGGGGAAGCGGCGCGCCATTGCATGAGCGCTGGCTTGAGTTGGGCCGGAAACCACACCGCGGCATCTAGCTTTACGCCGGCCAGATCGCCGCCGGTTAGTTCGAGCAACGCAACCGGACGCTCTGTTGCAGGCCCTGCAATCCAACCCGCTCGGCCGTCATACGTTGTGGCGCTATCGCCAGCGGCGGTGTGGACGATGGTGCTGATCTGATTTGGCGCTTTTACGAAAACATCGACAGGATACTTTTCGTCCTGATAGCCCTGAAAAGTTCCTTTGGCCGTAAAACTAGTGAGCTTGGCCAGAGGCTCCGCGCCGCCGATGGCCTGAATATATTTGTCGAGAATCTGATCGGCGGTGGGCGCCTTGCTCGAAGCTGGCTGGCGCAGTTGGTCCGGCTCCTTGGATGGCGGCGGCCCGTACAGATCCGCCAGATTGGGAGTGACGTCGGGACGCTCCACGCCGCGATGGCAGGAGTAACACGTGATCTCGCGCCTTCCGCCGAAGTAAGTCTTGTTGATGGCGTTCATCATGCCGATCATGGCGCGGGCGGTATTCTTGCGCGGGTTGTCGTCGGCGTACTTGTCCCAGTTGCCGCCGCTTTCGGCGCTATGGCAGTCTGTGCAGGTTTCGCCCAGAGATGCGGAAAAAAATCCCATGGTGGCCATGAACTGGTCCACCGGAATGCCTTTCAGCACGCGGACGTTCTTGAAGGCCTGTTCGGCCATGGGAGACTTCTCTTGCCCGTTCGCGACTGCCACCAGGAGCAGACACGTGCTGATCGTTACGACTTTCATCTTGCCTCCATCCCTGCGAGATAACGCAGAACCGAAACCACCGCGCCCGTGTCCTGCAGACCCATCCCTTGCGCGGCCACGGCGGTGAAAAGCGGAACGCTGGCGCTGAACAAAGGCACCGGACACTTGGATTGCTTGGCGAAATTAGCGATGATCTCCAGGTCTTTTTGAAACACATCCACCTTCATCATCGGCGTCGCGTAATCGCCCGCGGCCATGCCCGGCCCGCGCACTTCCAGCATGCGCGAGGTAGCGGCGCTATCGGCGAGCACCTCCACCAGCAGGGAAGCGTCCAGGCCGGCCTTCTCTCCCAGCACGATCGCTTCCGCTGCGCCCACGATGTGGATCGCCACCAACAGATTCGCAATGAACTTCATCTTTGAGCCCGCCCCGAAAGGGCCAACATATCGTACCGAGCGCGCCAAATGGGAAAGAGTCCCGCATGCGCGCTCAAATTCGGCGCGCTCGCCACTTGCAAAAATCGAGATATCTTTTGCTTGGGCCTGGGGACCGGTGCCGCTGATGGGGGCGTCCAACATGCCGATGCCGGAGCTGGCGAGGCGAGCGCGAGCGCGCTCTTTATCTTCGAGCGATAGTGTGCTGGTTTCAACAACCAATAGCTCGCTTCGTCCGGCCGACACCAATCCTTCAGCCCCGAAGAGCGCGTTTTCGAGCGCAGCGGAGTGGGGCAGGGACGTGATCACGATTTCCGCCTGCGTTGCCACCTGGCGCGCCGACGAACAGGCTTGGCCGCCGTACGCGCTGAATGCCGCCAGATTTGCCGGGAGCAGATCATAACCTGACGTGCGAACGCCCGCCGCAGCCAGGTGTTTGCCGAAGGCTCCGCCCATAATCCCCAAGCCAATTACGCCAGCCCGAATTGATTGCGCACTTCCTTCATTCGTGCTCATGGTCTAGAATCTTCTCATGCTACGCCGACATAACAAAACTCTTTCGAGCTATGCGCGGAAATTTTTATGGATTGCAGCCGCGACAGCTTGCGTCTGGGCACAACAGCCCGCCGCCAGGCAGGCGCCCGATCCCTTGGCAGCAGATCCCCAGCACACGCATTTAGAGCTGCAGAACCAGTGGGTACGCGTTTTTCAGGAACACTTGGGACCGCACGAAACCATGCCTATGCACCAGCATCCCGCGCCTGGGGCGGTGATTGTTTTTCTGACGGATCGCGACAACAAACTCATGTATTTTGACGGGAGCGTCAAGACTTTTCAAAATCACGCCGGCGAAGTGATCTGGGCTGCCCCAACCACTCACAAATCGGAAAATCGAACGAGTGGGCAGTTCGCAGCCGTTCAAGTCGAACCCAAGCCGGTGGCCAATCCCAAACCTTTTCCGAAGGAAAGCACGGACGCGGTGACAGTGGATCCGGAGCATTATCACGTGATGGTGGAAAACGAATGGATCCGAGCCATCGCGCTGACGGTGGGGCCGCACGAGAAGTTGAAAATGCACAAGCACCCGGCTACAGGAGCCGTGGTGGTCTATTTGTCGGATCAGGACATGCGCCAGTATCACGCCGACGGCTCAACGCACGAAAGCCACTTTAAGGCCGGGACGGTCCGTTGGGTTCCGCCGGACGCTGCTCATCAGGACGAAAATCTCAGCGATAAACCTTTCCGGTTGGTTCGGATTGAGTTGAAGCAAGCACAGTAACATCCCGCGATCGCGAGCCTTAGCCCTTTTGAGTCGTTGACAGGGCACTGCGCGCATCGATAAGATTTCATACTCAACTGGAGGATTAGTTTTGGCAAACGTCGGTGCGGTTGGATTGGATTGGCAGGAGCGCATTAATTGGGATCGACTTCGTAAATATCGGTTGGAGCGAGCCCGCGAACGCATGAAGGCGCATGGCCTAGGCGCCATGCTGCTGATGTACGACGAGAACGTCCGCTACGTCACCAGCACGCTGACCCCGGGCTGGAATCGCCTGAAGCCAGGCCTGCGCTACGCGCTGCTTTGCGGCGACGATGCACCCGTGCTGTTCGAGCAGGGCGACATCGGAATGCACATCGAGAAGCATTCGCCATGGATTCCGAAAGAGAACATCCGTTATTCCTATGCTTGGATCAAGGGCGCGGCTGGGTCAGCTTCCACGCAACAGGTGGGTAAATTCACCAGGGCCATCCAACAGGAGATGAAGAAGCGCGGTGTGGACGGCATGAAATTGGGTGTCGATTTCATCGACATCAACATGATCAAGATTTTTCAGGACTCGAAAATCGACTGGGCGGACGGCATGACGCCCATGATGGAAGCGCGCGCCGTTAAGAACCAGGACGAGCATGAATGCATGCGTATCGTGGGAGCCATCGGCGATGCCGCGCATTGGGAATTCATGAAATTCCTGAAGCCTGGCCTGACGGAGAACCAGCTCACGGCTCACATCATGGAATTCCTCTACAACATTCCAGGTATGGAAGACGTGGAGGATGTGATCGTGTCGTCGGGCCTGAATACCTGGCCCAACTGGCGCAATTTTTCGGATCGCATTATCAAGCCGGGCGATATGGTGTTCATGGATCTGGCCGCGCTCACTTGGAACGGTTACAAGTCCTGCTACTACCGAACGTACATGGTGGGCCGCGAGCCGAATCAAGAGCAGAAAGATTATTACGCAATCGCGCTGAAGTGGCTGTATGACTCGATCAAGGCCGTGAAGGTGGGCGCCACCACGCGGGACATAGCATCCAAGTGGCCGTCGGCGAAGGAAGCCTGGGGCTACGAAGAGGAAGATCAAGCGGCGGCAAATCTGTGGGGCCACGGTCTGGGATTGGCGCAGTACGATCAGCCGGTGATCTCGCGCATCTGGTCGCTCGATCATCCCATCGAGATCAAAGATGGCATGGTCTTTGCGCTGGAGACGCAGCATGGCAAGCCCTATCAGTGGGGCGTACGCATTGAGGAAATGCTGATTGTCCACAAAGACAGCGTGGAGATTGTCTCGAATTTTCCGGTGGAGCAAATCACGGTGGTGGACCCGATGCCGGGCTACTCCGATTACGGCAAGCGCCCTGGCACGTAAGCAGACAAATGCAGCAATTCGTATTTCCGCTCACCGCCCGCGAAGCCACGGATGCCGGCCGTTTTGGTCCCAAAGCGGCTAATCTCGCTCGTTTGGGCCAAGCGGGTTTGCCGATTCCCGATGGCTTTTGCATCGATGCGGAAGCTTATCGCACGCAAATCCGGGCGCTCGGTCTGGAGGCCGACGCGCGCGGCGTCTTCGCGGCGCAAGAGAGTCCACAAGCTCGCCGGCATGCGCTGATGATGAAGCTGGGTCTGCTGGATCAGCCGATTACTCCGTCTGTGCTTGACCCACTGCTTGCGGCGTGGCGAGAGCTGAAAGACAAGACCGGCGCGCTGACCGTAGTGCGTTCGTCGGCGCTGGTGGAAGATCGTTTTGGATCCAGCTTCGCGGGACAGTTTGAAAGTTTCCTGGGGCTGGAAACGGAGGCGGATTTTATCACTGCGATCCGATCCTGCTGGGGCGCTTTGTGGGCGACGCGCGCGTTGCGCTATATGGCTACGCACGATATCGATCCGGCCGATACGGCGATGGGCATCCTGGTTCAGCCGTTGGTTTCGGCGCGGGCGTCGGGGGGCGGTTTAAGCGAGGCATCTGGGGCAAGCGGTGACGGCACTATGATCCTGAGCGCCACCTGGGGGCTTGGTTCGGCGATCGCGCAAGGGGAAGTGACGCCGGATCGCTATGAGCTTTCCCGTGCTGGCGAGCTACTGGGGATCACGCCGGGACGCAAAGATCATCAAGTGGGCTGCATCCATCGGGAAGAGCCCGTGGCCCGGGTTGTGGCGCCGGAGCTGGTGGCAGAACCCTGTCTCAGCGAAAAACAGGCCATCGAACTCGGCAGCCTGCTGCGAAAAGTGGAAGACTTGATGGGGATGCCGGTTGAAATCGAGTGGGCCATGGATGATTCCGGATTCCAATTGCTGCAAGCCCGGCCGTTGCACACCCAGGTGGCCGCCGCGCCGGATGCAACCTGGCAGAATCGCCCGAGGTTGAATGGGCATGCGGCGGGTGTGGGCTGGGGCGAAGGCCGCGCCTGCGTGATTCAGTGCGAATGCGAGCTTTCGCGCGTGGCGCCTGGAGATATTTTGGTGACTCGAGTTGCAGGGCCCGCGTTGAGCCACATCCTGACTCGGGTGGCCGGTGTGGTGGCGGAACGAGGTGGCAGCACGTCGCACATGGCTTCGCTCGCACGCGAACGCGGTATTCCGATGGTGCTGGGAGTGCTCGACGCAACGTCGCGCATTCCGAATGGTTCGACGGTCGCGGTAGACGGAGTGGCCGGTGTCGTAAGGTGGATGAACTAAGTTAATGCCGACCAAAATTGTTGCGGTTACCGACTCCGTGTTTCCCAACCTCGATCCAGCCAAGGAAGTTTTGGCGAAGATCGGCGCGGAAATTCGCGTGGCCAAGGAGCCCAAGGCCGACGCGATTCTGGAAGTGGCGCGGGATGCCGATGCGGTGCTCACCACCTACGCCAAAGTAACCGCCAACATGATCCCGCAGTTGACTCGCTGCCGCATCATTGGCCGATTCGGTATTGGCGTAGACAACGTCGATATTCCAACCGCAACCAAGGCGGGCATCGTCGTCACACGCGTACCGGACTATTGCCTGGACGAAGTTTCCGATCACACCATGGCGCTGCTGCTGTCGCTGGTGCGCAAGATTCCGTCGTCGAACACGCGCACGCAAGGCGGACGCTGGGAAATGCGCGCGGTGGTTCCTATTCATCGGCTGCGCGGAACGGTTCTCGGGTTAGTGGCCTTTGGACAGATCCCGCAATTGGTCGCACCCAAGGCGCAGGCGTTCGGCATCCGGGTGGTGACCTACGATCCTTACGTTTCGAAGCAAGTGGCCGAGCGCGCCGGTGTCGAGCAAGTGGATTTCGATGAGCTGGTCAGGATTTCCGATTACATTTCCATCCACACGCCGCTCCTGCCCGCCACCCATCACTTGTTCAACGCCGACGTTCTCCGGCGCATGAAGCCGTCGTCTTATCTGATCAACACCGCGCGCGGGCCCATTATCGATGAAGCGGCGCTCGCAAGCGCCTTAGATCAAAGGCACCTTGCCGGGGCCGCTCTGGATGTGATGGAACAAGAGCCGCCCGCTGGGTCGCCGTTGTTTGGACGCGATAATGTGATCGTCACACCGCATACCAGTTTCTATTCCGAAGAATCGTTAGTCGATTTGCAGACCAAGGCCGCCGAAGAGGTGGTCCGCGTGCTGACCGGGCAGGCGCCGCGAAATCCCGTGAATCCTGAAGCGCTGAAAACCGCTCAGGCTATCTAATTTTAGTTTTGGAGGAATTCATCATGTCGCAAGAACCATGGAAGACCGATCAGTGGTTTGTTAGCCCTTGGAACTTTGAGAGCGCGGTGCGCGATCAGCTCCATTTTCCGAAGCAGATCAAGTTTCACGACATTACTCTGCGCGACGGCGAACAGCAGACCGGTGTCATCTTCACGAAGGACGACAAAATCCGTATTGCCGAAGCTCTGGCCGAAGCAGGGGTTCATCGCATTGAAGCCGGTATGCCGGTAGTGTCGCCGAGCGATACGTCAGCGATTAAAGAGATCGTCAAACGCAATCTGGGACCGCAGATCTTTGCTTTCTCCCGCTGCATGGTGGAGGACGTGAAGCGCGCCGTGGATTGCGGCGTGTCCGGCATCGTGATGGAAGTGCCGTCCAGCACGCACATCATCGAATACGCCTATAAATGGCCGCTGCAGAAGGCGATCGACCTTTCGATCGAATCGACGGCCTACGCGCATTCGCAGGGATTGGAAATTGTCTTTTTCCCGATCGATTTCAGCCGCGCCGACATGAAATGGGTGCTGGATCTGATCCTGCGCGTAGCCAACGAAGGACACATGGATGCGCTGGCGCTGGTGGACACTTTCGGCGTGGTGTCGCCACATGCCATGCAGTACCTGGTTCGTGAAGTGAAAAAGCGCGTCAACAAACGGCTGGAAGCGCACTTCCACATGGACTTCGGAATGGGAATCGCCAATACGATCATGGCGCTCGCCGAAGGCGTGGAAGTGGTGCATTCCACCGTCCTCGGTTTGGGCGAACGCGCCGGCAATGTGCCGATCGAAGAGACCGCCATGGCGCTGCTCACGCTGTATGGAATCGATACGGGTTTGAAGTACGACAAGCTGTACGGACTGGCGCGGCTGGTGGAACAGCTATCGGGGCATAAGGTGGCAAGCAACCGGCCCGTCGTCGGAGAACAATTGTTCCAAATCGAATCCGGCATTATCGCCAGCTGGTGGCAGAACTGCGGGAAGGATCATCCGACCGAGTTGTTCCCGTTCCGCTGGGATTTGGTGGGGCAGCCGGCCGCGAAGGTTGTGCTCGGCAAAGGCAGCGGCATCGATTCGGTCAAGGCTGCATTGAAAGACATCGGCGTACAGGCCACCGAGGAAGAAGCAATGCAGGTGGTGGTGGGCGTCAAAGAATTTTCGCTGGAGCACAAGCGTTTGCTGACCGACGCCGAGTTCCGCTCGGTGGTCGCGAAGGTGCTTCCCAATAAAGTGGGCGCGCAAGCCGTACCTACCGCAGTTTAAGAATCACGTCTCACAAAGGAGGCGTTCCATGTTGAAGAGTGTCGCGTTCGTTGCCCTGGCCGCAACATTTGTGTTGCTGGCCCAGACGCCGCCAGCGGACCCGGGTCGTCCCTCGTGGGCTTTCCTGACGCCCGATAAGCAGCAGCCGCCTGCCACCGAAGAGAGCGGACCGATCAAGGTGCCGGGCAGCGGCAAAGAATACACGGCGGCGCAGATCGACGATCTATCGAATCCGCCGGTGTGGTTTCCCGATGAGCATGGAGCGGCGCCCTCAATTGTTCAGCATGGCAAGGGCGCGGTACTGGCGTGCGGGTCTTGCCACTTGATGTCGGGACACGGGCATCAGGAATCGGCCGATCTGGCGGGGCTTTCCGCCGATTACATCGTTCGCACCATGGCCGATTTCAAGAGCGGCACGCGCATCGATCCCGCGCGCATGAATGCGATCGCCAAAGGCATGTCGGATGAAGATATCCGGCAAGCGGCCGAATATTTCGCGGCGCTCAAGCCGGGCGGATGGATTAAAGTTGTCGAAAGCGAGACTGCCCCCAAGAGTTATGTCAGCGTCAAGGGCCGGCAGCGCCTGCCGTTGCCGGGCGGCGGCATGGAACTGCTGGGCAACCGCATCATCGAACTTCCCGACGACGTTGCGCGCGCCACCAGCCGCGATCCGCATTCGGGATTCGTGGCTTACGTGCCCAAGGGTAGCGTTGGCAAAGGCGCGGCATTGGTAAAGACCGGCGCCAACAAAACCATCGCCTGCGCGATCTGTCACGGCGATTCGCTGGAAGGTCTAGGCGACGTTCCCCGCATTGCGGGCCTTCATCCGGCTTACGTCGCGCGCCAGCTTTATGCTTTTCAAACCGGCACAAACCATAGCGTGTCATCGGCGTTGATGAAGAAGGTGGTCGCGAATCTGACTGCCGATGACATTCTGGCGATTGCCGCCTACACAGCAGCCCAATAGTTCAGAAGAAGAGGAGAAACTCATGATGCAAAAGACACTTTTTGCGGCGACGCTGGCAGTGTTGGCCGGCGCGGCTTTCGCCCCCTACGCAGGTGCGCAGAACATTGACAAATTCGTGGTTTCGGGCGACGACGCCAAGAAGGCCAAGTCGAAAAGCGAGATCTCCGCGGACACGGCCGAGAAGATCACCCAGGCCTGCGTGAACTTCGCCAAGGAAAAGAAGATTGCGGTGACCGTGTTCATCCTCAGCCCCACCGGGCAGATCGTACACGCGCATCGCATGGACGGCCAAGTTCCTATTAACATCGAGACGGCGCTGCTGAAAGCGAAGAGCGTGCTCTATACCAGGGATTCCACGCACGCCCGCGCCAACATGGTGGCCAATAACCTGGCGCTGCAACTGCGCTGGTCCAGCATAGGCGTGTTTCCCACGTCCGGCGGACTTCCGATTATGGTGGACGATCAAATGATCGGCGCCATCGGCGTCGGAGGATCGAACCAGGATGAAGAGTGCGCTTATGCCGCGTTGACCAGCGTGGTGGGTCCGCAACCTCCCCTCGCGGAGAAGTTGCCGCCACCGGCACGCCCGTAAGAGGTGATCCATGGCTAAAGAATTCAGCCGCAGATCGCTACTGGGCGCGGCAGCCGCGGGTTTGGCTGGCTCCATTGCATCGCGAGCGCAGGTGACAGGGCTCACGCCCGGCGGAGGCACGCCTCCCTTCCGGCTTCCGATGGGCGCGCTCGATTTTCTGGACCGCAAGACGTACATCCACAATATGGAGATTCACGCCACGTTGCCCGGCTCCACCATCAGCGGTGGCGAGCCCTTGATGGCGATGTGGGCCAAGGGCAAGCAGCGTCTGCTGCCTGCTGGCGGTGGATTCATCGACGTTACCGAACCGACGAAGCCCGTGGTGCTCAACAAGGGCGTGGTGAAGGGCAATGGCGCGGTGGTGTTCAATACCGATCTGAAGAAATGGATCATGATGTGCACCGCTGCGGCGCCGCTGACGTCCGCCACGCCCCAGTTTCCGGACGGCGCGTACGACAAGGAACTGCGCGACCGCTCCGTCAACTTCAAAGGTCTGCGCGGAATCCGCAATTACGACATCACCGATCCCACCAAGCCAGAGCTGCTGGAAGAGTACAACACCGGCGAGAAGGGGAACGGCACGCACCACAACTTTTACGACGGCGGCAAGTACGCTTACCTGGATTGCGGCTGGGACGATCAGCTGCGGCTGGAGAATCACCAGCGCCCATACAGCAACGCGATCATGATTGTCGACATGTCCGATCCCGGCAAGGTGAAGGAGGTCTCACGCTGGTGGGTGCCGGGACAACGTCTGGGCGAAGAAGCGGAGTACAAGAAATACGTCTTCGCCAACGACCGCGCTTCCTGGACCGGTAATCATGGCGCCCTCAGTGTTCCGAAACGTGTGGAGGATGGCGGGAAGGTGGGCTACGGGGGATTCGGCGCATTCGGAATGTATGTGATGGATTTGAGCGATATCACCAAGCCCAAGCCTTACGGCAAGGTGCAGTACGAATTCAACGCACTGGGTACCATTCCGTTTCATACTTGCTATCCCGTCATTTCCGACGCGGCCCATCCCCGGCTCCAAAACCTGATTGTCGCGACACATGAGGCGCTGGAAGCGGATTGCCGCGAGGTGTATCACACGCCGTACGTCGTGGATGTGAAGGATCCGCGCAATCCGAAAATAATCGGCTTCTTCCCACGGCCGGCCGCTCCGCCCGAGGCTCCGTATTCCGATTTTTGCTTCGCGCGAGGACGCTTCGGATCGCACAATACGCAATGCTGGCTCGCGCCGGGAACTTCGCGCCCGGAGATCATCGCGATCGCATGGTTTAATGCCGGCATTCGCGTTTTCGATCTGTCGAATCCGACGGCGCCGAAGGAAGTCGCATATTTCGTCCCGCCGCACGAGGGCGAAATCGACAACTACGAAAGCTGGTGGCGCGGTTCCACTGAAAACGTCTTTGTCGAGTGGGATCGCAACTTGATCTGGATCGGAACGCACGCAGGCAGCTACTGTCTTTCCTGCCCGGCGCTCGGCAAACCGGTGCTGGAGCCGCGCAAGGTGGATCACTGGTCGGTGGCTCATTGCAATGCGGGATGGGACGACCAGACATCGCGCAGCTTTTACTTCGGAAGAGGCGCAAGCCAGGCTGGTTAGTCGCCGGAGATCTGCTAATCCCCGGAGATCTGCTAAATCAATGACCCGTCGCGAAACGCTGAGGGCGGCCGTGGCCTCTGCGGCATTGCTGCGCGCCCGCTCCAGTTTCGCGAAAGCATCTCAACCCGCGACGCCCGTCGATTTCCAGGTCCCGCCGAATGCTTGCGATTGCCACACGCATATCTTCGGCGATCCGCGGAAGTTCCCGCTGTGGCCGGGGCGCACCTACACTCCCGAACCCGCATCGCCCCAGGAGATGTCGGAACTGCATCGGGCGCTCCATTTGGAGCGTGTGGTTATCGTGAACCCGAGCATATACGGGACCGACAATTCCGCGACTCTGTTCGGGATTAAGGCGCGCGGCGCGAACGCCCGAGGCGTGGCGGTGATTGACGACAAAACGCCGGATCGCGATCTGGACGCGCTGGGCCGGGGCGGTATCCGGGCCATTCGGATTAACCTGACGAATGCGGGCCGGACGGATCCAGCGATCGCGCGCCAGCGTTTCCAAGCAGCGCTGAAGCGAGTGCAGCATCGTGACTGGCACATCGAAATGTACACCACGCTGGCGGTGATTTCTCGCATCAACGACTTAGTCCAAGCTTCGCCGGTGCCGGTAGTCTTCGATCATTTCGGAGGCGCGCAGGCCGCGCTCGGCGTGCATCAGCCAGGCTTCGCGGATCTGGTCGGACTGGTGCACTCGGGCAACGCCTATGTGAAGGTTTCGGGAGCTTATCGCTCTTCAACGCGGCCTGATTATGCGGACGTAAAACCACTGGCCGAGATGCTGATCGCCGCCAATGCGGATCGCATCATTTGGGGCAGCGACTGGCCGCATCCCAACCCGACGACTCGCGCAATTACCGAGGTGACGCCGCTTTTGCACGTCGACGATGGCCGGCTGCTGAACCTGGTTGCGGTTTGGGCCCCTGACCCCGCAGTACGCAAAAAGATTCTGGTGGACAACCCCGCGCGGCTCTACGGGTTTTAGGCGCCTGCGAGCACCGGCATTTTGCGGCGCGACTTCGGCACCGACGGCTCAGCGGCGGGCGCGTCGTCCATCGGCAAACTAAAGCGGCGGATTTTATCGTAAGAATACAGCGCGCCGGCCACCGCTCCGGCCGTTGGCACCAATCCGATTTCGCCCGCGCCTTTGGCTCCGTAGCCGCCCACTTCGTCGGGAACTTCGATCAGGATTACGTCGATCCGCGGCGTGTCCTTGGCCTTGAGAATGCCGCAATCGCGGAGCAGTAGCGAATCCGGCGTGGCATTGGTGCTGGTGAAATTCTCCGAAAGCGCATAGCCCAGCCCCATGTGGACGCCGCCTTCCACTTGACCAGCGCAGCCTTTGGGATTGATAGCGCGGCCCACGTCGTGTGCAGCCACTACGCGCTCGATTCGGCCATCGTCGTTCAGGATCACCACCTGCGTGGCGTAACTGAACGTCATGTGCGTAGTGGGATTCGTCAGCGCTTCCGGGGTGCCGGGCTTCGTGGTGAAATTGCAAACGTAGTCGCCCGTGTATTCGCGACCCACCAATTGATCGAGCGTCGAAGTCTTCAAATCTTCCGCGAGTTGAACCGCGGCCCGCTGTGCCGCCGCGCAACTCAACGTGGTGGCGCGCGACGCCCAGGTTTCGCCGCACTTCGCGCCGAGCGCTTTGTCCCAGCGAACGTCCATGATTTCGGGCGACAAGCCGGTTTCCTCGCAAACAGCTTGGCGAATGGTGGTGAAGAGCCCTTGACCCATTTCGGTATAACCCGTCTGGACATCCAGGCGACCGCCCTCCAAAACGCGGATGGCAGCGTGGCCGCTATCGATGGTGCCGTTGCCGATGCCGGTGCTCTTGATGCCACAGCCGATGCCCGCGTACCGGGCGCTCTTATAGATGTCCTTGACGGCTTCCAGACTGCGCCGCATTCCCGCGACGCTTTCCCGCATGATCTGGCCGGTGGCGAAGGCATCGCCCGGGTTCAGGATGTTGCGCTCGCGAATGTCCCAACCGTCGATACCCACGCGTTCGGCGAGCATATCCATGATGCCTTCCATGGCGAAGTGCGCCTGGTTGGTGCCAAAGCCGCGCATGGCGCCGCTGGTGGGATTGTTGGTGAATACGGCCTTGGACTCGGCATCCACGTTCGGAACGCGATAGGGACCGCAGGAGTGACACGCGGCGCGCAGCAGACATTTTGCGCTGGTGCCGGCATAGCCTCCTACGTCGCCGACGATGCGGACGCGCACGGCGAGCAAGTGGCCCTCGGCATCGGCGCCTACGGTGTAATGCAGCGTCATCGGGTGGCGCTTGGGATGAAGTTGGGTGGATTGTTTCCGCGTCAGCACCGTTTTCACGGGCTTTCCCATCAGATGCGCCGCCAGCGCCGTTTGCACTTGAATGGACAGTTCTTCCTTCGCGCCGAAAGAGCCGCCGCTCGACGCCAGCGCTATCTCAACTTCTTCTGGCGGAATATTCAACGACCGCGCGATCTGGGTTTGATCGAACGTCGAGCCCTGGCTCTGCGAAAATACCTTGACGCCCTTTCCCTGAGGAATTGCCAAGCAAGCCTCCGGCTCCAGAAACGCCGGTTCGATGGGCTGCGTGCGGAAGGTTTGTTCGACGATGTGCACGGAAGCTGCCAGCGCGGCGTCTACATCACCGCGCGAAAAGGCCGTGGTGTCCAGCAAATTCGGATGCACGTGCAAATTGCCAGGAGCGTGGACCTGCGGCGAGCCGGACGCCATCGCTTCGAACGGGTCGGTCACCGGCTCCAGTACTTCGTAGTCCACTTTGATTCTGTCCGCGGCTTGGCGCGCATGATAGGCCGTATCAGCCACAACAAGCGCGAGAATATCGCCGACGCAGCACGTGGTTTCACCGACGGCGACAAAGATGGGCAAATCGGGAATTGCAAGACCGGTGCCGCGCTGTCCGGGTACATCGAGGGCGTTGACGATCCTTTGCACGCCTGGCATGGCCTGCGCCTGTGCCGTATCAATCGCCAGAACCTTCGCACGCGGGTGCGGACTCAGCAGCGGAGCGGCGTGAAGCATTCCAGGGACGCTCATGTCGTCCACGAAGGGCTTCTCGCCCAGCGCCTGCTCCAGGCCGAGATATCGCGACGGCGACTGGCCGATTCCATTGCCCTTATGCCCGTTCTTCGTCGTTCGGGTCAGACCAAAATCTTCGCCAAAGTAAGAATGGCGACGCGGCTCTTTGCTCGGCAGTTGCTTGTGATCCTGCTCTTTTTGAGCACACCAGGCCTCGCCGGCGGTTTGGATGGCGTCGATGATGCGCGCGTACCCGGTACAGCGGCAAAGATGGGCATCCAGCGACTTCGCGACTTCTTGGCGATCCTGCGTACGATTGTGTTGCAACAGCCCCGAAGCCCGGATCACGATGCCGGGGATGCAGAAGCCGCACTGAACCGCGCCTTCGAGCAGGAAAGCTTCGCCCAGCACCCGGCGCATGTCTTCAGGCACGCCCTCGAGCGTGACTACGTCGCGGCCCGCCATGTGTTCGGGTTTGCGCAGGCACGCGAGAACCGGCTGGCCATCCACTAAAACCGCACAGCAGCCGCAGGCGCCTTCCGGAGCACAACCGTTCTTGGCCGAAACCACGCCGCATCCTGCGCGGAGGACTTCGAGAAAGTCCATGCCCGGCTCATACGAGACGGTGGTCGGATTCCCGTTCAATTTGAAAGTGGTTTCCGGCATGGTTGAAGCGCGCGTGGGCCCGCTCCTTCCAGGCTAGCAGAATTCCTTAATAGATCAATGGGTTGCGAGTACTGAAGGATGGCTATTTGGGGCTATGGGATCTACTTGCCCACCAAATGCGTCTGGTCTTTCTCGTTCTCCTGGCAAAAGTATTCCAGCAAGTCTGCGTTTAGCACGATGAGTTGGTGCAGCGTCACGGTCCAGGGCGCGGTATAAGCCTTGGGATCGTCCATAGTGATTTCGATTTCGAGGTTCCCGTAATTCGCCCGCCGGAAGCGTTCTGTCATTTTGGCGGCGTCAGTCAGCGGACTGCCGTTGCGATCCAGCCACATGCCATTGCGGAAACCGCTGGTTTCGACTACTAAGGTGTCTCCGTCCCAATGCCCGGACGAGTAACCGGCGAAAGAAGGTTGCGGATCCTTCGGTAGAGGCCTTCCGTCGGTGAAGATCTGGCGAAAAGTGACGTCGCGCTCGGACAGCATCACCAGCAGGCCTGGGGCCTGGACCATCTTCCGGTATTGCGGAAAGGTGAACAAGCGGACCGCGCCCGCTGGCTGGCAGCGCGACGCTGGGTCGTCTTTTCCGTTTTCCGCCATTCGTTTCTTGACCAACTCCGCTGCCCATGGCTGATAGGGCAGGCCACCGCGGAGACGCGCTCCGATGTTGAGGAATTCCTTGGAAAGCGGCAGATCGGGGCATCCATAGGGCGGACACCCCCCCGTGTTTTCGATTTCCCAAACTCCCGAAAAATCCGGCTTACCATCGGCGGTTCTGGGCGTGGGAGCCCGTAAGTTCGGCGAACCGCTCGGTGTCTTAGGCACGCCAGCGGTCGGATAATTCAACCATTGGCTGAACGCGAGCGCGGGGATGGCGCACACAAGGATGGCCGCCGGAACCAGTTTCGCCATGAGTTCAAGTATGATCCAGAATAATCTTCAGACGACGTTCGGCGCCGTCTTCCACCATATCGAGCGCCACCGCGAGTTCGTCCAGCGCCATACGATGCGTCACCAGAGGCTCCAGGCGAACCGCACGCCGGTTCACCAAATCGATCATGACCGGGAAATCCTGAGCGGTCGCGGCTCGATTGTTAATCAGCGCCAGTTCCTTGAAATAGAGATCGTAGAAAGGCAAGGCCCCGCTGGTTGCGTTGGTGATGCCGAATAGCACGACGCGGCCTCCGAAACGCACCATCCGAATAGCGTCCGCGATGCACGACATCACACCCGTGCACTCAATCACCACGTCTGCGCCGCGGCCCTCCGTCTCTTCCAAAACCCTTGCGACAGTTCCCGGGCCCGATTCGATCACCACGTCCGCGCCTAACTGCTTCGCCAGGTCGTTCTTAAAACGGCTGCGGCTGATCCCGATCACTTTGCCCGCGCCGCGCGCCTTGGCGAGTTGCACGTGCAGTTGGCCCGACACGCCGAGCCCGATCACCGCCACCGATTCGCCCAGCGACAGTTGCGCCAGGCGTTGCGCGTGCAAACACGTTGTGGCCACCTGGATCAGCGGTGCGATCCGGTTGTCAACAGAATCGGGCAGCGGAAACACTTGGGCTGCGGGAACAGCCGCGTATTCCGCGAACCCGCCATTCGTCTCGCGCCCGATCAGGCCGCCAGCAGGACAGAGATTAGTTTGGCCAATGCGGCAATGAAAGCACGTTCCGCAATAGAGGACCGGATCGATGATCACGCGTCCACCGCCCACCAGTTCGCCTACCATTTCGTGGCCCATGATGAGCGGATACTGTGCGGGAATTGCGCCCTTGTAAATCTTCAGGTCTGTTCCGCACAACCCGCTGTGCGTGATGCGCACCAGAATGTGACCGGCCGGTACTTGTGGCAGCGCGACGTCTTCGAGCGCCAGGTCGCCAGGCGCTCGCAGCACCATCGCCTTCATAGCGGTGGCTTCATGCGGGCAGTGACTTTCCTCGAGTCTCAGCGCCGAACGGCAACAGCAGGAGCCCAACCACGAACGCTAAGGCTGTCAGGGCGACGGGCGTCCCCAGCGTTCCATAGTGCCGGATCATCGCGCCCACCAAAAACGTCAATCCCGCTCCCGCGAAGCGGCCGACGTTGGTGGTGAAAGCAAATGCGCTCACGCGGCAATCGGTGGCGTATTGTTCCGGCAGCCAGAACGAATAGACGACGAAGTTCGCGCCGCCCAGACCCAGGAAGAACGTGCAGACCAGGAACCACAGGATGGCGTTGGTCGCCATATAGAACACGTAGCCGAACGCCAGCCACAAAAAGACCAGCATCAAGGCGAAAAAGATTCCGAGCACAACTCGGCGGTCCAGGCGCTTGGCGAGTACCGGCGTGAGCAAAGCTCCAATGACGGTTCCGATTCCGAGAATCGCGGTTGAATAGGATGCCAGGCGAGCTCCTGTCAGCGCCGATTGGTGGGCTTGCTCAGACAGGTAGGTGATGGCCGACGGCACGTAGACCGAGCCGGCCCACAAACCAACAATGGACGCGATCAGGTAAAGCGAGTTCAAAATGGTCCGGCGGCGATATTGCGACGTGAATAGTTTGAGAAACGCGTGATGCATGGCGATGATGCCGCCCTCTTCGCGCCGGTTCTTCCAGCGGGCCGGTTCATGGAGCCGATTATAGAAGAAGGCTACCAGGATAGCCGGTACTCCCCCGACCACGAACATCCACCTCCAGCCATATTGGCTGCCGATGAAGTAGTTGGCCAGCGCCGCGATCACAAAACCGATGTAGTAGCCGGTGTGCATCAAACACACGCCCCACGTTCGCCGTGTCTCGGGCCATTCTTCGGAGACCAGCGAGGCACCAATGGACCATTCGCCGCCGATTCCGACGCCGGCCATAAATCTGACAATCGCGAGAGACCAGACGTTGTGGCATAAGGCCGCGAGCAGCGTGAAAAACGAAAACCAAAGGATGGAAAACATCAGAGTACGAGCGCGGCCAAACCGGTCGGCGATGGGGCCCCAGACTAGCGCCACGCCCCATCCCACCATGAATAGCGCGAACAGCAGGCCGCTATAGTAGCCTACGTTGGCCGTGGTCGCGGCAATGCCCGAATTTGGCAGCACGTCGCGCAAGGCGGGCACCAGCACCAGAGAAAAGATGAACGAGTCCATGCCGTCCATGGTCCATCCTCCCCAGGCCGCCCAGAAGGCTCGCTTCTGGCTGGATGTCAGCGGGACGGCGGCGGAGGATTCTACAGCGGGTTTGATTATAGGAGACATTAGTGTACGTTCTTCTCGATCCAGCTTTCAAAGAATGCGGCGATTCCATCGCTATTCTTCTCCAGCATCATTTCATGCGCGTTGCCCGGCAGTCCGACATCTTCCAGCTTCACATAAGTGGTCTTCACGCCCGCCTGGTTCAGCCACTTGGGAACGCACGAATCGAAGACGCGGTGATAGCTCGCCTCGCCCGAAACGTCCAGTACCGGGATATCGCGCAGGTTGACCAGCTTGCGCGCAGGCTCCTTCTGCAGCCAACAGGGGACTAAGCCTGGGCCATCGGATTTCGCTTCCAACTCCACTTGCAATTCGGAAGGATCGTTGGCGGGCGGATCGTAATGCAATGGCAAATTGGTCAAGCCCCATGCCATGCCCTTTCCGTTGTAAATCTGCTTGGCAGTGTCGACGCTCTGAATGGGAGGGCCACCGGGCTCCGCGGTAATGATCGCCTTCACCAGTTTGGGGCGCGCATCGGCGATCTCCCAGCCGAAAAATCCACCTTGGGAGTGCGTGATCAGGATCACTGGAGTGCCGATCATGTCGAGCAGCGCCATGTGGGCATCCAGATTCAGCTTGTCCTGTGAGATGCCCTGCAAATATTGAACTTGAGTTTTGGCGAAATTATCAAAAACCGGGTCGCCCATTTTCCCTTTATTCGAAGCGTCGCTCGGCCACTGCGTGTATTTCTTGGCTTGCGGCCAATCGCCGAGTTCGGGCAGGGCCGTCCAGATCTGCTCCAGTTGCGGGGCGGTTCGAATGGTGAGCGCGCCGTCGGCGTTGGGAATATAAGCGGACCGGCCGCGCGCCGGATAATCCACCATATAGACGACATATCCGTGCTTGAGGAAGTAATAAGCCCAGCCGGGGCGGCCGTCGGGAGTCTGCAGCCAGTCCGTTCCCGTTTGCCCGGCGCCATGCAAAAACACGATCGGATAAGAGCGCCGCATCTTCTTCGGCACCATGACCTCGACATACTCGGCGCCGTCCATGATTTCTTTGCCGGGCTCTCCGGTATAGTGACCGCCCGCATAGAAGAAACCAATCCGGGCGACGTCGTTCACTGACACGGTTGGAATCGACGGAGGGGGAGTGGCCTTGCCTGCATCGATGCTGTTCGCGGCCCAGCAGCTGCCCGCGACAACCATGGCTAACGCGGCCAGAACGCCGGGCTTGTGGGTCCGTACCGCACCCTGTGCACTTCTCAGGAACATATCATCGCCCTCCGGAACATAATCATGGCGCTCCCGCTGGTAAGAAATTAGATCATCGGTGGCCTCAGAAATCAAGGCAAACTTGCTATCTCCCCGGCTTGTGCGGCGTCGGCCTGCATTGGCCATAGCCCTTTAGAAGCATTGACACTTTCCAGATAGCGATGATATAGTCTCCCCCAAATGCGTTCTAACTTCGCGCGGAATGCGGCAAAATTATTCGCGGTGGTCGCGGGGATGCTCCTGGTTTCCGTTTCGCTCTCGGCGCATCACGGCCAAGCGGGATACAACACCACCGAAAAGGTTACGGTGAGCGGATCGGTCACGGAATTTCAGTTCGTGAATCCGCACTCCATCGTCCATCTCGACGTCAAAGACGACAAAGGTGAAACGCAGGCCTGGCAAGGCGAACTCACCAGTCCCAATCATCTGATCCGCGCCGAATGGACCGCCACCACGTTGAAGCCTGGCGACAAGGTCACGATGAGCGGCTATCGAGCCAAGAGCGGCGCCAATTCCATGTGGATCACCGCGATCTCCGTGAATGGCGAAGATCTCAAGATGGGCGCGGGGAACTAAATGCGAAACGGCATCCTCGTATCGATGGCCGCTGTGGCGGCACTGGCTTTTCCATCTTTCACATTCGCGCAGGCTTCCTCCGCGGCGGCCTCCGGCGGCACAACGCCGAATCTCTCCGGTGTCTGGAGCGTCAAAGGCTCGCCTGCCACGCGCTATCTTTCCTGGAGTTTCAGCAAAGACGAACCACCCATGACTCCGTGGGCCCAGGAACGATTCAAGGCCAGTAAACCGTCCTTCGGACCGCGCGCGGTGGAAGACTCTAACGATCCCGTTAATCCCACCACGCTGAGCGCCGTCGGGTGCTTTCCTCCCGGCATGCCACGCATGTACCTGCAGCCCTTTCCGATGGAAATCATTCAAGTGCCGGGCCGCGTGATCATGATGTTTGAGTTCTCGCATTTTATCCGGCAAATCTACACCGACGGCCGCAAACACAACACCGATCTCGGTCCCACCTGGTTGGGCGACGCGATTGGACATTGGGATGGCGACACGCTGGTGGTAGACACCATTGGATTCAACGATAAGACGTGGCTGGATCGCGCGGGCCATCCCCACAGCACGCAATTGCATTTGGTGGAGCGCATCCGCCGGGTGGATGAGAAGACGCTGCAGGATGACATTACCATTGAAGACCCCATTGCCTACACTAAGCCTTGGGGCGGGCAGATCAACTTCCAATTAAGGCCAACTTGGAACCTCACCGAAATGATCTGCGAAGATAATGTCAACTTCGACGATTTCCTGAAGAACGAAGCCAAACCCAAGAAGTAGGCCGCCAGCGGCAGACGGCGCAAGGAGACTTCCATGCCCCATCGCAGAGGGTTTTTGAAGGCTGTGGCGGGCGCCAGCGGTGTGGTTGCCGCCGGCTGTAATCTCCTGAGAGCCGCCGGACAAGTGGCGAAGCCAGCAACCGGTGAACGCCGGCGAGTAATGCTGGGCGGGCGTCGCGTGACAACCGTGGACGTCCACGCTCACTGTGCCGTGCCGGAAGCGCTCGCGATGATGAAGCTGCCCGCCGGATCGTCGGCCCGCTGGGACAGCCCGCAGCTCATGATTGGCCCGGAGCGACTGCGCGTGATGGATGAGCAGGGCATCGACGTGGAAGCGCTCAGCATCAATCCGTTCTGGTATGCGGCGGAACGCGATTTGGCTCGCCAGCTCATCCAGCTTCAAAATGAGAAGCTAGCCGGGTTGTGCGCGGCGTATCCCGGCCGTTTCGTGGCGTTCGCGACGGTGGCTTTGCAGCATCCGGATCTGGCGGCGCAACAATTGGAGGACGGCAAGAAGCTGGGGCTGCGCGGCGCTGCCATCGGCGGCAATGTCAACGGAGAGGAAATATCGGCGCGGCGCTTGGATCCGTTTTGGGCCAAGGCAGAAGAACTCGGCGCCCCGATTTTCATTCACCCGCAAGGCATTCCCGAGCTGCAGAAACGGTTCCAAGGCAACGGTTATTTGACTAACGTAATCGGAAATCCATTAGAAACCACCATCGCGCTGTCCCACCTGATTTTCGATGGAACGCTGGACCGGTTTCCCGGTCTGAAAATCTGCGCGGCGCACGGTGGAGGATACCTGCCGTCCTACTCGGCACGGTCCGATCATGGCTGTGCGACGTCGCCGGCCGATTGCTCTCCGGCACCGCTGAAGAAACATCCCAGCGAGTATTTGAGGCAGCTTTACTTCGATTCTTTGGTCTTTACGCCGGAAGCCTTGCGTCATCTGGTGGCGGAGTGCGGCGCCAGCCAAATTGTAATGGGGACCGACTGGCCGTTTCCATGGACCACTACGGCGGTGGATCACATCTTGCGCACCCCAGGTCCGAGCCCCGATGAACGACGGGCCATGCTGGGCGGCACCGCATCGAAATTGCTCGGAATCAGTTCGCTGGAAAGCTAGCTTCGCGGCCTAGCTCCATTGAGCTATCAGTTTTTGCTTGCATGGCCTTACATGCGGTGATATTGTTGTTTCCCAAGTGCGCACATGATGACGGCTCCCCGATTGAGGACGTCTCTATTTCGTAAGTTCGAAGCGTCCCGCTACGATCTTGCGCCGCATTTCAACTGTCCTTCTAACGAAATCTCTAACGAACTTTGCCGGAGAGAAATACGTGCGTAAGTATCTAGCGTTGTTGGTGGGCGTGGCGCTGGTTTTCGCCGCGGGTTTTCTGGCGGGTACCCGGTTGTCTCCGGTTCAAGCCAAGGACAAGCCGGGTATGGGATTCGCCGCAGAGCCGGGCGAAATGGGCGTACAGGATATCTTCGGCGGGTATGACGTGGTGAAAGAGTGGCCGCAGAACATCAGCACCGTTCCAGGAAACGAGAAGTGGACCTGGGGCGCGGGCCAAAGCGTTTACGCCGAGAGTCCGGATCGCATCTTTCTTCTGTTCCGCGGAGAACTGCCGAACATTCCTCGGCCCGCCGCGAAATTGATTCCCGAGTTTGGCCCCAGCCTGACGTTCCCGATTGGCCGCCTGCCATGGCGCGATGCCACGGTGGCCGCGCTGCCGGGGGCGGGTGGCAGCGGACAGGATCCCGACGATGGACCGAAGCTGTGGAAGGGCACGGTGGGCGTGGATGCCAAGTGGGAACATTGCCTCACCGTGGTGGACGGCAACGGCAAAATCATCGAGCAGTGGACGCAATGGGACAAGATATTCAAGCGCCCGCACTACATCACCATCAATCCCTACGATCCAGAAAAGCATGTGTGGGTGGTGGACGATCACATGCACGCCATCTACAAATTCAGCCACGATGGCAAGACGCTGGTGCAGACTATTGGCACGCCCACGGTGAAAGGCGCGGATGGAACGCACTTTAACCGGCCGACCTTCCTCAACTGGCTGCCGGACAGCACGCTCTTCGTCGCCGATGGCTACAACGGCACACGTGTGGCGAAGTTCGACAAGGACGGAAAGTTTCTGCTCGATTGGGGCATGAAGGGCACGCCTCCCAATGAAAAGCGGCCCTACTACATGAATAACGTGCACGGCATGGCGCTGGATCCGAAGACGCGACACGTCTTCGTGAACGACCGCGCCAATCATCGCATCCAGGTTTTCGACGAGAACGGAAAGTTCCTCTACGATTTCAGCATGGGCCAGGAGCCGTCGGACATCCACTTGATCTACATTGGAGCCGATCGTACTCTGTGGGCCTTCGATCGGGGAACATCCAAGATGCTCAAGTACGATCTGGAGGGACATTTTCTCTATTCGTTCGGCACGTGGGGCGATTTCCCGGGCGGTTTCTGGGGTGTTCACGGATTTAGCGTGGACCAGGATGGCAACTTCTACGTCGCGGAGGTCGATAACGGACGGGTGCAGAAATTCAAGCCCAGGCCGGGGGTGAACGCGGCGTTCTTGGTCAGCAAGCCTGTCTACTCGGCTTGGAAATAGGGTGCTCGGGGGCGGGCGTCCGGGTTAGTAAGTCGCTCTTTTGTCTTATTAGTTGACGCGCTGCGTGGGTAATCCGCGGTGGCCGCTAGGGGTGTGGGCGGATCGCTAATTTCTAGGATTTTCCTGAAAACGTTTGGGTATTTTAAGTAATATCTTGACATTTAGCGCGGCTGGTGTTATATCCGCTTAGGCGTAGTGTGGGGTTAGTGTTTCAAGACAACAGTACGAGGGGGTTCCATGTTGAGTTCGCGAATCAACGGTGTATTGAAGGCGATTGCCGCTGCCAAGGCTGGTTGTATTTTGGGCGCCGGCCTGTTGCTAGTCGTGGCGTCGGTTCCACTCTTTCCGCAAGGCAGCGAAGGGCGTATCTCGGGGACAGTCACGGACCAGAGCGGGGCCGCGATTCCCATGGCCAAGGTGACCGTCACGGACGTTCAACGAAATGTTTCACGTGTGGTGACGACGGACACTGCCGGAGCCTATGCCGCCCCCAATCTGATCCCCAGCACCTACGAAGTCCACGTCGAATTCATGGGCTTTAAGGGCGCCGATCGAAAAGACCTCGTGCTGGAGGTGGCCCAGGACCTTCGCGTGGACGTTGCCATGCAGACCGGCGAGCAAACCGAAACGGTGGTGGTTACCGCCGAAGCCGCGGCTTTGAACACCACGAACGCCGAACTCGGCGGATCGCTGACCAATCAGGTAATCAACGATCTACCGCTGAATGGACGAAACTTTGAGAATCTTCTGGACCTGCGTCCGGGCGTTGTAAAGTATCCCGGCAACTCCGGCTGGACACAGGCCACCAACGGCCTTCGTCCCCATGACAACTTCTTCATGGTGGACGGGATCAATAGTAACGATCCGTGGATGGCCCAGAGCATGATGAACGCGGTGATGGCCGCAGGCGATGCGGGCACGATGCTGCCCATCGATGCGATCAACGAATTCCAGACCCAACAAAATCCCCGCGCGGAATACGGCTGGAAGCCCGGCGCGGTGGTGAACGTGGGTATCAAGTCCGGCAGCAACGCCTACCACGGAACGGCCTACGCCTACGGCCGCACCAGTTCCTGGGATGCCAATAATTTCTTCAGTAATGAAGTGGGCCAGGCGCTTCCGCCCCTCACGCTCGAACAGTACGGCGCCAGCGTGGGCGGCCCCATCATCAGGGACAAACTGTTCTTCTTTGGCAATTTCGAATCCCAGCAGTACAACGTAGGCAGCCCATTTGTCCATAGCGTCCCGTACACGGCGCCGGGTTCGGGATCTTCCTCGAACAACTTGATTGGCGCTTGCCAGAGCGCATTGGCGGGCGGCAACCTCAGCGCACTCAGCGCGCAACTGGCGGGCCTGAGCAGCACCTGTAACCCACTTTCCAACTATCCCGGACTGTTTCCGTCCAGTTCCACCGGAACGTACGCTACGGCACTAGCCAGCACGAACTCGATTTTTTCTGGAGTGGGCAGGCTGGATTACCGCATAAACGATAAGAACACGATCAATGGAATGTTTTTTAGGAGTCCGGGCGCCGGTACATTCGTCGACGCCGCCGCTTCTGAAATAGCGCCGCAGTGGCTGACCACCCAATCCGCCCATTCGCAAGTCATGTCCGGGAACTGGGTTTACGTTGCAACTCCCACGATTGTAAATTCACTGCGGGTTGGCTGGTCCAGTTACTACCAGGTCTTCGGAACCCCCGATGTAGGCGAAAATCCTGCCAGCTACTCCTACAATGGCACCACTTACAACATGTACACTGGGCAGACGGATCCCACTTTCGGAGGTTTCCCCCGCATCCAGATCAGTGGGTTTCCCAGCTTTCAGTTGGGTGGGCCGGTCAGTTGGCCCAAGATTGTTGGGCCGGACAGTGTTTATCAGTTCACGGATTCCGTTTCCGTTCAGAGGGGCAATCACGCGCTCAAGTTCGGTGGAGAAGTTCTCTTGAACAGGAGCGACGACAACGTCACCAGCAATAACAAGGGCCCCCTGTCGTTTAGAAGTCTTGACGACTTCTTCACGGGAACCCTTAAGACCGCCCACATTACCAGTGGGGACACGGCCCGAAGCTTGAGCGACCAGGGTTATGCGTTGTTCGTCCAGGATGACTGGCGCCTCAACCGGAGGGTCACTGTGAACCTGGGACTGCGCTACGAATTGACCACGGTGGTCCAGGCTGACCATAATTTGCTCGGGAACTTCATCCCAGGGCAGGGGATGTTCCAGGCGGGAAGCCCTCAGCTCCCCAGTGTCATGAACGGCGATCACAAGGACTTCGCGCCTCGGGTGGGATTCGCCTGGGATGTTCGTGGAAACGGTAAAACCGTGGTCCGCGGCGGCGCGGGCGTCTATTACTCGCAGGCCAGCTTTGACTCATTTATGTCCGTGGCCAACTTGTTCGGCCTGCGCACCATCCCGACCGGTGTGCCGCTTTACGCGAATGGCAATCCTACGCCGACAACTGCGGGGGGAACCATTAACGTTGCTAGCATCAGCTACTCGGGCTCATCGCTGGGTTCTCCCAATACGCCAGGAAGCATTGCGTACGGGTACGCGCACAATAGCTCCAGCACGCCCATTTACTCGCTCAGTTCGGCTTGCGGCGATGGCACCGTTACACTCTCCACCGGTTTTACTCCGCAGCCCTGTTCCATTATGGGTGTGGATCCAAATCTCAAGACCCCCTACGTGGCCACCTATAACCTGGGCATCCAACGGGCTCTCACGAGAGATCTTTCGCTCGAAGCTACCTATGTCGGCAACGACGCTCAAAGATTATTTGGAATCACGGACCTGAATCAGCCACAACAGGTGGGCGGGTTTAGCGCCGGCTGGGGAAATCCGGCGAATCCCAACAGCGCTGCTGGCCAATGTCTCGCCAGTGCTTCTGCTGGCTACAACAACTGCAGCCCCAACGGTGCGGCTGAAGTTGCCGCCCAGCCTTACAACTCGAAGTTCCCGTATCTGAACTATATCGATTTCTTGCAGAATAACAACATCTCCAATTACAATGCCCTCCAAGTCGCGCTGACGCAGCGAATGTCGCATGGACTGTCCTACGTGGTGGGATACACCTGGTCCCACTCCCTCGCCGAAAATCCGGACAATTGGAGTTACTTCGTGCCGGTCCAAAGCCAGAGTCAAAAATCCATGTACGGGAATAGTATGTTCGATGTGCGGGACCATTTCACCGCGTCGATCACATACTTGTTACCGGGGAAAAAGACTCGCAGCCAGCTCTTGGACGGCTGGTCCATCAACTCCATCATCCTGATGCAAAGCGGCGCGCCTTGGGAAATCAACGACCTCACCACCGACTTCAGCGGAACCAATGAAATCAATAACCCACTAGGCTCACGCGGCGAATCGTGGGACTTTTTCGGCAACGTGAGCGACTTCCAGACCAGGAAGTCGTTTAACGACACCAATGGCTGCGCCAACGGCCAATGCACCACTGGGATTCCGTATTTCCCGGGCACCAGCAACCCCACTTGTCTGGCCCAGTCCACGGCTATGGGACCGCTGGCCGTGGCATCGCTCACCAATTTGGGCTGCTACGCGAATGGGAAGTCGTTCCTGATCCCGCCTGCTTACGGAAGCTTAGGCACCACCTCGGCAGGCATGTTCCGCGGCATGCCCTACTACAACGTGGATATGTCGATTACCAAGGCCATCCGATTTGGAGAGCGTGTCACCGCTCAGTTCCGCGCCGAATTCTTCAACATTTTCAACCATGTGAACATTGCCAACCCGTACGGTGGACCGGGTGGCGGCAACGGCTTTACCGATCCCAGTGGTACCGGCGGAGCAGGTTTCGGTTTCCAGAATTCCACACCCGACGTTGTCAGTTCGAACGCCGTGCTTGGATCGGGTGGCCCGCGAGCCATCCAACTGGGTCTGAAGATCATATTCTGATCGATGTAAATCATGGCGCCCGCAACACCTGATACGAGCCTGAAGTCGCCCGGCCTGAAGTCTGAAAGGCGGCCGGTCTACAAAAGTCTCTCGGCTCAGGTGTTGTTCGCCATCGCGGTAGCGATCGCTCTGGGCTATATCAGCCCGGCGAAAGCGATCGCCATGAAGCCGCTCGGCGACGCGTTCATCCGCCTGATCACCATGATCATTGCGCTGGTGATCTTCTGCACCGTGGTGTCGGGCATCGCCGGAATGCAGGACATGAAGAAGGTGGGGCGCGTGGGCGGCAAAGCGCTGCTCTATTTTGAAGTGGTCTCCACCATCGCTCTGCTGATCGGTCTGGTAGTGGGGAATGTCGTAAAACCCGGCGCTGGATTCAACATCAATCCCGCAACCCTGGATCCGAAGGCGGTGGCTGAGTACGCCGGTCAAGCCAAAGCCCAGAGCGTCACCGATTTTCTGATGCACATCATTCCGAACACGGTGATTGATGCATTTGCCAAAGGCGACATCCTGCAGGTGCTTCTACTCGCTATCCTGTTCGGCTTTGCGTTATCCCTGGTTGGCCAGCGCTCGAAGCTGATTGTCGACCTGTTCTCAGCCCTAACCCACGCCGTATTCGGCGTCATCAATATCCTGATGCGTCTCGCGCCCATCGGCGCTTTCGGCGCAATGGCCTTTACCATTGGCCGCTACGGCCTGGCATCGCTCGGACCCCTGGCGAAGTTGATCGCCCTCTTCTGGGTCACCTGCATTTTGTTCGTGCTCATCGTGCTGGGCGCGGTGGCGTGGCTCGCCGGCTTCAACATCATCAAATTCCTGCTCTACATCAAGGAAGAGATCCTGTTGGTTCTCGCGGTCAGTTCCTCCGAGCCCGCGCTGCCCACGCTGATGCAAAAGATGGAGAATCTCGGCTGCTCCAGAGCCCTGGTGGGCTTGGTGGTTCCCACAGGCTATACATTCAATACCGACGGCACCAGCATCTACATGACGCTCGCCGCGCTCTTCGTGGCGCAAGCCACCAACACGCACCTCACCTTGACGCAGCAACTGACCATCTTCGCGGTGGCCGTGCTTACGTCCAAAGGCGCAAGCGGCGTGCAGGGCGCGGCGTTCATCGCGCTGGTGGGAACGATGATGGTGATTCCGACAATTCCCGTGGCCGGAATGGCGCTGATCCTGGGCATCGATCGCTTCATGAGCATGTTCCGCGCGCTCATCAACATGGTCGGCAACGGAGTGGCGACGGTGGTGGTGGCGCGCTGGGAAAATGAGCTGGACGGGAAGACGTTGCGGCAGCAGCTCGGGTGATTTGAAACTCAGGAGAACATTCTCCATCGGAAGACGCACGTGGGAACGCGTCCGCTATTTGGTCTGGACCAGGCGAACGAAGCGGGTTTCGACGCCAACGTCCACAGAAGAATCACCAAAATAGCCCTAAGCGAACAACAACACTACTGGTCCGCAAGGGCGATTTTGGACCTCGGCGTAGGCGGAAAAGTCTGTTATCCTTCGCCCACCAAATGCTTCGCCGCCCAATCCGCCAACGCGGGTGGACGCATCCCTCGTGGACCTCCGGCATTGGACGCCTGCGCATGGCCCGTGCCTTCCACCATTTCGCGCTTCGAGTTCACCGCTGCCTGATACAAGCGGAAAGCTCCCTGCGGGTCCATGATGCGGTCGTCCTGGCTATAGCCGATCAGCATCGGACATTCGATGCGATTGGCTCGACCCTCCACCGTGTACTCCGCCAGCTTCTTGCGCGCGTCGGCCAGATCCCGCGCGCCGATGATCCAGCGCACCCGCTCTTGAATCGGCGGATAGTAGTCGAACAGATCGCGTCCCAGATCGGAAGAGCCGCTGCTCATCAGCGCCGCCGCGATTCGCGATTCTCCGCTCGCCGAGCGCGGCACGCCGTAGCCGCCCATGCTGATGCCCTGCATTCCGATGCGATTCGCATCCACGTCCGGGCGCGTCACCAGGTAATCGATCATGGCCTTCGCGATGCGTTCGGTATCCGGCGGTAGATGCAGATCCTTCAGACGCAGAGCGCCGCCTTGACCGGGAAAATCCAGAGCCAGGTAGGCCATCCCCCGGCTCACATAGGCTCCGCCATTCAAGATGGTGGCTTCCGCCATCGTATCCGCGCCTTCAAACGCAATCAAGGTTGGGAACTTCTTGCCTGCCGGGCCGTTGGGTTTTCGAAAGTACCCATCCAGCATCTGCCCTTCATAATTCACCTGCACGCGCTCGAAGGGCGGCCGTGTCTGCTGCCACGCCTGGTCGAACGTTTCCCGCATCTTCTTATACAGAGGAAGCATGCGAGCATGGGTCACCGGCATCGGCCAACATGCTTCCCGGTAAAAGTTAGAAGCGCGCGAATAGTATTCGTTGGCAGTCACCTTCAGGCCCTCGCCGGCGAACTTCTCGGCGAGCTTCTCGTTTCGCTCGGCCACCCGCGTCCACTCTTCAATCCAGGACGCCAGGTTGAAGGGCTTCATCCGTTGCGCCACTTCCAACTGATCCGGGTCGCTGGTGTAGATAGTCGCAGACAGCCGGATTTCCAACTGTCCTCCGCCGGGCAACCCCTTTCCCGGATACAGTTCCTCTTCGTTGCGTCCGCCTACAACTCCCAGACGCCCCGCTTCAGACCCTGCGTCCTGCGCGCGAGCGCGTGCGATGAACGGAGAAATACCTGCTGAGATTGCGCCCAATTTCATCAACCCTCGCCGGTTCAGGTTCGACAGTGACTCCATGATTTTGGCTCCTTTTGTGTTGTCGCGATTCCCATTGTTTGAGCAGGTTTCATCGAGTATACATCCACCGTTGCGACAGGGAATCTAGCCCGTTGGAGCTATAGTGATTCCAAATAGGAACTCCAGTTCCATCCTCGGAGACCGCCGACGGTAAGCCGGACCCTTCCGCCCCGGCGCCTCGAACCGCCGATGGCAAGCCTGATCTGTCCGACTGTGGCGAACCAGGCAGGCGTGACCGCTCCATCCGACACGGAGTGCTTCGTTGAAGGAGCGCACCTTGAATCCGTCGGGAACGAGCGGGGAGCGGTGACGCATTTGATGATTCAAGCAGTCGAAGGCTATTTCAAGGCCTCACACACGTAAGGCAATCGGTTTCTTCCCTTATCTTATTGACTGACATAGTGTTGGCGGATATTTTCCTAAACTCTAGTACTTTTCGATCCCCTCACCTCAAGGCAGTACGCAAGCTAGGTCATTTTTCTTTTCCAGTTTTCCACCGACCACCAGTACGCTGCCCGGCTACAGTTCTATGACGAATCCAATATCTCATTTGGAATCAATCGCTAAATGGTTTATAAGGGAGTCATATCACTGTAGTACTGCGGTACCTACTCCGGCTTGACGGATCAGAAACTCCAGGTAATAGTAATACTGGTACCTTGAAGGAGGACCGGTTAATGAAGAAAACACTTCTCTTGATCCCATTCGTCTTCGGCTTGGGTTCTGCGGCGTGGGCAAGCACATGCACATCGGACACCCTTGCCGTTTACGATACGCCAGGATTTAGCTGCACGCTGGGCGACCTAACGTTCGACGACTTTGCGTACATCCCCGCGGCGTCCGGCGGAGCGGTGGCGCCACCCGACGCCGGTGTTACTGTGACGCCGGTCACCACCGGGCCCACCGGATTCACCACCGACACCGGATTGCTATTTACGGCTGCTTGGCTGGCCTCTTCCGGGCAGACCGTGGATTCCTCGATCAGCTATGACGTTTCGACCAGCAATCCAGGCGGCATTACCGATCTGGCACTGGTGATCGTCGGCGGCTCACTCGGCACTGGCTCCGCCAGCGTGGCCGAAACGGCCGCAATCCCGCCCGCACCCCCGTCCGAGTTTCTGGACACTGCGTTCAGCTCCGGTTTCAACAGCGCGACCGACGCGGTTACGTTTCCTCCTGCGGGCTCGTTAAGCCTGACCAAGGACATTGCTTTGGTTGGAGGAACCGGTGGATCGGCTCACGTCAGCGATGTGTATAACTTGTTCTCTCAAGGCACCAACTCCACGGTGCCCGAACCATCCTTGGTGATCCTATGCGGGGGACTGTTAGTTTTGCTGCCAGTGGCCCGCCGCAAATTCGTACACTGATGCTGGATTTACGGTGATCAGAGGTCGTGTAGTGGGTACTCTTTCGATCGCGCCGGCCGCTCCCTCGTTCGCACAGGCAATCGGCGCCAGCGGAGAGTAGGCCCACTACCGCTCACCGCGGCCGGACGACGTTCTAGAGAAGTGACGTCCATGGCCAGTTGCCTTATGGTCCTTTTGTCAGAGGACCACGTTTTAACATCGTCTGTTCCTTCATTTGTTTGACGCTTAGCGTGGAACCTTGCGTGTCCTAGCTGGCTCGGAAGGCTATACGTGTACGACGCTCGGAGGATTCGTGTGTCCGTGAACAAGAGACTGGAAAACCATCGGAGATCGGCAAGATGAGAAGAGTTGTGAGCGCGGGTATTTTTACTGTCCTATTGGCTGCCCTGTGCGGATGCGGGGCGACGAAGCAGGCCTATGTTGCGAAGGGGAACAAACTCTTTGCCGCGGCCAAGTATCAAGATGCTGAATTGAATTATCGCGCTGCCATCCAGAAAGACGCCACCTACGGCGAAGCTTACTATCGGCTTGGGCTGGCCGCCATTAAGTTGGATCAGGGCCAGAATGCGTATGATGCCCTTTTTCGAGCAGTTCAACTGTTGCCCGAAAACATGGACGCCAAGCGGAAGTTCGCCGACGTTTGCCTGAGTATCTACCTGGCGGATCCCAGCCATCCACAAGCGCTCTACACCCAGATCAGCGATCTTTCGGACGCATTTCTTTTGAAGAATCACAATTCCTACGAAGGGCTCATGCTGCGGGGCTACCTGGCTTCGACGGACCGCAAACCGAAAGAGGCGATCGAATATTTCCGCAATGCGCTCCGTGTGAATCGCTCCAACGCGGGTGTGGTTACTGAACTCGCGCATCTTTTGATTCAGGACGGCGAGGTGCAGGAAGGCCAGCAACTAGCCACGGACCTGATCGCCCGTAAAAAGACTTCCTACGGACCCGCATACGATCTCATGTACGGTTTCTATCTGAACGCCAAACAGCCGGCGGAGGCGGAGAACGTCCTCAAGGCGAAGGTGGCCAACAACTCCAAGAATGCGGACTACGTTCTGGAATTAGCACAGTATTACTACCGGGAGCGCAGACCAGAGGACATGAAAGCTACCTTGCAGCGGCTTCTGGGAGATCCCAAGGATTTCCCCCAGGCGCAGCTTTGGGTAGGCGATTTCTACCTGGGGCTTCGCGACTATGATCAAGCCATCGCTTATTACCAGCAGGGGGCAAAAGCCACTCAAGCAGCCAAGATCAAAGGCGTTTACGAGATCCGGAATGTCCTGGGTCTGATGGGGCAAGGGAAGAAAGACGGCGCGGTTCGCCTGTCCGAACAGTTCCACAAAGAAAATCCGGGCGACAATGCCATCCTTCGTGTACACGCCGACGTTCTTCTCGATAGCGGCAGGAGCGACCAGGCCGGCGTTCTGGTGAGCGAATTCCAAACCCTGTTGAACCAGAACCCGACCGATGCCTCGCTGCGGATGCAGTTGGGACGCGCTTATCGGCTGAAGGGCGACTTGGAAAGCGCCCGCACTCAGTTCGTGGAAGTTATTCAACAGCGCAGCGATTTCCTGGCTGCCCGCTACGAACTGGCCGACATCGGCCTGATCCAACATCGGCCGCGAGAAACAGTGCAGCACGCGACCGAAATTCTAAAGACTCAGCCGAATGACCGCCGCGCGAGGCTTCTTTACGCCCGCGGCTTAATCGAATCCGGCGATGGCGTGACAGCACGCGCCATATTAACTCGCCTGATTCACGATTTTCCCCAGGATGCCGAACCACAGGTGCAACTGGGTTTCTTAGCGCTGAGGGAGAAGAATTTTCCTCAGGCCATTGAGATTCTGGCGAAACATCGTGCCAGCGGCGATGCCCGGACGGTTGCGGCGTTAGCCAACGCATATATGAATCAGCGGCAGTTCGATCAGGCCCGCGTGGTCCTGAATGAAGGGCTGGGCAAATGGCCGGCTTCGCCCATTCTGCTGGAGCCACTCGCGGACATGGAAGCCTTGGATGGGCACTATGATATTGCGCTGGCTCAATTCGAAAAGTTGCTGGCATCCGATCCCAAGTCGGTGGTTCTCCGTCAGCGCATGGCCGAGGTTTGCGATCGCGAGGGCGATCATAGCCGTGCGCTGGCCTATTATCAACAAGCCCATCAGCTGGCCCCCGATGATCCCGCCGTGGCTGTAATGCTGGCTGGCGCTTTGGCGGAAGGTGGCCGTTTGGACCAAGCCCGGGCACTTTACCAAGCGGTGGCGAAAGCGCATCCCGAAAATGCCCCCGCTTTGAACAATGTGGCTTTCTTTCTGGCTGACACCGGCGGCGATCTGGATGAAGCGCTGCGATTGGCCAAGAACGCTCTGGCAAAGAGCCCAGGACAGCCCAGCTTTTCCGACACTGTCGGCTACATTTACCTCAAGAAGGGAATGCTGGATAGCGCCATCCAATCGTTCAGCAGTCTTGCTCATCGATATCCGACGTCCGCCAGTTTCCGCTATCACTTGGGACTGGCGTTGCTCCAGAAGGGTGAGAAAGCCGTGGCGCGGAAGGAATTCGAAGCCGCGCTGGCCAATCACCCCTCTCCCCAAGAGACCTTGCGAATCCGGGAGCTGCTCAATGAGATCAGCTAGCGTCGCAATCCTGTTTGCAGTAACTGACTGAAAGGGACGATCTATGTTTCTCATACTCACACTGGGCGTCCTTTCCGTTCTTCTGGCGCTGATCCTGACGCCGCTGATCCGGGATTGTATCGGGAAGTTCGGTTTTCTGGATCATCCGGATGGCGTTCGCAAAAAACACGCGACAGCCGTACCGCGCGTGGGCGGGATTGCGATCGTCCTGGCTTATGTCGCCACGTTCGCTATTGCCCTCGCATTGCCGTTTAGCTACACGTACGTCTTGCACCGGGCGTTGCCGCACATTTTGCATTTGGCGTTGGCGGGTTCGGTTGTGTTTGCGACCGGCGTGCTGGATGACCGGCTGCGCCTGAGCGCCTGGAAGAAACTGATCGGAATCACCGGCGCCGCGGTGCTGGCTTACGCCGCCGGCATTCGCGTCGACATCCACATTCTTCACAGCCTGCCGGCTTGGCCCGGATTGGGATTTGCGCTGACCGTTGTTTGGCTCATCGGCTGCACCAACGCGTTCAATTTGATCGATGGCATGGACGGGCTGGCGGCAGGCGTGGGCTTGGTGGCTACCGTGACGATGTTGATCGCTGCGCTGACGCAGGGCAACTTGCCGCTCGCGCTTGCCACCATGCCTCTGGCCGGATGCCTGCTTGGTTTCCTGCGCTACAACTTCAATGGGGCGTCGGTCTTCCTGGGCGACAGCGGCAGCCTGCTGATCGGTTTCCTGCTCGGTTGCTACGGCGCATTGTGGAGTGAGAAATCAGTCACCTTGGTGGCCCTCACTGTTCCGCTGCTGGCGGTGTCCATCCCGCTACTCGAAGTGGTGCTGTCCATCGTCCGGCGCTATTTACGAAATCGTCCTATCTTCGAAGCCGACCGCGGGCACATCCACCATAAGCTTCTCGAGCGGGGCTTAAGTCCCAAGGGCGCGGTCCTCACCATTTATGCCTTCTGTGGTGCGGTGGCGTTGCTGTCGCTGGTGGCAAGCTCGCTCCGCAATCAGTTCAGTGGCTTGATCGTGGTGGTGTTTTGCGCCGCCGCGTGGATGGGCATCCAGCACTTGGGTTATACGGAATTCGCCATGGCCGGCCGTCTGTTTCTGCAAGGCGGTTTCCGGCGCATCATCGATTTTGAGACGCGGCTGGTGGAGTTCGAGAAGACGCTGGCGCGCGCCAGCGGCATT